>Ga0233381_1000153_pt1 | contig 10383 bp, 11 predicted proteins | sample ElkDunMinimDraft_12_FD_180670 | JGI IMG/M metagenome (GOLD analysis project Ga0233381, IMG submission 180670) | Fecal eukaryotic communites from dung pellets of Tule Elk in California, USA - Elk Dung G0 | ecosystem: Host-associated > Mammals > Digestive system > Large intestine > Fecal | place... | reverse complement strand
AATTAAGCGATTCAATGAAATCTTTTTCCAGTCGCAGATAGAATGCCCACACTTTTGTACTATATTCTTCAACTGTCATTCTTTTTTCTTCCTTTCAACTTCAGCGCAACATTTTTGATTATTGCATATGTGCTTTTACATTATATTTATTTCTGTTTTCGCGTTTTTCTGATGCGATTTCTATGTATTCACTGAAATTATTCTTGAAATCTTCATAAGAAATCAAAGAACAGAACGAATCATAATTTGCATCATAAATATTATAGCATTTATTCTTTTTATAGTTAAGTTTGACATTCATCATGTTTTTGAAGACCAGATTATCAAACTGTTTCACGTTGATAACAGAAGATGTTTTTTGGCAAATATCACAATAGTGACTTGTTTTCTCCAAAATATATTTTTCAGCCTCTGGAACATATACGGCAATAAGACCGTTGGTTCGATTATATCCTCTGTCTTCTAATGAATATCGTATTTCATCATACATCCAATCAGAGTATTGTCCCCATATATTTTTTTGATGGTTTACCGCTTGCGGAGTTAAAATAACAATTGTAATACTTGACCTGCTTAACTTGCCATATAAATATCTTCTGATTGTTTCATCTGACAACCCAGAGCGATCCTGATCTTCTGAAAAATCAACAGTATCTTCAGACTCAGAAAAAAGTTTTGCTAACTCTTCTTTATATTTATAACCATCGGCAAATCGAAATGAAATAAAAACGTTTTTAGCCATCTTAAACTCCTTAAAAAATCTTTAACACGAGCGCCAGAACAATTATTGCCACAGCAATTATAGGGTAAAACCAGATTTCCGATACAGAAAACATACAATTAAAGAAACAAAGACGCTTTGTTTCTTTTACGGTTCCTTCTGCTAAACTCGTATCCATATTAAAGTCAATATTCTCGTCTTTTTTTGCTGCAATATTTTTATAAAGCAGTTTATATTTTCTTTCTTGCTGAAGATAGAAAGAATCTAATGTCCAAAACCCTAGAATCGGAACAAACGCGAGTATGATAAACTTTTTGTCTGAACCTTGAGAAGACAGTGCGCTGATTGCCGCAACCAAAGTCATTGCCCAACCTTTTAGTTGAAAGCAGTTTTTAGCCATTCTTTCAATTACGGCTTCTATCATTTCAAGGTGCTTAATTTTATTGTTCATAGTATGATTTCTCCTGAATCGTTTTTTAAATTTGATGACAATATTATAAACGAGATTTTGCGTCGGGTCAAATGTTTTCACAAGATATTGTGTTATATTAAATAGTTTTGTTGCTTCTGTCACAAAATATGGTGTTTTTAATCACTCGTTCATATATGTTGCTTATTTTCAGAATAGTAGTCAAACACAACAAAACAAAAAACTGTGTGGATTGTTAAATGCATTTTTTACTTGCAGGATCAATTTCAGAATTAACGATAAAATTAAAAGATTAACGATTTCATTAATTAAAATCGTTAATCTTTTAACTATGAGCTATATCGAAGTATAAGACACTTCATATAACCCGTTTGACTGTGAATATAATACGATTTCATACGTTTCATCAAGAATATAAAATGCTTTAACTACTTCGTTCTGTTTCAAAGAAACTACTACTTCCCTTTCAATCTCTGAAGCATAATCTTTATAGCGGGCAATACAATCATTTTCAGCTAAATACACGTATCCGTCTTTTGCTCCAATGAGCACACCTTGAGCGTTTTCTAAAGCAATATTTAATCCAGCAAAATCATTTCGCGTATATATGTTACTGCCTTTTTGTACTGCAAGATGTCCGTCATAAATAAAACGATCAACATTTTTATCAACAATATCAAAATTACCACTTTCAGAAATCCAAACCAACATTTTGTCATTTGTCAAACACAGGTAAGAATTACCAAAAACCGCAAAAGATTTGACAAAAGTATCACTAATTAAATTAACTGTACTATTAACATCCAAAAGATTTAAAAGCGATGTGTTGAAATCAATAAATATTATTCCCTTACGACTGACTGTCACCTGCGAACACTCAGTATTTATTACACATTCAACAGAACCGTCCCGAACGTTATACTTATAATATTTTCTGTCAGAATCGTTTCTGTAATAAATGTTATCATCGAGTATATTGATATATGAAGCGGGCGAGTCAAGGATGGTAGTCTTGTTTCCGTTTACTTCTAACGTGGTTGTACTGTCAGATTTGCAAACCAAGCCATTTCGTGAACAATAATTGCCGTATGAAAGCAGTTTGGAATTTTCGTTTCCCAAACATGATGTTTCAAATTTTTTTACAGCGGAATTGTCATACATCAGTTGAGAATTATCGGCGTTTGCATAAAGCGCATCAGTATCACTGTCGGCCAGATCGCAATAAGCTTTTTGAGCAGTATTCTGTTTATTGTTTTGAACAATCAAACATGTTGCTGCGGCAGCAAAAAGAGCAACTAAAACAGCCGAAATAATTATCAGTGCAAATTTAAAGTTGCTTTTTATTCTTTTCTTTTTTTCTGTGTTCATAAATTAATCCTTACCATTCTTAAACTGAGGAGTGTCGGGCGGAGATTGAATAGAAGTATTCACACTTTCCAATTGAGACAAATTAAGATCGGGGTTGCTGATTGTGTTTAACACCTGTGCAATCTCCGGCGTAGAAATATCCGCAACAGAGGGAGTTTCGATAGAGTGGATATCCGCTAAATCAGGCCAACTTCTTCCCGATGATGTATATGTTGAACCATAATTGTTACTATCCGTATATGAAACGTGGGAAGCGTGGCTCGAATGGGAACCATGGGTATAATGATCCGAATGAGAACCATGACTGCTGGAATGAGAAGAATGTGAATTGTGGCTTCCGTGTTTATTATTCGATGTTCTGTGAGACGAATGTGTTCTGTGGGTTGAATGCGTTCTGTGCGCCGCATAAACCTCATCAGCTAAAAGCATGCCAAAAACAATAACCATTCCGCCAATCATCAGAACCTTGCTTCTGGTTATGCTGCCATCTTGATCATCAAAAAAATCTTGAATACTTTTTTTGATTTTGGGGAATTTATCTTCCATTTTAATCCTCCGATACTCTTACACATTTACCGTTTTTCCAAGTTGTTATATAGGTTGCATAATAAGATTCGTAGTAAGTGCATTCGCCCACAGGAACTCCATTTGAGAAATTTCCGGTTAATTTGGGCATAGAACCTAAGGAGTCATAATAATAGGTTCCTTCTCCTGACATTTTATCGTTTTCCCAGTTACCTTGATAACACTCGCCAGTACTCCATGTATACAATCCGAATCCATGTCGCTTATTGTCTTTGAATTCACCGGAATATTTTGAACCGTCCTTATAGGTTATCGTTCCGTTGCCGTTAATTTTACCGTTTTCTATCGGTCCTGTATATTCAACGCCCGAACTGAGAACAAGTTTTATTTTGTTGGTAACTGCACTGTTTTCGATAGTAATTTCACAATAAAAATTCTCTTTTGTGATATGATAAACACCTGACACTAATTTATTGTTGTGGAACCTTCCTTCCAAATAGTTGCCGTCAGCGTATGTATATGTTCCCTCTCCGCTGATTTTATCTTTACTCCAATCACCTTCATAGAGATCTCCGTTATCCCACTTAAAGGTTCCTTTTCCGCTACGGACAGATTCGGAATATTCACCTTGATATGTTCCAACGGAAGGAAAAATCATTTCCCCTTCACCCGTCATAAGTGAATCGGACCATTCACCAACATATATTTCTTTAGATATGAAATCAAACTGACCTTTTCCGTTAAACTCATCACCTAAAAACTCACCGATATATGTACCGTTGACCGTTTCTGTATATGATTTGAAAGCAATTTCTTCGCCGGATAATGTCTCGCTTTGCGGAAGTTGTTCAACCCATGCCAACATTATATATGTGAGAACAAAAACCAATGCGAATAAAAGAATTACAATTAATGTTCTTTTGATATTTTTTGTTCGGTTTTCCACAATAAATCACCTTAATTAATCCATGATTTTAAAACGTTAATTTGGTTTTCATCGTTTTCTTCAATGATTTCGAACAAGATATCCATTATGCCTTTGTAAACCGAGCATCTGAAATCCTTGCTGTTTTTTTCATACAAGTTATTTGTAGAAGCGTAATTAACAACGGGACAAATTCCGCAATACGGCTGATATACACACTGTGCGCATTCAGGAAGAGCTTCTACTATCGATGATTTGCATACCGCTGCACAAACAGGAGAGGAAACAGCTGTATTAAAAGTATCGCTACAAACATTGCCGAGCAAAAATGAATTATCGCCCATTTCAGAAAGCATTCTGCCCTCATCACAAGTATAAACGTTTCCGTCATAATAGTAACTCATCTGGCCAACACCTGCTCCGCAAGGAGAACGGAGCTCCATATAGTTTTCGGAATAATTATGAAAAATCTTTTTCAGGAAATACGAAGCATGTACTTCTGAAAAATAGAATCCTTCCAAGTTGATTTTCATAATATAGTCAAACGCTTCTTTATAGAACGCCATAAATTCATCAGACGTATATCCTATTGATTTCCAAGCTGATTCTGCCATTCCGAGCGGAGTAAGAGGTCGAAGAAAAATGTTATTAATTCCAAGTTCAGCATATTGGTTTATGATTTCTTTCGGGTGTTGCAAACTGAACTTTGACGTGGTCTGAATAGCGTTTACTTTAATTCCTCGAGATTTCAAATCTTTGATTTTTTCTATTACGAAGTCATAACTTCCTGATTTATCTCTGAAAGGACGGTTTTTATCGTGTACAATTTTGGGACCGTCAAGAGACGTGCAAATATGTACATTTTTTTCCAGAAAATATTGCAATTTATCTTCTGTCATATGAATCAAATTGGTTACGATAGTGTATTCTATTTCTTTTTCGGTATTTATCTCTTTGCTGTAATCAATCATTTCTTTGATAACCTCAAAATTAAGCAAAGGCTCTCCGCCTTGGAACTCAAAAGTAAGGTGTTTGTTGGGCGATTGAAGTGCAAATTCAATAGCTTTTCTGCCGATTTCTTTTGTCATAGATCTATTAAGGCAAGAACTCGAGCTATGTGCTTGGCAATATAAACAATCAAGATTGCATTTGTTTGTTACCGCAAATATATGAAGTGCAGTACCGCACAAACAATATCCTTTCATGCTGTTAAGCCAAGGAATATTCGCTTTTATAAAGCCTTCTGTTGAACCATTGATAATGAATCCTTTTTCAATCAAAGCGTCTTTATCTTCACAATCATCCGATAAGTTATCATTTACCAAAGCGGGAAAATCGTTTTCAGAAATAAAATGATATTTGCCGAAATCGTTGGTTATGAGATATTTATTATTTCTTTTTTGAAAGTTAAAATAATTAATCATTGAGATTCTCCGTCAACAATTGGATATACTTTGGGTTTATAGAAATTCTTTGTTGCCTGAAAGATACCGCAACACTCTTCTTGCAATAAGCAGTTCTCACACTCGTCGTTAAAAACTGATTTATATGCAGATATGCTTTTTTGAGCAATCGGCCAGTAGTTTTTATCTATCATACAGTATGGGAAATTATAAAGGCCTACGTCAATTCCACAGCTTATTAACAGTTTTATGGCTTCTTTGGATTTTTGAAACGCTTCCTGATAAGAAATCAAAACTTCTTCAGCGTGTGCTGCACAGTTGCCACGCATTTCGAGACCTACAAAATTAACGATTGAAACGGATGGAAATACAGCAACAATGAATTTTGCTATATTGAGAATATCGTCACAATTAAGCTTGCTGACAACTATTCGGATTTCCGTTTCTGTTTTTACACGCAACAAGTTGGCTATTGCACGAACGGTTTGATCAAAACTACCTTTTGCCTGCGTTATATAATCGTGTTTTTCTGCGGTACTGCCGTGAATCGGAATGGCAACCCTCATAAATTTAGGTCTTTCAGCATTGAAACGCTCAAAAAAGCCTTTGTCTCCTAAGGTTCGACCATTGGTCAACAATAAAATTTTTGTGTCAGGCAGTTCGTTCTTTACAGTATTTAAAACATGCACAAAAGCATCTTCACCAATCAAAGTAGGCTCTCCGCCTGTGATTGTAAAATTCCATAAGTCTTTGGGCATATGTCTTATAACTTCGTCCAAACGTTCAACAGACATTGTTTGTAACTGTCGGCGTTCGTTTTCGCTCGCCGGACACATAATGCAGTTTGAGTTGCAAAGCGATGTGGTTGCGATTCCTGCATCACCTTCTGCATCTGCATACCACCTGTAAATAATACCGTTAGTGTTTATTTCCAAAACGTCAAATGCCTCAAAAACAGACATCCTTTCGCGTTCTGATTCTAAAATATCAATAACGATGTTGTCGGGATAAATAGTCAGCGTATCTTCTGAAAATTCTCCGACGTTAAGGTTGAGAGAGCGCAAATAATCCGTTGTTTCTTTGCATCTTGAAACAGCAAAAACTTTATATTCACCTTTGTAACTGCTAAGATATCTTACCATACAAATACACCTAATATTAAATAAATAACAAATCCTAATGTGATAAAGATAGCAAAAGGTATTTTCCTGAGTATTACGATTGTTTCTTTACCGTTTTTTGAAACAGCCCATCTGCAAATTGCATCTGCTTCCTCTTGGGTGATTCTGGATGACATATCCTCTGTTGTAAAAGACGGCAAACCTTTTACTCTTGAATTAACAAAGCACAATACTGTTCCATACGACAGTATCATTCCTCGTTTTATATCTGTTGTTTTAATTTCCTTATAGTTGAATTTTTCTGCCAAACCTCTAAACAAAATAACAGAAACCGTAATTATGATGGATTTTATATCAAAAGAATATTGTTTATTGATTATTGAAAAAACAAAGCCTGTTAAACTTATAATGGCACATATACAAAATGAAATATTGTTTTGTAAAAATTTCAGATTATTGAATACCAGAACCAAAATGACATTTAACAAAAGAAAAGCAGCTAAATATTCGTAATAATAATTTGCCAATATTGTCCTAAGTAAAAATTGAGTTGCGGTTATAAAAAACATACAATTCAAAAAGCTTTTTGCTGAAAATTTAAATGTAGATTTAAAAGGAATCTTCTCTTTCTTGATAAGCATAAACAAGCTTTCCAAAAGCAGATAAATAAAAGCTAATGAAAATGCAGTTATAAAAATTGTTACTGTTGAAATAGGCGTTTTTTGTTTCAACAAATCGGCAGGAATAAGCAACGAAAAAAGGACAAATAACTTAACATCTCCGCCTGCCCAAATGTGAAGAGCATACATCAAAAAAGAAACAACAACTGCCGCTGCAACGTTTATTAGGAAACTTAGCAAATTTTCTGTACCAGCAAGAATAAAATAAACTATGTTGCATAATACGGCTGCAGACATACCTATTACAATGTTTTTGTTTGAGATTTTGTTTGCTCGTATATCTGAAAATGAACAAACAATACCCTCGACAATTAAAACACTGATTAAAAAACTTTTTACAAATATCATCTTGCCATACCTAAATGATTACACAAATCTATCAAATAGTTTTCAAACTCTTTGATGGTTATTTCTGTTTCATATTTCGTTGAGTTAAAGATACAAACAAAATAATCATCGATGTTTTCTAATGTTATTTCCGACAATTCAAAAAAAGCCTCTATTGCCTGTTTAATATAAGCAACAGAATATAATTCTCGAGATAAAAACAGCTTATTCATTATTAAACCAATCCTTCATAGCAGATTTATCTTCAATATTTGTTTCTATGTTGGCAATTTCTTGGTCATAAACAAGTGTAGATGCCATTGAGCGTGCAAACAAAATCTGACGAATGTTTTTTGTTTGTTCAATAACAATTTCTCTGTTCGTTTCCTCGATAATTTGATTGGCGAATTCTAAAGCATAGTCTGTTGCATCATCAGGGTCTTTGGGGAAAACACTTACAACATAACTTGTTTCGTTTGAATCCAGGTGTATATATGCTTTTTCCGTAAATTTATAACATGTCTTGAATAAAATGTTTTTCGTGTATAATTCTTTGCTGTATGTCAACACCATAATTTCTTCACCAACATTCTTTGTTTTTTATAAAATAAATATATCATAATATTAAAAGATTTGCAATTTAATAAATCCAACGCTGATACGAAGTCATTAAATTTTTTATGTTTTATTGAATATTTTATATTTGTAAACATATACTAATAAATTAACCATATCGATCCAAAGTGTTGACCCGTTACAGACAACATTGACACAGTCAGAAAACTACATTTCCGCTATGTTGAATTTGGAGAAAAGGCTTTAGTAAATTCCTTACATATCAACGGTTTCAGGCGTTTGATATAGAAACAAAAAAGACTGCATGGAGTGACCCCGTGCAGTCTTTTTTGCTATATGAATATAAAACTAAACAAATCAAAAAAACATGTTGACATATACAAGCAAATTTGTATATAATTTACACATAGTCAAATTAGTACATATACAATTTTACGGGAAAGAGTGATTATTATCGGCAGAAGGAAAGTCAACACAACCAAACTGGAGATTATTCAGGTTGCAACGAGCAGATTCATTGAAAAGGGATATTCGTCAACAACATTCAGAATGATTGCAGACGAGCTTGATATAAGCACCGGGCATATAGTTTTCTATTTTCCGTCAAAAGAATCTCTGCTTGCCGAACTTGTTGAAATGCTATGCGATTTTCAATGGAAACTGATAAAGGAAGAAGCAGATGAAGGTATGAATTTGCTGCTTGCCCTTTGCTTTGAACTGATGACAATGGCGGCGGCTTGTGAAGAAAGCGAAGTTGCGAAAGACTTTTTTATCTCGTCATATCAGAGTCCGAAATGTCTTGAAATTATTCATAATAACGACACCGCAAGGGCAAAGGGAGTTTTTGCGGAATACTGTCCCGATTGGACAGACGAACACTTCAGAGAAGCGGAAATTCTTGTTGCAGGCATTGAATACGCAACGCTGAATGCCATTGATATAACCGTACCGCTTGAAACACGTATTTCGGGTGCGCTGAACGCAATTATGATGATTTATAACGTGCCCGAAGAAATCCGCAGGATAAAGATTGATAAGGTTCTTGCAATGGATTACTGTTCAATCGGCAAACGCATTTTCAACGAGTTCAAAGAATACGTTGAAAAAGAAAATGCTTTTTAATTACGTTAATAATTTGTATTTACATACAAAGGAGGAAACCCTATGCAAAAGAAAATCAAAAAATCATTGGCGGCCATACTCTCGCTTCTGATGATTATGACGGCCATTCCGTTTACGCCTGTTGCTGTGGCAACAGACGGTGCGGATCCGATTACCGAAAAGGATTGTACAGAGCACGCCGACACAGACGGCAACGAATTCTGCGACGTATGCGGTGAACTTATCAACGCAAAGGTGATTACGGCAGATTCGGACGGTATGGTTTATGTTGACGGTGAGGCACTTGAGATTACCGGTTATTACAATAATGATCTTATTCTCCCTGCAGGTAATTATAAGCTTACGGGAGACGTCACGTCAGCATATTATATAGGAGCAAGAGAAGGTGATGTCACTCTTGACCTTAACGGATATGTATGGGATATGAAAGACTGTTATTTGTTGTTGTTGTCCCATCAATTTTCTCTTTATGATACGTCCGATGCCGGAACGGGTAAGCTTACTTCTTCATGGATAGAGACCGTATATATCGGCAAAACAGACACACAGTGCGGAACATTTAACCTTTACAGCGGTACTGTAGAAAACACGTCAACGCTTACAGATTCCTATATTATAAGTGCATCATACGGAGACGCAAATCTTTACGGCGGAAAAATCAAGGGCAACGCTTATGCTTTCTTTAATTATATGTTTTCAGATTTGACAATTAACCTTGACGGTACGGTGATTGAAAACGGCGAAGGTTATGCTCAGATTAAATCCGATCTTATGGACGGCGATACACCGAAAACTGTTATTGACGTGACAGATTATACAGGTGAATCTTTTACGGTTGACGCAGAAATTGATGAAGAAGGCAAAATCAAAATTTTTGAAGGAATCAAATCTGCTCAGGAAGCGGAAAACTATCAGATAAACTTTTTAACTAAGCGCGGCGAAGTATACTGTGAAAAAATAGAATATGACGAAGCAACAGGCGAAAAGTATATCTACGTTGCGAAAAATGCATTTACTCAGCAGCCCTATGAGAAAAACAACTACACCGTTGAATTCAATAATCCCGACGCTTCATTCCAATGGTATGAGGTTAATGAAAATGAGATTGGTAAATATACAACTGAAGAAGGAGACCTTTTGTTTCCGTATGATTTTAAAAAAGGCGACATATTAAAGGTCACAACA
>Ga0233381_1000151_pt1 | contig 10464 bp, 10 predicted proteins | sample ElkDunMinimDraft_12_FD_180670 | JGI IMG/M metagenome (GOLD analysis project Ga0233381, IMG submission 180670) | Fecal eukaryotic communites from dung pellets of Tule Elk in California, USA - Elk Dung G0 | ecosystem: Host-associated > Mammals > Digestive system > Large intestine > Fecal | place... | reverse complement strand
AACTATATCAAAAATAATTGAATACTTAAAATAATCATTAAATCTGTATCCGACAGACATCGACATTCCGAGAGTTGAGCTTGCCAACGGGCAGCTCAGCGCAACGCCGGAAGCAAGGGTGATGCCCAAAGCAAAGGCGTAAGTGTTCAAGCCCATGCCGGGTGCAATGGCAATAACAATCGGAAGAACGATGAGTATCGCTGTTGAATTTGATATAAACTCGCTTGTAAACTGAACAAGAAAAACAAGAACGCAAAAAAGAATAAAAGGACTTATGCTGTCACCGACAAGAGCGTTAAAGCCTTTTGTTACAAGTGCAGTTCCGCCTGCGGCAGAAAGCGCCTGCGCCAAACCGAGACAGCCCGCCAGCCTGCCGACGATGTTCCAGTTAACGGAAAGAACGGCTTTTTTCTGAGTTATGCATCCTGTTACAATGCACAAAAGCGCAGCCGATGTGCTCGTAATTGCAAGCGGTATCCATTCAGTTATGTAAAAAACCACGGTTGCAGCAAAAATGAGTGCCATAATTATCATTTTTGCTTTAGAATAATTCTCTTTGTCAGGTTTAACATCAACGTCAACGCTGTCGTCATCGGCTCTGCTTCCCCAAATCTTTTCGCCAAGCTTTCTGCCGACGAAAAGGCAGTAAAGCAAACCTAAAACAAGTATAACACCGCCGACAAGCGTAAAATCAAACGTTTTGAAAAGTCTCAGGCCGTTTTCTTCAAGCAAGCCTTGCGCCGTCATCTGTTGAGTTGAACCGACAAGCGTTGAAGCGCCGCCGATAACGCAACCGTATGCAATAGGCATAATAAGATTCTTGGCCTTTATTCTTTCGTTACTTTTCGAAAGACCCATGATAATGGGAATAAATATTGCCAGAACAGCAGAATTTGTAAGAAATGCCGATAACGCTGCGGAGACAAGATATGTTCCGGCAATAAGCTTAATTTCGGAGCCTTTTGAAATGCGAATTATCCATTTGCCGATAGTTTCGGCAAGTCCGGTTTCTGCAATCGCAGCGCCGACAACCATAACACCAATTGTCAGGATAACAGTGCTTGAAGAAAACGAACCAAACGCCGTTTTGAAGTCGCAAACACCGCATAGCACCATCGCTGCACAGCCGATAATTGCCGTTGTTGCCATCGGGAGCTTGTCCCATATAAATAAGAATATGCAAACAACAAATATAATTAAAGAAATAACATCAATACCCATTTAATTCCCCTGCATTATCTTTTTCTTTTTTCCATTTCTCCCTTATAACGAGCGAAACAGGAGATTGTGTAAGCAAACCACGGAAGCGGATCGGAAAGCGAAAAAACAACATCGGTTGTTTTGAACGGAGTAAAACAGAAAGGTTTTGTCTTGAATCTGTCAGGCGACTTGACAAACCACATTGCGGTTGCCTGCCAATGACGAAGCCTCAATCCGTCAGGATAATCCATTATATATGAAGTAACAGGCAAATCATAAGCCCTTTCAAGCATCTGACGGACAACGTGAGCTCCGCAGTACCAGCTGATTTTCAGGCTTGCAGAAATTCTTCCGTTAATTTCCATTACTTTCGGAATATGATCCTCATCGCTTTCAATAAAGCACACCGATGCATATCCTCTCCAATTCATCAGCTTGAGAAGCTTTTCCGCCTGAGCGGCAACATCGGGCATATTGCAGCTTTGGAACAAAGAGTTTGTTCCGATTCCGAGAGGGTACGGCATTGAGGATTTTGCAATCATTGAAGTTTTCACTTCGCCGTTATTATCTATAAATGTATATGAAACTCTGTGGGTTTCTGCGTTTTTAACAAATTCCTGAATTACGTATTCCTCAACCTTGATTTCTCCGCTTTGGATAAGCTCGTTGAGTCTTTCTTCCGTTTCAACCTTATAAAAGCCTCTTGAGCCTGAGCCTTTTCTCGGTTTGAGTGCAAGAGGGAATTTTACTTTTGCAAGGAATTCTTCCATGGATTCATCATCCATTTTGGTAACGGGACAATTGATTCCGTTTTTGGTACAAAGTTCCATTGTAAGCTGCTTGTCGTAAGCTTTGACAAAACATTCATAATCGGCACAGGCAAACTTGACGTAGGGCGAATATAAATCCTTATTCTCCCAAAGAACGTCAGTTGTGGGCTCAGTCATAGGCATAACAACATCGTAATTGCCCGAAAGAATCTCTCTGTCAAGAACTTTTTTAAGCTCTGCCATGTCATAACGAGTCTGGGGCTCAAGGATTTTTTTAACGGGATACCTTGATACATAGCCGACGTCAAGCTTTGAGCAGTTCAAAGTTGTTGAAACACAGCCCAAATCATTCAGCTCTTTAAGTATAATTGCAACCTGTCGGCCGAAACCGTCAAGCACAAGAACTCTGACACCTTTAAAATCCATAGAATACTTCTCCTGTATTTTGAAAACTTATTTATTAAGAATTCCTATATATTTATCTGTCAAAACTTCAAGCGTGTTGTTTGACTTGATATAATCATACGCATTTTTGCCAAAAACCGCCCTTTCCTCTTCGGGCATTCTGTAGACGGTTTCTATCTTATCGGCAAATTCCTGAGAACTGTAAGGCGTAATTGTATAACCTGCCCCCGATGTTTTGACAAAGTGATCTTTGAGACAAGTTCCGTAAATAACGCATGAATCCGAATACATATATTCATTGATCTTATTCTTGGAAGCATCAAAGCGGTAGGAATTCGGATTGTTTTTAACGGCAAGATGAGCTAAGGTTACCTGCGCTCTTCTTAACAATGCCGGGATAAGCTCCTTTGAAATTCGTCCGTAAACCAAAACGTTTTTCAGATTGTTGTCATCAACGTATTTCTGCATTCCCTCCGCCTCTTTGCCACTGCCGACAAAAACAAACTTAACGGGCAAGCCTTTGTCCGAAAGGATTTTTGCAGCCTCGAGCATTTCATAAACGCCTTCGTAAATCATATAATATCCGCCGAAAACGCAAAGGAAATCATCGCCGACAAAATCACGGATTTCTGCCGGAAGCTCATCATATCTTTCAGCGTTTTTATCGAAACGCTCGCAGTCCATCGGCTGATCAATCCATATTGTTTTTTCTCTGGGATAGCCGAGAATATCACAGATATATTCGTGACCCTTTGACATTGAATAAATAATTGTTTCGGCTCTGTCATATGCCCACTTTTCAAGTGTGCTGAAAAGCAGGGCCTTGGGGTGCTTGGGATTGAGTCCCTTGTTGTAAATCCAGGAAGCCGGCCATAAGTCGCGCACTTCCGCAATAAAACGGGCAGAATATTTTTTTGAAATCTTATATGCAGCTATCCATGTGAACGGGTGAATAGAACAACCGACAACAACATCAGGCTTGCCGAATTTTTCAACAAGCTTTTTTTCGTTTTTAAGAACCGATTTAACAAAAGCAAGAGTATTAAGATACCTTTTTGCGCTTTTATTTTCGGCATATTCTGGAGTATGAACATAAGCATAGTGGGCATTTGGGTTGACCTGAGAAATCATGCACTCTTCTGTTGTTATGTATTTGTGGGAAAAATGTGAAAAAGCCGAAGAAACAACCAAAACCTTATGACCTCTTGCCGATAATCCGTTCGCAAAGTCATACTGTCTTGAAATTCCTCCGTGTTTGGGTTCTGATGAATAGTGGTCGATTATCCAGATGTTCATTTAACTGCACCTCTTAAACTGTTGTTAAATCTTTCTCTTTTTCTGAGTTCAGCTCAGCATACCAACTGCCGAAAGTACGGAATTCAAACTTGTTGCTTTCAAGCAGGGCGATAAGCTCTTCAACTCTTTTGTCAACCTTGCCGAGACCGCGCCTTGCTCTGACATTTGTCAGCAAACCCGTGTCCGCAACTTCAGGCATTTCTCTTTTTGAAAGCTCAAACGGATGTATGTAGAGCGAATAGCTTTGAGCTGTTTCAAGATACTTTTTAATCAACGGCTTCATAAGAGTGCTCCAGGGAAGAATTCTTATCCAGCCGCCACCCGAAACTGCAATATGCTTGCCAAGCACGGGCTGAGTGCTCAACGAAAACTCGGCAAAACCGTCTTTATAATAAACTCCTTTTATCGGCTGCTCAAATGAACTTAAATCAATTTCACCGTAAAGCGGGTGGTTCGGCACATCCATTCTGCTCGAGCTGTATTTAAAGCCGACTTCTTTGACTGCGGCATATCCGGCATCGTCAATTCCGTAGCACGGCGCACGGTAGCCCAGAACTTCTTTGCCGATCAAATCTTCAAGAACCGCTTTGGCTTCTGTTATTTCAGCTTTAAAGGCATCAACTTCCATATCAAGAGGTCTGACATGTGTTTTGCCGTGGCATGCAATTTCATGGCCGCAGGAAACAGCATATTTCAACTCTTCTCTGAGCTGATCTGCAAGTTCACTGAGAACAAAAAAGGTTGTTTTGATTTCATGGTTATTAAGCAGGTCAACGTAATTACCAAAACCGTCAAGCATTGAAAACTCAGTTGTTGCCTTGCCTAAAAAATAATTAAGGTGATACCAATCTTCAATGTCCATTGACATTACCGCATATTTTGAACCGTTCATTTTTCCACCTTCTCTTTTTCGTTTGCTTTGGCAACGCTTGCTTCGCCTTCAACAACACCCTCATGCTTTAAAACCTTAAGAATTGTTCCGAAAAAGCATTTGCAATCAAAAATAAAACTTAAGTTTTCAACGTATTCTCCGTCAAATCTTGCTTTGATCTCAATGGGCAGTTCGTCTCTTCCGTTAATCTGAGCCCATCCCGTTAAGCCGGGCTTAACGTTGTTGGCGCCATATTTATCACGCTCGTCAATAAGGTCATACTGATTCCAAAGCGCAGGTCTGGGGCCGATTATGCTCATTTCGCCTTTAAGGATGCAGAAAAGCTGCGGCAATTCGTCAATTGAGCTTTTCCTGATAAATCTCTGCCACTTGCTCAGAAATGCTTCGGGATTTTCAAGCATATGAGTCGGCATATCCTTAGGCGCATTAACCGCCATTGAGCGGAATTTAATAATATTAAAATGGGTTTTGTTTATTCCCACTCTTTTCTGTTTAAAAAATACCGGACCCGGTGAGTCGATTTTGATAATAACCGAAACAATAAGCATCGGCACTGACAAAACAACTATGCCGATAAAAGATAAAACAATATCAATCAACCGTTTAAAAAAGCACTTATACATTAAATACACTCTTCTCTCTCAACCAAAATCAAATTCCGAATTTGCGAAAAAATTTATTTGTCCGTTCACCCTGCTCTGCCGCTTCGGGTGAAATCCCTGATAAAATCCTGATTTTTTCAGCCGTGTTTCTTCTTCTTATTCCGAAAGCCTGAAGAAGCCTGTAAGCATACCCAAACGGAAGCAAAAATCTGTGGGTTGCAATGAAAGGATAGCTTTTGTAAATCCTGTCAGCCGTCGGAAAAATCATAGCCATAAATGCCTTGAATTTACTGCCGCCGCTTTTATACGATTCTTTGGAATCGGCAAAGCTGTATTTGCCAAAAGAAACATTACCTAAAACAAAATCCGCCAGTTCATAAACATCGTTGCTTTCTGAATAATCAGAATTTTCTTCAAACAGAAAAGCTGCCGTTTTTTCAACACTTTCTCTTAAAATCCCTATACCGAGTTCATCTGAATATTTTTTAACAATATCTTCTCTTACCCCGGAATAACACTGCATAACATATAAATCGGTAAGTTGGCGTAAATTAGCCGATTCGGTTTTGAAATGCGCTCTCATATGTAACAAAAGATATACATACAAATCTTCGGCCGGCATTTGAAAAACATGATTCTTTCCGTTAAGATTAGCCGCTCTGTTCCAGATTCGGAAATAATAATCTTTCTCTTTGTCTTCTGCCGAATTCAAAATATGGTGCGCTTCAAAAGTAACTCCGTTTTCAGGGTTAAACCATCCGTCATGGTAAACAGTTGCCTTTTTCTTTTCATAGCCCAAAGATATGAAAAGCTTTTCAAGGGCGGATGCCTGATGCGGTTTATAAAGAAAATCCACGTCACACATATTGCGGGATTCCGGCACGGGATAATAATTTTTTACCTGGATTCCCTTTAGCATAAGAATGTCAATTCCCGCTTCCTCTGCCGCCGAAGCAAACTCAACCCACGCATGGCTTTGGTTTGCCTCTTCAAAAACAAAGTCCATTTCCTTTATCATATATGCCGAAAGATTCTCTTTGCATCCGTCAGCAGCGGTAACGCTATTATAAATTATATGAAAAACTGAATTTTTGAGTGCACAGTCAAGCAATTCCGACGCTTTAACGCCTGTGTCCCAATTAATCTCTTCTTTTCTGACAACCTGCCCCAAAATACGGGCAAGATTTTTTTCGGCTTTTGTCAAATTGATTTACCCCGCTTTAAAGCTTTGCGTATTCTTTTTAATTTTTGACGGAAGGGTCGGGTAAAACGCCAGCAAACATTCCATATCTTCAGCAAAAACATATTGCTGTCAAGCTTCTTGCCGTTGCGTTCAATGGTGCCAACACAAGCAACAACCTGTTCGTAAGCAATAACTTCGCTCCAATCGAGCGCATCGCCGTTCATAATCAATTTACCGTTGCCGATTTTTATTACCCTGTGAAGCACAGGAGTTCCGTCTGAACGCAAAAAAAGCAAAATTGAATATTTACGGATTGAGCTTTTTGTGCATCCTTCAAGCCAAACAATATCCCTGCCGGGTTTTAACAGCGGCATCATGCTTGAACCGCTTACCGCAACAGGAACACTTGCACCGCTATTAACGAGTTCGCTTATATCCGATATACACTGTGAAGCGTTTAAATGATAAACATCCACTTTATTCACCCAAAACAAGTTCTTGCGTTATTCTTACTGCCTCTTCATCAGGTCTGCATTCAAGAAGAAAAACAGGAACGCATGATATAATTTCATTCAGCGTTTCCAACGCTGCGTTCATGCACTTTTCATCCCAATGAGGAAGAAAAACGTGAGGAACAAAGTATTCCACAAGCTCAACAGCGTTTAACGCTTTTATTCTGTTGGTTTTGCTTTGCCTGAGCACAACAAGAGCTTTTAAAGGAACTTTTCGGTTAAGACAATACGGCGATGAGCCTTTCCATGGCGAACCGTAAACAAACGCACCGTCAGCCTCAATTCTCACAAAAGCCTTATCCCCGTTGATAATATCTGCTGAGCAACAGGCGTTCCACAGCTCTGCTTGCGTTGTTTTGCCGATTCCTGACGGCCCGACAAAGATTACTCCGTTACCGTTATAATCAATTGCAGACGCATGAAGAAACAACGTTTTGAACGAGCATAAAACCGAATAAACGGAAGCTATTGCCAATTCCTCACTCAGATCTCCGTCTTGAGCGGCGGAAATAAAAGTTTCAGACCAATCAAGATTTGAGACAAGAATTGATGAAGGATTTTTTTGAGAACGCATAAAGTGTTCAATCCTTTTTGAAATATATTCCACGCCGAAAGACGCAGAACCTATTGCATCAAAGCCGCCAACCGTTATTTGAGCTTGGTAATCCGTTCCGTTTGTTTCAAACAAATCAAATTTACCGTCATACTGTGAAAAATTGGCTTTAAAATTGCAGCCTGCAATTGAATAGTTCTTCATCATGAAAGTCTTAAGCAGCCCCACAAATCAGCCTTTCCGTAGGCCTGGAGCTCAGCGTAATACTGACTGAACGTTCCGTCAAATCCATAAGAATTTTTGGCACCGTCAATATTGGTATATAAATCTCTGCAAGGATTTGCGCTCTGAGTGAACGAAATTATAAACAAACCCTGCACAACATCTTCGCCCTGATTAACAGAGTCGGCAATGTTTTCGTTAAGTTTCAAAGCAAAAAGCTTTGACTCGGGGGCTACATATGTTTTTTTCATGTTTGCTCCTCCTGAATAAGTTTTTTATGTGCATAATACAGCTTTTTGGCTATATTACAAATATCTTCACTGATTTTTTCCGCATCGCCGCTTTCTCCGCAAAGCATTCCGGGACACCTTTGGCAAAACTCAGCATAACGGCATTCTTTGCATTCTTGCGGACTTTTCAGATTATCGAGTTTAAAGTTAAGCTCAATCCAAGCATCGGTCAGACCATTCTCAAGCGTTGCATACGGCCCGTTCATAAACGAACACAGCTGAACGTGTCCGTTCCATGTAAGCCAGAAAGAACAGCCATAACTCGAACACCATGCAAAAGGCGATTTAAGGGGCGGAAACTTATTTTTTTCCAGTTTTTCAAGCGTCATTTCATCAAGAAATTCATCAAAAGTAAAACGGGATTCAGCTGCAGAATTAACAGCTCCTCTTGCGGATTTAACAACCGTAACGGTATGTTGAAACGGAACGTTCCATTCCCTTGCTTTTTCGTAAAGCTTGTTCAAATCCTCCGAATTTTCGCGAACAACAGTGCCTGTAAGCATAAGCGGTATTCCTGCATTTTTTATGAGTTTGACCGCTTTTTCAACTCTTTCAAATCCATCCGGGCATCCGCACACCTTTGAATAGGTTTCGTTGCTTGCGCCGTAAAGAGAAAGCTTCATTAAATAAGGTTTCCCGTATTCATTGAATTTTTCCATAACACTTTCGTCTATCAGCGAGCCGTTGGACAAAACAGAAATTAAAAAACCCATTTTGTTGAGTTCTGAATAAATATCCCAGAAATCAGGCCTGACAAAAGGCTCACCGCCTGTTAAAGTGACGTAGAGCGTTCCCATATCTTTAGCTTGCTTTGCAATGTCAATCCATTGTTCGGCGGTCAGCATTTCCCCACGGCTTTTCATCTGCTCTTTTGTCAGGTGAACATAGCACATTACGCAGGAAAAATTGCAAAGCGGCGTCAGCTCAAAAGTTGCTGAAAGCGGAAATCTGTTTTCAAAAGCAAATTTCTTAAGCGCTCCCGGCAATCCGTTATCCAATGAAAAACCGCATGCACTCATTGTTCCAAAACTCCCTGTTCCTCAAGATTTTTGAGGAATATATCTATATCCGAAGTAACGGTTTCTTTGTCTGTTTCGTATTCATTAAGTAAAATTTGAATTAATTCTTCTTTTTCGGAACCGCGCACCAAAGAATCCCACAACAAAGCGCCGCTTTCGTTCAAGGCAACCATGCCGTGAATCTCACTTGTAAGCCTGCCGACGGGAACAGCCATAATCTGAGGTCCGATTTTTCTTAAAACAAAACCGTCTTTAACTTTGTAAATCATAAATCTTCCTCCGTTGCTGAAACATCTATGGTTCCGTCTTCGTTTATTCTGTATATCCTTGTGCAATATTTAAGCATGCTGGGGCGATGGGTAGTAATAATGCAAATTCTGTCGGGATTGTGCTTCATTACATTGCTGAGCACTCTTTTTTCTGTCTGCGGGTCAAGGGCAGACGTAGCCTCATCCATAAGCAAAACCGATGAATCGCGCAGCAAAGCTCTTGCGATTGCAATTCGCTGAGCCTGCCCCTGCGAAAAATTGTTTCCGTTTTCGCCAACGTCGGAATATATGCCGTCCGGAAGCTCCGAAACAAAGTCCCATGCATCCGCAATTTTAAGAACCTGCTCAATCTGTTCATCAGTTGCATCGGGGTTAACCCTGCGGATGTTATCGGCAACCGTTCCCGAAACAATATCGTTGCTTTGGGGAACATAAGAACACAAGCAGCGTGTGCTGTAAGATGCATCCGACTCGATGCCTGCGCAAGAGAATCTGACACTTCCGTCAAACGGCTTTATCAATCCGAGAACAAGCCTTAACACTGTTGTTTTTCCTTCGCCTGACGGGCCTACAAAGGCTACCGTCTCACCGGATTCAGCGTAAAAATCTGCATTTTTCAAAACAATCTGCTCGGAATTCTTATATTTGAAGCTTATATTTCTGCCTTCTATTCTCAAGACGGATTCTTTGGCTTTTTCCTGAATCTCCAACGCTTCCTGACTGCAAGAAGTGCTCTCTTTCGGCAGTTCAAAAAGCTCCTTGATTCTTCCGGCTGAAGTTGCAATGGAAACCGCCGAAGGCGCAAGGGAAACAATAGAGGAAAATGACGAAGTCAGAATACCTGACAACTGAATGAACATTGTCATCGTTCCGTAAGTTATAGCCCCGTTCCAAAGGCGCCAGACGCCCCAGCCGTAGCAGGAATATGAAACAACAAGCCCAACAAAAGACAAACACATTGTCATTAAAACAGCAAATCTGTCATGGTTCAGTTTTAAATCCCTGTGCTTTAAAAGAAGCAGCTTGAAATTCTGAGCATATTGAGTTAAAAGGCCAAAAGCTTTTACCGTCTGAAGATTCTGTATTGCCTCTTCACTGAAGGAAATGATTTTTCCGTTAACCTTACGGCTTTCTTTGTTATAAGCTCTTATATGCTTCATCATGAATTTTGAAGTAAAAAACACAACAGGTGAACCTAACAGCGCAAGAAGAGCCATTGTCGGATCATAATATAAAACTATGGCAAGAGCA
>Ga0233381_1000148_pt1 | contig 10677 bp, 9 predicted proteins | sample ElkDunMinimDraft_12_FD_180670 | JGI IMG/M metagenome (GOLD analysis project Ga0233381, IMG submission 180670) | Fecal eukaryotic communites from dung pellets of Tule Elk in California, USA - Elk Dung G0 | ecosystem: Host-associated > Mammals > Digestive system > Large intestine > Fecal | place... | reverse complement strand
CCGCCTTGTTGACGGTAAAATAACCAACGATTCCGCACCCTATAAATCTGAAGAAGCTGAAAAAAGTGCCGAAACAAGGGCTGAAAGAAAAGCGAAAAAGAAAACCGCAAAAAAGCATTCCATGTCATTCTTCACGGCTCTTTCGCTTTCAACCAACAACCTTATGACAAAGAAAGGCAGAACTTTTCTGACCTCTTTTGCCGGCAGCATCGGCATTATCGGCATCGCCCTCATCCTTGCGCTTTCAAACGGCTTCCAGCTTTATATCAACTCAATCCAGCAGGAAGCACTGACCTCTTACCCCATCACCGTTGACGCCGCAACAATGGATATGAACTCCATGCTCGGCGGCATGACGATGTCAACAACGGGTCAGGTTGACCATCCGACGGATAACACAACCGTTTATTCCAACACAATGGCAACGGAAATGATGAAATCCTTCACCGAAGGTGTCTGGAACAACGACCTTAAATCGTTCAAAACCTTTCTTGAAAGCGACGCTTGCGATATCAAGGACTACGCAACAAGCGTTCAGTATAATTACGGTGGAAAGCTTAACATTTACTCAGCCGACGTAACTAACGGTTCGAATCAGGTTTATCCCAGCCCCATGCTTGACATGATGTATTCCATGATGGGCGCTTCAAGCTCCGTTATGGGCGGCATGACAATTGACACATCCATGATGGCTTCATATGAAAAATATATGAACTCATGGCAGGAACTCATCAACAACGAAGCCCTTCTGAAAGAACAGTATAAGCTTGTTCACGGCTCATGGCCTCAGAATTATAACGAAGTTGTTCTTATTGTTGATAAAAACAACGAAATCAGTGAGCTTGCCATTCAGGGTCTCGGTCTCCTTGGCGAAGACGCCATGATGGATTCCGTTATGGCAATGATGTCAAACGAAGAATACGAAACCCCGTCATATGAAATTTCATATGACGACGTTCTGAACAAAACGTTCAAAATAGTTCTTGAACCCGATTATTATGCATATAACGAAGAAACAAAAACCTGGGAAGATAAGAGAGAAGACGAAGAATACGTCAAATCCCTTATCGCCAACGGCGAAGAAATCAAAATCGTAGGTATCGTCAAACCCGCCGACGGTTCCCTCATGGTTGTAACAACCGGCGCAATCGGTTACACCTCAAAGCTTACCGAGCATGTTGTTAACAAAACAAACGAAAGTGACCTTGTGAAACAGCAAAAAGCAAACCCGGAAATTGACGTTTTCACAGGTCTTCCCTTTGAAAAAGAAGAAGCCCCCGAAACTCCCGCCGAAAGCACGGCACCCGAAGCTTCAGGCGTTTCCCTTGACCCGCAGATCAACAGCGCAATTGCTCCTCAAAGTGACGTGCGCACAAGTTCCGCTTCATTCAACGGCAAAACTCCTTCGGCTTCGTTCACGGCTCAGAGCTTTGATTTCAGCAACTTTGATTTCAGCGATGCGGAACCTGTGACCGAAGAAGAGGTCTACGCCGCAATTGACCAAAACTTCAGCGGTCAGGAAGCCGAAGATATGCGCAGAATCGTTGAACTTCTCCTCAAGGACAGCCTTTCAAGAGACGAACAGAAAGAGCTCGGCAACGCCATTTCTCCCATGCTTGAGGGCAGCGGAATTGACAGCGGTCTGGCTGTCAGATACCTTATGAGCATGTCCGAAGAGGATAAGCTCAAAATGCTCTCCGCCATGATGGTTCAGAATCCCATGGGCGAAGACATTATCATTGACGGTGAAGAAACTCCTTCCGAAAACGGCGAAGAAGTTGCTCCCGAACCCGAACCTGAGCCTGAGCCCGAACCCGAACCCTACGCAAAAAGCTATGAAGAGGCTCTTGATTATCTCGGCGTTGCAAGCCTTGACGAACCCATTTCAATTTATATTTATCCCAAGGATTTCGAAGCCAAGGATTATATTTCAAGCGTAATTGAAGAATATAACGCTTCAGCCGGTGAAGATAAAGAAATCAAATATACCGACTATATCGGAATTCTTCTTTCATCCGTAACAAAAATCGTTAACATCATCTCTTACGTTCTTATCGCTTTCGTTGCCATTTCTCTTGTTGTTTCATCAATCATGATAGGCATCATCACCTATATTTCAGTTCTTGAAAGAACAAAGGAAATCGGTATTCTCAGAGCTATCGGTGCTTCAAAGAAAGATATTTCAAGGGTATTCAACGCCGAAACGCTCATTGTCGGCTTTGTTTCCGGCGCTTTGGGTATAGGGCTGACAGTTCTGCTCATAATCCCCATCAATGCCGTTATTCAGCACCTGACATCAATTGCCGACGTTGCGCAGCTTCCCGTTAACGGTGCAATTATCCTTGTTGTTATCAGCATGGTGCTTACCCTTATTTCAGGCCTCATTCCCTCAAGAATAGCTTCAAAAAAAGACCCTGTTGTTGCTCTCAGATCAGAGTAATAACTCTGATAAAGTGCGTTGGAAAGAGAGAAATGCACAAACTGAAAAAGAGACACTTCTGCGGAAGTGTCTCTTTTGTTTTTGATAAATAAAAACGGGCGGTCAAAGACCGCCCATACGTTTTAATTCAGATTATTCAGCGTCATTTTCAACAACGGGAGGCTCAATTTTGCCCGTAACCGTTCTGATGTTGTTTCTTGCTGTCTGGATTTCAAGAAGGCTGTTTGAAATAGCTTCGTCAGCGGTTTTCATGATGTCTTCAATGAAGTCGCCGGCGGCAATTCTGATTTCTGCCGACCATTTGTTGGCCTTATCGATAGCTTCATCCGAACGCTGTCTTGCATCCTCGATTGTTCTTTCGGCCTGCTCGGTTGCGGCATTAACAATGTTTTCAGCCTGAGCCTTTGCTCCTGCGATTGTTGAAGCTGCGTCTTCCTGAGCTGCAGCTGAAATAGCTTCAGCCGTTGCCTTTGCCTGAACAACAACCTCGCTGCTGTCAACCATAGCTGCTGCTTCAAGCTGAGCGTTTGCTTTGATGATTCTTGCTTCTTCGTTAGCTCCGTTGATAATCTTCTTTGCCTGAGCGTCAGCTTCGGCAACCTTGTTCTTTGAATATTCTTCGGTCTTGAGAACAAGCTCTCTTACCTTATCTTCAGCGGTTGAAATAAGAGCTCTTGATTTTTCCTGAGCGCTTGTTACTGCGTTAACAGCTTCGTTCTTTGCCTTAACAAGAATGTTGTTTCTGTCAGCAAGGATTGCTCTTGCCTGAGTGATTTCGCTGGGAAGATTAAGGCGAATGTCTTCAATTGCGGTTCTGATTGCGTTTGCGTCAACGCCGATTTTGCTGCTGAGGGGAACTTTAGAGCCAGCCTCAAGTATATCTTCAATCTGGTCAAGTAAGTTTTCAATATTCATATCCGTTAATTCCTTTCTTTTATCCTTTTAATTATATCTTCGCAAACCTCTGCGGGAACAAATTCCGTTATATCGCCGCCAAACTCGCACACCTGTTTAACAACGCTTGAAGAAAGATACATGCTGTCAGCGTGAGCGGTAAGAAAAACGGTTTCAAAATCAGGGTTCAGTTTTTTGTTTGTAAGAGCCTGCTGGAATTCATACTCAAAGTCCGAAACCGCACGCAAGCCTTTAACAACGGCGCAAGCGCCTCTTTCTTTGCAATATTGAGCGAGCAAGCCGCCGTAAGTTTCAACCTCAACGTTGTCAAGGTGAATGCTGCGTTTGAGAAGTTCAACCCTCTCTTCGGCCGAAAAATAATAATTGGTTTTATGGTAATTAACCATAACAACAACAATTACCTTGTCGAACAAGCCCGCTGCACGGCGTATTATGTCAATATGACCGACCGTAACAGGGTCAAAGCTGCCCGGACAAACCGCAATTTTCATACCATCATCCCTTTCGGTAAACGGTAACAGCCGTTTTGCTGTATTTATATTCCTTTGCTTTCGCAAGTCCGCCCTCTTCCTGCGGCATTTCTTCACCGTAAGGATGCTCGCAGATAACAACGCCGCCTTCGGCAATTCGGGGAGCGATTTTTGAAAGAGCTTTCTGAAGCATGCCCGTTGAATAAGGCGGATCAAGAAAAGCAATGTCAAAAATCTTATCCGTCATTCCGAGAAATGCGATTGAATCTGTCTGCGCAACGGACGCTTTGAAAGCAAGCTTTGTTTTTTCAAGATTTTCTTTGATTATTTTAACCGCAGATTTTTCCGAGTCAACAAAAGTGCAGCTTTCAGCGCCTCTGCTGAGCGCCTCAATGCCCATCTGACCCGAACCGGCAAACAAATCAAGAACCCGGCGGCCTTCAATCTCAAACTGAATTGCGCTGAACACCGCTTCTTTGACCTTTTCAGAGGTCGGCCTTGTGTTGTCGCCTTCAAGAGTTCTGAGTGACATTCCTCTTGCGGAACCTGTTATTACTCTCATTTATATCCTCCAAAGGGCATATCTGTCTATTATTAGTTTTATTAAAACACTAAAACGGACAGATTGTCAAGATAAAAGTATGAATAAAAGATAAATTAATTAATAATTCATGTGTTTTCAGGATTATTTTTACCGTTAAACGCTTCAAAAACCGCTTTTGCGGCAGATTTGTTCATCCCCTTAACCGCCGCAAGCTCTTCTTCGCTTGCTTGCGAAATGGCTTTGAGCGTTTTGAAATGCTTCATAAGAGCTTTTCCTCGGCTCTCACCAATGCCTTCGATTGAAAGCAGAGAAGAAGAAAGCGCCGAGCCCTTGTGCTTGCTCCTGTGATATTCAACGGAAAACCGGTGAACTTCGTCCTGAATTGTTGAAACAAGCGTAAACGCCGCTCTTTTTGAAGTGAGCGAAAGCTCGTCGCCCGAACGGGCAATAGCTCTTGTTCTGTGGTGCGAATCCTTAACCATGCCGAAAAGCGGAACGTCAAGGTTATATTTTTCAAGAACGGGCAAAACTGCGTTAACCTGACCTTTGCCTCCGTCAAGCAAGATAAGGTCGGGCAGCCTGCCGAATCCTTCGCCGCTGTCTTTTTCTTCAAAATAACGCAAAAATCTGCGTTCAAGGACCTCTGCCATTGAAGCGTAGTCATCCTGACCTGAAAAGCCTTTTATCGTAAAACGCTTATAAGCTTTTTTATAAGGCTGACCGCCTTTGAAAACAACCATTCCCGCAACGTTATCGCTGCCGGCGGTGTGAGAAATATCGTAAGATTCAATGTATTCCGGCGGAGCTTTAAGGCCGAGTAAGCTGCCCAATTCGTCAAGCGCAGCGGTTGATTTGCCCGATTTGCCGAGATAAAGAGCAAGCTTCTGAGCAGCGTTTGAGCGGCACATTTCAACCAGTGAATGCTGTTCGCCCCTTTGAGGCAAAGCAATCGTCACCTTGCGCCCCGCAAGCGATGAGAGCCATTCGCCGAGCACTTCAGCGTCGGCAACCTCGCCGTCAACCGCAACTCTTTTAGGCACAAAATCTCGCATTGAATAATAGCTTCTGATAAGCTCATGCCTTGTTTCAGCCGTGTTTTCAGGCAGATCAATCATGAAATGCTCGCTGTCATAAAGCCTTGCGTCTTTAAAACGCAAAACGGAAAGGCAGGCCTTTGCGCTTTCGCCGCCTGCACAGACAACCGCAAAAACATCCTGCTCCTCAACCGAAGCAGAAACAACCTTTTGCTTTTCGTTGACTTTTTTGATTGCGTTTATTTTATCGCGCAGCTTTGCCGCCTTTTCAAACTCAAGGTTTTCGGAGGCTTCAAGCATCTTTGCCGTCAAATCCTCGATAACCTTGCCAGAGCCGTTGATTATAAAATCAAGAGCCTGCTCAACCGCTTCGTTGTGCGCTTCGCGGCTTATCTTGCCCGCGCAGGGTGCGGCGCACTGACCGATAAAGAAATTGAGGCAGGGTCTGCCTTTTTTGAAATCTCTCGGAAAAACTTTTGAGCATTGCGGCAAACGGAAGATTTTTTTTGCCTCGTCAACTGCGTTGGTTATTCCGTAAGAACCTGTGTAAGGCCCGATGTATTCTGCCTTGTCATCAAGCTTCTGCTTGACGGCAAGAAAGTTTTTCCATTCTCCGTTGATAACTTTTATATAATGATAACCCTTGTCGTCCTTGAGCAGAATATTGTATTTCGGTGAATGCTGTTTTATCAGCGAGCATTCAAGCACAAGCGCTTCAAACTCGCTGTCGCAAAGAATATAATCAAAATCCTCAACGTTTTCAACCATTTTGCGCACCTTTGCGGTGTGATTGTTCTGTGAGCCGAAATAGGTGCTGACTCTGTTTTTGAGTGCCTTTGCTTTGCCCACATAGATAATTTCGCCCTTTTTGTTTTTCATCAGGTAAACGCCGGGAATCAGCGGCAGACTCATTGATTTTTTTCGCAGATACGGCATTCGTTCGTTCATATCGGCTCACCTCCCTGAATATTTTTGCCTGAATATATTATACATTAAAGATTATTCGAGTGCAACACAAAAACTTTTGATTGATATATCAGCGCTGTTGTGCTATAATTTTTTGTTGAACAAAAGAAAAAGGAGCTTCAAAATGGCTAAAAGCGAAATTTTCAAAAATACAAAGTATTTCATCATTGATATGGACGGAACGTTTTATCTTGACGGCAATATTATCCCCGGTTCAATAGATTTCCTTGAAAAAGTCCGTGAAACGGGCAGAGATTTCTATTTTTTCACCAATAACTCTTCCAACAACGTTGAAGTTTGCCGCGCAAAGCTTGAAAAAATGGGTTATCCCGTTGACGAAGGCAGAGTTATTATTTCTTCCCACGTTGCCGCCGATTACCTTAACAGAAATTATGCGGGCAAAAAAGTTTTTCTTCTCGGCAACGAAAGGCTGACGGGCGATTTTGAAAAAGTGGGAATCAACCTTGTTACCGCCGATCCCGATATAGTTGTTCTCGGTTTTGACACAACTCTCACGTATCAGAAGATGTGGGATGCTGTCAGATATATTGACAAAGGCGCAGTTTACATCGCCACTCATCCTGATCTCAACTGCCCCACGGCCGACGGTTATATGCCTGACACCGGCTCGATGATTGAGCTTTTTGCCGCTTCAACGGGCAAAAGGCCTCAGGTGCTCGGCAAACCGATGACCGCAACCGTTGACTATATAACAAATCTTCTCGGCTGCTCAAGAGACGAACTTGCCTTTGTCGGTGACAGACTTGCAACCGATATTGCAATCGGCGCAAATCACGGCATTCCCTGCGCTCTTGTTTACAGCGGCGTTACAACACCCGAAGAATATGCCGCTCAGAGCATCAAAGCCAGCGTTGAAGTTGAAAATCTCAAGGCTCTTGCCGAATATCTCTGATAAAATAACTGCTCTGTCTGTTCAAATATAAAGAGTATAAATGTCAGTTCGAAACCTTCCTGACAGGTGCTTTACTCGGTACCGAACAAAACTAAAGGCGCTGCATGGCAGCAAAAAGGAGTAAAAAATGAATAACAAACAAAAGCAAATCACCCGCCTTGTTCACGGGGCGCTGATTGCAGCCGTTTATGCCGCTGCAACCTATGCCCTTTCGGCAATCTCTTACGGCCCGATTCAGTTCAGGATTTCCGAAGCGATGACGGTTTTCTCCGTCTTAACGCCTGCGGCAATTCCCGGATTAACGGTCGGCTGCATTCTCGGCAATCTGACAAGCCCTTACGGCATATGGGACATCGTTTTCGGCTCGCTGGCAACCCTGCTTGCCGCCGTTTCGGCAAGGATGCTCAGAAAAATCACCTTCAAAGGCGTTCCGATTCTTTCAGTTTTAATGCCCGTTATTTTCAATGCACTGATTGTCGGAGCGGAAATAACGTTCTTTTTCCCGAGCGATAATGCTTCGGTGACCGCATTTGCAATATCTGCGCTTCAGATAGGCGCAGGCGAGCTTGCCGTTTGCGTTTTAGGCGGAATCCCCTTGTTTCTTGCAATCAGAAAAACGGGAATATTCAAAAACGAAAAATAAAGCAAGGACTGTTCCTCATCAGGGAACAGTCCTTTTGTTTTAATATTTGAAGTTTGTGTAATCAACTGACGTTTCAAGTGCCGCCGTTGCTTTGTTCACCTTTGCAAATGAATATTTAACGTTGTTGAGCGTTGCGTTCATCTTTATGTTATGCGAAAGGGAAACAAAGCGGTTATTTTCAACGCTGATTTTTGCGTTTATTGTTACGCCGCTTGTTTTTATCGTTATCGTGCCGACGCTTGCGCCGACTTCGGAAAGACCTTCTCTGATTTCGTCAACGTCTTTATAATCCTTTGTGAATCTGCCGAGTGCGCTGTTGCTCTTGAGCGGATTCGTTTCGTTTTTAACGGTAATTGTTACAATGTAATATTTTTTATCTGACGAAAGCTTGCACGTTGCGCCCGTTACGTCGGATTCTTTGAGGGTGCTTTTAACAAGAGCTTTTCCGTCAAATTTGCCTTTCTTGACAGTTGAAGAAGATTCGCCTTCGCCGAGGAAATCTCCGATTGTATCTCTGACAGCGTCAATCTTTGAAAGCATGCCCATTTCAAGGCTTGTAAGTGTTGTTTTTGTTGCTTTAACGTAACCGGGTTTCGAGCTTGCAGCCTGAGCGGTTGCGCTGTTATAAAGCTTGACAATTTCGCTTTTTGACGTCGGGGCAACAACCTGTTTTTTGGTTGTAGACGGTGCGTTGGTTGTTGTCGGTTTGTCAGGTACCTTGGTTGTTTCAGGCGCTTTTGTTGTTTCAGGTGCTTTTGTTGTTTCGGGTGCCTTTGTTGTTGTTATTTTTTCGGTTGTTGTTTCGGGGGCTTCGGTTGTCAGTTCTGAGGTTGCCTCCTCGGTAACAAGCTCGGTTGTTGACGAAACTGTTGTTGCAAGCTCGGTTTCAGCCTGAGTTGTCTGCACTTCTGAAGCGGCAGCGGTTGACTGCTGTTCGGGTAAGGTTGTTGTTTCGGGTGTTTTTTCTGAATTGCAGCCTGCGGCGCTGAGCAAAACAAAAGCAGCCGCAATCGCAGTTAATTTTTTTATAACGTTCATTTATACATCCTCCTTGCAGTGTTTATTATACCACACTTTATTCCGTTTTTCCACCCATTTCTTCTTCAATCTCCATAGGCTGCTGCTCAGCAATATTTTCAAGGCATGTGAACATTCCGCTTATCTGACCGCCGTTTTGCTTAATTTCTGCTTTTTCGGTTTTGAGGCCCCTGAATTCGTCAACGCAAAGGCCGAAAAACTCGTGTTTTGCAAGCATTGCCGTTTTTTCTTCAGAAAGTGTTATCTTCTCTTCTTTTAATATTTTTTCGCTCACGCATGTTATGCTCAGCGGCAGAGTGACTCCGTTTATGCAAAGCCTTTTTTCTTCCGCAAAGCCGTTCTGAGGAATTTTACCTATCGGAATTTCAAAAATCAAAAAGCGAATAATGTATCCTTTGTTTTTTTCGCCGACTGTGAACGCCATCACACTCTGCGCTTGCCTGAACTCGATTTTGTGTTCCGTTCTTGCAACAACATATCCCTCTGCCCTGCAAAAGCTGACGCTTAAATCGCGGTTTTCGTTCATGCCGCTTATGAGCAAATCCCCCTTAAGAACGGCAGAACCTATTTTCTGTTCCTGAGTTCCCCTGAAAGGCCTCAGTTCAACTATTGTTCCGTCTCTTGCAGCAACAACGTTGCAAGGAGTATCCTCCTCAACGGTTTCGGGTGCCAAAGAAGCCTCCCTGACTTCTATAAAAGCCGAACAGCCGTCAATATTTATGTTAAGCCATGAAAGCTCGGGCAAAAGCTTTGACGCTTCTTTTTCAATTTCATCAACTTTTATTCTTTCGGCCGGGGCCCCTTGCGTAACGCCAAGCTGTTCGAAAACAGATATGATTTTTTCGCTCGGAACGGTATTGTTCCCCGCAACTTCAATCAGCCAGATGCGGCTTGACAGAATAATCAAAACGGCAATTCCGATTATTGCTCCAGCCGCAAGACCTATACGGCGGTTATATCTGTTTACTAAAAAGCCGAGTCCGTGTTTTGAAACTATCCTTGTTTTCATGCCCGATCTGCGTGCAACGGAGCGGATTTTCTTGTAGCTTGCGCAATCAGTGCAGGCCGTCAATCCGCCCTCTCTGCTTTTAAGATTCCAAAGAGGGATTCCGAACCGCCTGCACAAATTGACAAATCGCTCGGGAAAGCCCTGACTCGCAGAAAAAGCAACGTATCCTCTGATAAAACGAAAAAGCCTGAGTATCAGCATATATCCTCCCTAATTGCCGAAATCAACGCAGGTTACCGTTCCTTTTATAACCGCCTGACCGTTTTGCATTGAAACCACCGTCAAATCGCAGCCGCATATTTTCACCGTCAGCCGCCCCGTGTTGAGTGAAATGCTGTTTTCGCCGTATTCAAGCACCCCGAGGCAGCCGTCAACTGAGATTTCACGGTTGCCGCTCATTTCAATATGAGCAAAGCCTGCAAGGGCATCAATCGGAATATCAAGGCTTTTGCTCAGCGAATCAAAAAGTTTATCTTCTCTGTTTCGGGCACAGTTTCTTCTTTTTCTCATTTGCTCACCTCTGCTTAAACTTATGATTTAAAAGCATTAAAAAGAACGCTGCTCTCATAGAATTAAAATCAGAGGTGATGACAATGAAAAAATCAGCCGCCGTTGTAACAGGCTGCCTGCTTACCGTTATTCTTTTTGCTTTCGGCAAAGAGTTCTCTTCAGGCTCTTTAAAAGGGCTTGAAATCTGCGCTGAAA
>Ga0233381_1000147_pt1 | contig 10687 bp, 7 predicted proteins | sample ElkDunMinimDraft_12_FD_180670 | JGI IMG/M metagenome (GOLD analysis project Ga0233381, IMG submission 180670) | Fecal eukaryotic communites from dung pellets of Tule Elk in California, USA - Elk Dung G0 | ecosystem: Host-associated > Mammals > Digestive system > Large intestine > Fecal | place... | reverse complement strand
CGTTAAAATTACTCCTGCTTTTATCGAGTTTGTTGACATCGCAGGCCTTGTAAGGGGAGCGTCAAAGGGTGAGGGCCTCGGCAACAAGTTCCTTTCTCATATCCGTGAAGTTGATGCAATTATCCACGTTGTCCGTTGCTTTGAAAATGACGATATTGTTCACGTTGATGCAACAATTGACCCCGAAAGAGATATTGAAACAATCAATCTTGAACTTATCCTTTCGGACATTGAAATGGTTGAACGCAGAATTGACAGAGTTACAAAAGCTCTTAAAGGCGATAAGAGCCTTGCCGCCGAGCTTGAATTCCTTAAAAAGCTTCAGCAGGCACTTGAAGAGAACATTCCTGCAAGAAATCTTGAATGTGACGAAAACGAGAAGGCATGGCTTTCGGAAGTTGCGCTTCTTACCGCAAAACCCGTAATTTATGCCTGCAATATGAGTGAAGCTGATTTTGCAGGCGGCCTTGAAAACAATGCCCATTACAAAAAAGTCTGCGGAATTGCAGCCGCAGAGTCAAGCGAAGTTCTTCCCATTTGCGCCGAACTTGAAGCTGAAATCGCTTCGCTTGATAAAGAAGAAAAAGAAATCTTCCTTTCGGAACTTGGCGTTGAAACAGGCGGTCTTGACCTTCTTGTTAAAAAGAGCTATGCGTTGCTCGGCCTTATTTCTTATCTTACAGCCGGCCAGCCCGAAGTAAGAGCATGGACTATCACAAAGGGGACAAAAGCTCCTCAGGCAGCAGGTAAGATTCACAGCGACTTTGAAAGAGGCTTTATCAGAGCCGAGGTTGTTTCTTATGAAGAACTTGTTGAACTCGGTTCAATTGCTGCCGCCAAAGAAAAAGGTCTTGTCAGAAGTGAAGGCAAGGAATATGTTATGAAAGACGGCGATGTTGTTCTCTTCCGCTTTAACGTTTAATATGTTTATTTTTATCTCCCCGTGGAAAGATAACCGCGGGGAGTGTTTTTTATGAAATTGAGAGTTACGCTTGCTTTGCTTTTGCTTTCGGGTGTTTTTTTGCTGACAGCCGTCAGAACCTATAAAATAAGCACAGAGGTTCTCCACGCTGCGAATTCGGGCGGTGCCAAAACTGTTGACGTTGCCGAAATCAGAGGAACGGTTTATGACTGCAATCTTAACCCGATTACCAACGCGGGAGTTGAATATACGGCTGCCGCCAAACCGACGCAAAAAGCAGTTGCGGCTTTGAAAAAGGTGTTGACTTATGATTCTTTCAAAGCGGTGAGCGAGCGTATGCTCAGCGGAAAGCCTTTGACTGTCGGTGTTAACGACGCTTCTTGCGAATGCGGTGACGTTAAAATTGTTTCATATCCCGTGCGTTATGAATCCGTCTTTGCCTGCCATTTGACGGGATATTTGGATTCCTCAGGCAAAGGCGTGAGCGGCGTTGAAAAAGCATTCAATGATTTGCTCAATTCATATTCTTACACGGTAAGCGTGAGATTTAACTCCGATGCCACGGGCAGAGTGCTTTTAGGTGAAGAAATTGAAGTCGTTTCCGAAGTGAACAAAGGCGGAATTGCGCTGACGGTTGACCGTGATATTCAGCAAATAGCCGAAAACGCAATGGATGAAGCCAACGTTGAAAAAGGTGCAGCGGTTATTATTGACATTGAAAGCGGTTCGTTGAAAGCCTGCGTTTCAAGACCTGCGTTTGACCCTGAAAATGTTGCGTTAAGTTTGGAAGATGAAAATTATCCGTTCATAAACCGTGCGTTTTTGCCTTTTAGCGTAGGTTCTGTTTTTAAGCCCGTTGTTGCAGCGGCGGCAATTGAAAACGGCATAAAAGAATTTGAGTATGACTGCACGGGCAGCGTGATGCTTAACGGCGTAACCTTTAACTGTCACGAAGAAAACGGACACGGCCTTCTTGATATGAACGATGCACTTGCTTATTCGTGCAATACTTATTTTATAGCGCTTGCAAGAAAAATAGGTGCAGATAATATAATAAAAACAGCATCTGACTTTGGCTTCGGCAAAGAAACCGTTTTTGCTGACGGCATCAGCTCTTCGGCCGGAAATCTCCCTTCTGCCGACGAAATTGATTCTCAGGCGGCAATTGCAAACCTTGCCTTCGGTCAGGGTGCGCTCACGGCAACGCCTGTTCAGATTTGTGCTGCGATGGCTTCGATTGCAAGAAACGGAATATATATCGAGCCTTGGCTGATAGGCGGAGAAGTGAATTCGGACGGTGAGCTTACAAATCGGATTTATAGCGAAAGCAAAACAAGAATTATTTCTGAAGCAACCGCAAATGCGCTCAAAGAATATCTTCTTGCGGTTGTTGAAAAAGGGAGCGGTCGGAGAGCAAAAAGCGAATCGGTAATCTGCGGCGGTAAAACAGCAACCGCTCAAACGGGAAAAATTAAAAACGGCAGCGAAATATACAATGCGTGGTTTGCCGGTTATTTCCCTGCGGATAATCCGAGATACGCAGTTGCAATTTTAAAAGAAGACGGCGGCGAGGGTGCGCTCAGCTGTGCGCCGATATTCAGGGCGATTGCCGAAGCGATAACAGAGCTTGAAAAATGAAATGGTATAACCAAATTTCAGCCGACGGACAAGGGCTTTTTCGTCTGCGTTTTTTTGCTGTTATGGAACAAAAAATACTCCCGAAAAATATTTAAAAAAATTTCAAAAAAATGCTTGACATTTGCATAACCCTTTGATATAATAGTCAACGTTCCGAGCGGAACAGAGACATGCGAGAGTGGCGGAATAGGCAGACGCGCACGTTTGAGGGGCGTGTGTTAATCACGTACGGGTTCAAGTCCCGTCTCTCGCACCAGGAGAGGATTCCCTTAAGGAATCCTCTTTCTTTTTTAGCGGATCAAGCTGAAAAGTAGATTTTATTGAAAAGTAAGCTCCGCCTCGGTGCCGACCGTGTAAAAATTACGGAACAATTCAATATGCGGATATGGCGGAATTGGCAGACGCGTTAGATTCAGGTTCTAATGGGCGCAAGTTCGTGCAGGTTCAAGTCCTGTTATCCGCACCATACAGTAAAAATCCGAACTTAATTACCAAAGTTAAGTTTCGGATTTTTTTATAGCTTACAAAAGGCAGGGATATAATATGGTAGGAATTATTGACATAGGCGGAGGTCTCAGAGGAATTTACACAAGCGGAATTTACGATTATCTTTTAGATAATGATATTAAGATTGAATATTGTCTCGGTGTTTCGTCGGGAAGTGCGAATCTTATTAATTATGTTGCGGGTCAAAGGGGTAGAACCAAAAAGTTTTATCAGGAATATTCTTTTGAAAAAGAATATATGGGAGTCGGTTCGTATTTAAGGCACGGAATGCTGATTAATCTTAATTATCTTTATTCGGGAATAAGCAACAGCAACGGTAAAGACCCTCTTGATTACGAAGCAATAAAAAATTCAACAATCAACTATAACGCAGTTTCTACTGAGGCTTTAACCTGTACTCCTAAATATTTTACAAAAGATGATTTGTCAAAGGATGATTATGCTCTTTTGAAAGCTTGCTGTGCAATGCCTGTTGCTTGCCGCAAACCTATTGATTTCAGGGGGAACAAATTCTTTGACGGGGGATTATCGGACCCCATACCTTATAAAAAAGCATTCGCAGACGGCTGCGATAAACTGATTATCTGCATAACACTTCCGAAAGATTACAGAAAAACCCCTATGCCAGAATGGCTTGTTAATATTCTTCTTCACAAATACCCGAAGGTAAAAGAAAGCATTTTAACAATGCACAATTCATATAATAACGGTATTGAAGAAATATTTGAGCTTGAAAAGCAAGGAAAAGCACTTGTTATTTATCCCGAGGAATGTTTTGGAATAAATACTATTACGCGAGAAAAAGAAGGCATGGAGAAGCTTTATCAGCTTGGATATAATGACGGAAAGAAAATCGAAGAATACCTGAAAACAATTAAAGAATTCGTCTGAATTTGAAAGTGATCCGCTTGATATATCTTGCGAAAAATGCAATAACCGTATCGGAACAGTTCGCTTTTTACCACGACCAAGGGTATTTGTTATCCTTGGTTTTTTTGTTTACAGAATAAACAATGGCGATGATAGTGAATATTATTTTGTTTGATTATATCGGTAACGAAAGCAGAATTATTATCCCGACAAGGTAAAGACGGTTTTCTGTGCAACTTTTAATGACAAAGAAGAAAGCGTTGTATCAGTAACGATTTCCGAAGGTGCATGTCCGCTCTTTTTGTTCCGTTAAAAATGTAGCTTTGTTAAGGAAATTACGGTTTGTTTAAATGTTGGATTATTTTGTTGATTTAGAAAAACGATGTGTGCTATAATGTATCAACAGAGGAAACCGAGGTGTTGAGTGTTGAACAGAATAGTTTCTTTAATATTATCGGTATGTATGCTTTTTTCTTCATTTATAAGCGGATTTTTGGACGTTGAGGAAAAGCTGCGCATTGTTGTCCCCGAAGAATGGGAGCTTTGTGTGGGCGACAGCCGAACGCTTGAGTGCGTTTTTTCAGAGAAAATAATAAACAGAAAACTTGTCTGGAGCGTTGAACCTGAAAGCGTTGCCGAAGTGGATAAATGGGGCAGAGTGACTGCAATTGCCGAAGGTAAGGCAACTGTTATTGCAAAAGGAAACGGCTTTTCGGACAGCGTTGAGCTTAACGTTGTGTCCTCTCCGACGCTGAAAGACAGCCGAGAAACAACAAAAAAGGATTATGGCCAAAAAGCTGTTGCGCAAGTTGCTAATCTTCAGAAACTTGTTGACAGGTTTCCGCATTCCAGCCCCAACATTCCCGATTTTGTTTCATCCGTAACAGATTATACCGATTATCAAAAGGCGGTTACCGCTGACGGAGCAGTTTGGGAAATTACCGATTACGGCGTTTTGCGTACCGATAAAAACGCACCGACCGAGCGCGACGTTGAGCAAAGATTTATGGGGGACAGATATTTTTATTCCGACGATACATCTTCAGGCAAGGTCCTTGCCATATTTCCTGACGGTGAATACGGCATATGGACGGTCATGGAAAGCGGAGTAACCCATATTCAGATGATCGTTGCCGACGGAGAGCTGAAAGCCTCATACATGAGCTCGATAACCCAAAACAGCGTCAGCAGACATGGCTTGGTTAATCAGGGATATATAACGAACGAGGGCTGGAAAGGTGCTGAAAGCGATAACGACGGCCTGTGGACGTCAATGTACGGCGCAGGCGAGCTTATGAGATACGCAACGCTTCGCAATGACCCTGACGCAACTGAGCAGGAAATTACCGATGCCAAAAAAGCGGCATATTCATCTGCCGAAGCCGTGTTGCTTCTTTATTACATTACAATGCGATCAGGCACAACGCAAGCTTATGTCCGCAGGCAAACAACCCAAAACATTCCCGGAACAACCGCAGACCGCTGGCTTTCGGCCGATGCGCTTGAAGCGGGCGGCGATCCTTCCGTAATGATTCCCGCCAAAAGCCCTGCCAAGCTTTTTGATGAAGCGATAGCTTCCTATTCTTTGCTCAATTCTGCTTCAAGGCTTGAAAACAAAGGCTTTTATAATGCCGTTTCACCCGATTCCTGGTCAGACCCTGCTCAGAATCCGGACACGGAATACGAAAAACAGACAAGGCTTCTTGAAGGCTTCCCCGCAAGAACGTTCAGGCTTAAAACTGAAAATTTCGGCTTTTACGATAATATTTATTGGTCCGTTAATTCCGACGGAACGGCAACCGGAATATCAGAAAAAACCGAAGATCAGGACGGCTATCTGCTCAATAATGAGAATTTAAGAGGGGTCAGCGTTGATGCTTCTGCCAAAGTTCCCGAACGCTTGTGGAACGATCTTATCGGCGAGGCTTATTTGCCCGAAGATATAATATATAAAACAGATACAAGTGCCGATGAGCTGATCGGTCACATGTTTATATTCAAGCTAATCTACGATATAATCGCTCCCGAAGACCCTGAAATCAAGGCTTTGCTTATCAACGCGGTTGACGGCCTTGCACAGCATCTGAGCGATAACAGCTATATGCTTGTTGACGCAACGGGTCAGCCGACAACCTGGGCAAATTTCGGCAGAACGCTTTTCTGCACAGGAAGCTCCGTTGCGGAAACTTCGCTTCATGCTCTTGTTCTTCTCAGCGTTTTTAAAACGGCATCATACATAACAGGTTATCAGAAGTGGGAAAACGAATACCGAATGGCGGCTCTTGACCCTGCATACGAATATGCCGTAGTTGCTTCTCAGCATTACGAAAGGATGATGGCCGCGGTTAAATATACAGCCGGAGACGCAACCGTTCATTTGCTTGGCAACGTTATAGGCGCGCTTGAGAAAACGGATCTTGTTGAAACGGTTTACAGATTAATTCTCAATTATTCAGGCGAAGAAATGGCCATGCTCGGATTTTATTCCGTTTTTCAGCTTGAGGATGACGAAGAACTTCTCGGTCTGTACAGAGAAGCGATTGACGACTGGTGGTTATCAATTAAATACAGCGAAAATCCGCTCTGGTACTTCGTTTATCAGCTTGCTTATCCTGATAAGACAATAAATGACGCATACGGCAACGATATTGTTGAAACCGCCGCATGGTCGCTCAGCCGTCACCCTGCGGATACGGTTATGTATCACGCTTCCAACGTCAACCGCGATGACATCGCAGAACTTAACGTTTCAAAAATAGGGATAAACCTCAGGGAAATGCTGACTTATAACCTAAAAACAAGTCCGCCGTTGCCTCAGGTTAATGAGAATCCGGGAATACTTGACATTGTGAAGTTCGTTCTTGCGGCCTCAAAGCTTGATTGGGCGGTTGCTGCGCCCGATGAACGCTCGCTTCATAAATATAATAACAGCTCATATTTTCTTGATTGGTATCATGCAACGAATTGCATGGAGGCTTCAACAACCTACACTTTGCCTTATTGGATGGGTGTGTACCACGGGATAATTAAATAAAAAACAGATATTTTGTTTTTGAGGTGAAAACTATGTTTGTAACATTTTTAACGGAAGTTTTGAAACTCGCTCCGAGGCAGATATGGGGCGTTGAACAGCAATTGCATTATTTTACCGAAATATTCACGTCTTTTTCTTTCAAAAAGATTATCGCTTCAATTCTTGCAATAATCGAGCTTTTCGGTCTGACAATCCTTGATAAGCCAACAACTCCGCGCGGTCAGGAGCTTGATCTTGACGGTTACAGTCTTGTTTTTGAGGATAAATTTGATGGCGATGCGCTTAACACAGACGTCTGGGAATACAGAGGCAGCGGCAGCCGCAGAGGCGGATTTAACGCTCCGAGTCAGGTTAGGGTTGAAAACGGTAACATGATTATCACCGGCGATTATCTGACGGACGGCGTTTACGGTGAGGGCTGGTATACGGGCATGGTAAAGCTTAAAGAGCGTTACTGCAGGGGCTACTTTGAAATTCGCTGCATTGTTAATGCTGAGCCTGCATTCTGGTCTGCATTCTGGCTTCAGGCTGATTCGCCTTACACAGCCTCTGTTTCAAAAGGCGGAGCGGGCGGCGCAGAGATTGATATTTTTGAATCAATCGGAAAAGATGACTTTATGTGCAGCAATTCAGTTTCGCACGCCATCCATTGTGCAGGCGTTGACGGTGAGCCCGAGGGCTTCCAATCTGAAAGACTCGGATGCTTTTACGGCAACAACATCTATGAAGAATATAACACCTACGGCCTCGAATGGACCGAAGATGAATATATCTTCTATATCAACGGCGTTGAAACCCGTCGCAGTACATTCGGCAACGGAGTTTCCGAGGTTGAAGAGGACGTTATTGTTTCGCTTGAAATTCCAGATGAGGAGCTTCTTGAAGAGCTTGATAAGGAAACCTATAAAACTGAGTTTATTGTGGACTATGTAAAAATTTATCAGAAATAAATTGAATTGATTAAAAGCAGAAATATCTGCTGAGAAAAACTGACGTTGCCGATGCGATGTCAGTTTTTTGTTTGCCGCTTAAACATTTTTTTAACAAATAATATACATTTCGGTTACACATTAAATATAATATCCTTTTTAAAATAAAATAATTGTGTTTCCTGCGTTGCAGGAACTAAAAATACTGTTCACAAATGCGTTGTTTGTGATATAATCAATCCGGAGGTGCTTTGTATGCCTAAAATACTTATAGTTGAAGATAATTTGGATTTTAACAGAGCCGTTTCTTCATATCTTTCTCAGCACGGATATGAAGTTTTCGGATGCTGCAATGCAAACGAGGCTTATGACATTTTGTATGAAAACACAATTGACCTTATTATTTCGGATATAATGATGCCCGGCGTTGACGGATTTGAATTTGCAACCGCTGTCAGAGAGACCAACAAAGAAGTTCCGATTCTTTTTGTGACGGCAAGGGATGATTTTATATCAAAGCGCATCGGTTACGGTATCGGTATCGATGACTATATGGTCAAGCCTATCGACCTTGATGAACTTCAGCTTAAAATCGGTGCTTTGCTCAGAAGAGCCAAAATTGCCGCTTGCCGTCGAGTTACTGTCGGCAAACTGGTACTTGATGCCGATGAGCATACTGCGTATTACGGTGAAGAAGAAATCCAGCTCACCGTGCGTGAATTTGACATAATTTTCAAAATGCTTTCATACCCCAAAAAGACGTTCACCCGCTCTCAGCTTATGGATGAATTCTGGGATGTTGACACAAACTCAAGCACCCGAACGGTTGATGTTTATATGACCAAGCTGCGCGAAAAGTTTTCAGGCTGCGATGAGTTTGAGATAGTAACGGTTCATGGCCTTGGCTATAAGGCGGTGATCAAAGCGTGAGTGAAACCAAGTTAAGAAAAGCTTTTATTATAGTGTCCCGTTTCGTTCTTTTTTTTGGAATTTTAGCTTTTTGTCTTACTTGCAACATAAGCTTGTTTCTTGAAATGTTCAGACAGCATGCTAATGTTGAATACAACCGGGAAACAATTACCGTTGCAGCTATTTTCACTTTCTGGAATGCTGTTTTTCTTGCGGTTGCGGTAACTGCTGTTGACTGTATCAGAAGAAAGATAAACATCGAAAAACCGCTTGAAAGAATCATTTATGCAACCGATAAAATCATGTGTGGTGATTTTTCGGTCAGAATAAAATGCACCAAAATTCCTTTCAGCATGAATGAATTTAACCCGATTATTCGCAATATCAATAAAATGACCGAGGAACTTTCATCCATTGAAACCTTGAGAACTGATTTTGTTTCAAACGTTTCTCACGAGCTTAAAACGCCGCTCGCTGTTTTGCAGAATTACTGCGTATTGTTGGAAGAACCGAACCTGAGCGAAGAAAAACGCATGGAATATGCCAAGTCCGTAAACGAGGCTACAAAGCATCTTTCCGAGCTCATAACTAACATCCTTAAACTGAACAAGCTTGAAAATCAAAAAATACTGCCGAAAGCTCACAGATTCAACCTCAGCGAAGCTCTTTGCGAATGCCTGATTGCGTTTGAAAATGAGTGGGAGCAAAAGGAAATTGACCTGTTTTGCGATATTGACAGCGATATATATATCAATTCCGACAAAGAGATGCTTTCAATTGTCTGGAATAACCTTATTTCAAATGCCCTCAAATTTACTTCTCAGGGCGGCAACGTAAGCGTGAGCTTAAAGAAAGTTAATAACAGGGTTGAGGTTAAATTTGCAGACAGCGGCTGCGGCATGAATGCAGAAACGCTCAAGCATATTTTTGATAAATTCTATCAGGGAGATACATCTCATTCAGAGAAGGGGAACGGTCTCGGCCTTGCGCTGGTGAAACGTGTTATTGACCTTTTGAGCGGTGAAATCGAGGTTGAAAGTACGCCCGGAAAAGGCAGCGTTTTTACCGTCAGATTCTGAAATAACAAAATTTAAACATAATTTAATTGTTTTTTAAATCTTTTGGGGTTAAGATGCATTTAAACGTTTCGGAGGATAAAAATGAAAGACGAAAATACAAATTACTATTCCTATTCTGCCGCTGAGAATAGTGAAATCAGAAAAATCAGGGAAAAATACGAAAATGCTGATCATAAAGATTCCAAGGTTGATTATGTAAAAAAGCTTGACCGAAGCGTTAATAACACCGCTTCTTCCGTTTCGATTGCAATCGGAATAATCGGTTCCCTTATCTTCGGTTTCGGCCTTACATGTGTGCTTGAGTGGGCAGGCGAGCTTTTTGTTCCGGGAATTGTTATCGGGATTATCGGAATGGTAATTTCTTTGACTGCCTATCCGGTTTATAAAAGAGTTTATAAAAAGAAAAAAGAAGAGATTGCTCCCGAAATTCTCAGGCTTACCGAAGAGTTGCTGAAATAAATAAAACCGGCTCATTGAGCCGGTTTATTTTTTTTAACTGTTATATTTTCTTGCGATTTTTAGTGTTGTTGTTTTGGGGAATTCCTCATCACGGGTTTTGATTTTGTTTATGTTTTTAAATGACGGCATGGAACGGTTAAATTTATCAACGTCGCTCTTGATCATGTTTTTGGCATTGGGATAATCCTCTTCGTTCAGGAAAAATTCCGCAACGATTTTTTTGTCTTCTTCATAAACCAGAACTTCTTTGATATAAGGAACAGCTGCCATAAGCTTTTCTTCCAGTTCTTCCGGAGAAATATTTTTGCCGTTTGAAAGAACGATAAGGTTTTTCTTTCTT
>Ga0233381_1000143_pt1 | contig 10768 bp, 10 predicted proteins | sample ElkDunMinimDraft_12_FD_180670 | JGI IMG/M metagenome (GOLD analysis project Ga0233381, IMG submission 180670) | Fecal eukaryotic communites from dung pellets of Tule Elk in California, USA - Elk Dung G0 | ecosystem: Host-associated > Mammals > Digestive system > Large intestine > Fecal | place... | reverse complement strand
AACCTCTTACATCGGCACTCTGATTGACGACCTTGTTACCAAAGGCTGCTCCGACCCTTACCGAATGATGACTTCCCGCTCAGAATACCGCCTGATTTTAAGGCAGGATAATGCTGACCGCCGCCTGACGGAAATCGGTTACAAGGCCGGTCTTATTTCTCAGGAGCGATATGATAAATTCCTTGAAAAGCTCCGCCTGATTGACATGGAGCGTGAAAGAGTTGAACAGCTTTCAATCCCCAAAACTCCCGAGCTTGACGCAATGCTTGTTTCACGTGAAACATCCGCCCTTGAAAAAGGCGTTAAAATGGTTGAGCTTTTGCGCAGACCTCAGGTTGATTACGAAGCTCTTGCTCCGTTTGACAAAAACAGACCCGACCTTCCCTATGAAGTTTTTGAGCAGGTTGAGATTGACATTAAGTATGAGGGCTATATCAAGCGCCAGCTTATGCAGATAAAAGACCTTAAGCGCCTTGAAGTCAAGCGTTTACCTGAAAACATCGATTATAATCAGATTACGGGTTTGCGCCTTGAAGCCGTTGAAAAACTCAGCAAAATCAGACCTGAAACCGTTGGCCAGGCTTCAAGAATTTCAGGCGTTTCCCCTGCCGATATTTCCGTATTGCTTATTCACCTTGAAAGGAGCGGTTCAGATGATAATAAATAAAGATTTGCTTTTAACAAATGCCGCTTCGCTCGGAATTGAACTTGACGATGAGGCCGTCAGCCGCTTTGATACCCTCGCCGGTTGCCTTATTGAGCAGAACAAGGTAATGAACCTGACCGCAATTACCGAACCCGATGAGGTTGTTATCAAGCATTTTGTAGACAGCATTTCTCTGCTTTCAGCCGTTGAGGTTAAAGAAAACGCAAAGATTCTTGACCTTGGAACGGGTGCGGGTTTTCCGGGAATTCCTCTTCTTATTGCAAGGCCGGATATTGTCCTGACTATGGTTGACAGCACCGCAAAAAAGCTCAACTACGTTGCAGCAACCGTTGAAAAGCTCGGTCTTGAAGCTGAAACTCTCCATGCAAGGGCTGAAGAAGCAGGCAAAAAGCCCGAATACCGTGAACAGTATAATATAGTATGTTCAAGAGCAGTTGCCGCTCTGAACGTTCTTTGCGAATACTGCCTTCCGTTTGTCAAAGTCGGCGGAGTTTTTGTTGCAATGAAAAGCGCAAAGGCTGAAGAAGAAATTGCTCTTGCAAAGAACGCAATCAAAACTCTCGGCGGTCAGATAATTGACAAAAAGACCTTCACTCTCTCCGACGGCGGCGAAAGAAACCTGATTATTATCAAAAAGATTTCGCAAACTCCGCCAAAATATCCCAGAGTTTCCGCTCAGATTGCAAAAAAGGCCCTTTAATTTAACATTTGCCGTCATTTTGTGTCGCCTAAAGGCGAACGAATTTGATGGACAAGCCCCTCAATCGATGCTATGATTTAGTCAAGAAATCACCGATTGGGGGTTTTTAATTGAAATCCAACAAATATAAAATCGGCGGTCAGATTATTTTGCTGCCGCAGGAAGAAATTTATCCGAACCCGAATCAGCCACGCAGACGCTTTGATTTTGATGAACTTGAAGGCCTTGCCCAAAGCATAAGACAAAACGGAATTATTCAACCGATATGCGTTCGTATTAATCAAAACGGAAAATATGAGCTGATTTCAGGCGAAAGACGGCTCAGGGCTTCAAGACTTGTCGGCGTTAAACAAGTCCCCTGCATCATTATGGACGCTGACGACGGTAAATCTGCTCTCTTTGCCCTGATTGAAAACATACAGCGCAGCGACCTCGATTTTTTTGAAGAAGCCGTTGCAATTGAAAAACTGATAACGGATTACGGCATGACGCGTGAAGACGTTTGCAAAAAACTCGGCAAAGCTGCTCCGACGGTGTCAAACAAGCTGCGTCTGCTCCGTTTGCCCGAAGCAATCCGCCATAAAATTACTTCGGAAAATCTTACCGAGCGCCACGCAAGAGCGCTTTTGAAGCTTGCATCTGAAAGCCAGATGGAGCGTGCACTTTCAATAATTGCCGAAAAACGCCTGAGCGTTGCCGAAAGCGAAAAGCTTATTTCGCAGATTGCTGAAAACGGCGCACAGCGCAGACAGCCAACCGTCAAGCTTTTCAAAGATGTCAGAATTTTTGTAAACACTCTCAACCATGCGGTTGACACGATGCGAAGAGCAGGCATCGAAGCGGATTCAGCAAAAAGCGAAACCGATGAATATATCGAATACGTTGTCAGAATTCCAAAAAGCAAAGGCTGCTATATAAAAGCCAAACGCACAGCCGAAACAAAAAAGGCTGTTTAAATCAACCACTCCTAATTACCATATCTTTCTCTTTCACACCCACATCCACAGCGGGAAGGGCAGGTCAGGCGGCCTGCCCTTCTTGCTGTTTCACGTGAAACATATAAATTTTAAATTATTCTTCCATTTTTAACGCCTTTATGCTATACTTATTTTAATTAATGTATACGGGAGAGATATTTTTGGCTAAGACAGTTGCTCTTGTTAACCAAAAAGGCGGCGTTGGCAAAACAACAACCGCCGTTAACCTCACTGCCGCTCTCGGCAGCAAAGGATATAAAACGTTACTTATCGACATTGACCCTCAGGGCAATTCAACGAGCGGATTCGGCATCAATAAAAGAGGGCTTGAAAAATCCTCATATAACGTTCTTATCGGCTCTTGCTCCGCAAAAGATGCAATAATCAAAACCGATTTCAAAAACGTTTCCGTTTTGCCTTCAAGCATGGACCTTGCAGGTGCCGAGCTTGAGCTTGTTGAAATTCAGAAACGTGAATCTCGCCTTAAGAATGCAATTGCTCTTATCAGCGATGAATTTGACTTTATTCTTATTGACTGCCCCCCTTCGCTTGGCCTGATTACCCTTAACGGCCTTTGCGCATCGGACACTTTGCTTGTTCCGATTCAATGCGAATTCTACGCTCTTGAAGGTCTTTCACAGCTTATTTCAACCGTCAGAACGGTCAAGCGCCTTTATAACCCTTACATTGACATTGAAGGCGTTCTTCTTACAATGTATGACGGCAGACTTAACCTTACCCAGCAGGTTGTTGAAGAGGTTAAAAAATGCTTCCCAAAAAAAGTTTATTCAACCTATATTCCGAGAAACGTCAGGCTTTCCGAAGCTCCGAGCTACGGCCAGCCGGTTATGTATTATGACAAGGCATCAAAGGGCGCTCAGGCTTACAGCGACCTTGCCGATGAATTTTTGAAAGCAAACGGTAAATAAGGAGAAATATTATGGCACCCAAAAAAAGCGGACTCGGCAGAGGTCTTGACTCTCTGTTTGCAGATAACTCAACCGAAGAAAACAGCCAGAATCAAGCTGTTAAGCTTAACATAATGGACATTGAGCCTAACAAGGAGCAGGCAAGAAAACAGTTTGACGAAGCAGCTCTTTCAGAGCTTGCGGATTCAATCGCTCAGCACGGCGTTTTGCAGCCGCTGATCGTTCGCCCGATTTTCGGCGGCGGTTATCAGCTCATTGCCGGTGAAAGAAGATGGCGCGCAAGCCGCCTTGCAGGTCTTTCTCAGGTCCCCGTTATCATTAAGGATTTAACCGATGATGAAGCCGCTGTTATTTCTTTAATAGAAAATTTACAGCGTGAAGACCTTAATCCTGTTGAAGAAGCGCTCGGCTTCGCAAGCCTTATCAAGGATTTCAGCCTTACTCAGGAAGAGGCAGCGCAAAAGGTCGGCAAATCACGCCCTGCCGTTGCAAACGCTCTTCGACTTCTTAAGCTGCCTGAAAAAGTTCTTGATTATATCCGTGACGGTAAGCTTTCGGCCGGCCACGCAAGAGCAATCGCTGCAATTGACAACGAAAAAACTGCTCTTTTTGCCGCTGAAACCGTTATTGAAAAAGGCATGTCCGTCAGAGAAACCGAAAAATTCGTTAAAGCTCTGACAAAAGAGAAAAAACCCGCAAAGGCAAAAGAAAAAAGGAATTCATTCTTTGATGAGGTTGAGCTTTCGCTCAACAACAGCCTTGGCAGAAAAGCAAAGGTTATCACCAAAAACGGCAAAGAAAGCGGAACGCTTGAAATTGCGTTTTACGATAAGGATGACCTTGCACGAATTGCAAAAATCCTTGCTGCGCTTGAATAAAAAATTAAGCAACACCTTTAATTTGGTGTTGCTTTTTTAATAAGAATTATTATTAATCGGCGGACTGTTCCTCGCTCCACCAATCGCTTGCCCAGATTCGCTCAATAATTTCATTTTTAATTCTTTCAATTTTTCCGTAATCCATAGCCTTGATATAGCAGGCTTCAAGTTCATCGTGAATCTCTTTTGCGCTTTTAAGAGCAACAACCGCTTCATCCATCAGCTCATTGGCCGCTTTTTTTGAAAAGCTGAGCCTTGCCTTGTGGTTTCTGATATTTTCAGAATTATAAAACCGCCTGAGAGGAACGTTTTTTGATTCAATATTTTTAAAAGAGCAAAGCTTATCCTTTGTCAGAAAAGCAAGCGATAATTCTTTTATGATAATATGCTTAATTCTGCCGCTTACCCCGATATAAGGGCTTGAGATAACCGAAAATCCGCATGCCAGGGCATAAGTTCTCAATTCTTCAACAAGCTTTTGAGCCGCAACGCCGAAATCGTCTTCAAAAACAATCACTCTGTCGCACATTTCGCTGACGGTTTCATCAAGGAATATAAAGCCTTCAGGAGTAATTGCTTCAAGCAGCCTTATTTTTTCAAGCCCGATTTTGCCCGACGGCTTTTTAAAAAATCGGTTTGCAACTCTGCCTGCATATCTCATCAGGTGGCTTTCGTCAAGAGCATCGGCATATATTCTTTCTCCGTCGGAAAAAATTGAAAATGCCGATTCAATGAACTTTCTGCTTCTGCGGTGGCATTCCTTGTTTTTATCGGTCAGCTCGATTATTTTTTCTTTTTCGGAATAAACAGTTTTTTTATCCCAGCAATCGCCAAGATTTATAATTTCGCCCGTTGCTCCGGGATAAACAGGGTCAAGAGTATGCGGTGCCGTTCCGTCACAAACGCTTACTCTAAGCGACGGAAAGATAAGCGCATCAAGAGAATTCGGGTCGGAAGAACAAAAAATTCTTTCGCATTCAATGTCTCTCCCCTCAATTTCGTCGGCGATCTTTTTCATCATTGAAGATTTGCCGGTACCCGGCCCGCCTTTGATAATGTAAGTGTACTGACCTTCAATTTTCGGTGTTAACTGGTCAAAGCATGAAAAAAAACCGTTTTTGCCGCTTGAACCGAGAAAATATGACTGTTTCATTTTTTTGCCTCCCGAATGAGTTTATACTATAAACTATTCAAAACAGTTAAAATTTGTGAAAAAAAGAGCTTAATTTATTATTGTTTTTTAAAAAAATACCTCTAAAAACAAAAAATTCACTTGATATTATATTAAATGTATATTATAATATATAAGGAAGCAGAGCTTTATTTTGGTCATGTGGCGTGTGGGTCCTGTGCGACAGGGCACCGTGAACCATGTCAGGCGGGTGAACCGAGCAGCATTAAGCGGACAGTTTTGTGCGCCACAGTCTGCCTACCGCCATATGACCAAGGCAAAGCTCTCTTTTTTATTAAAAATTTTTTCTGGAGGTGAAAAGATGTATCAGGCGCTTTACAGAAAGTGGAGACCCAAAACCTTTGATGACGTTTACGGTCAGCCTCACGTTACAAAAACTCTTAAAAATCAGCTTGAAAGCGGAAGAATATCTCACGCTTATCTTTTCACGGGTTCAAGAGGCACGGGCAAAACCTCCTGCGCCAAAATTCTTTCAAAGGCGGTCAACTGCCTCAACCCAGTTAACGGTAATCCCTGCAACGAATGCGAAATCTGCAAAGGAATTGATAACGGCTCAATCCTTGACGTTATCGAAATTGACGCAGCCAGCAACAACGGCGTTGATAACATCAGAGATTTAAGAGAAGAAGCTAACTTCACTCCCGTTAACGCAAAATACAGAGTTTACATAATTGACGAAGTTCACATGCTCTCAATCGGCGCTTTCAATGCGCTGCTGAAAACTCTTGAAGAACCCCCTTCACACGTTATTTTTATCCTCGCAACAACAGAAATTCATAAACTCCCCGCAACAATTCTTTCAAGATGCCAGAGATTTGATTTCAAGCGCATCTCGCCTGAAGATATAACCTCAAGGCTCATGTACGTTTCGCAGAAGGAAGAAGTTACCCTGACCGAAAACGCAGCAAGCCTGATTTCAAGAATTGCCGACGGCGGAATGAGAGACGCTCTTTCTCTCCTCGACCGCTGCTTTACCATCGGCAATTACATTGACGAAGATGCAGTCAGCTCGGCTGCCGGAATTGCGGGAACGGTTCATCTTTTCTCATTTTCGGAATACATTGCAAAAAGCGACTACACTTCGGCTTTAAAGCTTGTTTCAAAGCTTCATAACGAATCATGCGACATTGATGTTCTTTGCACAGAGCTTACCCTTCATTTAAGAAATCTTATGGTTGCCAAAACCGTTAAGGAATGCGAAGGGCTGATCGTCTGCTCATCGGACGAGCTTGAAAAGCTCAGAAGCAGGGCAAACGAACTGAAGCTTTCAAAAATTCTTGAATGCATAAGCGTTCTTGAAGAAACAGCTTCAGTTATCAAAAACGCATCAAACAAAAAAATTCAGTTTGAAACCGCAGTTATAAAAATGTGCAGCCCTGCAGTTTCAGCTTATGATAATTCAGACCTTGCCGAAAGAATAACGGCAATTGAAGAAAAGCTTGAAGAAATTTTCAGCGGAAAGGTTACGGTTAATCAGAGTCCCTCGCCCACTGCAAAAACGGCAGAACCAAAGCCGGCACCCAAACCCGAAGAAACAAAAGAAAAAGAACCCGAGCCTGAAAAGCCGCCCGTTCCTGAAGCTGCTCCCCCTGCGGTAAACGAAGCTGCCGCCGAAGCGGAAATTCCCGACGGACCATTAAGCAATTGGGCCGACGTTCTTGAAAGGCTTAAAAAATACGATATTCCGCTTTTCGGAATTCTGGCTAATTCAAGCGCAGTTATCAGAAACGGAAGAGTTATCATTAATTCGGATAACCCTACTTTGTTTGATTTCATCTGCACAGACACACATTCAAGAGAACTTTCAAGAGCAATTTTTGATATTCTCGGCAAAAAGATGAAAATCGCAGTTTCAAACACGGAAAAAGCAAAAGAAAAAACAAATCCGCTTGACGATTTGAAAAATAAAATTAAACAGTTCAACAGTAATTGACGGAGGTATATATTATGAAAGCAAGAATTCCCGGCGCTGCTCAGGGCGGCAACATGATGAAAAAAATTCAGGAAATGCAGGAAAATATGACAAGAATTCAGCAGGAAGTTGAAGCAACCGAATTTTCATCTTCCGTTGGCGGCGGCGCAGTTGAAGTTGTTGTTAACGGCGCTCACGAAGTAACAGCCGTTAACCTCAAGCCTGAAATCGTTGACCCCGACGATATTGAAATGCTTCAGGATCTTATCATTTCCGCAACCAACGAAAGCATCCGAAAAGCTAACGAAGCAATGGAAAAAGGCATGGAAAAAGCTAAGGGCGGCCTTTCCATCCCCGGTCTTCTTTAATGGATAGCTTTACACCGTCGCTCGACCGTCTGATTGAGCAATTTGCGCGTCTTCCGTCTATCGGCAGAAAAAGCGCCCAAAGGCTTGCTTTTCATATTCTCGACATGAGCGAAAAAGAAGCAAACGATTTTACTCAGACAATAATTAACGCAAGGAAATCCATTCACCGCTGCGAAACCTGCTGCAACCTTACCGACGGCGACGTTTGCAACATCTGCAATTCGAAGGCAAGGGATAAATCGGTTATCTGCGTTGTTGAAGACCCGAGAGACGTTATTGCAATTGAAAGAACCCATGAATATAACGGGCTTTATCACGTTCTTCACGGCGCAATATCGCCGATGAATGACGTTAACCCCGAAGATATTTGCATAAAAGAGCTTATTCTCCGCCTTGGCGACGATACCGTCAAAGAAGTAATCATGGCAACCAACCCGACGGTTGAAGGCGAGGCAACTTCAATGTATATTTCAAGGCTTATAAAACCGCTTGGAGTCAGCGTAAGCCGCCTTGCTTACGGCGTTCCCGTCGGCGCTGACCTTGAATATGCAGATGAATTTACTCTTATAAGAGCAATGGAAGGCAGAAAAGAACTCTGATTAAAAGTTAAGTTTTCCACTTTTTTATACTTTTCCACTTCACTTTTTCCACATTGTCAACTTTTTCAATTTATGACATGTTGATAACCTTGTTTTTTCCACTTTCGGCTGTTAATTTTTTAAGGCTTTTTTTCCTTTATTTTCAATGCTTCCGGAAGTTATACCATATTTTCACGCACACTACTATTACTACTATAATAAAGATATGATACACAGTATATAAAAAAGAAAAACCGCAAATCCGAATATTTGCGAAAAATTTCAGATTAACGGAGTTAATAATTTTTTCAGTTATAACAGGAGGACAAAAACATGAAAGTTATTTGCAACGCTATTGAGCTTTCAGAAGCTTGTCAGAACGTTCAGCGAGCAGCTTCAACAAAAACCGCAATTCCTGCAATCGAAGGTATCCTCATGGTTGCAAAGGACGGTTTGCTCACCCTTACGGGATATGACCTTGAAATGGGCATCAAAACAATTATAGGTGCAAGAGTTGAAGAGGAAGGCGAGCTTGTTCTTAACGCTCACATGTTCAGCGAAACGCTCAGAAAGCTGCCTGAAGATACTGTCAGCATTGACAGCGATTCAAGGCACATTGCGTCAATAACCTGCGGTGAATTTTCCTCAACCCTTATCGGAATTTCAGCCGAAGAATATCCTGAGCTTCCTTCTGTTTCAGGTGGTTATGACATCAGCATCGACGAAAATATCCTTAAGGATATGATAAGAAAAACAATCTTTTCCGCCGCAATCAAAGACAGCAAGATTGTTCACACGGGCATTAAATTTGAAATTGAAGAAAACCATATCCGCCTTATAGCGGTTGACGGTGTGCGCCTTGCAATCAGAAATGAAAAAATTGATTACAGCGGCGAATCTCTTTCATTTGTTGTTCCTGCAAAGACTCTTTCGGAAGTTGTTAAGCTTATGAACTTCAATGAAGATCCCGTTGAAATCAGCGTCGGCAAAAGACATATAATTTTTGACGTTAACGGTTACAGCGTAATTTCACGTCTTCTTGACGGCGAATTCCTTAATTATAAAGCCGCAATTCCTTCAACAACAAAAACCGTTATCAACGTTGACACAAAGAGCCTTATTGACAGCATTGACAGAACTTCTCTTATCATTACAGATAAAATCAAGAGCCCCGTTAAGTGCATTTTCAGCGACGGCACAATCAAGATTTCAAGCATAACTTCGCTTGGAACGGCTAACGATAAGCTGCCCGCAAAGATTGAAGGCGAAGATTGCACAATCGGCTTTAACAACAAATATATGCTTGATGCTCTTAGGGTTTGCGACAGCGACGAAGTCAGAATTATGCTCAACGGCGCAGTTGCTCCCATTCTCATTGTTCCCGTTCAGGGCGATGAATTCATATTCCTTATTCTTCCCGTGAGGCTGAAAAATGAAAATTAAAGTCAGAGTTGCAGAAAAAAGAAAAGTATCAAAAAAAATTGATACTGATTTTATAAGGCTTGATTCTTTCCTTAAAATGTGTGACGCCGTTCAGACGGGCGGCCATGCAAAAATGGTTATTCAGGACGGAGAGGTCAGAGTCAACGGCGAAGTCTGCACCGCAAGAGGCAAAAAGCTCAGAAGCGGTGACAGCGCCGAATTTGAAAACGTTATTTATACGGTTGAATAAATTTCTGAAAGGAATGGTGAAAAGTTGATAATTAATTCCCATTCCGCAAAGAATTTCAGAAATATTGAAAGCGTAAGCTTTGACCTTGACCCCGAAATGAATATTTTTTACGGTGAAAACGGTCAGGGCAAAACAAACATAATTGAAAGCATCTGGATGATGACGGGCTTTTACAGCTTCAGAGCCAGAAAAAATGCTCAGCTTATAAAAGACGGCTGCGAAGAAGCGGAGATTGAAAGCAGATTTTATTCACATTCGCGTGAACAACTCGCAGTCATGAAAATCAACAAGCGCAAAGAAATTATTCTTAACGGAATAAAAGAAGAATCGCCCAGAGTTATGATGGGTAAATTTCAGGCGGTTGTTTTTTCGCCGAATACGTTGAGCGTTGTTCAGGACGGACCTTCGGAAAGAAGAAAGCTTCTTGATATTGCCTTAAGCACCGTTAAGCCGAATTATGCCGTTATAATGTCCCGTTATCTAAGAGCTCTTGAACAAAGAAACGCTCTTTTAAAAAAATATGCCGAGCGGAAATTCGACATGATGTATTTTGAGCCGTGGGATGAAGAAATTATCACTCTCGGAACAAAAATTATCAAATACAGGCTCGATTATATTGAGCAGCTTTCGGCGCTTTCGGGTGAAATTTATAACGGAATAAGCTCGGGAAGAGAGAATTTTTCTTTTCACTATGATTTTTCCGCTGAAAATATTTCTGAAGAAGTAATAAAAGAAAAGCTCACCGAAAATCTGAATAAAAGCAGAGACTCCGATTTCAAAAGGCTTTACACAAACGCAGGTCCGCATTCACATGATCTTGTGCTCAATATTAACGGCAAAGATGCAAGAATGTACGGCTCTCAGGGTCAGCAGCGCTCATGCGCGCTTGCTTTAA
>Ga0233381_1000142_pt1 | contig 10783 bp, 14 predicted proteins | sample ElkDunMinimDraft_12_FD_180670 | JGI IMG/M metagenome (GOLD analysis project Ga0233381, IMG submission 180670) | Fecal eukaryotic communites from dung pellets of Tule Elk in California, USA - Elk Dung G0 | ecosystem: Host-associated > Mammals > Digestive system > Large intestine > Fecal | place... | reverse complement strand
CCGAGGACTGACAAAATCCAGACCGGAGGAGGCAACGAAGGAAGAACGGCGGTTCTTATATAGCTGCTTGAGTACCGGAACGAGCCATGAGCATATTGGAATATCACGAAAGGAAGCGATTGTCTTGGGCTGTGAGATTACTAGTACAGAGCGTGCCATGCTCTCAGCAGTTCCGGATATTCTGGACACTGTTTTGCGAACATGAATAAGGTTGTTCTCTAAATCGAGATCATCCCATTCCAGTGCGCAGATCTCTCCAATACGCAGCCCTGCATACAGGGAAATCAGAATACAGGCTTTGGTTTCATCAATTTGAGATAAGCACAGATTTTCGAGCAATTGTTGGTCATCTTGGGTTAAAACGGGTAATTCCTTTGAAATAGATTGTGGTTTGCTGATCTTAGTTTGCAGGGGAAGGCACATCCGGTTCTCGGAAGCATAGGTGAATACCGATTTGATTACAAGCATTATGCTGCGTACATATGTTGGGGATAAACCACCCTTTCCATCAATCCGGCCAGAAGCCAATTTCTCTGCTAGGTACGTGTTTATTTCGGTCCCAGAGATCTGATCAACATAGCGGTTACCAAACTCAGGCAGGATATGGGTGTTAAGCAAAGTTTGGTATCGGTATGCAGAGGATCCCTTCAGACTGAGTTGGGAATCCTTTAACCATAAGCTTGCGACCTCGCTGAAGAAATAGTGTTCCTTGGTAGGAACATAGCTGGAAGCTAGATCCTGCTGTTTGAATTGCAGCTTTGCTTTTACCTCACGATAGGTATTGGCATAGATCGAACCATAGACGGTTTTACCGTTGGCATCGATTCCTTTTTTATATCGTGCCTCCCATCTACCGTCTTTTCTCTTATGAATGTTTTCTCCGCGTTTTGGCATAACAATATACTCCTCTCTATGATTGAGCTTCGGGGCACGGAATGACCCCTTTTCAGACCACAAATAGGTCGGTACTATTAACTTTCTGTCGGTTATTTTCGCCTTGGAAACACAAGGCATTGTGCGTATTACATAAAGTCATAGAAAGATTGTCATTTTGCATTGACAATCACGGCCAAAAAGTGGTATTATATGTACGATTATTCAGTAGTAACTCGTGTCTTAGAAGGAGCAGTTCTACGAAAAAAAGCATCTGTCCCAGTGCCTAACAGGGACAGATGCTTTTTTGCTTCTTTATAACCAGGAGAGGTTTCGCTGTTTAGGGTATGTACCGGAGATTTAATTAAAAGATGCCCATCGGGCAGGCATAAATCCAGGGCATTACCTCCTTATGCAGGTGCGTTCTCACGTTCGATGCGGCGCTCTATATCAGAATAGGATTCTATGTATCCAAGTGTGTGTTCCATTGTAATCTGCTTACTGATACGGTCCATATAGTGATGCTCCATGAGCGCAACGCGATCTGTGATAGAGCCGGCGGCTCGGTAGCCGCAATAGAAGCCGTTAAGCGAAGCACTGTGGGCAACCTGACTCCAATAGCAGTCAACATTTACCATGCTATTTTGAGTGCGCTTGTCAGCTCCGTCCACGATCTGGGAGTACACATCATTGCGCTTGTTGATGTTAGCATAGTTTGCAGTGTGCCGCTCCATCCGTGGCTTCCAGGCGATGTCTTCTACCACATACTTATTAAAGCCTCCATCAATAGATCGATCCGGAGTGAAGAGTTGCATGAAGCCGCAGAAGATCCCTGCAATGAAACCATACCTGGCGGAGAACTCCCGAATCAGCTGACAGATGCTCTCATACTCAGATAGCAGGGTGAGCTTCTCAGGATCAAGCTTTTTGGACAAGTACTTCATAGCGTTGGTGTAATCCCGGGTTTCAGCATCAAACTTGCCGGAGCTTACATCGTGATCGAAGATTGCCTTGATTTCCTCCTGAAAGAAGGGGGCGAATGCGGCTTCCTCCATTTTAGCGTGTAGTTCGTTTGTTGTCATAGTATATCTCCTTAAACAGTATTAGTCAAATACAAGATGTATCTAACTATTCCGTTTATATCATGTATTACCTGCGAAATTTGTCGAAACCTGCAAGAAAAGAAAAAACCGAAATGCTTAGGCATTCCGGTAAAGAAAAAACGCGGACATCGGATTGTCCGCGTTGCACATCATTATAAATGCTTAGCTATTATAGGAATCATTTCAGAAACAAGGTCATTCAACAGATCCATCTGCTTTTTATCCAGGTTCAGATCCTTTGCATGATCGGAGGTGATCGCTTCCTTAAACTCAGGGACGCGGCCGGTAAGGTAATCAAGAGATACCTCCAGAGCTTCTGCGATTGCGAATAGCTTTTTGAGACTGGGGTTGCTTGAGCCGATTTCTATATGGCGCAGGGATTCAGAGGAGAGGTCTACCATTTCAGATAGCTGCTCTGAGGTAAGTCCCCGTAGAGTTCTTACTTCACGGATCCGGCTTCCTATAAGAGTAAAGTCAATATCCATCTCATACTCCCCCTTACAAGTCTAGTACAAATAAAAGTATAGGTCATATTTGCGGGGTTTAGTATGAGCAAACTAATCCGAGGCGTATCAGTCTGATACAAAACGGTTAAAGTGGAGAAGCATCGGTTTTATACTCTGGTTTGGCGGTGGCGGCTCATACAATTATAGGCGAGCCATATGAATACGAGTGTAAATTTGCATTTTACTGGTTGGCACATCTAAATATATAATTTTTATCAAATCTACATAGCTTGAGCAAGGGATTTGTCGTAGGTGGTCGAATTTGTGGCGTATGTGGAGAAACTAACGGTTGCCTTATGACCGAATCGGTGATAGTATAGTTTCAAAAGTTGAGAGGACAGAAACAGGAGCTGGCGATGTTAGACGAAAAGGCACTATCAATACTGAACGACATAGCGGATTCGATTAAGGAGGCAGGCCTTGATCCATATGAGCAATTATATGGCTATGCCACTACAGGCAATGAGTTATACATCACCCGGCATAGGGGTGCACGAGAACGGATTCGTGCATTGAATGTAGCAGATATAGCTATCTTCGTTAGGTTGCTGAAGCAAACGAATACACGCCATAATAACAAACATCCCGGCTGACGCCGGGATGTTTCGCATGGGCCAACTATAGAGTTACAGCATGGAACCAGACCTAAAGCGTGGATGATACTGTGTAATAAGAGGTCTGCTGTAATGTACTATACCCTATGTATAGGATAGATTACTGCATCAGCTCTTCGGGCACATCCGGCTGATATGTCAGAAAAAAGCAGGTACTGCTCAGATTAGAAACCACACAAACCATCGCCAGAGCAGCAACGGAGCCGGCCAGTTTCATGAGTACATTTTTGATTTTCGCTTTCATAAAGATTTCCTCCCTTCAGCGTGTTTTATTTTAGCAATGATGAGCGACACTGCAGCCATGGCGATCCCCATAAAATACAGGTTGATCAATGCAGAATCTACATTCACCACGCAAAATACGAAAGCAAGAACGGCATTCGCGATGGATATAATCAGGCTTTTTCTCCGGTTCTTAGCAATTTGGTCTTCGTTCAGCTTCTTGTTATTTGCTTCAATCGGAGACCAATAATAAACAAGAATCAGAGTAATCAGGGCGATGGTTAGGGGAATGACTCTAATCCAGGAAATCATGAAAGAGGATGCCAGAGAAAGAATAAATAGACAAGCAGAGATAATAAAGCACGATAGGTGGGATTTGGCGTGGAATCCACCTGCAGTTGTCCTAAGAGGGGCAAATCCAAGGATGAATATAAGCCAAGCAGTCGGCTGGCGACAAAGCATGGAAATAATAACCAAAATGCTTGTCCCAAATAAATATGTCAAGATTAATTCAAGTCCAAAACCTATAGCAGCTTCGCTATGGCCGTTGTTGGATCCAGAGGAAACAATAGATTTTGCCAATCTCTGCGATAACTGTTTAATCACTTCAACCACCTCTTTACACCCTTTTTCTAACAAATTGGGGTGCAGATATCAAGGGATTTGGCGTAGGTGGTGCATTTGGAGTCGTAAGCGGAGGAAAGACCATATTGCAAAAACAGTGCCACTATTGTATAATTGTAGTGGCACTTAATTAAATTGAATCTTCTTTTCGGTTATAATAATGCCATCTTATGGATAGGTGGCGAAACCGATGAATAATATGCAAGATAGACTTGCTCAAATCATTCGAAATAGGCGGATTGCTATGGGAATGTCGCAGGAGCAGTTAGCAGAGCGAATTGATAAGACCCCGGGCTTTATTGGACAGGTCGAGCGGGGCGAGTGTATGCCTAAAATCGAAACATTGCAGGCGTTAGTATCCTGTTTGGGAATTGATGCCAATGAGCTGTTTTCTGATGAGGTCATTACAAAGGATGATGTCAGTGAGCTTTTTGATCTTGCATTGCACATGGACGAGAAGAAGCGCGCTCTATTGATTGAGTTTGCCAGATTATTACACAAGACACCGTTGTAAGGGTCAAAGGAGAGATTATTATGCGTGTTGCCATATGCGACGATGAAGCCAAAGATCTGAATGCACTTCGGGCAGCTATAGGGCAATACGACACTAGCGAGACTTTAGTGGTGGAAGCCTTTACAAAAGCAGCTGATTTATATGAAGCCAACAGTAAAAATCCATTTGATATAGCAATTCTTGACATTGAAATGAATGCGCCTAATGGATACGAGATTGCTTCAATCCTCGTTGAGCAGGAAACTGCGCCGATAATTATTTTTCTAACAAACAGTACTGCATACACTATTCGTGGCTATGGGATAGCGTTTCGCTACTTGACAAAGCCTATTATTCAGACGCAATTAAATAAAGCTCTTAACGCAGCGATATCTGAGGCGAAAGCGAATCGGTTTATTTTTACTGCCGATGGAATTTCACATGTCGTTAGAATGAATGACATTTATTATTTTGAGGTATTCAATCACCACACAGTGTTACATACGATGGATCGGGAGTTCACATTTAGAGCGACTCTTAAGGAGATAACGACCGACCTGCCTAGAGGATATTTTGGCTCGCCACACCAGAGTTATCTCGTCAATTTTGTTCACATAAAGACCGTTATGGCTAAAGAACTCCACCTCACCAACGGGGCAGTGGTACCAGTTAGCCGCAGAAAGCAGCAGGAATTTGAAGACCAACTGCATGCTTACCTTGGGAGATGAGAATGTATTACTTAGTTGAATTCGCATGTGTGATAACCGAAATGTGGATGGTTCACATGTTTTTAGCAAGTCTCTTTATTAAGAAAGAAGCGCCTTTTTGGCAGACACTTGTATTGTACTGCGTGTTTGGTGCCGGTTTGGCTATTTTGTCCTTGATGGATGATATGGCCTTTGCACGATTAGGAGTTACCTTCGTTGGTATCTGGACAGTTAGTATGCTTTTGTTTGATGCAAAGTGGCTACAAGGAATCCTTTCGGGCATTGCTTTTTGTGCCATTGTGGCGGTATCGGATGTTGGATCGGCCTTGGCTTTTCAGGCATGTGGTGTAAATGCAAGTGCTCTAATGGATAATCATGCATCTAGGGCATTATTCTTGATTGCAGGTCATATTCTTCTGTTTGGTGTAATTATTCTTATTTGCATAATCAATCGGAAGTCTCACAGTGTAATCCCTGTAAAGATCCTATTACCGGTTTTGCCGTGTTGGGTTATCAGCATAATGCTTTCTTTCTTGTTCGCATGGCAGTGCTTTGTGGGTGATTATGAATGGCATCCACTATTCTTAATTGTTCTTTTGGGTCTGTTGTACACCAACATTATTATGATCTATTACACAAACAAGACTAGCGAACAGGCGCAGATCAAAAAGGATTATGAAATAGCAGAGCACCACTATGCAATGCAGCAGGAGTATTATGATCAGTTGCGCGTACAGCAGGAAGAAACGCGAGCACTGTGGCATGATATTAGTAAGTACCTACGAGCGGCTCAGGTTGATTCGACGAGTGTTGCTCTGACAGAAGTTCAAGAGATGTTGGATTCCATCTCTTGTGTTGTGGATGTAAACAACAGGATTGTTAGTGTCATATTGAATGAATACTTTCAGATTGCAAAGAATTCTGATATTTCCATAGAAATTGATGTTCAGATTCCTCCAGAACTGTTTGTTACTGCAGCGGATTTGTATGTACTTATCGGAAATACGCTAGATAATGCTATAGAAGCATGTATGGAACTCCCAAAGGAGCAAAGAAAGATTGAACTGAAACTTAAAAAGCATAATGATATATTGTTTTATGAAGTTTCCAATCCGTATACGGAGAAGCATCTCCATCGAGTTAGGGGGAGCTATCATGGATTTGGTCTTAAAAATGTATCTAAGTGTGTGGAAAAATATCATGGAAAAATAGATACAAGTAAAAGTAACGGTATATTCCGAGTTGTAGCATATATCAACAGCATATAATGTAGGGCCAGCATACGTGTTAAACGTATGCTGGCGTTTTTGATATGTTTGTTGAATTGTCCGATTAGTTTTATACCATCTGCGACTATAAAACTACCACATACGCCAATTGTGTTGAAAAAATAATATAAAGTTGTTATTATCCCAATAGTAATAGCGAGCTCTTCGCTATTACATTTTCATAGATTGCCTGATCAACAGTTTATGAATAGATGGACATGTAGTATGGTGCACGGCTATATGCCCAACATATATCCATAGGCTGTCAATGGAGTTGAGCGGTAGTTGACAGCATTATTAGCCCTAATAATGAGGGCGGGTAAATCATCCATACAAAGGAGGTATTCGGATGAAAGGATTTAAGGTTGTTGCAGGACTCGTTATGGTAGCTGTTCTTCTGATGGTAGGCGTTTTACCTGCTTTTGCAGCGGAACAGACAGAAATTGTATTCAAAACGGCACAATTATATCCAGTTACTGCGACAGACGAGTGGGAAGATATGTCCCGTGAAGCGAGGGTGGCAGCTTGCCAACTGTCCGAGGAGGATGTTGACGATATGACCACAGAGGAACTTTTGCAGTATGTATTGAACTATCCATTTATGGTGGACATCTATGCGTTCTCTACTTTCGAACAGGGTTTTTATCATGTCTTAGAGGAATTTGAAGCTATTTCTCTTCTTGTTAGCCGGGAGGATTATGGAGAAGCTTTGATCAATACATATTCTGCTGTACCGGTGGTAACTAGTGTAAAGACCAGAAGCCATACTGATTATCAGAACATTTGGGATTTGGGCATTCTCGAAATTCTGATTGCTCAGCCAGAGATGACGGAAACCCTGTCCAGCAGAGAAATTGCTGATTTAGCAACAGCTGCAGACAAAAAGTTTGATGAAAAAATGGATGCATTGGATGTGTATAGCGGAAGCTGTGAATCTTTCGCACAGGCATTAAATGAGAATCCTGATTCTGCAATCGCATTGGCAGCAAGCTCCCCTGTTAGGACGCCTAATGGAACAGATGTGCTGGTTTATAATCATTCAAACATCGTTGATTGGACAAGTGCAGAAAAAGCAACACTAAATGCACAAGCATTGGCATCCTATCCTACTGCGACACTTTTGCGCGATGCGACCAAGAAGTACAATTGCCATTCCTATGCATGGTACTCTATGTCAAGCTCTAATTATTATTGGATGGATGATCCTACCGTATATATGACCGATGGAAGCTACTATAGCACATCTCGAAAAATTGGAAATGTTGCATATTGGTATGCTCCTATTAATGGGGTAAATTATCCGATACACTCTGGCATTGTTGACGAACATATGCAGTCTGCTGCATTTTATGGCGCACGCTCCAAATGGGGTCAGTTGGGATTATTTAACCATAAATACGATGATTGCCCGTATGGCGGATCGATCTCTTACTGGGCAAAATCATAACTTATTTCAATAATGGAGGGATTCCACATGAAACAGCATAAATTTACTAAGAAGAGTAACTTTGTTATTTTGGGTGTGATTATTGCTGTATTCCTAGTGATAGGTTGCTTAGTGGTTTTTCGTGACATTAACGATAAAGCAATCGGTACCAATTCAAACGATATAGCTCAGGGTTCTTTCTATATTGAAGAAACGGGCGAAACATATCAATACGAACTTGTGATGAATGGAAAACTACCAAATGCATCTGATACAATTTCGTTCTATGTGTACACGGATGACCCTAATCTTACATTTGCGAAAGTTATCAGGATGTTGACTTCTTCGAACTACGAAGAATGTGATTTTTATATTTCAGAAACCTCTGTCATAGTGAAGTAGGAACCTGCTCCGAAAGATTGGAAACATCAGAGAGGGTGTCTGTAGATAAATTGATTTGCTGCGTACTCCCCAAATATGAAAAGGCGGTGCAATCATAACGATTGCACCGCCGATTTTGTTGTTTATAGGGCATTTATGTGTCCCTGCAAAGGGAAATATGATACCTGATAGAATTGAAGTACAGCTCCATTCCTTTTATGGACATGATCGCAGATACCGCCAGCCGTTCGCTGTAGGCAAATGCAGGAGCGTGTTCTCCGTCCTGGACCACATAGGTCCAGGACTTCATAACTTTATTCCAGTACTTCCCAAAGTGTGCAGTTCGGGTGATCCCTTCGTCGAAGGTGACCTTAAAGATCAGCCTCTGTCGTTTGCTTTTATGCATTCGAAGAAGGTGAATTGCCTCCAGAAGCGAGATCTCATTCATATGGGTGACCTCCGCACTGTAGGTAGTTTTCGGTGGGTTCCCAGTCTTCGACTACCATGGCTTTCTCCGGATCTTCCAAATGCAAGGAGCAGACAAAGTCTCCTTCGCCGATGTACATACACTCGTCGCAAACCGACGGATCACATTGCAAACGGGGCATTGTGAACTCCTTTCTGCCTCGTGGCATCGGCGTGGGCCTTATGGAGAATGGCTCTGAGTTTAGGGACATCTTTAAGCAGCTCCATCATGCCTTCGCAGTTTTCTTCAAATTGAGGCATAAAAGGCTTGCTTGTATCGTATTTCAGATACATAATGACTCTGGTTACTGCCCAGATCTCCATCATTGCCAGCATATCCTGCTTTGCTTCGAGCTTCTTGAGGGCCTCTCCAAGCTTCTGGATCATAGTGTTCCACTTGATGAAGAAGTCGTCCTCCAGAGCAATATCGAAGCCGGACAGCCAATCACGGACAGTGTGCGTCTCAGACTCATCTCCGCATTCCAGAGGCTGCAGGAGGTATTTGACCTCGGCATTCTCCATTCGGGTAGAAACATCCTTCCTTGCATCTGAGGCAATATAACGGCCAAGAGGGAACAACGCACACACTGCAGGCTTGACTTTATGAACTGAACACTTGTTGTTTTTCAGAAGCGGGCAGCGATCATCAGACCCGACAGAAATGAGCCGGACAATGGGGATTCTGGATACATCTCCGATATGGGACCGGCAATAGGTATTAAAGAAGGCAACAGGATGCATTTTTAACTCCTTGGACATCTTGTAGATATCCCGGGGCGAGAGGATGATATCCTCCCGGTGAATGCAGCACTTACCACACTGGGTGCAGTGAAACTTGAATGTGTCATCAAGACCAACGGTCATATTCTCGATGTTTTTAAATAATTCTTCTCTATCCATGATAGAAACCTCCATAATATAAATGTCGGCACCGGATGATCCGGTGCCGCAGAAAATATGAGTATGCTTCAGTTTTGAATATACTCCAGCAGATAATAGCGGACATCTAAGCCCTCAGTTTCATAGTCGCATCGGCACCAGCAGCTACTCCATACAAACCAGACCTGATCAAGAAAGCGGGTATAGGGAATGATGTTCTTTCTCAGGTAGGCAACCAGTAAACCGTTGATGCTCTGGCTCCCACTGGTAAAGGTGGAAGTGAACCAGTAGGTTCTGCGGATGTGCTGTTCGCCTGTCTTCACGATACGAAGAGGAATGGAGATCGGTAAGCCTGCAAATGTATCGCTCATTGCTTCGTCTCCTTCCGCATCTGAAAAGCGTGCAGGGCACCGAGCATGGTTTCGGTAGTCTCAGAGAACCGTTTCCAGTCTGCAAGAAACCATCCAAGCTCCTCTGCAGAGCAAAGACGGGCGCTTTCCTTTTCAAAGACCTCGTGATCCGCACAGTCGATCATGTCATAAGAGATCGCAAGAATGCCCTCCCGGACGGCTACAAAGTAGCAACCGTTGAAGTTGCCGTCTGTTAGCGGATACACCCAGTAAAGGGGCGTGCCGAATATCCGGTGATTCTGCTCGCAGAGCTTTGTAAACTCTGTAAGCGTGCCGCCTTCCTCGAAGAGTGTGTCAACGAATTCCTTCATGGGCATCAGCTTGGTGCAATCCACGACTTTTCCATCCACATACAGCAGATCCGAGCCGGCTGCAGGGGGCTGAAAGCTCTCAGAAAAGTGTCCGAGCAGCCATAGTCCTTCTTCCGTTATGAAGGAACGCTCCCAGTCCAGCTTCAGAACATCCCTGAGAAGTGCTTCACTCAGACGCATTTCAACAGACCGGGTTACATTGCTTTCCGCAGGCAGTGCCCGCTTCAGCATATCCGGATCTCCGTCCACATAGCGGACCAGCTTTGCGATCTCCACATTGGACAGAGGTGTCTCACGGGTAATGATGGCCCAGTAGTCATGGGAATCGGCATTCGGCTGACACGCTACTGTTCTTCCCAGAACAGAGGAGATGATGGCCGTTGCATAGTCGGCAATCTCCGTCCAGGGAAGCAGCAGGGTAGTATAGGAACGCATTTCACTCACCGGTCTCACCTCCGTTTATGCGGGCAGTGTACTGCTCCACAAGTTTGAAGGCTGCCT
>Ga0233381_1000140_pt1 | contig 10798 bp, 8 predicted proteins | sample ElkDunMinimDraft_12_FD_180670 | JGI IMG/M metagenome (GOLD analysis project Ga0233381, IMG submission 180670) | Fecal eukaryotic communites from dung pellets of Tule Elk in California, USA - Elk Dung G0 | ecosystem: Host-associated > Mammals > Digestive system > Large intestine > Fecal | place... | reverse complement strand
GGCAGCCTCTATCTCGGCAAAACCGAAGTCCCCGACATGCAGGAAGACATCAGGACTCCGATTGTTTACTCCAAAACCCTCACCAGACTCAGATTTGTTCCCGAAGACGGATCAAAACAAACCTATATAATCAACTTCGCTTCGCACTCTGAATCTCTTCAGGGCTGCAACAAGCTCATCAGCGCCGATTTTCCCGCATATCTGCGTGAAAAAATCGCTGAGAAATCGGGAGCGGATACCTTCTATTGCGTCGGCGCAATCGGCGGCATGATAAGCATGGATATTCCCGACGAAAAAGAAATCCGCGATAACGGCTCCGATTTCTCCGAATCAACCAAAAATATCGGATATAAGCTTGCAGACTATGCGCTTTCAATAGAAGAAGACGACGAAGTTCTCCTCAACCCCAAAATCGGCTGCATACGCAGAGAGGTTTACTTCAAAGCTGAAAACACGGTTTTGCTCCTTGCGGCAAAAATCGGAATTCTTGAAGCAAAGGAACACCGGATGAGCGACGGCAGCGGTTTTGCAATGAAATCGGAAATCAGCTATATTGAAATTGATTCGCTCAAGCTGTTGCTGCTTCCGTGCGAAATCTTCCCCGAGCTTGTTTACGGCGGATTCTTGAGCGCCGAAGAATCGGCAAGCGGTTGCGGCGGAGAAATCAACCCTCCTCTGCTTAAAGATTTGGTCGGCGAGGACGTTGTTGTTATCGGCCTTGCGAATGACGAATTGGGCTACGTTCTGCCGCCCAACGATTTTATGCTCCACCCTGACAAGCCTTACATAGATATCCCGAGAGATTCGCATGACAGACGCCATTATGAAGAAACGAACTCTCTCGGCCCTGAAACGGCAGCAACAATAGCTGAAACCGTCAAAGATATGATGGAAACAGTTGAAAACAGCCGCCGGATATGATATAATACCCAAAGGCTTATGAAAGGAACCAACCAAAAATGAAAACAGCCTTAAAATTTTTATCGGTATTTTTGATTTCGCTGTTTGTTTTAAGCGGCTGCTCAAACATTCCCGATGAACCCTTGACCTCAACAGTTGTTGAATGCTCTTATATTGACCCCGTTTCGGAAACCTATCCGATTCCCGAAAACGCCAAAGATCATCCCGACTCAACCTATCCCGTCAGATACGTTGAAGGGCCGGTTAATATAGAATGCATTGTTAACAGCTATTACGTTGACGGCAACACCGTTGCAAGGTTCAAATCCGTTAAGTTCACAAAAGAACCCGGAACCTCAAGAACCTCCGGCTCTCTCGCAATGAAAGTTGAAGACATCGGTTCGCGCGGCAACGGATTAAGAATTGATTACACATGCTACGATGCCGAAGGCAACGCCATCAGCGAAGACCTCTCAACCAGAGCCGAGCTCAAAGGCGTTAAGAAAGGCGAAACCGTAAATCTGCCCCTGTCTCTTGTTGACGGAACGGCAAAAATAGTTTTCACAAATTACAGTTCTAAATAATAAATGAAAGAGGGAATTTTCATGACAAAATTCAAAAAATCCGCAGCAATCATTTCTGTTCTTCTTGTTTTTGCAATGCTTTTTGCCTTTGCAGGATGCAAGGATAACACTCCAGACAACCCCTCCGAAACCCAGACCGCAGAAGCAGTAACCGAGAAAAAGAACTACACTCTGCCCGACACTCCCGTTGAAGTTATCACCGAGCAGGTTACTTTTGAAAAGCTTGAAGTTGAAACAGGCGAATATTCAACCAACGCTGACGGCTCACAGATTGGCAAAGACCTTGTTCAGTCTCTCGGCGACCTTGAAATCGTTCAGAAGAACTACTATGTATACCGCAACACGGTTGCATCCCTTGAAAACTTCGTTATCGATGATGACGGCCTTTCAGTTAACGCAAGTGCTTATGCCGACGTAAAAATCAGCCAGCTCGGCAGCGGCGAAAAAGAAATGAAGATTGCTTACACAGCATACGATGCTGACGGCAACGTTGTCAGAAAAACTTATATGCTTGCTTTGCTTGACGGCGTTAAAGAAGGCGATACCGTTAAGGAATGCCGAATCGATCTTCCCAGAAACGCAGTAAAAATCGAATTTGAAAACTACGTTGGCGACTGATAACCGATAAATAAAAATTAACCTCAGCTTTGTATTAAAGCTGAGGTTTTTTGTTTTTATTTAATTTTACATGCCTCTTCTTGAAACGCAGTTTTCAAGCTTGATTGCATCGTAAACTCCGTTATCAAAAAGTTCGCACACGTTCTTATATTCTTCGAGTGAAAGCGTTTCAAGCGTTTTGCCCTCTTTGATGCAATATGCAACAAGAGCGCCCGTTGCTTTATAAGCATCTCTGAAAGGCAGACCCTTTGAAACAAGATAGTCAGCGCAGTCAGTTGCGTTGATAAATCCGCCGGCGGCAGCTTTTCTCATGTTTTCGGGAATTGCTTTCATTGTTTCAATCATGGGGATAAGAGTTGTAAGGCAGATTTTAACGGTGTCAAACGCATCAAAAATTGCGTCCTTATCTTCCTGCATATCTTTATTGTATGCAAGCGGAAGGCCCTTCATAACGGTAAGCAGGGTCATCAGGTCGCCGAAAACTCTGCCGCTCTTGCCCCTGACAAGCTCTGCGATGTCGGGATTCTTTTTTTGTGGCATAATGCTTGAGCCGGTTGAAAAAGCGTCGTCAAGCTCAACAAATTTGAATTCCCATGAGCACCAGAGAATAATTTCTTCGCAAAGCCTTGAAAGGTGAACCATGCAGATTGAAAGCGCCGAGGCAAGCTCGATGCAGAAATCTCTGTCTGAAACGCCGTCAAGAGTACTTTTTGTGTAAGAATCAAATCCAAGGAATTCTGCAGTCATCGCTCTGTCAATAGGATAGGTTGTGCCCGCAAGAGCGCCGCTGCCCAAAGGCGAAGAATTCATTCTGTTTTTGGCATCTTCAATTCTTCCCAAATCTCTGGTAAGCATCTCGGTATATGCAGTTAAATGAGCCTTGAACGTTATGGGCTGCGCACGCTGAAGATGAGTATAGCCCGGCATAATTGCCGATGCATACTCCGTGCCTTTGTCTTCAAGCGCTTTAACAAGGCCTTTTACAAGCTCAAGAGTTTCGTTGCACTGCTCACGCAGATAGAGCCTGACGTCGAGGGCAACCTGGTCGTTGCGGCTTCTGCCTGTGTGGAGTCTTTTGCCTGCATCGCCGATTCTTTCGGTAAGGGTCTGCTCAACAAAGGTGTGAATATCTTCGGCATTGGGGTCAATAAGAAGCTCACCGCTTGAAATCTCATGCCTGATTTTTGCAAGCTCGGAACAGATAAGAGCACCGTCATCCTGAGAAATAATTCCCTTTGCTGCAAGCATTGTTGCGTGAGCGATGCTGCCCTCAATATCCCAATAATACATTCTTGAATCGGTTGCGATTGAAGAATTGAAATCGTTGGTTTTTTTATCAACTTCTTTTGAAAAACGTCCTGCCCAGAGTTTCATAAAAAGTCCTCCTTATACGGGAAAAAGAGCCGCCAAACAGACGGCTCTGTTTTATTTGATATGTTTTTCTGCGATTCCGCTTTCGCAATTTGGCTTTTGGATAATCAAGCAAAATTGTGAAAGGCAAGGCGCGGCGGTGACGGAATATGCGGATATTTTAAACCGCCGCAACGCAGTATTTCGCAATTTGGCGAAGATTATTTGTTTGCTTCTCTTTCAGCTTCAAGAATAGCCTTAACCTTGATGGGAAGGCCGAAGAGGTTGATGAAGCCTGCGGAATCCTTCTGGTCGTAAACTTCGTCAGCATCGAAGGTTGCGAAATCTTCACTGTAAAGAGTATAGGGTGAGGTTACGCCTGCGTTAATCATGTTGCCCTTGTAAAGCTTAAGCTTAACGTCGCCTGTAACGGTCTCCTGAGTCTTATCAACAAAAGCTGCAAGAGCTTCACGAAGAGGAGTAAACCACTGGCCGAAGTATACAAGCTCTGCATACTTGTGAGCAACAATTTCTTTATAATGCTGTGTATCTCTGTCAAGAGTGATTGTTTCAAGAACGTCGTGAGCCTTGAAAAGGATTGAACCTGCGGGATTTTCGTAAACGCCTCTGGACTTCATGCCGACAAGTCTGTTTTCAACGATGTCGTTAAGACCGATGCCGTTCTTGCCGCCGATTTCGTTAAGATATTTGATAAGCTCAACGCCGCCCATCTCTTTGCCGTTAACAGCTGTGGGAACGCCCTTTTCAAAATGGATTGTAACGTATGTGGGTTCATCGGGAGCCATTTCGGGTGAAACGCCCATTTCAAGGAAGCCGGGCTTGTTGTACTGAGGCTCGTTTGCGGGGTCTTCAAGGTCAAGGCCTTCGTGTGAAAGGTGCCAGAGGTTCTTATCCTTTGAATAGTTGGTTTCTCTGTTTATCTTGAGAGGAATGTTGTGAGCCTCTGCGTATTCGATTTCTTCTTCACGGGATTTGAGATCCCAGATTCTCCAGGGAGCGATGATTTCCATTTCAGGAGCAAAAGCCTTGATTGTAAGCTCAAATCTTACCTGGTCGTTACCCTTACCTGTGCAGCCGTGGCAGATAGCGTCAGCGCCTTCAGCCTTAGCAATTTCAACAATTCTTTTTGCAATGATGGGGCGTGCAAAGGAAGTTCCGAGAAGATATTCCTTTTCGTAAACAGCGCCTGCCTTGAGAGTGGGGAAAATGTAATCGCTTACGAATTCATCTTGAAGATTTTCAATGTAAAGCTTTGAAGCGCCTGTTTTGATAGCCTTTTCTTCAAGACCGTCAAGCTCTGTGCCCTGACCAACGTCACCGGAAACAGCGATAACTTCGCAGTTGTTATAGTTTTCTTTAAGCCAGGGAATGATGATTGATGTATCAAGTCCGCCTGAGTAGGCAAGAACAACTTTTTTAATTTCTTTCATGATTGTATCTCCGTTCTTTCAGTTTGTTTATGCATTAATTATACATCGATTATTCAAAAAATCAAGCTATTTTCGAATATTTATGCATTTTTGGCGTATTTAACAAAAAATCCTGTTTTTGCGGCTTTTAACCGAGCAAAAGACCGACTTTTTTCTTGGCTTTGGTAAGAGTTCTGTTGGCAATACGGGCTGCTTTTTCTGCACCTGCCGCTGCGGTGTCAAGAAGATACTGCTTGTCAGCCATGAGTTTTTTATATTCTTCCTGAACGGGGCGGAGCTCTTCGATAACGGCTTCGGCAACCTTAACTTTGAAATCGCCGTAACCTTTGCCCTCAAATTCTTTTTCAATAGCGGCAAAATCAAGACCCGTGCAGCAGGAATAAATGGCCATAAGGTTATTGATTCCGTCCTTACCGTCAGCATATCTTACGCAAGCTTCGCTGTCGGTAACGGCAGACTTGAACTTCTTAAGAATTGCTTCGGGTGTATCCATAAGCGAAATTGAAGCCTTGGGATTCGGGTCGCTTTTTGACATCTTCTGGGTGGGCTCCTGAAGGCTCATAACTCTTGCGCCGACTTTGCCGATGAAAGGCTCGGGCAAAGTAAACGTGTTGCCTCTGAGAGCATTGAAACGGGTTGCAACGTCTCTTGCAAGCTCAAGATGCTGCTTCTGGTCAGCGCCGATGGGAACAAAATTTGCCTGATAAAGAAGAATATCGGCAGCCATGAGAACGGGGTAAGCAAAAAGGCCGACGTTAACGTTATCGGCATGCTTCTGCGATTTTTCTTTGAACTGAGTCATTCTTGAAGCTTCGCCGAACTGAGTGTAGCAATCAAGAATCCATGCAAGCTCTGCATGCGCTGCAACCTGGCTCTGAATGAAAACTATGTTTTTCTCAGGGTCAAGGCCGATTGCAAGCATAATTGCATACATTTCAAGAATCTGCTGGCGGAGCTTTGCGGGGTCGGGATGAACGGTGAGCGCATGAAGATCGGCAACCGCATAAAGGCAGTTGTAATCATCGCTCATCGCTTTCCAGTTTTTAAGCGCACCGAGATAGTTGCCCAGAGTCGGAATCGATGTGGGCTGAATCATACTGAGAACTATCGGCTTACGCTCGGGAGCTGTATTTTCCATAGTTATTACCTCTTTTATTGTTTTTACAGTGAACGTGCAACTTCTCCAAGAATCTTAACACCTTTTATGATGCCTTCGTCTGACGGAGTTGAGAAGTTCATTCTGATATATTGGCAGGGCGCATCGCCGTCGGCAAGGAATGCGTTGCCGGGAACAACCGAAACGCCTGCGGAGCTCGCCTTCTTGCAGAAGCCGAGCATATCAATGCCGTCGTTAAGCTTTGCCCAGACAAAAAGGCCGCCTTCCGGGCGCTGATATGTAAGGAAGCTGCTCAATTCGGCATCGATGCAATCGCAAAGAAGGTTGAGCTTGCGCGTATAAATATCCACGATTTTTGCAATGTGGGCTTTATAATCGCATTCGGTAAGCCATTTATAAACGATAAGCTGCGAAAGCATTGGAGTGTGAACATCCTGAGTTTGCTTTGCAACGGTCATTTTTGCAACGATTTCTGCGTTGGCAAGAACGAATCCTACTCTGATTCCGGGAGCAACGATTTTTGAGAACGAGCCGGAATAAACAACAATTCCTTCATCGTCAAAGCTCTTGATTGCGGGAACGGCCTGGCCCGATACTCTGAGGTCACCGTAGGGATTATCTTCAAGAATCAGAACGCCGTACTTTTTGGCAAGCTCATAAACAGCCTTTCTTTTTTCAAGCGACATTGTTGAGCCTGCGGGATTCTGGAAGTTGGGGATTGTGTAAATGAACTTAACGTTCTTTTCGGTTTTAAGCTTTTCTTCAAGAATTTCAAGGTTCATTCCGCCCTCTTCAAGCGGAACACCGACAAGCTTTGCGCCGTGGCTTCTGAAGCAGTTGAGAGCGCCGATAAAGGCAGGCTCTTCGCAGATTATGCAGTCGCCGCTGTTGATAAAGCAATGGCAAAGAAGGCTCATTACCTGCTGAGCGCCGCTGACAACGATAAGCTTATCGTCATCTGTGCCGACACCGTAATGCTCTTTTGAAAGCTTTGTAAGCTCGGCAACAAGCGGAGCGTAGCCCTCGGTTATGCCGTACTGAAGAGCGAGAATAGGATCGTTTTCAAGAACATCGGCAACGATTTTTTTAACATCGTCAATCGGAAAAGCGTCGGGAGCGGGGTTGCCGGCTGCAAGCGGAATTGTGTTACCCGAGCTTTTAAGGATTTCTCTGATAACCGAAGGCTTAAGGGAAGCTATGCCCTCGGAAAACTTATATTCCATATCTATCGTCCTTTCGGATAATTTTCATAATAAAACAGTATAACACACATTTTCACCGTTGTAAATCCTTAAATTAAGTTGTAATAAATAAAAATATATGATATTATCGGTTATATACCTAAATTTTGAACGGAGAATAGTTATGGTTTGCAAATACAAAGCAGTCCTTTTTGATTTTGACGGAACTTTTGCCGACACGGGAAGAGGCGTTTTTTCAGGCGTTGCATACACAGTAAAAAAGCTTGGATTAGAGCCGCTGAGTCAAGCCGCTCTGCGCGCTTTCATCGGCCCTCCCCTGACGGATTCATTCAAGCTTCATCTCGGCCTTGATGAAGAAGAAGCACTGAGTGCCACCGACGTTTTCAAGGAATATTATTCAGCGCAAGGCGTCTATGAATTTGACGTTTACGATGGGATAACGGATATTATTGAGAATCTCAGAGCCTGCGGCGTTAAAACAGGCATTGCAAGCACAAAGCCAAAAGTTTTTATAGAAGAAATTCTGCGTAAAACGGGATGTGACGGATATTTTGACTGCATTTCCGCCCCCGTGAGCGAAGAACGGGTTGAAAAATCGGAGCTTATTGCCAACGCTTTGAATGCTCTCGGCATTGAAAAAGAAAAGGCCGTTATGATTGGCGACCGCCATTTTGACATTGAGGGTGCAATCGGCGCAGAGGTTGACAGCATCGGCGTCACTTACGGCTACGGCAGCGAAGATGAACTCAAAAAAGCAGGCGCCGCCCACGTTGCAGGCAGCGCCGAAGAAATCGGAAATATTCTTTTTGATTAATTATTTTCTGTTTTCAAAGCCTTTTTCTTGGCTGCGGCAAACAGAATATAATAAAGAGCAAATGAAACAATCATTAAAATTGCAACCGTCAGGTAGCCGCCCTTCAGCGTTTCAAGGAATGCTGAGGGGTTTTTCATTTGCGAATAAGGAAGTTCAAGCAAATCCGCACCGCTTCCGCAGAAGAAATAAATCAGGGCGGTAAAACCGAAATAAAGAGCGGAATTCTTCATGCAGTAATCCTCACATCGCATGGCTGCAGGGACTGCAAGCCCTCTTGACACAACGGTTTTCTTTGCCATAACGCAAGCAACAATAAAATATATTGCCGTGAGAGCAGCCGTAATGATAATTTCAAAAACCTCATCATCGGAAACATAGCCTTTGTCAAGAAGAGTTCTTGCAACTCTTCTGCCAACGGGCCTTGCAAGAGTCAGTCCGAAAGTGAAAGTAAAAGTCAGAATTGCGTGGTAAGCGCACCTGAGCTTGTCATTTTTAATTATCGGCTCATACTCAAATCTGCCCTCGCCCTGAGACAGACTTTCGGGCAGAGAAACAAGAATAAGCATAATTCCAAGGCCGAGAAGGAAGCCCGTGAAATATTCCCAAAGGCTCCATGCGCAATTGTTAATGAACGCAGGCGGATTAACCGAAGCAAAAAGGCCTCTGTCGCTGTCAAGAATAAGAAAAACGTCGGCCGCCGTTATTGCGAAAGCGCAAACCGCATTGATACCTGTTGAAAGAAAAGCCGTTACTTTGTCACGCAGGATAACAAGAGAAGCAAGGCTGCTGACAAGGGCGGCGCAGGCAGCGGAAATAACGTCAACGCTTGTAAAATAGTTTCTGGCAAAAGGAACTTTCTTTGCCCATGCGGCCGAGCCTAGATTTTCTATGTAAGCCATCATGGGTGTAAGCTCAATGTTTTGGTCGGCAAGCCCGAGCTTGAAATTTTCAACCGCTTCGGGATGAATTACCGCAAGAATGAAGTGGGAAACACTCGCTTTGAAAGCAAGCAGAACAACGTAATAAACGGCAATCAGCAGAACGTAATGCTTGATTTTATAATCTTTCTTTGAAAAAAGCGAACCTATGAAAAGCGCAAAAAGCGGCATCCAGCCAAAGCCCAGAAGAAGCATCATCCAAAGCCCGTGAAGCGGATTTATTTCAACCAATCTGTCCGCTGTTTCACCTGCAAAGGGAAAAGAGCTTGTCAGATATCCGCCCATCTGGCTGTTAAGCGTGCCCCAGCCGCCGTTGGTTATTCCGAGAAGAATAACTGCTATCGGAATGGCTTCATAGCTCATACTGCGGCGGTTGCCTAAAAAAGCAAAAATAAACAGCGTAAGCATAACGCCGACGGCGAACATGCCCCACATTGAGCCCCAGCCGCTGTCACCTCTGACTCGCCACATGAAGCCTGTCATAACAGCGCAGGCAAAAACCATAAGAGCTTTTGTTCCTGCGGTCAGATTTCTTGTTTGCGTTAACTGCACAAAAATCCCTCCCGGATTTTCTTTTTAAATATTTTAATTCAACCGAAAAATAAAATCAATAGACTTTTACCGTTTTGTTGAGCTTAAATGAATAAATCAGCGTTTCTTTGACCGTAAGCCCGATAACCTCCGCAAGGCAGCGGCGGTAAATCTCAAGCTGATCTTTATAAAGCTCAATCAGCTCGCCATCGCTGTTAACTCTGTCCGTTTTATAGTCAACAATAACAAGCTCGCCGTTTTCAACAAATGCGCAGTCGGCAACGCCCTCAATAAGCACCGTTTCTCCCTGAACTTTTTCGGGCGGAATTTCGGGGTGCATTTCGCAAAGAGGAATTGCGTAGGTAAACTTATATTCTTTATAAACCTTCTCCGATTTCAGAATTCGTTTGGCAAGGTCGCTTGCAAAAAATCGGGAAATGCTGTTTTTGTCAACGGCTGAAACCTCAGCTTCGGTAAGCATATCACGGTTTTTGAGTCTCACAAGCTCGTTTTCAACGCTTTCACTTGCCCTTTCATAATCCGCAAACTGCATGAATCGGTGAGTAGCCGTGCCTCTCTGGGCAGGGGTCAGCTTATCCTTGCTCATAAAAGCAGGCCTGCGGGAAGCAAAATATTCGCTTTTGATTTCGCCGCTGTCAAGATTTGAAGCAATCCTCTTGGCAATAACGCCGTTAAGCTCGCCGTAAGGATAAACATAAGCCAGCCTGTTTTTGATTTCGGCAACGGTTTTTTCATCAGGAAGCGCCGCAAAATCTTCAGCTTCAGCAAGCTCTTCTTCATCAAAAGCGTAAATTATCTCTGTTTTGAGCGGAGTTTGGCATGGAATGCATATTTTTGAATCAAGCGACGCTTTGTTTCTGAGCGCATGGGCATCGGGATGCCTTAAAAGCGGAGTAAGCACGCAGTCGCCGTAGCTTGTAAAATTAGCAACCGAAAACGGGTCGATATATTTGCCGTCCCTGAGCTTTGCGGCAAGTGAAGAAAGCTTCTTGCTCCAATCGGAAGACGATGCAAGGATAACAAGCTTTTCTTTCGGCCTTGTCAGCGCAACGTAAAGCACCCTGAGCTCCTCCGAATGCTCAGCCTTTTTTGTTTCAAGCTTTGCGGCGATGCCTGCAAGCGTGTCAAACTTTGCCGAGCCGTTATGAACTTTTATTCCGATTCCGCTTTCGGGCGCGATAACCAAATCTTCTCTGTTAAAATAATCGCCGTAGGTTTTTTCGCATGCCGCAACAAAGCAAACGGGGAATTCGAGGCCCTTGCTCTTGTGAA
>Ga0233381_1000138_pt1 | contig 10842 bp, 8 predicted proteins | sample ElkDunMinimDraft_12_FD_180670 | JGI IMG/M metagenome (GOLD analysis project Ga0233381, IMG submission 180670) | Fecal eukaryotic communites from dung pellets of Tule Elk in California, USA - Elk Dung G0 | ecosystem: Host-associated > Mammals > Digestive system > Large intestine > Fecal | place... | reverse complement strand
CACTGAAATGAAAAAGCAGCCCGCCGCTATGTTTATCGTTGACCCCCGCAAAGAAAGAATTGCTGTTCTTGAAGCTAAGAAGCTCGGCATTCCGATCGTTGCTATCGTTGACACAAACTGCGATCCCGACGAAGTTGATTATGTAATCCCCGGTAACGATGATGCTATCCGCGCTGTTAAGCTTATTGCTGGTGCTATGGCTGACGCTATCATCGAAGGCAGACAGGGCGAGCAGACAGCTCCCGCAGCAGAAGAAGCAGTATCAGAGGAGGAATAATATAATGGCAGCATTTACAGCTAAAGACGTACAGGCTCTCAGAGAAAAGACAAACGTTGGCATGATGGACTGCAAAAAGGCACTCGTTGAAGCTGACGGTGATATGGATAAGGCTGTTGAAATTCTTCGTGAGAAAGGCCTTGCAACTGCAGCAAAGAAAGCAAGCAGAATCGCAGCTGAAGGCGTTATCGGTCTTTATTCAAACGGCAACGCATCGGCTCTTGTTGAGCTCAACTGTGAAACTGACTTCGTAGGCAACGGCCCTGAATTCAAGGCTCTTGCAAATCAGATTGCAAAGACCGTTGTTGAAGCTAAGCCCGCTGACCTTGATGCACTTCTTGCAACAACAATTGCTGACGGCAGCCTTTCAGTTGCTGATTCAATTCAGGATCTTTTCCTTAAGATTCGTGAAAACCTTAAGCTTCGCCGCTTTGTTCTTGTTGAAGGAACAGCTGTTTCATACATCCACGGTGGCGGTTCAGTAGGCGTTCTTGTTAGTTTTGATACTAACGCAGCTGATAATGAAGAATTCGTTGCTATGGGTAAGAACATTGCTATGCAGGTTGCAGCTATGAACCCTGAATATCTCAGTAAGGAAGATATTTCCGCTGATGAGCTTGCAAAGATGAAGTCAATCACAATTGACAGCTCACTCAACAAGCCCGAATCTCTTCCCAAGCCCATTCTCAGAAAGCTTTTTGAAAAAGCTTGCAATGAGAAGCTTTTCAGCGATGAAGATATTGCTGCTTATGAAGAACAGAAGAACAACAACTTCCTCTTCAACTTCCTTTCAAAAGAAGCAGTTGCAACTCTTGCACAGCTTGCAGTAGCTGGTAAAGATGAGTTTGTAAACGACAAGATTTTTGCCGGTGCTGTTGAAGGCCGTATTAAGAAGCAGCTTAAAGAAATCTGCCTTCTTGATCAGACTTTTGTTCGTTCAGACCTCTTTGACGGAACAGTTGCTGGCTACGTTGCAGATGTTGCAAAGAAACTTGGCGCTGAAATCAAAGTTACAGGCTTCACTCGTCTTGCTAAGGGCGAAGGCATTGAAAAGAAAGAAGACAATTTTGCAGCTGAAGTTGCAAGCATGATCTGATTATAGATTCCTTTAACTCCCGTACTTTAATAGTGCGGGAGTTTTTTGTTCTTGTAATTCTGATGCTTTTGTGATAATATATATTTGTATATTATATCGGAGGAATTCAATATGAACAGATTGATCAAAAAATCTTTTTCGGTTATTTTAGCATTAGTTGTTTTATTGTCGGCTTTTTCGGCTCTGGCATTGGCATCTGATTATGATTACAGCAAAGAAACTCTTTCGTTTAAAACCGAGTTTTATACAAAGAACGGTTCGGGCGATTGGGTAAAAGCCGAAAGCGTAAATCCCGGCGAAAGCGTCAAAGCCCGTCTTTCCATCGGAACAACTTATTACACATCATCAATTCAGATGATCGCTTTTTATAACGAAGCATTTTTCACAGAAACATACACTGAAAATTCACTGGTAAGCGGCGCCGTAAATACAAGTCCTACTTCCTCGGCAGTTACGGAGGATATTTCCGTTTCGGTTAACAGATTATCCGATACTCACAGAATTCTTGCCGGCAGCAAATCATGGGACGGCCTTGTTCCTGAAGGGTACATTACTCAGGATTATGTTGATACCCACAATGCTTTTGTAATCAGTGGCTCGTTCAATGACGGAAAATCCCATCTTCTGAGTGATTCGGAATGGCTTGTTGAATTTGATTTAACTGTCAAAGAGGATGCCGAAGGCTTCGGAGTCTTTGAAATTGTTGAAACAACAGTTCAGAGCCCTGAACGCCAGAGCTCATACGCCAATATTCCGGTATCTGAAAACGGCGCAGACGGTACTTCCGTTACAGCAACTCCTTTGTATGCTTCGCCGATTTCAATCAGCATTAATAACGGAAAGCTTTTGCTCACAAGCGAAGAAACAACAACTCAGCAGGTAACTATGCCCACAACAACCGAGCCTGAATCAACAACTCAGCAGGTAACCGTACCCACAACAACCGAGCCTGAATCAACAACTCAGCAGGTAACTGTACCCACAACAACCGAGCCTGAATCAACAACTCAGCAGGTGACCGTACCAACAACAACTGAGCCTGAATCAACAACTCAGCAGGTAACTGTGCCCACAACAACAAAACCTGAAACAACGGTTCCTCAGACTACTACACCTGCCACAACAAAACCTGCTGTTACTGAGCCTGAAACAACAAGACCCTCCGTGTCAAAGCCTGATGATGAAAATACAACAGAATCTTCTTTTGATTCAAGTAAATTTGAGATTAAACAGCCGTCAAAAAGCTCAATCAATTGCGCTGACGGAATAGTTCTTCATCTCTCTTTGTCTGAGCCTCTTCCGAGCGGCTATTCGGTTAAATGGAGTGCTGATAACTCACATTTCGATTTAAACCCCGATGCGGATAAAAATACTTGCACAATTATTTCTTCTTCAAACGGCAACACGGTGATTACCGCAACTGTTCTTAACGAAAATAATGAAGAAGTTGCTTCAGATTCGGTTGAGATTAAGTCAAATGCCGGATTCTTCCAGAAGATAATTGCATTTTTTAAAAAATTGTTCGGTTTAACAAAAATTTATGAAAAATAATTTTAAAGAGCGTGTTTAATAACACGCTCTTTCTTTTTTTACCTCGAATTTATCTCTCGCATAAGTCGATAATATTAATACAAAACGAAAGGAGAAGAATTATGGCAAATTTAACTTCAAAAGAGCTCTCAGCGCTTGAAGATCAGCTTAACTGCGAGCAGATGCTGATTAAAAAATTTAAGCTCTATTCACAAAACGCAACCGACCCTCAAATAAAAGAAAAATGTGAAAAAATGGCTCAGCGTCATAAGCAGCATTTCGACACTCTTATGGGCCATCTTTATTAAGGAGAAGAATAATGAATACAGGAAATAATCTTACGGATCAGGAAATTATGGATGACGTTTTAACCTCGCAGAAGCATATAACCGGTGTGTATAACACTTTTTCGAATGAATGCGTCTGCCAAAAGCTGCAAAGCGATATGATGAACATTCTCGATGATGAGCATCAGATGCAGTTTGACGTTTTTGCGGATATGCAAAAAAGAGGATGGTACAGTCCCGAAGCGGCGCAGCAAGACAAAATCGAACAGACTAAATTCAAATTTGAAGGAATCGCCAATAATCTTTAATTCAATGGGTGCTGTTGAAAAAACAGCGCCCATATTTTTAATTTTTTTATTAAAAAGGGTTGGAAATTTTAATCATATGCATTATAATAACATTATTATGGGTATATTTTGAAATAAACTGATAAATACTGTGAGGCGATTTTATGAGCACATATTCAGTTTCACTTGAAAAGGTTGTTAAAGACCTTTCGTTTAACGTTATTTACACTCCCAAGAACATAGCGGATATTTACATCACTGCCCAGGATGTAAACAGGCCGGGTCTTATTCTGACGGGATTTGAAGATTATTTTGACCCTGCCAGAATCCAGTTCATCGGTCTGACAGAACTTGAATATTTCAAAAGTCTGACTAAAGAGGGCTTTTTGGAATGCCTTGAAAGATTTTTCTCAAAGCGTCCTGCAGCAATTGTTGTTACAAGAGGCTTACAATGCGGAAAAAGATTTTTAAGTTTTGCCGAAAAATATGAAGTTCCCGTTCTCGGCACTTCGGAATCAACTTCGGGTTCAATGTCGGCAACCATTTCTTATCTCGGAGTTGAACTTGCTCAAAGAATAACCCGTCACGGCGTTCTTGTTGAAGTTTACGGCGAAGGCGTTCTTATTCTCGGTGACAGCGGCGTCGGTAAGAGCGAAACGGCGCTCGAGCTTATAAAACGCGGTCACCGCCTTATTGCCGATGACGCAGTTGAAATCAGACGAGTATCCAACAAAACCCTCGTCGGTTCCGCACCTGATAATATCCGTCACTTTATTGAACTCAGAGGTGTTGGCATTCTTAACGCAAGGCGTCTTTTCGGTATGGGTGCCGTTAAAATGACCGAAAAGGTTGATATGGTTATCCAACTTGAACTTTGGGACAGCGAAAAGGTCTATGACCGTCTCGGTCTTGAAAATGAATATACCGAGATTCTCGGAATTAACGTTCCCGTAACAGTTGTTCCCGTAAAGCCCGGCCGAAATCTTTCAATTATTATTGAGGCCGCCGCAATGAATAACAGACAAAAGAAAATGGGTTATAACGCCGCAAGAGAGCTTCTTCATTCTCTCGGCATGACCGACGACATAATCCCCGCTCAGAAAGAGCTTGAATTTTGGCATAATTTTTAATCATATATAATATTTTGGAGGTATAATAATGTACAGAATCGGTGTTGATCTCGGAGGAACAAATATAGCAGTAGGCGTTGTTACAAAGGATCTTAAAATTATTGGCAGAGGCAAGGTTAAGACCAAGTGCCCCAGACCGGCAAATGAAATTTTTGACGATATTGCTCTTGCGGTTAAGCTTGCAGTTAATGACGCCGGAATTTCACTTGATGAAGTTGATTCAATCGGTGTCGGTACTCCCGGCTCGGTTAACAAATCAAACGGATATATCGAATTTGCAAATAACCTTGATTTCAATCAGGTTCCCGCAAAAGATATGCTTGAAGAAAGACTTGGCAAAACAGTTTATCTTGATAATGACGCTAACTGCGCAGCACTCGGCGAAGCAGTTGCCGGTTGCGGCAAGGGAGTTAAGAATTTTGTTGCCGTTACACTCGGCACAGGCGTTGGCAGCGGCATTATTGTTGACGGTAAGATAGTTAATGGCGTTAACTATGCTGCCGGCGAAATGGGCCATATGGTAATTGCTTTTGACGGTGAACAGTGCAATTGCGGCCGCAGAGGATGCTGGGAACAGTATGCATCCGCAACAGCTCTTATTGCTCAGACAAAAGATGCAATGAAGCGTGATCAGGACAGCATAATGTGGAATCTTGTTAAAGAAAACATTGATAACGTTAACGGCAGAACAGCTTTTGACGGAATGCGTCAGGGTGATAAAACCGCTAAAGAAGTTATTGATAAGTACATTTATTATCTTGCTGTCGGCGTAATCAATATCATTAACGCTCTTCAGCCCGATATTATTTGCGTTGGCGGGGGAATCAGCCACGAAGGTGAAACCCTTCTTGAACCCCTCAGAAAGCATATTAATAGAGAAAGATACAGCGTTTACGCTGCCAAGCAGACAGCGATTATTCCCGCTGAACTCGGTAATGATGCAGGTATTTTCGGCGCTGCTTTACTTGATGAATAATTTTTGGAGGAAGCCATGAGCTCATATAGTGAATTCTGTTTGTTTTGTAACAGCATTGAATGTGAATATGTTTTAAACGAGCCTTTGAGCAGCTATACGAGCTTTAAAATTGGAGGCAATGCCGCTGTTATGCTTTTTCCCGATTCTACGGAAAAACTTTCAAAAGCGGTTGAATTCATTAATCGGAAAGGTCTTCCTTTGCTTGTAATCGGCAAAGGAAGCAACCTTCTTGTTTCTGACAAAGGTTTTGACGGTGTTGTTATCAACACGGTAAAGCTTAACGAACTTTCACTTTCAGATGAAACAACGGTTATTTGCCAGGCCGGTGTTTCGCTTGCCAAGCTTTGCAAGTTTGCGCTTGACAATTCATTGACAGGCCTTGAGTTTGCTTACGGAATTCCCGGAACTGCAGGCGGTGCGGCTTATATGAATGCAGGTGCATACGGTGGTGAAATGAAAGACGTTCTTTCTGAATGTTTTCATATCACTCCTGACGGAAAGCTCGGTTCATTTAAAGGTAAAGAGCTTGATCTAAAATATAGACACAGCGTTTATTCCGACTCTGATCTGATAATCATGAGTCTTGTTTTAAAGCTTCAAAAAGGGGATAAGTCGGAAATCAAAGCCAAAATGGATGATCTTATGGGAAAACGCAAAGATAAGCAGCCGCTTGAGTATCCTAGTGCAGGCAGCACTTTCAAGCGCCCTGAAGGCTATTTTGCCGGCGCACTTATTGAGCAGTGCGGTCTTAAAGGTTCATGCATCGGAGGTGCTCAGGTCAGCGAAAAACACGCAGGCTTTATAATCAATAAAGGCGGAGCAACCGCCGAAGATGTTAAAAACCTTATCAGCTATTGCCAAAAAACCGTTTTTGACAATACCGGAGTAACGTTGGAAACGGAAGTTAAAATTATCGGATAGGAGGAACGGGAGTGTCATTTTCATCTGAAGTCAAAAGTGAATTATCAAAAACTGAAAATCTCTCGCCTTGCTGTCTGCATGCACAAGTCTACGGGCTTGTGCTTTTTGCTCATTTTTCAAAATATAATTTATCAATTACAACTGAAAACAATGATGTTTTTGAGCTGTATCTTGATTATTTAAAGAATTATTGTTCGGTTAATCCCGTAATTAGTGACGGCAGCAGCAAAAAAATGACGGCTTATTTGAAAACGGATGAAGAAAAGTCAAGGGTATTTGAAAAGTTCGGTCATTCATTAAAAGAAGCAACCCTCAGAATCAACCGTGCAAACATTTCTGATGAATGCTGCGCCGCCTCATTTTTAAGGGGAGTCTTTTTATCCTGCGGAACGGTAACTTCGCCCGAGCGCGGTTATCACCTTGAATTTGTTGTTCCGTACAAAAGGCTTTGCACCGATCTGATTAAGTTTATGGACGAGCTTAACCTTAATCCTAAGTACATAGTCAGAAAAGGCAATCACGTTGTTTATTTTAAAGACAGCGAAAGCATTGAAGACATTCTTGCTATAATCGGTGCTCAGGATGCTTCTTTGTATCTTATGGGCATTAAAATTGAAAAAGATGTTAAAAATAAAGTTAACCGAAGGCTTAATTTTGAAATTTCAAATATTAACAAAACCGTTAATGCCGCAAAACAACAGGTTGAAGCAATTAGAATTATCGAAGAGAAAAAAGGATTATCTTCTTTGCCTGAAAATCTTCAGAAAATCGCTGTGCTCAGAATGGAAAATCCCGAAATCAGTCTTAAGGATTTGCAGATGATGATGGATGAACCGATTTCCCGTTCAGGTATCAACCACAGGCTCGCAAAGCTTATTCAGATTGCCGAAACTTTGAAAAACGGAGATTAATATGGCTTTTACACACCTTCACGTTCACTCAGAATACAGTCTGCTTGACGGCGCTTGCAGAATTGAACCTATGCTTGATAAAATTCAAAGCATGGGTCAGTCTTCCGTTGCCATAACCGACCACGGCGTGATGTACGGTGTGATTGATTTTTATAAAGCGGCCCAAAAAAGGGGAATAAAGCCCGTTATAGGTTGTGAGGTATACGTTGCGCCAAGATCAAGATTTGATAAGGTACACGGTCTTGATAATGAACGTTATCACCTTGTTCTTTTATGCAAGAATAATGAAGGTTATAAAAACCTGATTCAGCTCGTTTCCGAAGGTTGGGTAAACGGATTTTACACAAAACCGAGAATTGATAAAGAACTTCTTGAAAAGCATCACGAAGGCCTTATTGCTCTTTCGGGTTGCCTTGCGGGCGAAGTTGCAAGGGCTCTTTGTCAGAATGATTATGATGAAGCAAAAAAGGTTGCTCTTTGGTATAAAAGTGTTTTTGGTGATGACAATTATTATCTTGAAATCCAGAACCATAATCTTGAAGAACAGTTGAGAATTAATCCGCAGCTTATAAGGCTGTCAAAAGAGCTTGGGATTCCGCTTGCCGCAACCAATGACGCTCATTATGTGAACAAAGAAGATTCAAAAATGCAGCAGGTACTGATCTGCATTCAGACTAACCATACTTTGGGTGAAGATACGGGTCTTGAATTCGGAACGGAAGAGTTTTATCTCAAGTCTGAAGAAGAAATGCTTGAATCTTTCCCTGAATGCCCGGAAGCGGTAACAAATACCGCTTTGATTGCTGAAAAATGCAACGTTGAATTTGAATTCGGCAAAACAAAGCTTCCGCATTTTGAAGTACCCGACGGATGGGATCACTTTGAATGGTTTGCAATGCTTTGCCGCAAAGGCTTGATTGAAAGATACGGCGAAAATCCGCCAAAAGAATACATTGAACGCCTGAATTATGAACTTGAAGTTATCAATAAAATGGGATACGTTGATTATTATCTGATAGTTCATGATTTTATTAAGCATGCAAAGGAAATCGGCGTGCCTGTCGGACCGGGCAGAGGCTCGGGTGCGGCCAGTATTTGCGCATATTGCATTGGAATAACAGGCATTGATCCGATGAAATATAATCTTCTTTTTGAGCGTTTTCTTAACCCCGAAAGAGTCAGTATGCCTGACTTTGACGTTGATTTTTGTTTTGAAAGACGCAATGAAATTATTGATTATGTTATTGAAAAATACGGCAGTGACCACGTTGCTCAGATTGTTACGTTCGGAACAATGGCAGCCAAAGCGGCTGTGCGTGACGTTGGCCGTGTAATGGGTCTTGCTTATTCGGTTGTTGATAACGTTGCCAAAACAATTCCCAATGAGCTTAACATTACGCTTGATAAAGCTTTGAAGCGTTCAAGCGAATTTAAAGCGCTTTATGACGGGGATGAAACTGCGCGCGAGCTTATCGACATGGCTCGCAAAGTTGAGGGCATGCCAAGGCACGCTTCAACCCATGCAGCCGGCGTTGTTATTACTCATGACCCTGTAGTTTCATATGTTCCGCTTGCAAGGAATGATGAAGCGGTTGTTACCCAGTTCCCGATGACAACTCTTGAAGAGCTTGGCCTTTTGAAAATGGATTTCTTGGGCTTAAGAACTCTGACAGTTATAAAATCTGCCGAGAAAATGATAAAAAAATCAGATCCGTCGTTTTCAATTGCTGATGTTGATATAAATGACAGAGCTGTTTTTGAAATGATGTGTTCGGCACAGACCGAAGGCGTTTTTCAGTTTGAATCTGCCGGAATGCGCAGCGTTCTTTCTCAGCTTAAGCCCGAAAGCATTGAGGATTTGATTGCGGTTATTTCTCTTTACCGTCCCGGACCGATGGATTCAATCCCGACATATATCAGAAACCGCCATAATCCGAAAGCAATCAGCTATAAAACTCCCGAACTTAAAAGCATTCTTGACGTTACCTACGGCTGTATGGTTTATCAGGAGCAGGTAATGCAGATATGCCGTGAGCTTGCCGGATATTCCTATGGAAGAGCTGATATTGTCCGTAGGGCTATGAGTAAAAAGAAGCATGACGTTATGCTTAAAGAACGTGAAAGCTTTGTCTACGGCCTCAGCGATGAAAACGGCGATGTTATATGCGAAGGTGCCGTCAGAAGAGGAATAAGTGAGAAAGCGGCAAATGAAATTTTTGACGAAATGATTTCGTTTGCTTCCTATGCTTTTAACAAAGCGCACGCTGCCGCTTATGCCTACGTTGCTTATCAGACTGCATGGCTTAAGTGCCATTATCCTGCTGAGTTTTTTGCGGCACTTCTGACAAGTTTTCTTGATAATACAGGCAAAGTTGTTCAGTATATCGGAGAATGCGGCCGACTCGGAATCAAGATATTACCGCCTCACGTTAACAAAAGCGGAGAAGAATTTACCGTATCTGACGGTAACATTCATTTCAGTTTATCCGCCGTTAAAAATCTCGGCAGAGGTTTTATCAGAAAAATGGCTGATGAACGCAAAAATAACGGAAGTTTTCTTGATTTTTATGATTTCTGCAAGCGCATGCATGGCAAGGACTTTAACCGCAGAGCCATAGAAAGTCTGATAAAATGCGGCGCATTTGACGGAATGGGAGCTAACCGCCGTCAAATGTATCTTGTTATTGATTCGATTATTGAAGAGCTTGAAAATTCAAGAAGAAAGAACGTTGACGGTCAGCTCGGGTTTGGAGATTTGTTTTCAAACGATGAGCCTGAGGTTTCTTCACCTTTATTTGTCTATCCTGATGAAGCTGAGTTTCCTGCCGACGTTTTGCTCAAATATGAAAAAGAGGTTGCGGGAATGTATCTTTCCGGCCACCCGATGTCAAAATACGTTTCTTTATCTCAGAAACTCAAGTGCGCAAAGATTTCTGATATAACCGACCCTGATTCAAGTGTATATAAAGATAATGACAGGGTGCTTGTTTTGGGCCTTATTTCTTCGGTTAAAAGAAAGATTACCAAGAATGATACAACGATGGCTTTCCTGACGTTTGAGGATACTTACGCAAGCGCAGAGGTTATTGTTTTTCCTAAAACCTTGATGGACAAGCCTGCTTTATTCTACGAAGGTAATATTGTTCTTATCCACGGCAGAGTCAGTATGCGAGAGGATGAAGATACTAAAATCGTTTGCGAATTTGTTGAACCTTGCCCTGACGAGAAAAGCTTGCCTGTTCAGAGAGAAGAAAAGAAAAAAGGTAAAGCAAAAGGCTTGTTTTTGAGATTTGACACTGCATCTTCTCCTCAGATAGCTTGTTGTATCAAGCTTTTAGCTATCTTTGACGGTCAGGTACCCTTGTATTTTTATTTTAATGATAACAAGGAATATAAGCGCAATCCGATAGGATTTAGTATTGATGTT
>Ga0233381_1000136_pt1 | contig 10869 bp, 7 predicted proteins | sample ElkDunMinimDraft_12_FD_180670 | JGI IMG/M metagenome (GOLD analysis project Ga0233381, IMG submission 180670) | Fecal eukaryotic communites from dung pellets of Tule Elk in California, USA - Elk Dung G0 | ecosystem: Host-associated > Mammals > Digestive system > Large intestine > Fecal | place... | reverse complement strand
AGAAACGCAAGTTTTTAAGTCAGTATTGCACCAATCTCACCGCCAAAGCAAAATCGGGCAGAATTGACCGAATTATCGGCCGAGAAAATGAGATTTACAGGGCAATTCAGATTCTTTGCAGAAGAACAAAGAATAACCCTTGCCTTATCGGTGAACCCGGCGTAGGTAAAACGGCAATCGCCGAAGGCCTTGCGCTTAAAATTGCTTCGGGCGATGTTCCGGCAAAACTTAAGGATAAGGAAATTCATCTTCTTGACCTGACGGCTCTTGTTGCCGGCACTCAGTTCAGAGGTCAGTTTGAAAGCCGAATCAAAGGCCTTGTTGATGAGGTTAAGAGCGAGGGTAACATAATCCTCTTTATTGATGAAGTTCATTCCCTTGTCGGTACGGGCGACGCTGAAGGCTCAATGAACGCTGCCAACATCCTTAAACCCTCCCTTTCAAGAGGCGAAATCCAGATTATCGGCGCAACAACGTTTACCGAATACAGAAAATATATTGAAAAGGACGCTGCTCTTGAACGCAGACTTCAGCCCGTTAAGGTTGAGGAGCCTTCGATTGACCAGACGTGCGAAATGCTCAAAGGCGTTAAGGATTATTATGAGGATTATCACCGCGTGAGAGTCAGCGATACTCTTATTGAAAAAGCGGTTGTTCTTTCCGAAAGATATATTAACGACAGATTCTTGCCTGACAAGGCAATTGACCTTCTTGATGAAGCGTGCACCTGCGCAAACTTAAGGAATAAGAACATCAGCAATTATGAAGCTGCTCTTATTCAGCTTGCCGATCTTGAAGCTCACGAAGCTGAGCTTATGGATACAACCGAAGAAGCCGATTACGAAGAAATCGCAAAGGTTAAGGCTGAGCTTATCCAGAAGAGAGAAGACGTTGAAAAGCTTGCAAAGCTTGCTGAGGATAACAAGGTAACCGAAGATGACCTTGCCAAAGTTATCCAGCTCTGGACGGGTATCCCTGCAAGCAAGGTAATCGAAAGCGACCTTCGCCGCCTTTCAAGCCTTGAATCTAATCTTAAGGCAAAGCTTATCGGCCAGAATGAGGCGGTTGAGCTTGTCAGCGCAGCCATAAGAAGGGGCAGAGTCCGCATCAGCCCCAGAAGAAGACCGGCGTCGTTTATTTTTGTCGGCCCAACGGGTGTTGGTAAAACAGAGCTTGTAAAGCTCCTTGCAAAAGAGCTTTTTGACACTCCCGAAACTCTTATCAGGCTTGACATGAGCGAATTCATGGAAAAGCATTCTGTTTCAAGAATCATCGGCTCTCCTCCCGGATATGTCGGTTATGATGAAGCAGGCCAGCTTACGGAAAAAGTTCGCCGCAAGCCGTATTCGGTTGTTCTTTTTGATGAAATCGAAAAAGCCCATCCCGACGTTATGAACATCCTTCTTCAGATTCTTGATGAAGGCAAAATTACCGATGCTCAGGGCAGAAACGTCAGCTTTGAAAATACGGTTATTGTTATGACCTCGAATGCAGGCAGCAACAGAGGCGCAGGCGCTCTCGGCTTTGCAAAAAGCAAGAACGAAGCCAGCAAAGAAAGAGCTCTCAAAGCCCTTTCAGAGTTCCTCAGACCTGAATTTATCGGCAGAGTTGACGAGGTTGTTGTGTTCAACGATTTAACTCAGGAAGATTATGAGAAAATTGCAAGGCTTATGCTTGAAGAGCTTGTTGATCCTCTCGGCGATAAAGGCATTGCATTTTCATGGGATGACAAGGCAACCGAAACGATCGCCCGCCTTTCCGTTGACGGAACAAGAGGCGCCCGTGACCTTCGCAACGTTATCCGCCGCAACGTTGAAGACGTTATCACAACAAAAATTGTTGAAGCTGTTGACGGTGAATCAATCAATTCCGTTTCACTCACAGCCGAAGACGATAAAATAATTTGTAACTTTGCGTAAAAAAAGCGTTGGCAGATTGATTTCTGCCAACGCCTTTTATTTTTATACATTATTTAATAAGAGAAGCAAAAATGCCCTTGAGAATGGGGCTCAGGTCAGCTGCGCCTGAGGGGATTGAGAAAAAGCTGTCGTCAACGTCAAAAGAAATATCTTCAAAATATGTATACTGAATTGAGTCTGTTGACGAATCCTCAACCTTGAGCATCTTGAGGGTGTCGCCTTCATAATAGAACTTGCTTGTCACAAATTCTCTGTCGTCATATTTTTCAACATAATATGTAACGCCGTCAACGGTTTCTTCATAGCTTTCACGATATGCAATGAAGCCCTGGGTGATGTTTGCAGCGTCAAGAACAAGCGTCCAAATGTCAGCGCCTTCAAGCGGATTCCTGTCCATTTTAACGTAGAAGAAGGGCAGGGTGGGCATGTAAGCATAAATTCCGTCATCGGCGGTAACAACTCTTGCGGTGATGAAGCCAACGCTGTATTCATATGCCACGGTGTTGCCCTTGACAGCAACGGTATTGGTAATTTTGGCTGGAATTACGCCGAAAAGCTTGGTTTCGCCCGATTTGATTGTAACCGAAACTTCGGTTGCGGTTTCAAGTCTGTCCAAAAGAGCGTCTGTTTTGGGTAGAGCATCTTCGGCAAATGCGTTGATTGAGAAAAGCGAAACAAAAAGAATTGCAAATGTGAGAGAAATGCTGAAAAACTTTTTCATAATTTTAACCTCCGTGTTGTTTTGATAATTCAACGGTGACTGATTTGCTTTGTGCGCTGCCGTTGCTGAATGTGAACGTCATAGCATTGTTTTGCCATTCAACTGAATAAGCTTTTGCGTTGATAATGTTTACGCCGTCATCAACGGTTAAGCTTTCTTTTTGCTGAACAAACAGGGGATTTATGCGTTCGTAAAAATCTATTCCGCCGCCCATCAGGTATGACCATTCGTTAGCGATAACGGAATACTGCTTGTCGGGTGAAACGAATTCATAATAATTGCAGCTTCGGGTAAATGCAGACAAGATCAGAGCGTAATATAAAATCGCGCAGCTTGCCGCTAAGCGTATAACTGTTTTGAAAATTGCGCTTTTATTATGCTTGATTATGATTGAAACAACCGAATAAGCAATAACGCTGAAAGCGGTAACTGCAGCCAGAAATGCAAGGGCTCGGTCCGAATTGGTTTCACCGGCAAGGAAAAGATAATCGGTGAATTTTTCGGTGCAGTAAATTAAAATTGCGGCTGCTGCAGAAATTGCGCCAATCAGCCCGAAAACGGTTTTCAGAGCTTTCATGTTTATCACCCTAAGATATTTTATCATAAATCCGATTAATTTTCAACCGTGTCGATAAGTGCGCTTATAATCGCATTTGAAACAAGGAAACCTTCGGCTGTAAGGCTTACGGCTTGCTCTGTTATTTTCACAAGCGAATGAGCTTCAAATTCCTTTGCTTTTTCAATGAAGCTTTTCGGAATTTCTTTATTATATCTTTTTTTGTGTTTTTCAAAATTCAACCCTTCGCTGAGCCTGAGATTGAGCATGATGTATTCCTCTTCGCTGCCGCCGTTGCCGTCATCAATCGGCAAAGCTCCGTTTATAAAGTCATCAATGCTGCGCTCGTAATAAAAGCGTTTGCCGTCAACAAACGAGTGAGCGGCGGCACCGATGCCGAGGTATTCATCACAATGCCAATATTTCAGGTTGTGTCTGCTTTCAAAGCCTTCTTTTGAAAAATTTGATACTTCATATTGGTTGAAGCCTGATTTTTTCAACTCCTCAACGGCATATAAATATAAATCGCAGGTTTCGTCTTCGTCGGGAAGCATGAGCTTGTTGCGGGCTTTATAAAAGAAAGTGTCTTTTTCAATTTTCAGGATATATGCGCTTATGTGGGCGGCACCTGAATTTGCGCAGAATTCGATTGATTTTTTTAGGCTGTCTTTTGTCTGGCCGGGTATGCCGAGCATAAGGTCAAGCGAAATGTTATTAATTCCCGCTTTTTTTGCTCTTTGGATCGCTCGCTCAATTTCGGCGCAGCCGCTTTTGCGGCCAAGAGCCTTTCTTTCACTGTCAACAGCGCTTTGAAGACCGAGCGATATTCTGTTAACGCCTGCGCTTTTTACGGCATAGAAATCAAAAGGGGAGTTCTCGCTTCCCGTATCTGATGGGTTGCATTCAAGCGTAACCTCGCAGTTTTGCTCTCTCTTGATGCATGCAAGGATTTCGGATATTCTTTCCGCACCGAGCAAGGACGGCGTTCCGCCGCCGAAATAGACGGTGTCATATATTCTGTTTTCTGCTTTGATTTTTTCACAAAGAGTGCGGACGTATAAATCCATGATTTCGTTTTTGGGAATCACGGAGTAAAAATCGCAGTAAGGGCATTTGCCACTGCAAAACGGAACGTGAAGATACAATCCGATTGGCTTCATTTAATCACCTGATAAAAAAGGCGGCAAAAAGCCGCCTTTAGATTAATCGTTATCGTCAAGCTTGAGAACCGCCATGAATGCCTCCTGAGGAACTTCAACGGTGCCGAAGTGGCGCATTCTCTTCTTGCCTTCCTTCTGCTTTTCAAGCAGCTTTTTCTTTCTTGTGATGTCGCCGCCGTAGCACTTGGCAAGAACATCCTTGCGCATTGCCTTAACGGTTTCGCGAGCGATGATTTTGCCGCCGATGCCGATCTGAATCGGAATTTCAAACATCTGACGGGGGATATTATCCTTAAGCTTTTCGGCAATTCTTCTTGCCTTTCCGTAAGCTTTTTCGGAGTGAATGATGAACGAAAGAGCGTCAATTATATCGCCGTTAAGAAGAACGTCAAGCTTAACAAGATTTGAGCGGCGGTAATCGCTGATTTCATAGTCGAATGAAGCGTAACCCCTTGTTCTTGATTTAAGCGAATCAAAGAAATCATAGATAATTTCATTGAGCGGCAGTTCATAGTGAATGTCAACTCTGTCAGGCGTGATGTAATCCATGTTTTTGAAAACGCCGCGTCTGTCCTGACAAAGGTCCATTATTGTTCCGACGTAATCTGCGGGTGCATAGATATGAGCATCGGTGAACGGCTCTTCGCAGTAATCAATGTAGGTGGGGTCGGGGTAATGGGTGGGGTTATCGATTTCAACGGTTGAACCGTCGGAGAGGTGAATCTTATAGACAACGCTCGGAATTGTTGTTACAAGGTCAAGGTCATATTCTCTCTCAAGTCTTTCCTGAATAATTTCAAGGTGCAAAAGGCCAAGGAAACCGCAGCGGAAGCCGAAGCCGAGAGCGCCCGAAGTTTCAGGCTCAAAGGTAAGAGCCGCATCGTTGAGATGAAGCTTTTCAAGCGCATCTCTGAGATTTTCGTAGTCAGCGCCGTCGGCAGGATAAACGCCGCAGAAAACCATCGGATTAACCTTGCGGTAACCGGGCAGAGGCTCGGCGGCGGGATTTTCGGCTGTTGTTACGGTGTCGCCAACCTGAGCATCGCTTACGGTTTTGATTGATGCGGTGATATAACCTACCTCACCTGCGGTCAGTTCGCTGCAGGGCTCGGGCAGAGTTGCTCGCATGTATCCTGTTTCAACAACGGTGAATTCTGCACCCGTTGCCATCATTCTCATGGTGTCGCCGGGTTTTATTTTACCTTCTTTGACTCTTACGTAAACTATAACGCCCTTGTAACTGTCATAAACCGAGTCGAAAATAAGTGCTCTGAGAGGCTTTGAGTCGTCACCGACGGGGGCGGGAATGTCTTTTACAATGCGTTCAAGAACCTGTTCAACGTTAAGGCCTGTTTTTGCCGAAACTCTCGGTGCATCGGAGCATTCAAGCCCGATAACGTCCTCAACCTCAGCGGAAACTCTTTCAGGGTCGGCTGAAGGCAGGTCGATTTTGTTGATAACGGGAACAATTTCAAGGTTATGGTCAAGCGCAAGGTAAGTGTTGGCAAGCGTCTGAGCTTCAACGCCCTGAGAAGCGTCAATAATCAGAACTGCGCCCTCGCAAGCTGCAAGTGAACGTGAAACCTCATAGTTAAAGTCAACGTGACCCGGGGTGTCAATGAGATTGAGCATATATTCGTTGCCGTCCTCAGCAACGTAATTGAGTTTGACTGCGTGTGCCTTGATTGTTATGCCTCTTTCGCGCTCAAGGTCCATTTTGTCAAGAAGCTGAGCGGTCATGTCACGCAGAGCAACCGACTTCGTTTTTTCAAGAAGACGGTCTGCAAGCGTGGACTTGCCGTGGTCAATATGTGCGATTATGCAAAAATTTCTTATGTTTTCTTTCGAAACTGCCATAGGTACTCCTATATAATTTGATTAAATATTAGCTAATTCTTCAAGCTTGCGGTTAACTTCGCCCTGGCCGATCCACATGTTTTCCCAACGCTGACCGGCAATTGCTTCAAGCTTCTTTTTTTGCTGAGCCGTTACCGTGCAGGTGCCGGTTTCGTGCTTTTCTTTGATGACCGCCTGAATAAGCTCGTGGTCTTTCTTCTTCATTTTAAATGTGAAAATGAGGATAAGAGAAATGATTGCAAAAGCGGTGGGAAGCCAGCTTACGATAAGGCGGATGCCGAATTCGGCAGAGTTGGAAAGGCTTGCGTAATCCGCTGCGGTTGTGTCATAACCGAAGAAGAACATTGAGTAGCCGAGAATGCCGGTAACAAAGCTGTTGATTGTCTTTTTAACGAATGAATAGAAGGTTGTGATAACGCCTTCACGGCGGCGGCCTGTTATAAGTTCGTCAACGTCTGTAACGTCGGGCTGAATGTTGCTTACAACAAAACCGGGGCCGGAAAAACCGAAGTTATAAAGGATTGTTGAGATATAAAGAACAAAAACGGGGGTTGAGGGGGTTACAAATCCGTTGATAAGAAGGCCGAGAATCATGAGCGGAGCCATAATGAATCCGCAGGTGCGCTTGTCAATGTAACGCACAAGGAAGTAGTTGAACGGGCCGCCGGCAACCTCAGCAGCGCCGCCAACTGTGTTCAGCGTTGCAAAGTGGCTGTATTTATCGGCGATGCTTCGGATAAAGAACTGGTCGGCGTAATTATAAAAGCTTCTTGAAAAGCCATAGAACATGTTGATAAGGAAATACTGCCTGAAAGCTTTGTTTTTGAAAACCTGAATATATTCTCTGAAGAAATAAGTGAAATCAATCGGAGGGTTTTTCATGTCAACAGAGCTTTTTTCTTTGGTTGTGAAGAAGGTGACTATCGGTGACCAGAAGAAATAGACAAGGAAAACAAGGGCGCAGATAAGATATTTGTTTCTGTCTGCCGGCGAGGGGTTATCCATGTTTGTGCCGCCAAGAACAATGCTCATAAAAATGAAAGAGGGGAACATGCCGAACATATTGAAAATATACTCAACAATTTTATACTGCGTTCTTTCAAAATAGCGCGGAGCAATTGTGGGAAGCATCGCCTGATGAGGTATGTTCATCATGGTGTAGCCCGAGCTGTAAATAAGCGAAGCAAGCAAATAATACAAGAAGAGGGCGGTTGTGTTACCTGTTCCGGAAATTCCGAAAGAATACCATTTCATGAAGAAACCGATAAGAAGAACAGGCAAAGCGGTGATAATCCACACTCTGTGTTTGCCCAGACGGGATTTTGTTCTGTCGGTGATAAATCCCATTGCAAGGTCGGTTATTGCGTCGATAACGCCGCCGATTGTGCTTATTGTGCCCGTCATTCGGGTGTCCATTCCCTCAACAAAGTTCAGGAATTGCTGATGATATTTGTTAATAGGCTCCGTAACTCCGCCGATGGTGATATTGGCAACGTTATATCCGATAATGGGACGTATGTATTCCCATGTGTCGCCCTCAATGCCAACGGCATTTTTGATTTTATTGCCGAGACCCAATATAATTCCTCCAATCTCATAAGGATATATTTTTACAATATAATATAATAACAAATTATATTATTAAGGTCAAGATGTTTTTGGCTATGCACTTTACGGAAACTATTTTTGATTTATTGCCGATTTTACAAAGTGTTAACATTTGAAATGTTGACAAATGGGAAAAGTTGATGTATAGTAATACCAGAGATTAGCACTCTTGCTTTTTGAGTGCTAAAATTAGCACTCGGCGAAAGAGGTGGGGTAAGTGAAAGAACTCAGCGAAAGAAAAAAACAGATTCTTGCTGCCGTTGTTGAGCAATATATCAAGACGGGAGAGCCTCTCGGCTCAAAGGAACTGCTCGCTCTTACGGGCATGTCGGTTTCCTCCGCAACCGTGCGCAACGAAATGAGCGATCTTGCCTCGATGGGCTATCTTGAACAGCCTCATACCTCAGCAGGCCGAATCCCGTCTCAAAGCGGATACAGATATTACGTTGACCATCTTATGAAAAACCGAGAGGTTGATGAAATTAACCGCCGCCTGATTGAAGCGGGCGTTTCCAGCGCAGTCGGTGACCCCGAAAAGCTGATTGCTCAGGCAGGCGAGGTTCTTGCCGATTTAACAAAATGCGCTTGCGTTTCAACAGCTCCCGGCGGAGATTCAATGGTGATTCGCAGAATTGAGCTTGTTCCCGTCGGCGTTCACACGGCAATGCTTGTTTTGCTCACTTCAAACGGAATTCTGAAAAGCAGACTTTGCAGGCTTGATACCGAGCTTACCGCAAAGATATGCGAAGAGTTTTACAATATAGTTGATTCAACAATCGTCGGAAAGCCTGCGGGCGAAATCAGCGTTGCTTCAATGCAGACCGTTGCCGCTACGGCAGGCAGCAATCCGCTGACAATGATTCCGCTTATGGCGGCTGTTTGTGAGCTTGCAAGCAGCACGGCAAATTCAAAAATAATTCTCGGCGGAAGTTCAAATCTTTTTGCTCACAAGGATTATTCTCACGATGCCGTCGAGCTTCTCGATTTTCTCAGCCGCAAAGAACCGATAACGGAAGTTATGACGGGTTCAAAAGAACCGCTCAACGTTAAAATCGGGCGCGAAAATCTTTACAGACAGCTTGAAAATTCAAGCGTTATCGTGGCAAAATATTCCGTGGGTGACAGCGATTCCGGAACAATCGGAATCATCGGTCCAACCCGAATGGATTATGAGAATATTATTCCCAGCGTTAAATATCTGACCAATCTCGTTGGACGCCTTATCACTCAGGCGCTCGAAGAATAGAAAGGAAGCAAAGATGAAAAAAGATAAAACCAAAGAACAGTCAGCTCCCGAGCAGGAAGTTCAGGAGACCGTTGTTTCAAAAGAGGAAGAGCTTCAGAAAGCTCTTGACGAGAAGAACGACCAGTTTTTAAGGCTTTGCGCTGAATACGATAATTTCCGCAAGCGTTCCCAAAAAGAAAAAACGGAGCTTTACGCTTCGTCAAAGGCCGATGTTGTCAAGGAGCTTTTGCCCGTATTTGATAATTTTGACAGAGCTGCCAATAATAAGGAGGCCGGCCTTGAGGATTATCAGAAAGGCATCGACCTTATTTTTAATCAGTTCAAAGATATACTCACAAAGCTCGGCGTTGAAGCTTACTGCGAACCCGGCGATGAATTCGATCCTAACATTCACAATGCGGTTATGACCGTTGAGGATGAAAACCTTGGCGAAAACGTTGTTGCTCAGGTTTTTTCAAAAGGCTATAAACTCGGTGATAAAATCATAAGAGAAGCTGTTGTCACCGTTGCAAATTCATAAAAAATAACATTATATATATTGGAGGAAAACAATTATGTCAAAGGTAATCGGTATCGACTTAGGTACAACAAACTCATGCGTAGCAGTTATTGAAGGCGGCGAGCCCGTTGTTATTGCTAACGCAGAAGGCGCAAGAACAACTCCCTCTGTTGTTGCGTTCGGCAAAACAGGCGAAAGAATGGTTGGTCAGGTTGCAAAGAGACAGGCAATCACTAACCCCGATAAGACTGTTGCTTCAATCAAAAGACAGATGGGTACTGACTACAAGGTAACAATCGATGATAAAAAGTATACACCTCAGGAAATTTCCGCTATGGTTCTTCAAAAGCTCAAGACAGACGCTGAAGCTTACCTTGGTGAGAAGGTAACAGAGGCAGTTATCACCGTTCCTGCTTACTTCACCGACTCTCAGAGACAGGCAACTAAGGACGCCGGTAAGATTGCAGGCCTTGACGTTAAGAGAATTATCAACGAGCCCACAGCCGCCGCTCTTGCTTACGGCATGGATAAGGAAGCTGACCAGAAGGTTATGGTTTATGACCTTGGCGGCGGTACATTTGACGTCTCAATTATCGAAATGGGCGACGGCGTTCAGGAAGTTCTTGCAACCGCAGGTAACAACCGTCTCGGCGGTGACGATTTTGACCAGAGAGTTATTGACTGGCTTGTTGACAGCTTCAAGGCTGAGCAGGGCATCGACCTCAGAGGCGACAAGATGGCTATGCAGCGCCTTAAGGAAGCTGCAGAAAAGGCAAAGATTGAGCTTTCAGGCGTAACAACCTCAAACATCTCTCTTCCTTTCATCACAGCTGACGCAACAGGCCCCAAGCATCTTGAAACAACTCTCACAAGAGCAAAGTTCAATGAAATGACAGCCGACCTTGTTGAAGCAACAATGGGTCCCGTTCGCCAGGCAATGAGCGATTCAGGTCTCAAAACAGGCGAAATCAACAAAGTTCTTATGGTTGGCGGTTCTTCAAGAATCCCCGCAGTTCAGGAAGCTGTCAAGAAGTTTATGGGCACAGAGCCTTTCAAGGGCATCAACCCCGATGAATGTGTTGCTATCGGCGCTGCAATTCAGGGCGGCGTTCTCGGCGGAGAGGTTAAGGGTCTCCTTCTCCTTGATGTAACTCCGCTTTCACTCGGCATTGAAACAATGGGCGGAATCAACACAAAGATTATTGACAGAAACACAACAATCCCCGTTAAGAAGAGCCAGATTTTCTCGACAGCAGCCGACAATCAGCCCTCTGTTGAAGTTCACGTTCTTCAGGGTGAAAGA
>Ga0233381_1000135_pt1 | contig 10951 bp, 11 predicted proteins | sample ElkDunMinimDraft_12_FD_180670 | JGI IMG/M metagenome (GOLD analysis project Ga0233381, IMG submission 180670) | Fecal eukaryotic communites from dung pellets of Tule Elk in California, USA - Elk Dung G0 | ecosystem: Host-associated > Mammals > Digestive system > Large intestine > Fecal | place... | reverse complement strand
AGTTGTCTCTTCCCAGAAGTTCACCCATTTCTTTGAGAGAAGAGATTCCTTTTTTCATGTTTTCAACTGTGATTTTACCGCGGTATTCAAGCGCTTTTTCGCTTCCCGTAAGGATAAAATCAACCGTTGTTTCAAGAATATCGGCCAAATCGGGCAGAATTGCCGTGTCGGGAAGCGTTTCTCCTCTTTCCCATTTGCTTACAGCCTGAAAAGTTACTCCGAGGCGTTCGCCCAGATCGTTTTGCGTCAGACCTTTTGCTTTTCTCAAATAAGCAATTTGCCCGCCGACGGATTTTATGTTCATAATATCATCTCCATGCAAATAATATTCAAAAGCGCTTTGAATCCATTATAGAAAATTCCGGTTCGTTTTCAATAATCCGTTATTTGATAATAAAATGACTGCGCTCAACCGAAAGTTGAAACCGCCCTGCTCAATTGAGCAAGGCGGTTCTTATTATTCAGCTGAACTTACGGCTCTGAGAACTTCCTGCTTGAAGTCGCCGTGAATTTTATACTTCTTTGTAAAAATCAGAAGAGAAGCGATTATCATAACGGGCGGAACGATGAACATAAGGAAAGAGATTGCGCTCTTTGCCTGAGCAGTCTGAACAAGGGCTTCACCGTCATATCCCGTTACGGTGAAGGTTGCGTACATAATGATTGCCTGAATGGTATATGCCATTTTCTGAAGGAAGCCTTTCATTGAGAAGGTAAGGCTCTGGTTGCGTTTGCCGGTTTTATATTCGCCGTAGTCAACGCAGTCGGCAAGCATAACGGTCTGGTTAACAAACATGCTGCCTGTGCCGAGAGAGGTGAGGATATAGAACAGGCCGAGGGCGGTAACGTTGCCGCTGAAGCAATAGCCCATAACAGCCATCCCGATATAGCCGGCCGCCGCCATGCTGAGCGAAAGCTTATAGATTGAGCGGTTGTTCATGAATTTTGAACATACGGGGATAACGAGGATTGCAAGAACCGAGCCGACGGTACCCATCAGGTTGAATTTTGACTGAAGAGTAAGGTCGCCCAGAACCGATGTGAAATAATAGCTGCTGATGCCCGAAGTCATGTAAAAACCTGCGTTTGAAATCATGGCAAACAGCATAAAAACAAGAAGCTGATCGTTCTGCTTGATAACGTTTATTGCGCCTTTGAAAGAAAATTTGTCATTGTTAACAACAATTCTTCTCTCTTTGGTTGAAACAACGCTGATTAACGCAAAAAGAATAAGGCCTGCCGCTGTTACAAGCGACCATTTGCCGAAGCCCTTGCTCAGAGTGTCGGATGTCATTGCGTCAAGCTTGCTGCCGGCAACGCCGCCGAAATATGCAACGGCAACGGGGGTGAAAATAGAGATGATTCCCTGACCGAGACCCGAAAAAGCTCTGGCAATTGTTGAAACAAGATTTCTGTCCTTTTCTTCGCTTGCAAATGACGGAACCATTGACCAGAACGGAATGTCTGCAAGGGTGTTGGTCATGCCCCAGAACACGTAGAGAACAGCGGCATAAACATAAAGGCCGACTGAACCTGAAGCAAAACCGGGGTTATTGAAAAGAAGGCAGAGAACAATTGCGTTAAGCGCTGCGCCCGTCAGAATCCAGGGGCGGTATTTGCCCATTTTTGTTTTTGTGCGGTCAACAATCATGCCCATCATCGGGTCGTTGAAGCCGTCCCAGAGCCTTGCCAGCGGAGTGATAATAAGAAGAAATGCGGGGTGGATGCCGAGAGCATTTGTGAGAAAAATTGAGAGGTACGAATAAAACATACCGTAGCTAAGGTCAAGGCCGATTGCACCCACGCCGTAACCGAGTTTTTCCCTTAAGGATACCTTGTTCATAATATTCCTCCGTTATTTTCTGTATTCAAAGGTCTGGTCTTTTTCAAGTGCTTTAAGATAGCGGCGGCATTCTTCCTTTGCCTTTTCCAAATCAAGGTCAAGATAGTTGCCGCATTCTTTTCTTGTATTGCCGAAAACTTCGCCGTTATAGGCAATTATGTCGGCAAGAATTTTCTTTGTTACTTCAAGGATTTTTGCATTGTCGGCATTGCGCACAAGCAGATAAAATCCCGTTCTGCAGCCCATAGGGCCGAAATAAATAACGTCATCGGAAATTTCCGAATTCCTCACAAACGTTGCAAACATATGCTCAACGGTGTGAGCGGTTGTTGTGTCCATAAAATCGCCTGAATTCGGAACCCTTGTTCTCATGTCATATGTTGTTATGTCGCCGTCGATTCGTGAAACGTAAATGCCTTCGGTCAGAAGGTCATGGTCAACGGTGAAGCTTGTTATCCTGTCCATTTTTATTTTCCTTTCTGCGTTTGATTAATGCGGTCAGCAATGACCAGAGGGGGAGAATATAAAGAAATCCTGCCGCCGTGAGAGAAAGCATCGGTGCGCCGGCTGATGTCAGCGGAACGGCACCTGCAATTGACCACGGAACGAGCGGAGAAATAACCACCGCTGAATTTTCAAGGTTGATTGCCGCTTTTGAAGGCTCTTTTTCGTCGCCCTCGCAAAGCTGATGCGTAAGGATAATCGCAAGGGTCTGATTGCATGCGATAAGCGAAGTGAAAACTGCCGTAACCGCCGTTGCGCCGAAGGGCGTTATTTTTTTGCTTAAAAGAGCGGTTTTTTCTTTGAGAGAATCGAGAAGCCCCGTTGCGGCGAAGATGCCCGAATAAGCCGAGGAAAGGCAGACGATAGCCGCAGATTTGAGCATTGAAACAAGGCCTCCGCCGTCAATCATGTGCTTGATTTCGGCGATTTCAGCTTCAAAGCCGAATATCAGTATTCTTAAAAATTCAAGAATTTCAAGATTCTGAACGGTTAACCCGACAGCCAGCGCCGAGGCGATGCTTGCGAGCATTGCAAACTTAACCTTGACCTTCAAAAGCGAAAGAACAAGGATAACAACGGCGGGGATGACCGAAAGCCAATGAAGATGGAATTCTTGTGAAAACATCGTTGACAAATCGGGGGTTTCGCCGCCGTCACCTGCGTATAATCCGAGGATAATATACATAATGCAGGTTAACGCAAAGGGAACGGCTGCCGTGCGGAACATGTTCTTAATGTTGGCAAAAATATCTGTTTTTGTAAGCTCCGAAACAAGCAGAGCACTTGTTGAAACGGGGGAGCAGCGGTCACCGAAAAGCACGCCCGAAAGCATTGCGCCGCCTGCAATAACGGGATTTATGTTCATTGAATAAGCCATCGTCATGCAGATAACGCCGATTGTTGCCGCCGAGCCGAACGACGTTCCCATAAGGAACGAAACGCCGCAGCAGAGCAGAAAAGTCATCAGCACGAAAACCGACGGATTAATGAGCTTAACAGCGGATGAAATGATGAACGGAATTGTTCCGCTTGCGCGCCACGATGCGGTGAGCATACCGACGATGAGGAAAACAATCAGAACGTTTTTTGACGTTTTGATTCCGTCAAAAATCATTTTCAGGATTGACTTGAACGAGTGCTTTTTGATTAATGCATAGGCGCAGAAAATTATCAGCCCCGCCGCAAGAGCGTAAAGCACGGATGCGTCAAGAACAACGCAAATCAGCAGAGCAAGACAAAAAAGCGATAAAGTTAATATTTCCATAAAACACGACCGTACATAAATAAAAATCGGTGCGGAATTAATCCACACCGATTATATATCATACGTCTGATTTTTTCAAGAGCGATCTTACCAGTCAAGGGAGAGGTAATAGGGACCGTATTCATAGGAATCAATTGCGTGAGCCGCAACGTATCTCACTTTATTTGTTTTATCATTGTAAGCAAAGAATAAATACCAATAACCGTCATCGTTCCAGTTATTGACCCAGAATATTTGCTCATTTGTTATTTCGTTCTTTTCACGTGGAAAAGCACTGTATTCATCTGAAAACACCAGCAATGTCCAGTCGCCTTTATTAAACGAATATTTTTCTTTGCCCGTCAGATCTTTTTTTGCTTTTTCGTATTCGGATTGAGAAAGCACCCATTCTGCTACAATGTCGAAATCGGGGTCTAACACATAAGAATGTCTGTAATAGTATTTTGTTGTCCAAGGATGACTTTCCTCATAAACCCTTTCGGAACTGCTCAAAGCCGATTCGGGTATTTCATCGGGAAACACTTTTTTTATTTCTTCGCCGAATTCATCTTCAACAAAGCCGTCAAAAATCAAATAGTCTTTGATTTCCGTTGTTTGAGAACATATGGTAGCCGACAGAAGCAATGAACCAAAAACAGATGTGTAAAAAGCCAATACCGAAAACAAGATCATTGACAGTGCAACTGCACCGGATGCAACATTTTTTAGTTTTTTCTTTACCGAGGGAAATCTCCAGTTTATTGCAAGGAGAATCAAAGAAAGAATAAAAACTATAGCAATCGAACCATAGGAAAGAACAAAGAGAGGCAAAGTGTCATTGTTAATACTTGTATGGATAAATTCTGTTTTCCAAAAAGCAACAATTATAATCAATGATGCGACAGATAAAACGATTCCCATAACCGCAAAAAATATCGAAAAATCTTTTTTGCATTTTTCTATGAAAGATAAGTGCATATCCTCTTTCGGTACTTCTTTTTTCTCAACTGTTTTGGATAGAGAGATGCATATTGTTTCAAATGTTACTTCTTCATCGAATGAAATTCCTTTGAGTTTTTCAACGATTTCCGTTTCATGTGCAATATTGCTCTCGGTCTGTTCGATGAATTTTTCTATAATATCTTTTGCGGCGGAATTGTCATCAACCATGCTTTTTATGTCCGAAATTGAAAATCCTGCTTTCCGCAGAAGTGCAACGTTTTTCAGCCGCTCAACATCACTGTCGGAAAAGTCAATGCTCTTTCTGCCGCTGTATGATTCCTCTATTCTCGGCGCGGTGAGTCCCTCATCAATATAAAGTCGGATTGCTCTGTCGCTGAGCCCCGTTTTCTCGATAACCTCTTTGATTTTCATGAATCCGACCTCCTTTCAGAGTTATAGTACGTTTTTACCCTGGGTAAATGTCAAGAGTTCCCCGTAAATTTTTTTGCCGTAACAATTATATATCACTATCCCCATTTTTTCAACGTCTTCCCCGATACGAATAAAAACACAAAAATTATCTTAATATGTAAATAGTTACTAAAAACCTTTTGCAAAATTCTTCTATATTTTCTCAAAAATATATGGAAATTTATTTTTCTATCTGTTATAATCATAAATGGTTTAATCCGTCTGTTTTGATTAAACCTGCTAAATTTGTTAATAATTATTTATGGAGGTAGATACCAATGGCTTACAAGTACGTTTATTTGTTCTCCGAAGGCGACGCAACAATGCGTAACACCCTCGGCGGCAAAGGCGCAAACCTTGCAGAAATGACAAAGATCGGTCTCCCCGTTCCCCAGGGCTTCACAATTTCAACTGAAGCTTGCACAAAGTATTATGAGGACGGCAAGAAGATCAACGATGAAATCCAGGCTCAGATCATGGAATACATCGTTAAGATGGAAGAAATCACAGGCAAAAAGTTCGGCGATAAGGAAAATCCCCTTCTCGTTTCAGTTCGTTCAGGCGCTCGTGCTTCCATGCCCGGCATGATGGACACAATCCTCAACCTCGGTCTCAATGAAGAAGTTGTTGAAGCAATCTCCGCTAAGAGCGGCAACCCCCGTTGGGCTTGGGACTGCTACAGAAGATTCATTCAGATGTATTCCGACGTTGTTATGGAAGTTGGTAAGAAGTACTTTGAAGAACTCATCGACGAGATGAAGGAAGCAAAGGGCGTTACTCAGGACGTTGACCTTACCGCTGAAGACCTCAAGACTCTTGCAGGTCAGTTCAAAGCTGAATATAAGAACAAGATCGGCACAGACTTCCCCACAGATCCCAAAGAACAGCTCATGGGCGCTGTTGAGGCTGTTTTCCGTTCATGGGACAACCCCCGTGCTAACGTTTACCGCCGTGACAACGATATTCCCTATTCATGGGGTACAGCTGTTAACGTTCAGATGATGGCATTCGGTAACATGGGTGACAACTGCGGCACAGGCGTTGCTTTCACTCGTGACCCCGCAACAGGCGAAAAGGGTCTTATGGGTGAGTTCCTCACCAACGCACAGGGCGAAGACGTTGTTGCAGGCGTTCGTACTCCCATGCCCATCGCTGAAATGGCTGAAAAGTTCCCCGAAGCTTTCAAGCAGTTCAACGAAGTTTGCGCTATCCTTGAAGACCACTACAGAGACATGCAGGATATGGAATTCACCGTTGAAGACGGTAAGCTCTATATGCTTCAGACAAGAAACGGTAAGAGAACAGCTAAGGCTGCTCTTAAGATCGCTTGTGACCTCGTTGACGAAGGCATGATCGACAAGAAGCAGGCTGTTGCTATGATCGACCCCAGAAACCTTGACACTCTTCTTCATCCTCAGTTCGACGCAAAGGCTCTTAAGGCTGCTACTCCCGCAGGCAAGGGTCTCGGCGCATCACCCGGCGCTGCTTGCGGTAAGGTTGTATTCACAGCTGAAGACGCAGTTGCATGGAACGAAAAAGGCGAAAAGGTTGTTCTTGTTCGTCTTGAAACATCACCCGAAGACATCACCGGCATGAAGGCTGCTCAGGGTATCCTTACAGTTCGCGGCGGTATGACTTCACACGCAGCTGTTGTTGCTCGTGGTATGGGTACTTGCTGCGTTTCAGGTTGCGGCGACATCAACATGGACGAAGAAAACAAGCAGTTTACACTCGCAGGTAAGACCTATCACGAAGGTGACTATATTTCAATCGATGGCTCAACCGGTAACATCTACGACGGTATCATCCCCACAGTTGATGCTGAAATCGCAGGTGAATTCGGCAGAATCATGGCTTGGGCTGACGAATTCAGAACCCTTAAGGTTCGCACAAACGCTGACACACCCGCTGATGCTAAGAAGGCTCGCGAACTCGGCGCAGAAGGCATTGGCCTTTGCCGTACAGAGCACATGTTCTTCGAAGCTGACAGAATCGCAGCATTCCGCGAAATGATCTGCGCTGACACAGTTGAAGAAAGAGAAGCAGCTCTTGAAAAGATCCTTCCCTATCAGCAGGGCGACTTCGAAGCTCTTTATGAAGCTCTTGAAGGCAACCCCGTAACAATCAGATTCCTTGATCCTCCTCTCCATGAGTTCGTTCCTACTGAAGAAGCTGACATCGCAGCTCTCGCAGCAGCTCAGGGCAAGAGCATTGAAGATATCAAGGCTATCATCAGCGGTCTTCATGAATTCAACCCCATGATGGGTCACAGAGGCTGCCGTCTCACAGTTACCTATCCCGAAATCGCTGCAATGCAGACAAAGGCTGTTATCCGTGCAGCTATCAACGTTAAGAAGGCTCATGCTGACTGGAACCTTGTTCCCGAAATCATGATTCCCCTTGTTGGCGAAGTTAAGGAACTCAAGTTCGTTAAGGATATCGTTGTTAAGACTGCTGACGCTGAAATCGCAGCAGCTGGCGCTGACCTCAAGTATGAAGTTGGTACAATGATCGAAATCCCCAGAGCTTGCATCACAGCTGACGAAATCGCTAAGGAAGCAGAATTCTTCTGCTTCGGCACAAACGATCTTACTCAGATGACATTCGGCTTCAGCCGTGACGATGCCGGTAAGTTCCTCAACGCTTACTATGATACAAAGATTTATGAGTTCGATCCCTTCGCAAAGCTTGACCAGAACGGCGTTGGCGCTCTTATGGAAATGGCTGTTTCAAAGGGTAAGGCAAGCGGCAAGAATCTCCACTACGGTATCTGCGGCGAACACGGCGGTGATCCCTCATCAGTTGAATTCTGCCACAAGATCGGCCTCAACTATGTATCCTGCTCACCCTTCCGCGTTCCCATCGCTCGCCTCGCAGCAGCTCAGGCAGCTATAAAGGACTAATGGAGAACTTCTTCAAGTTCGCTCAGTTTACTCTGACGCTCGAGGATGCACAGGAATATGCGTATTCCATATCCCCGACAAAGCGTGTAAGAAACTGGCGAGATATTGAAGTTAACCTCTATATTTAAAATGAACTCCCCATCGAGTAATCGGTGGGGAGTTTTTGTATGTGACAAATTCAGTTTTTATGTATAGAATATAAGAGCATAAAGAACATTTGTTCTCTCCGCTTTACTGTTTATGGAGGATGTAAATGTCAAAAGAAAATTAAAAAAACAATGTGGATTATGATGGATTAAAGTCTGTTGTAATAAACAAGACTTTCTGTTATGATAATCTTGCATTAAAGAAATCATTGGAAGGGTTGATTGATTCTTTATACAGACCATCAACACATACGAGTTTTGATTATAAGAATTGGATTGCGATTCTTGATTTGAAAACTTGTTCAGAATGCAGAAACCTGCATGGAAAGATTTGCTGTTTGGAAGAAAGACCTGAATCTGAACCGCCTCTTCATGAACGTTGCCGATGTGAAATCAAAAATATGGCTGCTGCTTTTATCGGAACAGCGACTAAAGACGGGATTAATGGTGCAGATGTATATGTTTCAATAAACGGACATTTGCCCGATTCGCCAGGAAGGGTATGGTATGAAGCCGATATAAATTATGAATCGGGATATCGAAACCATCACAGGCTTATATACTCAAATGATGGATTGATTTTTGCTACATACGATCATTATGAAACTTTCGTACAAATTCATTAAGGAGACAATATATGAACACAATAGACTATTTGTATTCTAAAAACAGAACTTTGGATTTTTCTTCATGCAAATACCTTGGTGAAATCCACGAAATTATAAAAAACGAATTAGAATTGCCTGAATGGTACGGTGCAAACCTTGATGCTTTGTGGGATTCCGTTACAGGTCTTATGTATGTTCCTGCAAAAATAAAGATTATTTTTAAACCCGAGACCAAAGCTGCACAAGCTTTGAGTAACGAGGTTGAAAAAATTATAGCTTTGTTCGTTGAAGCTCAGAAGGAATACGGTCAGATTGAAGTTACCGTAGAAAAATAAAAAATTGAAATTCTAAATCCCACACATTAGACAAAACTTAAACCTCCTTGTAAAATGGTATTACCAAATACAAGGAGGTTATTTTTATGTTTAATAAGAAAACCAAACTGAAGCTCACGGATTTTGAATGTAATCTTTTAATCAACGGAATGAACGAGTTTCGCAATATGCTTCTCGCAGAGGGCATAACAACTGAGGATGTTGACGAACTGCTCAATAAAATCATCAGCAAATCCGAGAGATAAGGGGTGATACCGTGTCAGACTTTATTGAGGATTTTTATTACGGAAACATTGAACCGCAGGAATGCACCGCCGAGCTGACAGCAAAAGTCAAAAAGAGCCTGAGCGACCTTGCAGGCAAGGAAGAACAGCTGACATCAATACTCGCCGACAAAGAGAAAGAGCTGTTTATCAGCTATGCCAATGCATACACCAAGTTTTTGAGCCTTTGCAACGGGAAACGGTCTGTGAGTTAACGTTGAGTGTGTCTCCAACCTGCTCCTGAGTCAAGCTCTTTGCAAGTCTGTTGTGATTATGTCACGCAAGCCCGATTTTGATAAGGTCTTATTTTGTGAACGGTATCTCAATTTATGTTCAGTTAACCTCAGCTGTCAACAACTGCCTCTGTGGTTTTAAACTATTTATTCATAATCCTCAATAAAATATGCATTGGTATTAGCCTTCTTACCTGAGGGTCCTATGACCTCAATGCGAAAATACACGTCCTCATCCTCCAGTAAAAAGTCGGCTTGAGTTACATACTCACCGGCAGGAGCGTGTAATGCTTTCGAGCGTCTGCCGGCGGTAGAAAGTGCTATACGTTGAGCCGGTGAACACTCAATATGCACCACGCCGTCCTCTAATGTCAACTCAAAAATCCTCGGCTCACGGGTACAATAAAATGAACCGCTCTGCATAGCATTTATAACAGACTCATAGCTGAGCGTATCACATAGAAAAACAGTTTTTCCTCCGAAGCTGTCACAGCGAACATCTCCAAAGGGAAACTCGTTATGATTATCGTCAGCCATCGTACAGAAAAGGCGTTTGCCGCTACGGAGCATTTCATCGTAGACCTGTTCCTGCCCATCATCTCCGCCCTCGACAAAAACAGAATTATTATAAATTTCAATCATACTGCAACCCTCTAAGTCGCGGTAATCATCAAGGCACTGCATTGACCAGTACGGATGATTATATGCAACTATAAAGCCCAATTCTTTAAGCTTTTGTATGTATCCGTTTATCGCCTGCATATCTCTGTAATCAGGTGTTGCGGGAAGCGTAACTTTCTTATCGCCGTTTATGTTAAATGCGTTAAGGTGGTAGCATCTGCGAAACTGACTGCTCTTAACAATATTGTCACTGATATCCGCCTCAAATGAATTAATGGCAACAAAATCCTCTGTGCAAAAATCGCTGTGATCAAAGTAATTATCATGGTCTGAAAATGCAACTATGCTGTATCCTTGTGCCTTATATGCATCTCGTATTTCCTCGGGTGTTCTTCTGCCGTCAGACAGAGTAGTGTGGCAATGAAGATTTGCGATATATTGTTTTTTCTCTTTCGGAAGAAGTAAATGCTTCATAAGTATTCTCCTTTTATGGCTTTTTTGTTGTAACAGCCTCGCTATACGAAAACGAGTCGCTTGCGAAAAATTCTTTATTTTCTATCAGTATAGCATTAATTAAACCTACAAACAATATATTAATTATATTTCATTTAATTTATTTCTTTGAGAAATACGCAAAAACTCCGCTTACCGATTGCTCGGCAAACGGAGTTCATTATTTAGATATAGACATCGACGGTTAAGTCTTCCCATTGATACGGGCGGAGATGTTTACCCGTCGATTTTCTGTGTTTCAGAGCATCACCGTAGCCGATGTCAACTCGTAAAAACAGGTCAGTCCTATTAACCTTTGATAGCTGCCTGTACTGCTCCAATGCGGA
>Ga0233381_1000133_pt1 | contig 11009 bp, 10 predicted proteins | sample ElkDunMinimDraft_12_FD_180670 | JGI IMG/M metagenome (GOLD analysis project Ga0233381, IMG submission 180670) | Fecal eukaryotic communites from dung pellets of Tule Elk in California, USA - Elk Dung G0 | ecosystem: Host-associated > Mammals > Digestive system > Large intestine > Fecal | place... | reverse complement strand
CAATTGCGTGAACCTGCTGGTCGTCGTAAACCTTGCTTACCTTCTGGGTGAAATATCCGCCGGTATAGTAAGCTTTTGAGCCGTCGGCAAGGTCAGCGGGAACAATGCTTTTTTTGCCGAAGCCGAGGCTCCACCTTGCGTTTGCGGCGGGAGAGTCGAGAAAATCTTCGGTGCCCGAATAGAATTCATCGTTTTCGGCTGCAAAATATTCTTCAACCGTGGGATAATCTGCTTCGGGAAAAAGCGATTCAAGCAACGAAAGAGCTCCGTTGATGATTCCGTTAACAAAATTGCTTGTGTTGATTATTGCGGAGTTATCCTGAGCAAAAGCCGTTATGCCTGAAAATAACATGATAACAGCTAAAATTGCGGCAAGAAATCTTTTGGTAAGCTTTTTCATTTTACCGTCTCCTTAACAAGAATATTCAGTTGGTTATTTAATTGTAACACCGCCGAAAAGGCAAAGCGCGTCAACGTATATTGTGGGTGCGCCTTCATAACCGATTGCAGATTTTTTGTTTGTTGCGCCGCCGAAAATCGAGGTTGATTTAACTTCAACTCTGATTGCTTCGGGAACAAAAATATCAACTCCGCCGAAAACGGCTCTTGCGTTGATAACAACGTCTTCGTTGATAACTGCATCTCTGAGGTCATATGTTATACCGCCAAAAAGAGCGTTGAGATCTGCGCCTGTGAAAACTTCACCGGTGTAAGCCGCTTTCTGGCCTGAGAAAACAGCGTTAAGCTTTGTGGAGTTAGTTTTTTTCTGGTTGAGAGATCTGATTTTATCTTTAAGAGTTTTGTTGATGTTGTCTTTGAAAACAAGTGAAATACCGATTATAATGAGAAGAGCGGGGAGGAGAAGCTTCCAGATTACCGTGATGTCAATCAGGTCCTGGCAAGCAAGCAACGCAACAACGCCGACAAACAAACCTGTGATGTTGAAAATTCTTGATTGACCGCTGAAAAGGCCGATTGTGCAAGGCACGATGAGGAACAAAGTCCACCAGCCTTCAAAGAAAATGTCAATGTCCGTAATTTCAAGAGCGTTGAGAGCGAAAAGGAGGCCGACGCCGATGAGGACAAGGCCCCAAAGAATGTTTTTTAAATTCTTCATATAAATCTCCTTTTAAAGATTATTTTTCTTAATTTTATTACAGCTATAATAAATTGTCAATAATTTTGTAATTTCGAAAATGATATTTCTGCCTGATTAAATGTTGCAAATTTATTTGATTTGTTCAAGTTTTTTTATTGATAAAAAATTTTTTATGTGATAAAATTATTACAGAATTTTAGAAAGGAAGATGCGTTTTGGATCTTAAAAAGCTTATCAACGAGAAAGAGAAAGCCGCAAAGTACATAGTTGACGAAATAACTCACGTTATCAAAACCTGCGGCAAAAGAGACCCCGGTTCGGAAGGCGAAAAAAAGTCATGCGAATATATGGCCGAGGTTCTTAAAAACGACTGCGGATGTGAAGAAGTAAGCGTTGAGTCTTACAAAGTTCATCCCCGTGCATTTTACGGCTGGATTTATTTTACAATAACGTTTGTTCTTATAGCAGCCGCTCTTTTCTTCTTTGCTCCGATTGTTTCAATTCCGCTCATTATTGCCGGTTTCGCTATTGTTTTGATTCAGTTCGGCGTTTACAAAAGACTGATTGATCCTCTTTTTAAAGAGAAAACAAGCCACAACGTAACAGCAATCAAAAAGTGCAAAGGCGAAGTTAAAAGAAGAATTATTTTCAACGGTCACCCCGATGCAACGTGGGAATGGCCCGTAAACTACGCTCTTGGCGGTGTCGGCTTTGAAGCACATGCAATTATCGTTGTTTTAGGTGCACTTTATTATCTTGTCATTTCAATTATGTATATTGTGAAGAACGGCGTGAAATTCGCTCTGCCTGATATGGCTGATCCGCTTGTAAAGGCAGGTCTCTGGGGTCTTCTTTTTGTTCCGTTTATGATTGGTCTTTACTTTATGGTTAATTACCGCAGAGTTGTTGACGGCGCAAACGATAACCTTACCGGCTGCTACATGGGCATTGCTGTTCTTAAAGCACTTAAGGATGAAGGTATTGAGCTTGAAAACACCGAAGTCGGCGTTATTCTTACAGGCTCCGAAGAAATCGGTCTCAGAGGCTCAAAGGCATGGTGCGAAGCTCACAAAGACGCTTTCCAGGATGTTCCTACCTTTATTTATGCTTTTGACACAATCAACGAATCAAAATACCTCATGGCTAACTACCGTGACCTTAACGGAACCGTTAAGTCAGACGCTGAAGTTGCTGATCTTTTCTATGAAGCTGCAGTTGAAGCAGGCGTTCCTTGTAAGAAAGGCTGGATTCCTCCTCTCGGCGGTGCGGTTGATGCCGCTGCTTTCACTCAGGCAGGCTTCCGTGCAGCAGGTGTAACAGGTCTTAATCACAAGCTTGAGCGCTATTATCACACAAGACTTGACAGCTATGATAACATGAATGTCGAAGGCATTGCAAACTGCTATGCCGCAACGGTTAAAACCCTTGAAATGTTTGACAAGGGTGCAAAACAGTAATCTTAAATCAAAAGCCCGAAACCGTTCAGGTTTCGGGCTTTTTTGCTGCTTATTTATTGTCTGTCAAAACTTCTTTTGCACTTGCGGCAAGCCCTGCAAGGCCCTGAATTTCGCTGGGGATTATAAGCTTTGTTGCCTTGCCGTCAGCGGCAGCCTCAAAAGCTTCAAGGCTCTTAAGCTTGATGTATCCGTCGCCGGGGGCTGACTGGTTAATCAGTTCAATTGCCTTGGCTCTTGCCTGCTCAACCTTAAGGATGGCTTCGGCTTCACCTTCAGCTTCTCTGATTTTAGCTTCTTTGATTGCTTCGGCAGCGAGGATTGCGCTCTGTTTTTCGGCTTCTGCGGCAAGAATCATGCTTTCCTTCTGGCCTTCGGCAACAAGAATCTTACTTGCCTTTTCGCCTTCAGCGGTGAGGATTGCTTCACGGCGCTGACGCTCAGCCTTCATCTGCTTTTCCATTGCATCCTGAATTTCTCTGGGGGGAAGAATGTTCTTAAGCTCAACTCTGTTAACCTTGATGCCCCAGGGATCGGTTGCTTCGTCAAGGATACCTCTGATTTTTGCGTTGATAACGTCGCGGGATGTGAGAGTATGGTCAAGTTCCATTTCACCGATAATGTTACGGAGCGTTGTTGCTGTCAGGTTTTCGATAGCTGAAAGCGGTCTTTCAACGCCGTAGGTATAAAGCTTGGGGTCGGTAATCTGGAAGAAGATAACCGTGTCTATCTGCATGGTAACGTTATCTTTTGTGATAACGGGCTGGGGCGGAAAGTCAACAACCTGTTCCTTAAGTGAAACCTGCTTTGCAATTCTTTCAACAAAGGGGATTTTGATGTGAATTCCCGTCTGCCAGGTTGTGCTGTATGTTCCCAGTCTTTCAATAACGTAAGCTTTTGACTGCGGAACAATTTTAATGTTAAGAGCAAGTATAACAATAACAAAAAGTAATAATCCGATGATAATAATGAATTCCATAATTCAACCTCCTCAATATACATTGTGTTTTCAGGGCTTAACGATGAGTTTTACGCCTTCGATTTTTGTGACGGTAACTTTAGCTCCCTGAGCGATGGATTCGCCGTTTTCAGAACGTGCGGTCCATGTGATACCGCCAACCGTTGCCGCACCTTTGCCTGCAACGTTATCAATCTCTTCGGTAACAACTGCCGTTTGACCGATGCATCTGTCAGCGTTTGTGGGCTGCATCTTTTTATCCGTCAGCTTTTTAACAAAAGGTCTTGTTGCAACAACTGCAATTGCCGAAACAACAGCGAATATAACCCACTGAAGCCAGATGTCTGCGTTTAACATTTCCGCAACGATTGCGGCAAATGCGCCAACGGCAAACCAGATGGTGGTCAGTTGAGCAGTTATTGCTTCAATGCCGATAAAAGCAACGAGCAAGCCTACCCAGAGAATGAGCATACCGTATTCTTCCATAATACCGCCTCCTTTCAAATACGCACTGCATTGGTGCTTAATCTGATTTTAGCATATTACGGACTGAAACTCAATATGTCAAACTGATTTTACAAATTGTACATAATTGTCAAAAAATATTTTTAAATGTCACTTTTTCGATTTCAATAATTTCGTTTATTGCAGTCATTGCGTCAACGCAGCTTTGGCGGAAAAGCAGCTTGTCGGAATCAACGTAAAACCGCAAAGCATCCATGCCGCCTTCAACTCTTGATATTACGTTGTTGTTGATAAACAGATGCAGAAGTAAAGAGGAGGCTTCCCATTTTTCGTAAACCTTGTTCAGCTTTTCAAGAAGCTGTGCGCTGTCGGCGGTTTCGGCAAATTCGGAAAGCTCTTCAAGCTGCATGCTGAGGTTGTTGAGGTCTTTTTTTACAATGTAATTTGAAATCCATGCCGCGGAGATTGCGAATATCAGCATCACGGCTGCGGTTATGATTCTTTTCAAGTTTTTCCGTCCTCCTTTACGGTATAAATGCTGCCGTCTTTGCTTACTGTAAGAATGATTATGCTTTTTATATCATCGTGTTGAGCGTTCAGAATCCGTTCGAATTCCTTTTCGCTTAAGCCGGCTTCCTTTATGGCATATTCTATTTTTTCTCCACCGCAGACAATTGCGTAAGGCATGCCGGTATCCGGCGGAGTTTTGCCAACGTTTGCTGCCGTTGCGGGAAGATATTCGGGCTTAAGCATAACGCTCATTTTGCCGTTTGTTTCAAAAATTGCATATGCAACCTGAGATAACTCAAAAACGTCCTTTTGCCTGAGCGCACTCATAAGGTCGCTCACGGTCATGCGCAGCTCGCCGAGAGCTTTCATGTCAACAACGCCGTCTTTGATAACCGTTACGGGATGGCCCTGAATAAGAGTCCTGAGGCGGTGGCTTTTAAGGTTAAGTGCCGATGAAAGAATTTCATATGCAACAAGCGCAAAAAGCGCGATGACGGATGTCAGAATCGGGATTGAATTATCCTGAAGCGGCAGGGCTGCAATTTCTGAAATGAAAATCGTTATAACAAGTTCCGAAGGCTGCATTTCTCCTATCTGCCTTTTGCCCATCAGCCTGATAACGAATATGATGATTGCATACAGAATTGTTGCTCTGATAAAACCGATAGCCATATTGTTTCAACCCTTTCTTAAATAGTCTTTCCGCTCGGACAACAATTTATTTGACGGCAAATAAAATAATGTGTATAATGTAGTTATTGTAAGGGGGCGACAGAATGAAATACTTTATGGGTATGGACATTGGCGGCACGAAATGCGCCGTTGTTATTGCCGAAAAAAGCGCTTCAGGTATCAAGGACAAAATCCGTTTTGACACCGTGAGCGAAAGAGGCTGGCGTGCGGTTGTTGATGAACTGATTGCATCCGCTCAGGCGCTTCTTGAGCGCAACGCAATTAATACCGGCGATGTTTTGGCTTGCGGCGTAAGCTGCGGCGGCCCTCTTGACAGTGAAAAAGGAATTATCATGCGTCCGCCGAATCTTCCCGATTGGGATAATGTTCCGTTGGCGGATATTGTTTCGGAAAGATTGGGAATCCCTTGTAAGGTCAGAAACGATGCAGATGCTTGTGCGCTTGCCGAATGGAAATTCGGCGCAGGCAGAGGATGCAACAATATGATTTTTCTGACTTTCGGAACGGGCATGGGCGCAGGTCTTATTCTCAACGGCAAGCTTTATACAGGCGCAAACGGTATGGCGGGGGAGGTCGGCCATATCAGGATTGATGCCGACGGACCCGTTGGCTACGGTAAGGCCGGTTCTTTTGAGGGTTATTGCTCAGGTGCGGGAATTGCTGCAATGTCAAAGAAAATGCTTTCGATTTACAACGGTGTAACAACTATTCCCCAAGATGATGTAACCGCCAAAACGGTTGCTCAGGCAGCAACGGGAGGGGATAAGCTTGCGGGTGCAATTTACCGCCGCTGCGGTGAAAAGCTTGGCCTCGGCCTTTCAATCCTTATTGATATTCTTAACCCTGAAAGAATCGTAATCGGCAGCATCTTTCAACGCTCGGGCAGATTGCTTCTTGAAAGCATGACAGAGGTTATAAAAAAAGAAGCTCTTCCCGTTTCGGCTCAGGCTTGTCAGATTGTTCCTGCAATGCTTGGCGATGACATCGGCGATTTTGCCGCAATAGGCGTTGCAAAGGATTATGCGGAGGAGAAAAATGGCTGAAACAGTTTTTGAAGAATTATTTGAACGTTATCCTGCTCTCGACGAGTGCAGATGTGAAATAAATAAAGCCTACGGTATGATGGTTGAATGCTTTGAATCGGGCGGTAAGCTCCTTTGCTGCGGTAACGGCGGCAGCGCTGCCGATTCCGACCACCTTGTAGGTGAACTGATGAAAGGCTTTTTGAAAAAAAGACCTCTTTGCGAAGCTGAAAAGAGCCGTTTTGAAAACAGAAAAGTTGCCGACGGCCTGCAAAAAGCGCTGCCTGCGATTTCTTTGTGCGCTCATTCGGCGTTGATGACAGCTTTTGCAAACGATGAAAGCCCTGAGCTTAACTTTGCGCAGCAGGTCTACGGTTATGCAAGGGAAAACGATTTGCTGATTGCGTTTTCAACCTCGGGTAATTCGGAAAACGTTGTTTATGCCCTTGAAGCCGCTAATGCTGCCGGAATAAAATCGGTTGCCGTTACAGGCAAAAAAGAGAGCGAATCAAGCGCCCTTGCCGACGTTTGTATCAGGCTGCCTGAAACCGAAACGTTTAAAATTCAGGAGCTTACGCTCCCGGTTTACCATTGCCTTGCGGCGATGGTTGAAGAAAGATTTTTTGAAGATTAAAGGAGAATCAAGATGATTAGTATTCCCAGATGTGAACATCCCGACCCGCAATTTGAACGCACAAACTGGCTGAATCTCAACGGCGAATGGGATTTTGAGTTTGATTTCGGCAACAGCGCTTTTCAGGCGGGTATTCTTGATAAAAAAGAATGGAGCAAAAAAATCGTTGTTCCTTTCTGCCCCCAAAGCAAACTTTCGGGTATAGAATATACCGATTTTATCCCTTCTGTCTGGTACAGAAGAACTCTTAACGTAACTGCCGATAACCTTAAAGGCCGGGTTCTTCTCCACTTCGGCGCAGTTGATTATCATGCAAAAATTTATGTTAACGGCAAAGAAGCGGGCTGGCATAAGGGCGGCTATTCTTCTTTTAAAATCGATATAACCGATTATCTCAATGAGGGCGAAAATACCCTTGTTGTCAATGCTGTTGATAATGAAAGAGATCCTCTTATTCCCAGAGGCAAGCAGTGCGAGGACCTTTATTCCAGAGGCTGTGACTATACAAGAACAACCGGCATCTGGCAGACGGTGTGGGCAGAGTTTGTTCCTGCCTCTTACATAAAAAGCTTCAAGCTTTATCCCGATTATCTTAACGGCACTCTTGCTGTTTCGGCCGTTGTTGAGGGATGCGGCGATTTCAAAGCGGTTGCTTATTACGAAGGCAAAGAGATGGGCAGCTTTGAAAAGAAGGCCGCTTCAACCGTAACGGGTGAAATTAAGCTTGATGAAATCCATCTTTGGGAAGTCGGCTGCGGCAGACTTTATGACCTTGAGCTGACTTTCGGTGACGATAAGGTTAAGAGCTATTTCGGCCTTCGCAACGTCAGCATTGATGATTACAAGGTTCTTATCAACGGCAAATCTGTTTTTCAGAGGCTTGTTCTTGATCAGGGCTTCTATCCTGACGGAATTTATACCGCTCCCGACGATGCTGCTCTTGAAAATGACGTAAAGATTTCACTTGCGGTCGGATTTAACGGTGCAAGGCTTCATCAGAAGGTTTTTGAAAAAAGATTTATCTATCATTGCGACCGCCTTGGTTATATTGTGTGGGGCGAATACGGCAACTGGGGCCTTGACTGGTCAAACCCCTTTGCTCTTGAAGCGATGCTTACCGAATGGTGCGAATGCGTTGAAAGAGACTTCAACCATCCTTCAATCGTAGGCTGGTGCCCGTTCAACGAAACGTGGGATATTAACGGCAGAAAACAGTATGACAGCCTTCTGCGTTCAATTTACAGGGTTACAAAGAAACTTGACGAAACAAGACCTTGCATTGACACAAGCGGCAATTTCCACGTTGAAACCGATATTTACGATGTTCACGATTATGAGCAGGATTATAAGATTATCAAAGAGAATTACGATAAGCTTATGACTGAAAACATTCTTTACGAAAGATTCCCCGAGCGCCAGATGTACAGCGGCAAGGGCCCTGCTTTCGTCAGCGAATACGGCGGAATTCAGTGGTCTTACGGTGACAGGGGAGATGCGTGGGGCTACGGCAACGCTCCCAAAACCGAAGAGGAGTTTGTTGAACGCTATAAGGGCATGACCGATGCATTTCTTGATAATTACAGAATGTTCGGGTTCTGCTATACTCAGCTTTATGACATTGAGCAGGAGCAAAACGGACTTTATACATATGACAGAAAGCCGAAGTTTGACCCTGAAATTTTCAGAAAAATCAATTCCCGTAAGGCTGCAATAGAAGATTAACGGCAAAGCGGTTACCTTTGAGTAACCGCTTTTTTATATCTCAAATCACTGATACTGCATATAATGAATATATGGGGTGATGAGATGAGATACAGGCGCTTTTATAATCGCAGAAAGGTTTTTGCTTTCAAAGCTCTTTGCGTTCTGATTTCTCTTTGCATCGCCGTTTTGCTTATCGATGCCCGTCTGCGCCCTGCAATCCGTGAGCTTGCGGTTATCGAAGCCCATGCAGCAGCTGCAGGAATTGTTAACAGAGCGGTTGAAAAACTGCTTCTGGAAAAAGGCCCCGAATATTCGGAGCTTGTTACGCTAACGTGCGCCGAAAACGGTGCCATAACCGCAATAACAAGCAACATTGTGCCGCTTAATCTTTTTAAAGCGCAGGTGACAAATGCAATTGACAAAGAATTTGAGGAAACGGGCAAAACTGTTGTCAAGGTGCCCTTAGGCAGCGCAACGGGGATAACTTTGTTTTCCGGCGAAGGGCCTACGGTCAGCGTTTCCGTCAGTTATTCATCATCAACCGAATCTGAGTTTGAAAACAGCTTTACCGCCGTCGGAATGAATCAGACTCAGCACAGGATAATGCTTAACGTAACCTCCAACGTGCTTATGACGCTTTCGGGTGGCAGAGTTGCAAGCAGCGTAACAACTTCTTTCTGCGTTGCGCAAACGGTAATAGTGGGAACGGTGCCCGATATTGTTTTCAATTAATATTGATTTTAAAACGGAAAATTGGTATAATATTACCATTATAAATTAAGGAAGTAATACCATGCAGTTTGAAACAGCAAAAGAAAGAACCGCATATCTCAGGGATACCTTGAATTATCACAGCCATAAGTATTACGTTGAGGATTCCCCTGAAATCGGTGACTACGAATATGATATGCTTCAGCGTGAGCTTGCCGAAATAGAAAAAGAGTTTCCCGAGCTTATAACTCCCGATTCGCCGACTCAGCGCGTCGGCGGCAGCGCAGACGGCCTTTTTGAGCCCGTTATTCATGCCGTGCCGCTTGAAAGCCTTCAGGATGCTTTCAGCTTTGAGGAAGTTGAGGCTTTTGATAACAGGGTTAAGGAGTATTTTGCCGATGCCGAATATGTTGTTGAACCCAAAATTGACGGCCTTTCGGTTGCTCTTGAATATGAAAACGGCGTTTTTGTCAGAGGTTCAACAAGAGGCGACGGCAATATCGGTGAAGATGTTACCGCAAACCTGAGAACGGTTAATTCAATCCCTTTGCGCCTTAAAGAGGACGTTACAATTGAGGTCAGGGGAGAGGTTTATATGCCCAAAAAGGTTTTTGCCGCACTTGTAGAAGAACAGGAACAAAACGGCGAAAAGACTTTTAAAAATCCCAGAAATGCGGCGGCAGGTTCTTTGCGCCAGAAGAATCCAAAAATAACCGCAAGCCGCGGCCTTGATATTTTTGTTTTCAATATTCAGAGAACGGATAATGAAGAGATAACAAATCATAAGCAATCGCTTGATTATCTTAAATCTCTCGGATTCAAAACCGTTCCGTTTTATAACAAATTCAGCGGAATTGCAGGCGTAATTTCGGAACTTGAAAGAATCGGCGAAATCCGTTCTTCCCTTGCTTTTGATATTGACGGCGCCGTTATAAAAACAAATTCATTTGCCCAGAGAGCCGAAATCGGCAGCACGGCTAAATTCCCCAGATGGGCTCTTGCTTATAAATATCCGCCCGAAGAAAAAGAAACAACGCTTATTGATGTTGAGGTCGCCGTCGGCAGAACGGGCGTTCTGACGCCGACTGCGGTTTTTGAACCCGTTCTTGTTGCAGGGTCAACCGTTTCAAGGGCAACGCTTCATAATCAGGATTTCATTGACGAAAAAGATATAAGGCTTGGTGACAAAGTTGTTATCCGCAAAGCGGGCGACATTATCCCTGAGGTTATAAGGGTTGTTTCGCATAAAGAAAACAGCGAAAGATTCGTTCTTCCGTCAGTCTGCCCGTCATGCGGTGCTCAGGTTATCAGGGAAGAAGATGAAGCGGCGGTAAGATGCGTTAACCCCGAATGCCCCGCTCAGCTTTTGAGAAATCTTATTCATTTCTGCTCGCGCGATGCAATGGATATTGAGGGTATGGGTGATTCGGTCCTTGAAAAGCTTGTTGCAAGCGGTATGCTTTCAAAGGCAAGCGAAATATATACTCTTAAAAAAGAAGATTTTATGACCCTTGAGGGCTTTAAGGATAAATCTTCGCAGAATCTTGTTGATGCTGTAGAAAAATCAAAAGGTAATGACCTTTCAAAGCTTGTTTTTGCGCTCGGCATCCGCCACGTAGGCCAGAAAGCAGGTAAGATTCTTGCCGACCATTTCGGCAGCATGGAAGCTTTGATGAATGCTTCGCTTGAGGATTTGACGGCAATCGAAGGCTTTGGTGGCATTATGGCTCAGAGCGTTCTTGATTTCTTTTCGCTTGAG
>Ga0233381_1000132_pt1 | contig 11113 bp, 9 predicted proteins | sample ElkDunMinimDraft_12_FD_180670 | JGI IMG/M metagenome (GOLD analysis project Ga0233381, IMG submission 180670) | Fecal eukaryotic communites from dung pellets of Tule Elk in California, USA - Elk Dung G0 | ecosystem: Host-associated > Mammals > Digestive system > Large intestine > Fecal | place... | reverse complement strand
AAACTCTCACAGAGGGTAAGGACTATACACTCACCTTTGCAAACAACGTTAATGCAGGTATTGCAACCGTAACGGTAAGAGGTATCAGTCAGGCGGCAGGCGGTATCGCAGGGGGCGGTGAGGATATCGGAAACAGCTCGAATTCGGGTGATATTACCGAAAGCATCTACACGGGCGAAATCATCAAGAATTTCACAATCAAGCCTGCAACTGTTGACATCATCTGGGAAGGGGATTCATTCTATTACACAGGCAAACCCCACAAAGTAACAGCGAAATATGTTGACGTAAACGGCGATGAAAATCCCGCGGCAATCACACAGAACAAAACCAACACCGAAATCGGTAAATATATCGCAACCGCAGTTGTTGAGGATGCAAACTACACCGTAAACGGCGCAACAATCAATCATGCCTACGAAATCAAGTGGTATGACGGCGCACCCGATGCAACGTTCAGCGGCACAAAGGGCGAAAACGGCTGGTACACAAGTGAAGTAACCGTAACTGCTCCTGAAGGCTATGCAATCAGCACTTTGGCTGACGGCATCTACGGCAGCGAAGTCACCTTTGGAAACGAAGAAAAGGCGGTTTATTATCTCAAGCAGGCAGAAACAGGATATATTGCAAAAATTGAGCTTGGTAAATTTGCTGTTGACCTTAATGACCCTGAAGCCGAAATCACAATGGCTGATAATAAGTGGAATTCATTCTTAAATACGGTTACATTCGGTAAATTCTTTAAAGAAACCCAGTCAGTAACAATCACCGCCTCCGACAAAACAAGCGGCGTTGCAAAGATTGAATATTTCATTGCAACAGAAGAAATCACCGATTTCGAAAACGTTGAATGGATTGAATACACCGAAACATTCACAATTCAGCCAAACTCAAAGAACATAATCTATGCAAAGGCAACCGATAACGCAGGCAGATACGTTATCGTTAACTCCGACGGCATCGTTGTTTATACCGACAGTACGCTTGATACTTCGTTCAAAGATGAAGTTGTCTATGTTCTCACAAAGAACGCGTCGCAGGCGTTTAATCTCAATTTAAACGGCAACACCGTTGCTTACGTTAAGATTGATGAAACCGTTCTCACCGCAGAAGATTACGAAGTTCTCGGGAATATGATTCTGGTATCAGCCGATGTTCTTGAAAACCTCGCGGCAGGTGAATACGTAATCACGGTCGGCTTCAATCCGATGGGCGAAGCCTATGCCGAAGGCGATGCACCTGCAGAGGTCACAATTCCTCTTACCGTCAAAAAAGCAGATGTAACGATTGAAATTTCCGATTTCGGCAAGGTTTATGACGGCAAGCCCGTAACCGCAGACTATAAAATCAGCAAATCAAGCGATTCTTCGCCTGCGGCAAGCAATATTGACTATAACGAAACCGTTGAATTCAAGGTGAAGGATTCAGACGATTCAACCTACACAACCGAAGCTCCCGTAAATGCAGGTGATTACACTGTCAGAATCACAGTTACCGAAACAGAAAAGATTAATTCTGCAGAGGCAACCGCAGATTTCACAATCGCAAAGAAGCCCGTAACCGCAACAGCAACCGCACCCGATAAGGTTTATGACGGCACGGTTAACCTTGATTTATCAAAGGTAATAATCACGCTTAACGGCGTTGCTGAAGGCGATGATGTTGAATTTACTATTATAGGCGGAGCGTATTTTAGCCCCGATGTAAATGAAAAAGTAATAGTGGCTGTTTCATATGATGTCAGCGGTGAGGACACAGCAAACTATGAATTCAGAGAAGGTGTATCCATTCCCGAAATGGAATATTACCCCGTTATGACTTTTGCAGCCATCACAGCAAAAGATATTTCCGACGGCTTCATCATTCTCGGCGATGCTCTCACCTATAACGGTACAGAGCAGACTCAGACCGTTGAAAAGGTGCTTGCAACTGGCACAGCTCCCGAAGTAACCTACACCGTAAGCGGCAACAAGGCAACAAACGTCGGCGTATATCTGCTCACGGTAACGGGCACCGGCAACTTCACGGGTGAAGCAAAGATTGCTTATGAAATTGCACCCGATACAACGGGCATTGATGCTCTCGCTGTTGATAATGTAAAAACAAGCGATAAGGCGGCTGTTGAAGCAGTCAAAGCACAGATTGATAACGCGGTAACAGACCTTGCAGATGATGAAACAAAGGCTGAATATCAGGCGATCGCCGACAAGTGCGATGAACTCCTGGCAGTTATCAACGATACAGCAGATGAAATTGCAAGAGCTGAAACTACCGTAAACGGTTACGATGAAGAAACAGTCAAGTCAACCGACAGCGAAGACCTTAAACAGCTCAAAGAAGATATTCAGAATCTTATCGACAGCGACAATACCACCGAAAACGAAAAGACCGCTCTTGAAGATATGATTAAGGATATCGAAGGTCTTGAAGATAAGATTGCCGAAACAGAAGAAAAGCTTGAAGAAATCAAGGGTATCGAAAACAACTTCAATCCTGAAAATGTTTCAAGCGACGACAAGACGGCTATTGAAGATAAGATTGCCGAAATTGAAGAGGTAAATCCTGATAATCTCACCGATGAGCAGAAGGCTGAATATGATGAAATCAAGGCAGGCTTTGAGGCTCTTCTTGAAGAAATCACAGCAGCAGAAAAGGCTGTTGCAGACATCGGCATTGAGCTTGAAATGTTTGACGAAAAGAGAGTAACAATATTCTGGGAAGACGATATTGAAGCTCTCAAAGCAAAGATTGATGAACTCCTTGCAGATGAGAATATGGGCGAAGCGGAAAAAGCAAAGCTCAATGAATACAAGGCTCAGGCTGAAAAGCTCATCGAAATCATCAACACACCCGTCAAGTATTTCTCACTCCGTTTCTTCTACTTCATCTGGGATTCACTTCATTGGCTCTCATCTCACGTTATATTCATCTTCAACTGGATTGTAGCAATGTTCTGATAATCAAATAATCACCAAAGCCGACGGAATAACCCCCGTCGGCTTTTTGTGAATCTGCATACAGACAAATTGTATAATAGTTTTAATTATAAACATTCAGAATGATTAATTTTTTATTTTATGAACAATTATATGTTTGTAAACATATACTAATAAATTAACCATATCGATCCAAAGTGTTGACCCGTTACAGACAACATTGACACAGTCAGAAAACTACATTTCCGCTATGCTGAATTTAGAGAAACGGCTGGAGTAAACCCCTTACATATCAACGGTTTCGGGCGTTTGCATTTAAGCGTTCAGGACCTATAATGCTTCACCCGCTTGATTTTCAATCTCCTTTTTGATAAGATGTATCTTGTAAACAAACTATACGGAGAGATATTATTATGAAGTCGGTTGTTGCATTCATTACCGCCATTGTTACTTTTTTCAGCGGTTGTATTTCGAATATTATCGACACTATATTTTTCCCCGAATCACCGCAGACAGAGTCCGTTGAATTTGCCAAAAACTTATGCAACGGCTGGAATCTCGGCAACACTCTTGAAGCCTGCGAAATGGGTTCAGCCGAAAAAATGGGTCCCGAAAGCGAAATCTACTGGGGCAATCCATATACAACAAAAGAAATGATAGAAGCCGTAAAAGAGGCGGGCTTCGGCACCGTCAGAATCCCGATAACCTGGGCGCAACACCTTGATGAGAATTGTGTTATCGATGAAGAGTGGCTTGCCCGTGTAAAGCAGATTGTCGACTGGGTTCTCGAATTTGAAATGTACGCCATAATAAATATCCATCACGATGACACATTCTGGCTTATAACCGATAAAGCACACGAAGAAAACGCAACAGCGGTTATCACCGCCATATGGTCACAGGTGAGCGAGTATTTCAAGGACTATGACGAACATCTTATCTTCGAAACGATGAATGAGCCGAGAGTAGTTGGATGCGATACCGAATGGAGCGGTATTCCCGAGCATTATGAGGTTGTCAACAACCTCAACTTTGCGGCACTCAAAGCCATACGCCAAAGCGGAGGCAAAAACGAAAGCCGTTTTGTTTCAATCACAACCTATGCGGCACGCTGCGAAACCGAACCCGTTTCCGCACTCAGACTGCCTGATGACCCCCATATTCTTGTTTCCATTCATTGCTACTACGGAACGGCGCACAGAAGCGAATTCCTTGACTGCGAAAACAGACTCACATTGCGTGAAAAATATGAAATGTATAAAATCCTCAGGAATATTTACAGGATTATAATCAAAAAAGGCTACGGCGTTGTGCTTGGTGAATTCGGCTGGACAGACAGAGTCAACCTCGAAAATCTTGCCGAAAGAGCAGAATATTTCATCACCACCGCAAACAAATTCGGTATTCCCTGCATTGTGTGGGATAACGGTCTGGATTTCAGACTTTTTGACAGAACAACACACATCCTCGAATTCCCCGACTACATAAAACCGTAAAAGCTGAAAGCCGTCTGATATTTTCAGAAGATCGATATTATATGAAGGTGAATTAATATGGCAGATACAATATATAAAGAAACACGAAAAAAGCATGACCTGACAAGGGACGATGTTTGTGACAAGGCATCGCTAATGGATAATCCCATTCAGCCCGAGCGTCTTGAAAGAATTGAAAACGGAAAGTTTCCGATAACTCCCGATGAAGTAATGCTTCTTGCCGAAATCTACGGTGAGCCGACTCTCTGCAACCATTACTGTTCAAAGGAATGTCCCATCGGCGAAAAATATGTTCCCGAAGTCAAGGTCAAAGACCTTGCACAGATTGTTCTCGAAATGCTCTCATCTCTCAATTCAATGAAAAAGAGCCAGGAAAGACTCATTGAAATCACAGCCGACGGTATGATAGATGACGATGAAATCAAGGATTTTGTTTTCATCCAGAAAGAGCTTGAACGTATATCAATCACAGTTGAAACCCTGCAGTTGTGGGTTGAGCAGATGCTCGCAGATAAGAAAATCAACATAGAAAAATACAACCAAATCAAAGGCGAATAAGAAATTACGGTGTCCGGAATTAAACCGGGCACCGTTTTTGCATTTATTGTGAAAAAACAGGGTATGTTTTCCGCACAAAGTGTAATTCAGTTTTGTACTTCGGTAAGCTATCATATAGTCAAGGAAACACAAAGGAGTGTTGAAAATGAATCCGAGACAGAGATTGTTGGCAATCAGACTGACGGAAAAACTTGCAAAGAATCCCGAATATGCACGAACTATCGGGGTAGAGATATCAAACAAAAAAGACGGCAAGGATAATTCAGACGGCAATATAATAATATCAAGGAGTGATTTATATTGATTGAAATAATATTTTCGATTCTTGCAATCTGGCTTTTCTTCAAAGCCATCGGATTGGCATTCAAGTTAACTTGGGGTGCTGCGAAAATCGGCGCAACGATCCTGCTTGCGATTGCAGTCCCCGCATTTATTCTTCTCGCAATTTTCGTCGGCGGATTTGTTCTGCTTTTACCCGTTGCACTGATTGCAGGTGCGGTGGGATTGCTTAAGGCGTGCTGTTGACTGTTAAAAGAAATTTTGGCATAATATTATAGACCAAAAAATTTTTTAAAGCGTCTTATAGATGAATGCCATTAATAAGGAGTGAAAAACATGAAAAAATCAGGTATAGTACCTGTTATTACAGGTTTGATTACGGGCTTGGTTACGGGTCTGATTGTATCAGCAGCGGGATTTTTTATTTCAAGCACCGCAATCAATATCCGTAATCCCGGTTTTTGGGTTATTGTTATCCTTGCTCTGTTTGCAGGAACTGCGGCAGGAACAATTGCCAAAGGATGCAAGGTAACCGTTTCAAAAAAGACAGGTTCAAAGGGCCGCACAAAGAAATACAGCGAATTCAGATTTTCAATAGTGCCCTACATTCTGCCCATCGCCCTGACTGTTATCGTTATCGGAGCAGGGATTGTCGGCAGCACTATGTTCAATGCAACCTCTTATGCGAAAATTCTGAAAGTTAATGACTCTGATTTCACCGCCGATTTATCGGAATCCGTTGAAACCGATTCCATTGCTCTTATGGATACTGCATCGGCACGAATGCTCGGCGACCGTGAAATAGGTGCTCTTTCGGATGTTGTCAGTCAGTTTGATGTTTCAAACGATTACATACAAATTGACTACAACGGAAAACCCGTAAAGGTTTCTGCTCTTGAATATGCGGGATTCTTCAAATGGATGAACAACAAAGAGGGAGTCAAAGGCTATGTTACCGTTGACCCCGTTTCAATGTCAGCTTCGTTTGAAAAATCCGAGGGCATGAAATATATTCCCTCCGCATATTTTCTTGAAGATGCAAAAAGACACATCTGGCTGGAATATCCCATGTTGATGACAGAGAATCTTCATTTTGAAATCGATGAAAGCGGAAAACCTTATTATGTTGCATCTATTGTTGATAAAACAATTTCTCTTTTCGGCGGAAAAACCGTCAGCGGTTGCATTGTGCTTGACCCCGTATCGGGCGAAATTGTTAAATATGATGTTGCGGATATTCCGAGATGGATTGACGTTGTTTTCCACGGCGACCTTATCTGCGAACAGTATAACTGGTACGGAATGTATCAGAACGGATTTATGAACAGTCTGTTTGCCAAAAAAGGCTGCAAGCAGGTTACAACTTACAGTTCCGAAGATGATTCATCCGATGAAAAGCCCGTTTCCGATTACGGTTATGTTGCCAAAGACGGCGATATATGGATATATACGGGCGTAACTTCCGTTAACGGCGACAGCTCGAACATCGGATTCCTTCTTGCCAACGAAAGAACGGGTGAAAGCCGCTACTATGCGATTGCGGGTGCCGATGAAAAATCCGCAATGGCTGCCGCAGAGGGCGAAGTTCAGGAAAAGGGCTATCAGGCTTCGTTCCCCTCTTTGATTAATGTTGAGGGTAATCCCACATATATTATGGTGCTTAAGGATTCGGGCGGACTTGTGAAGCTTTACGCCGCAGTTAATGTTGAGCAGTACAACATCGTTACAACTGCCGCAACGCAGGCGGAATGTATCGCAAAATACAAGGCTATGCTCGGCATAAGCGAAGTTCATACTCCTGCCGATGAAGCAAAGAATGTAACCGTTACAATCGCTTCCGTAAAATATATTGATATTGACGGAAACACATATATTTATCTGATTGACACAGAAAACAACATTTTCAAGGCAAAAGCATCAGAGCACGAAAATATGCTGCTGCTTGAAGCAGGCGATACCGTTGAGCTTTCCTGCACGGGTTCAAAAATATTAGCTTGCAAGCAGATTGTCGGTTAAAAAATCAAGCCGTCCGAGCAATCGGACGGCATTTGCATTATATCCTCTTTTTCATAAGTCCGTGCTTGTTGCAGTAGATATACAAATATCCTCTGCCACGGAGTTGAAGGCGTGTTTCTGCGTTGCCTTCGGGATAGAATTTAACAAACTGCACTCTGTCGGATGTCAGATATGCGATAAACGAAATAAAATGAGTCTTTGTCATTTCGTGATTGACCGTTATAAAATGCTCGTCTTCAACTTTTTCAACTGTTACACCGTGCGCTTCGTCAACATCTTCCGCTTCAAGCGGCGGCAGAGTGATTCCGCAGCAGCTTATAACCGTGTCGCCCGTTGTGCGTATTACGTTACCGCATACGGGACAAACGTAAAACTTTGAACGCAGGATATTTGACGAAATATTTTTATTGATAACCGTATCGCCTGACATAAGCTCCATAACCGAAACTCCGAGAGCCTTTGCAAGCGGTTCAATCAGCGTAATATCGGGCAGACCCTTTGCCGTTTCCCACTTTGACACAGCCTTATCGCTGACACCTATCTGCTCTGCAAGCTGAGTCTGAGTAATGCCTTTTGCTTCTCGCAAGCGTTTGATTGTTGCACCTGTAATATAATTATCCATAGCCGTTTCTCCTTTACGGTTACAGTATAGCTAATTTGAAACAAAATCTCAACCTACGCTGCGTGGAACTGCTCGTCCGACTACACATAATTCAAGAGTCTGTTCACAAAATAAGACCTTATCAAATTCAAACTTGAATGATATAATCATATCAGAAGCTTCGAGAAAAAATGAAAAGGTGAAAACTATGAACAATATTTTCAGCGACAATCTCAAAAAATTCCGTCTTGCAAAAGGCTTGACCCAAGAGCAGGTTGCGGAAAAACTCAATGTTAATTCTCAGACTGTTTCCCGCTGGGAATGCGGAACAACTCTGCCCGACGTTCTGACCTTGCCTGAACTCGCAAGGCTCTACGAAGTGACGGTTGATGATTTCTATAAGAAGAGCACCGTTGCTTACGATAACTACGCACAGCGTTTGGCTTCTGTTTATGAGAAATCCCGTGACCCCGAGGACTTTATGCGTTGCCGTATCGAATACGAAAAGCTTATAAAGAAGGGCGAGATGTCAACCGAGGATAAGTGGCTCTACGGTTGGATTCATATGTATATGATGAATTATTGCAGGGACATTGCAGTTGAGTGGTATGATAAGGCAGTCAGCGATGACCCGAATGATGACCCCGAAAATTATCAGCTCGCCTGCATGCAGAGAATATGGATGTTCTTTCTTCTGAAAAAAGAAGATGAAATTATTTCAGAGCTTGAAGGAAAAATCAAAGCAGACCCCGATAATCCGAGAGAAACAGATAATCTCCTGATTGCACTTATCTGGGCCGAAAAATTTGATGAGGCTTACGACCTTTTTAAGGAGTCCATCAAAAGATTCTCCGATGATTGGCGGATTTATATTCACGGCGGTGACATCGCAAAGGAACTCAAAAAATACGGTGAGGCGCTGGAATACTACAACAGAGCAGGAGAAATCGGAACTTATTTCTGCGATGAAATGGATTGCAAAGTCGGTCTGTATGAAGAAATGGGAGAATATGAAAAGGCTTATAATGAATGTATGAAAATGGCGGATATCTACCGCAGCAGAGGTTACGATGTTGAGGCTGATATGGCAGAGAAAAGAGCAAAAGAGATTAAAAACAAAATCAAAGAATAAACATCAAGCCGCCCGAGTTTAAAGCTCGGACGGCTTTTGCTGTAAGTATCATTCACCGAAAACTTCTTTTATTGCTTCAAGATAGCTGTAACCGTAGAGGTCATCGGGCTGAAGATAGCTTGTTTCTGTCCATTCATTCCAGCTGTTAACCGTAATAAACGGAGCTTTCATAATGCCGCTTTCAAGCGCCGAATCCGCAAAATCCTTTATTCTTTCGCAGGCGGTTTTAAAGTTTTCGGGCGTATTGTTTTCCGCAACTCCCGGAATAAATTTATTGAATCTCACGTTGTTATCCCAGCCAACCGAAATATTCGGATAAAAGGGAACGTTGAGTTTCTCTGTTTCCTTTTCAATTTCACCAACGTATCTGTCCGTAATCTCGGTATAATCGCCGTCAAAATCGGTTGAACAGCCCCAGTTATAGCTCGTTACCGAATCAACTCCGAGAAAACGGTACATCTCAGCAGAGTCAACACCTTTATTGCTGTCGGAATCATTAAGCCAATTGAAAACACGGTTGCGCCAATGAACAACCTGAAAATGAAGTCCGTCAAAGCCTGCCTCAACGGTTTTTCTGCGGAATTCATCAATACCTTTTCGGCATTCGTCACTCGTGCCGAAAGAACGGATAAAGTTATCAATGTCAAAAATCATATAAACGGGGCAACCGTCAATCATATAATAATTTTCACAGCTGAAATACTTTTCAATCGTTCTGTCACAGATGTTTGAAAAGATTTCGGGAGTAACAACACCGCTCCAGATAACGGTTGAAAGGTCGTTGTCGGCATTCCGTTTGTCCCAGAGATGGGTTGCATCGTGGTTTGCCCACATCAGACAGAATTTCATATCCTTGTTGTTACGTGCCTTGAGGAATCCGTCATTAAGGCAGTTTTCGAGAAACGGACGGTTATCGTACCAATACCAGTCATAGATGAAAACGTTAACTCTGTACGAAACGGCGCAGTCAATCTGCATTTCCATAACACGGCTGTCGGCTTCGTTGACGTAACCCCAGGTCGGTATTCTCGGCCAGCGGCAACCTTTGTAGCCTTTGTCGGTCATCGCTTTTACCGTCTGCCATTCGCCGTAGCCTTCGGGCCAGAAAATGCGTGTGCGAGGCTCATCGCCCGTATATGACGGCCAAATAAATGCAGCTATATCGTATTTCATGCTTTTGCCTCCGTTTCGCAATGTTATGGGTTCAGTATATCATACGCACATATAAACATCAAGCCGCCCGATTGCTCGGACGGCTCTTTTTGTTCGGTCAGATTAAAACAGTTGTGTGGGGAGTTTCAGCTTTTCTTTCGGCGGGAATTGTTTGTCGAATTCTTCGGCTTCTGCCTCATCAACAAAATATCCTCTCGGCGGAGTATATTCACCGCTGATGCCGTCAAGATAACCTTTTTTCAGTTCCTTGCACAGAAAGAACGATGCGTCTGCACCTTCGGGCAAACCGTGGTAACGTATACCGAACTCGCTCGCATAAGTGAATCCGCTTTTACCGTAAAAATTGATGTTTCCCTCAAAGCAAAGCGCACCGCAGCCAAGCTCTGCCGCCTTTTCCAAAGAATAGTCAAGCAGTATCTTGCCGTAGCCTTTACCCTGTAGTTCGGGAGTAATGCAAATCGGTCCCATAGTCATAATGGGGATATCTCTGCCGTCATCGGCTTTGATAACCGCCCTCATAAACATATTCTGACCAATCAACCTGCCGTCTTTTTCCATAACGAAATTCAGTTCGGGCACAAACGCTTTATCGTTTCTCAGCTGATTGAGCACGTAATGTTCAAGACAACCGGGACGGTAAACGTTCCAGAATGCTTCTCTGACGAGAGTTTCGGTTTCACGGTGTTCTTCTGTTCTTTCCAAACGAATGATGCAGTCATTTTTCATTGTTAAACCTCCAAAAATTGTTGACTTTCAATCACCGGAGGCTTGCGGAGAAGTATTTGCAAACCTCACGGTTTACATTACTATCTCCAAGGTGTTGTTCATTTTCAAACAGCATTCTCCAAAATTTTATTCAGGCTTTCGCCTGTAAGTTCAGTATAGCATACGCACAGACAAATAACAAGAGCAGACCGTCGGT
>Ga0233381_1000130_pt1 | contig 11182 bp, 11 predicted proteins | sample ElkDunMinimDraft_12_FD_180670 | JGI IMG/M metagenome (GOLD analysis project Ga0233381, IMG submission 180670) | Fecal eukaryotic communites from dung pellets of Tule Elk in California, USA - Elk Dung G0 | ecosystem: Host-associated > Mammals > Digestive system > Large intestine > Fecal | place... | reverse complement strand
CCAAAAAAGATAAAGAATATTTGCAAAAAATAACGGCTGAAGAATAATCTTCAGCCGTTTTTGTTTTTTTGTTTTTATTACAGAGCATCAAGCTCAGCAGCAATTTCTTTGATAAGAGAATTTATTGCCTGCTGTTTGTTGCCGTAAAGCGTACAGCCCGCCGCACCTGCGTGGCCGCCTCCGCCAAGACGTTTGCATATTTCGGAAGCGTTTATATCGCCGTGAGTTCTCAGCGAAGCTTTGAACGAGCCATCCTTAAGCTCACGCATTGAAACTCCTACAAGCACTCCCTCAATCTGTCTGGGAAGGTTTGCAAGGCGGTCTGTTTCGCTCTCGTTTGAGCCGCTCTGCCTGTACATATCCTGCGTTACGCAGATAAGAGCGCAACGGTCATCAAGATAGAAGCGCATTCCCTCAAGCGCAAGGCGCTCAAGAGCAGCGTAGGTTTTTGTTTTTGTTTCAAAGAAAACCTGAATAATGTTATAAGTGTCTGCGCCAAGCGCCGCAAGCTTTGCCGCAACTTCAAAGGTGCGCTGCGTTGTGTTTGAAAAACGCAGGCAGCCTGTATCCGTAACAACACCCGTAAAAAGGCAGGAAGCAATAACCGGTGTTATTTCGGTGCCCATGATTCCGAGAAGTGAATATATGATTTCAGCAGCCGAAGCCGATGAAGGTTCAAGGCAGATTTTTTCTGCATAAAGAATGTTTGAACCGTGATGGTCAATGCAAAGGTCAATTTTGCCGGCATAAATGCCTTCAAATTCTCTGCCGAGCAGCTTTGTGTCGGCAACGTCAATTGCCGCTATAAGTTCAGGCTCAAACTCATCGTTTTCAAGCTCTTTGAACATAAAATCAAAGTCTTTGGGGATGGGGTCGCCGCATTTTACCGCAACTTTTTTACCCTTGGCTTTGAGCGCATATGCAAGCGCGGTTGCACTGCCGAGAGTATCGCCGTCAGGATGGCTGTGAGTCAAAAGCAGAATATTATCGCTGCTTTCAAGAATTCTTGCGGTCTCCTGCAAATCAACAAGCATTTACTGTTCTCCTTTTGTGACGGATTGCGCCACGGTGTTATTCGGTCATATCTCCGAGTGTTTTGGTGATATTCATGCCCTTTTCGATTGAATCGTCTGCAATAAACTTGAATTCAGGGGTTTTGCGAAGATGCAGGCGTTTGCCGATTTCGCGGCGGATATAGCCCGATGCACTTGTGAGCCCTTTAACGGCAAGCTTTGCGGTTTCAATGCCCTCAATTGCGCTGATGTAAGCCTTGGCATATGAAGCATCTGAGCTGACTTCAACGTTAACAACCGTCAGCAAAACGTCCTGAACTCTTGGGTCTTTGAGCTCGCGGATTATTGCCGCAAGCTCTCTTCTTATATCTTCGGATACTCTGTCTATTCTGTACCCTGCCATAGTCAATCATCCTTTCAAAAGCGATGACGGCGGATTAATCTTCTCTGTATTCCTCTGTTACGAACACTTCGAAAATATCGCCTTCTTTGATATCGTTGAACTTTGTAAGGCCGATACCGCAATCGTAGCCCGAAGCAACTTCCTTAACGTCATCCTTGAAGCGCTTGAGCGATGCCATTTCGTCCTCGGCAACAACAATACCGTCTCTGACAACTCTGATTTTTGCGTTTCTTGTAATCTTACCGCTGATAACGTGGCAGCCTGCAACGTTACCGACGGAGGAAATTTTAACAACCTGACGGACTTCGGCTTTACCGATGTCAACGTCTCTGAACTTAGGTGCAAGCATACCCTTGATAGCTGCTTCGATTTCTTCGATGCAGTCATAGATAACTCTGTAAGTTCTGATTTCAACGCCGTCACGCTCTGCGTTATCGGCAGCAACGCTGTCGGGTCTTACGTTAAAGCCGACGATGATTGCATTTGAAGCGTTGGCAAGCATAACGTCGCTTTCGCTGACTGCGCCTACGCCGCTGTGGATAACCTTAACACGGACTTCGTCGTTTGAAAGCTTTGCAAGGCTCTGCTTAACGGCTTCTGCCGAACCCTGAACGTCAGCCTTGATGATGATGTTAAGGTCTTTAAGCTCGCCTTCCTGAATTGAAGAGAAGAGGTTGTCAAGAGTAACCTTGTGGAATTCCTTGAACTGTTCTTCTTTAGCCTTGTTCTTTCTCTGTTCAACAAGCTCTCTTGCAAGTCTTTCATCGTTAACTGCGTCAAAGCCGTCGCCTGCCTGAGGAACTTCGGCAAGACCCATAATTTCAACGGGAACTGAGGGGCCGGCAGTGTTAACCTTTCTGCCCTTATCGTCGGTCATAACTCTTACACGGCCGACGGATGTGCCTGCAACGATAATGTCGCCCGACTTAAGTGTACCCTTCTGAACAAGAAGAGTTGAAACGGGGCCTCTTCCCTTATCGAGCCTTGCTTCAATAACAACGCCCTTTGCCGAGCGGTTGGGGTTAGCTTTAAGCTCCATCATTTCAGCAACAAGAAGAACGGATTCAAGAAGACTGTCAATACCCATTCTTGTGTGAGCTGAAACAGGAACGCAGATTGTGTCGCCCCCCCATTCTTCGGGGATGAGCTCATGCTCTGTGAGCTGCTGAAGAATTCTGTCGGGGTTTGCGGTGGGTTTATCCATCTTATTGATGGCAACAATAATCTGAACGCCGGCAGCCTTAGCGTGGTTGATAGCTTCAATTGTCTGAGGCATGATACCGTCATCGGCAGCAACAACAAGGATTGCAATATCCGTTGCCATTGCGCCTCTCAGACGCATTGATGTGAAAGCTGCGTGACCTGGAGTATCAAGGAAAGTAATCTTCTGTCCGTTGAGGTCAACTCTGTAAGCGCCGATATGCTGAGTGATGCCGCCGGCTTCGGTTGAAGTAACGGATGTATTTCTGATAGCGTCAAGAAGAGAGGTTTTACCGTGGTCAACGTGACCCATAACAACAACAACGGGGTCTCTCTTGATAAGGTCTTCTTCTTTATCTTCGCTGTCGTCAATGATTCTGTCTTCAATTGTAACAACAACCTGCTTTTCAACCTTTGCGCCGAGTTCTTCGGCAAGAATGGCTGCGGTTTCGTAGTCAAGAACTTCGTTAACGGTTGCCATCTGGCCAAGGGTGAAGAGCTTCTTGATAACTTCGGCAGCCGTCATCTTAAGCATTGCAGCAAGCTCGCCAACGGTAATTTCATCGGGCAGCTTGAGAAGCATCTGGGGCTTCTTGGCTCTTTCGGCAGCGATTCTCTTGAGTCTTTCGGCTTCGGTTTCGTGCCTTGAAGAACGCATGCCCTGCTTTCTGTACTGCTGGCTCTTCTGCTTGATTTTCTGCTTTTTAACGGAATTATCGTGCTGAGCTGTTTTGTTGGTTGGAGCGATGTTTTCGTATCTCTCGTTATATTTATCAAGGTCAACGTTGCTTGCTCTTGTATCAATTGTGCGCACTTCGCCCTTTGTTCTGGACTGCATGGGCTTATCGGCCTTATCCTTTTTCTTTTCAGGCTGATTAACGGGCTTTGTGGGCATGGGAGGCAGTTTATCCGCTCTCTGGGGTTTCTGCTGAGCAGGCTTGTTCTCCGGCTTCTTTTCTTCTTTCTTTGCAGGAGCGTTCTGCTGCTTCTGAGCGGGCTTTTCTTCCTTAGCCTTGGGAGCTTCAGCCTTTTTCTCGGCAGGCTTCTTTTCTTCGGCTTTGGGTTCTTCTGCCTTTTCATCTTTGGGTTCTTCTTCTTTCTTTGCCTTTTTGGCAGCAGGTGTAAACTCGAAATATTCGTTCAGATCTTCAACCTGATTCTCTTTTGTGAAAGTTTCAAATATAACATCAAGCTCGTCTTCCTCAAGAGCGGTCATGTGCTTTTTCTGACCGTCAAAGTATTTGCCGAGCAAATCAACAACTATGTTGCTTTTGATGTCAAAGTCCTTTGCAACTTCATGTACTCTGTATTTATTTATCATTTGTTAACCTCCCCTGTTGTGTTCAGAAGCGCCAGCATTGTTTTTGCAAAGCCTTCGTCATTGACTGATAACACGGCCGATTTAAGTCCTGTTGCGCGGCCGATTTCTTCCATTGTTGAAAACAGGATTTTCACAGGTATGTTCCTGCCTTCAAAACTTGCTTCTCTTTCAAACTCCTGTCTCAGCCGTTCAGACGAATCGCTGCTGAGCAGACAAAGGCTCGCCGTTTTGCTTCTGACCGAACCGACTGCGCTGTCGTGACCGCAGCTGAGCTTGCCCGCTCTGCGGCACATTCCGAGCAGAGAAAGGAGTTTCGGATTATCATTCATTTTTCAGTTCTTCCTCCATCTTCTCGTAAACCTCCGCCGGTATTTCACAAGAAAATGCGCGTTCCAGACGCTTGGCTTTTCTTGCCTTGACAAGGCATTCGGCATCGCGGCACACATAAGCGCCTCTGCCGGGCTTTTTGCCCACAAGGTCAAGCGAGACTTCGCCTTCGGGGCTTCTGACAACCCTTACAAGCTCTTTTTTGGGTTTCATTTCATTGCAGCCTGTGCATTTTCTCATCGGTATACGGCGAGTAGGCATCGGTTCATCTCCTTCAAGGATTATTTATTATTCATCAAAATTAATAACGGGTTCTTCGGTTTCGGGATTAATGTCAATCTTCCAGCCTGTAAGCTTTGCGGCAAGGCGGGCGTTCTGACCCTTGTTACCGATTGCAAGTGAAAGCTGGCTGTTGGGAACAACAACCTTGCAGCTCTTTTCTTCTTCGCTGACTACGGTTACGGAAACTACGTCTGCGGGAGCGAGAGAAGCTGCAACAAATTCGCAGGGATCTTCGCTGTAACGGACAACGTCAAGCTTTTCGCCGCCGAGGAGGTCAACAATTTTGTTAACTCTTGCGCCTCTCTGACCGATGCATGCGCCAACGGGATCAACGTTTTCGTCTGCGCTGTAAACAGCAATCTTGCTTCTTGAGCCTGCTTCGCGGGAAACTGACTTAATTTCAACCGTTCCGTCAAAGATTTCGGGAACTTCGCTTTCAAGAAGACGTCTTACAAGGCCGGGATGTGTTCTTGAGATGGTTGCTCTGGGGCCCTTGGTTGCATCCTTAACGTCTGCAATGTAAACTTTGATAAGGTCGCCTTCAACAAGGTTATCGGTGGGAAGCTGCTCTGTTCTGAGGAGTTTTTCGGTAATCTTGCCGATTTCAACGATTGCGTCAAGAGTTGTCGGGTCAACCTTTGAAACCTTGGCGGTAACGATTTCCTGATTTTTATTCTGGAATTCTTCTCTGATCTGTCCGTGCTCAGCTTCTCTGATAGCCTGGCGGAGAATGTGCTTGCCTTTTTCGGCTGCGATACGGCTGACTTCTTTTGTTTCAAGCTCGATTTCGACTATGTCGCCTGCAAGAGCATTCTTTTTGAATCTCTGAGCCTGCTCAACAAGAATATCCTCGTCGGGGTCAAGAACTTCGGAAACAACGTTTTTGCGAACAAAAACTCTGATCTTTTTCTTTTCAGAATCAATTTCGCAGAAAACGATGTCTTTATTGTTATAGTCTCTCTTAACTGCTGTTACAATTGCTCTCTGGATGCCTTCGAGGAGAGCTTCTTCCTGAATATTTTTCTCTTTACCGAGAAGTCTGACTGCTTCAAAAAATTCGCTGTTGTTCATTTTGGTAACCATTCCTTTCTTTGAATGCCGTTTATAAACTTAAAAATCAAAATCGTCAAGTTTGATATAGCTTGCTTCTTTTTTGTCAAAGGTCATTGCGCCGCCGTCTTCAAGGCGAAGAGTAACGCTGTTTCCTTCATAATCTTCAAGAATGCCGTTGAATTCACGCTTGCCGTCAACGGCCCTGATAAATTTAACCTTGATTTTTTCACCCTTGCAGGCTTCAAAATGAGCCTCTCTTGTGAGCTCGCGCTCAATGCCGGGCGACGAAACCTCAAGGCAGTAGCTCTGCTCGATAGGGTCTGCATCGTCAAGAGGTTTATCGATTGCTCTGCTCATATTTTCGCAGTCTTCAATTGAAATACCTTCCTCTTTATCAATAAATATGCGCAAAAACCAATCTGTACCCTCTTTAACAAATCTGATGTCCCAGATTTCAAGGCCGAGGCTGTCAGCGATGGGCTTTGCGATTTCCCATACAGCGGCAACGGTATTGCCGCCCTTACCTTTTGCCATGAGTAATCCTCCTTATTTTTCCGAAAATGAATAAAGATTTTTACATAAACAAAAGAGCGGGTCGCCCCACTCTTCATCAAAACTAAATCTTACTGTTGATATTTTAACACAGGAAATCGAAAATATCAAGCCTTATTTTTAAAATATAATAAAAGAAGAAGAAAATCGGTATTTTCGTATAATTTACATATTGATATGCGCCATATTTCGGTGTAAAATACTAATATTCCGATTATAACAAGAGGCGACCCCGATGATAATTGACTTTCACACCCACTGTTTCCCCGAAAAAATTGCAGAAAAAGCAATGGAACAGCTCCGTTTCCGTTCAGGCATTCTTGAGCCGTGGCACAACGGAACCGCCAAAAGCCTTGCCGATTCCGCCCAAAAGGACGGCGTTGATTTTTCGGTTGTTCTTAACATTGCAACCAACGCCCATCAGCAAAGCAAGGTCAACGATTTTGCAATTTCGCTCAAGGACGCAGACGGCATAATCCCCTTCGGCTCAGTTCATCCCGAAAGCCCCGCCGCTCTTGACGAGCTTGAAAGGCTCAAAGAAAACGGAATCAAAGGCGTTAAGCTTCACCCCGATTATCAGGACTTTTTTATTGACGAAGAACGAATGCTGCCGATATACGAAAAAATAGGCAAACTCGGCATGATAACCGTTTTGCATACGGGAATCGACATGGGCTACCCAAGACCCGTTCATTGCCCTGCCGAAAGGCTTGCAGCCGTGCTTGATTCATTTGGCGGTGCACCGGTAGTTGCCGCCCATTTCGGCGGACTTTGCGACTGGGACAACGTTGAAAAATACCTCATCGGCAAGAATATATATTTTGACACTGCTTATTGTTACGGTCTTTTTCCGCCGAAGCTTGCAAAAGAACTGATTGAGCTTCACGGCGCGGATAAAGTTCTTTTCGGCAGCGACACGCCGTGGAACAGCCCCCGTCAGGATATTGACCTTATCAGATGCTTCGGCCTCAGCGAAGAAAACGAAAAAGCAGTTCTCGGCGAAAACGCACGAAAACTGCTCGGTATTTAATCTCTTAACTCGTCAAGCGTAAGCTCATATGCAGGCAGAAACTCGTTAACAAAAACCTCTGCTTCGGGCAGATTGAGATTTTCAATGCTGCGCCTTGTGCTTTCGGCGGCTTTTGAAAATTCACTGTTGCCCGCTTTTTTCTCTTCAAGGCATTTTATGAGTGCGCTGATTTTATCGGCGGCTTTGACAAGCTTCCAGAGCTCTTCGTCACCGGGCTGAGAAATAAGCATCGGCTCGAATGCATCCCTGAATTCTTCGGGAAGCATTGAAACAAGACTTTTGCATGCGGTATCTTCAACCGTTTTATATGCCCTGCGTACTTCGTCGCTGTAATATTTAACAGGCGTGGGCATATCGCCCGTCAAGGTTTCGGGCATATCGTGATAAAGCCCGAGCAGAGCAGCTCTTTCGCCGTTGACGTTTCCGCCGAAACGCTTGTTTTTTATAACCGCAAGAGCATGGGCAATAACTGCAACCTCAAAGCTGTGTTCGCTCAGATTTTCGCTGTGCTCATTTCTCATAAGAGCCCAGCGATTAATATATTTCATTCTTGATGCCATAGCAAAAAATCCGTTTTTCATAATTACCTCCGTAGCGCGGATAACTGAATTTATCATATCATATAAAAACTGTTTTTGCAACTTGCAAATCCAAAAGAAAGGAGACCGTAAAATGAAGCTTTGCCTTGCATGTTTTAAAAAATGCGCCGACGAAAGCGTAAGCTGCCCCTACTGCGGCCACGGCAGAGAAAAAGCGCCCGGAATCAAAAACTCGTTGCCGCTCGGAACCCAAATTTTCAAGCGTTTCAAGCTTGGTAAAGCGATTGACTCCGACGGTAAATTCATAACATATTACGGTCTTGACCAATCAACAAACCGCAGAGTAAAAATAACCGAATATGTTCCCCAAAACCTTATTTCAGGCAGATGCGGTCAGGAACTGCTTTATAAAAACGAAACCAGCAAAGCTCGTGCCGACCGTTTTGCCGCAGAATTTTCCTATAATTGCAAAAGAATCTGCAAAGCTAATGAAAACGGAATCTTCGATATAATTTTCTGCGAAAGCCTGAACTCAACCTTTTATTACGTCTCGCTTTTTCCCGTGGGCACACCGCTTTCCTCAATAATAGGTAACGGCAAAAAGCTCGGATGCGCCGAAGCTGCCGAAATGCTTACCCCCGTTGCTTCTTCTCTCGATAAGCTCCACGCCGAAGGAATGCTTCACGGCGGAATAAAACCATATAACATAATCTGCCGCAACGGGAAAGCGGTTCTGCTTGCCAACACAATGCAGCTTTCCGCAAACGCTTCGTCTTATGATGCGCCCGAGCTCAACAGCGAAACCGTCAGCGAAAGATGCGACGTTTATTCGCTTGCCGCCGTTTTTTACGAAGCCGTCACGGGCTACGCTCCCCCTACCGCTCAATTCAGAAAAAGCGGAGTGAACTTATCTTCATTTAATAAGCTGCCCGCCAAAACGGCCGATGCCTTAACAAAAGCGCTTGACCTTTCACCCGAAAACCGCTTTGCTTCAGCAGGCAAACTTATCGCCGCCGCAAAATCAAAAGCCAAACCGACAGCCAAAAAAGAGAAAGGCGAAAAGAAAAAGCTTCCCGCATCGGAAATTCTTCGCAGAACGGTTCTTGCCATTTCATGTGTCTGCCTTGTTGCCAGCCTTGCTTATCTTCTGTTTTATTACATAATTGAGCCCTATCTCAGTGACAGGCAGGATAAAGAGCTTTCGGGCATGCTGACAGAAGAATCCGCAGACGTAAACTATTGGGAAAATATCAAAGAAAAATACCCCGATATTGTTTTTCCGGACGGCATGAATCCGTCATTCGCTGACCTTTATGCCATTAACGATGAAATTGCCGGCTGGGTCAGAATTCCCGAGCTTAAAATCGACTTCCCCGTTATGCAGGCAGATGATAACGATAAATACCTCAAAACCGATTTTTACGGCAAGCGCACCAACTACGGTGAAACTTTTTTTGATTACCGCAACAACCTTGATACGCTTGACCGCAACACCATCATTTACGGCCACAACATGCGCCACGATGACAAGGTTTTCGGAACACTTGAGCAATACCGCAAACCCGAGGGCTTTGAAAAAGCTCCGCTGATTGAAATGCACACGTTAAGCGGCGTTTATAAATTCAAGGTTTACGCCGCCTTTGTTACCAACGCTTTGCCGGGCGACGACAACGGCCACGTTTTTAACTATATTTTCACTCAGACGGATAATTACAGCTTTCTCAATTATGTTTCGGAAATTGACAAGCGCAAGTTTTATTCAACCGGCGTTGACATCAATTCCGAGGATAAAATTCTGACGCTGTCAACCTGCTGTTATGACTTTGAGGACGCTCGCCTTGTTGTTGTTGCAAGGCTTATCAGAGACGGCGAAAGCGCAAGTGTTGACACTTCATTGGCCGTTATCAACGATTCCCCGAAATTCCCGCAGGCATATTATGACGCAAAAGGAAAAACAAACCCTTACAGAAAAGATCCGGATTTGTTTGAAAGCTGAGAATAATTATGCAGGATTAATGCATTTTTTCTTGACAAATTCTGTTTATAGTGATATTCTCTAATAAAACAAAAGTAAAATAACGGAGTTTACTTATGCATAAAAATGTTTTTTCAGCTTCATATTACTACTTTTACTTTATCGACTAAGTTGATAGGGTTCGGTAAGTTTTGCTGAAAATTCTTTTTCGGGCTTTTATCCCGGCAGTGAAATTTACACTGCCGGGTGTTTTTATTAAAATCATAATTTTGAATCAGGTGATATTATGAACATAGGAATTGCAGGTCTCGGACTTATCGGCGGCTCTCTTGCCAAAGCTCTTGCTGAAAAAGAAAAATATAACATTTACGGTCTTGACTGCGACCAAAGCACTCTGCTTTCCGCAAAGCATTCGAAGGTTATCTGCGGCGAGCTGAACAGCAAAACCGTTGGCAAATGCGACGTTATCATAATTGCGCTTTACCCCAAGGATACCGTTGAATTCGTTCTTAAATATGCATCAAAATTCAAAAAAGGAGCAATCATCACCGACTGCGGCGGCGTTAAAAGACCTATCTGTACTCCTTGCGAAAAAGCGGCGGAAGAAAACGGCTTCAACTTTATCGGCGCTCACCCGATGGCAGGCACGCAGTTTTCGGGCTTCAGCAACACAAGAGCCAACCTTTTCAAAGGCGCCACGATGATTCTCACCCCCGATATAAACATTGACATTAAAGTCTTCGGTGTTCTGCGTGAAGTTCTTGAGGATGCAGGCTTTGCCCATCTTAACATAACCTCACCCGAAGAACACGACAGAATAATAGCCTTCACCTCTCAGCTGCCCCACATCATCTCCAATGCATACGTCAAAAGTCCCGCTGCCGCAAAGCACAAAGGCTTTTCCGCAGGCAGTTACAGAGACCTCACAAGGGTTTCGAAGCTCAACGAAAGAATGTGGACAGAGCTGTTTTTTGAAAACAAGGATAACCTCACAAACGAAATTGACTATCTTATCGAAAAGCTCAGCGAATACAGCGATGCTCTGAAAGCTGACGACAAAGAAAAACTCGTTGCACTTCTCAAAGAAGGCACAGACACCAAAAATCAGGTAAAGTAGGTTTGAACAATGGAATGCGTAAAAGTTACCGCTTCAAAAGAATATGAAGTTCTCATCGGCAAAAACATTCTGCCCTCTCTCGGCGAAAGATGCGTTTCTCTTTTGGGCAAAAACAAAGCCGTTATCGTTACCGACAGCAACGTTGCGCCCCTTTGGCTTGGCAAAACCAAGGCAAGCCTTGAAGAGGCAGGCATCAACTGCGTGAGCTTCGTTTTCCCCGCAGGCGAAGAATCAAAAAGCAAGGAAACTCTTTTTGAACTGCTTGAATTCATGGCCGAAAACAGACTTACAAGAAGCGATTTTGCCGTTGCCCTCGGCGGCGGCGTTACGGGCGACATGACGGGCCTTGCCGCTTCGCTTTATCTGCGCG
>Ga0233381_1000129_pt1 | contig 11194 bp, 10 predicted proteins | sample ElkDunMinimDraft_12_FD_180670 | JGI IMG/M metagenome (GOLD analysis project Ga0233381, IMG submission 180670) | Fecal eukaryotic communites from dung pellets of Tule Elk in California, USA - Elk Dung G0 | ecosystem: Host-associated > Mammals > Digestive system > Large intestine > Fecal | place... | reverse complement strand
GCAGAGACGCCGATTTCAAAAGGCTTTACACAAACGCAGGTCCGCATTCACATGATCTTGTGCTCAATATTAACGGCAAAGATGCAAGAATGTACGGCTCTCAGGGTCAGCAGCGCTCATGCGCGCTTGCTTTAAAGCTTGGAGAAGCTTCTATTATTGAAAAAATAACCGGTGAATGCCCTGTTGTTTTGCTTGACGACGTTATGAGTGAGCTTGACGAAGGCAGGCAGACCTTTATTTTGAATTATCTTGATAATTGGCAGGTGTTTATGACCTGCTGTGACCCGTCTCAGCTTCTGCGCTCAAAAAGAGGCAAAGCGTTTGAGGTTAAAAACGGCGGTTTAAAAGAAATGGAGTAAAATATGTATCTTCATCTCGGTATGGATAAAGTAATTAATTTTGACGATATAATCGGAATTTTTGACCTTGACACTTCAACGGTTTCAAAAAATACCCGAAATTATCTTTCAAAGGCTGAAAAAGACGGAATTGTTGAAAACGTATGTTATGATTTGCCGAAATCCTTTATAGTCTGCCGAAACAAAAGCGGAGAAGATAAGGTTTTCATTGCTCAGATTTCTTCAACAACGCTTCAAAAAAGAGCGGAAAACGTTGTCAGCAGTTTTAATAATTTATAAAAATAATCCGGAATTGACAAAAAGCAGTTCCGGATTTTCTTTTATTTCTGATAACGTTTCAGATTAATTTGAATTTTATCCTATTTTCTTTTTACTGAAATCAAATATCGCTCCGACGGCGGCAAGGCCGATAAGCGTAATTATTGTTTCAATAAGCATATATGCTCCGTTATAAGTTAATGAATAAAACAAAACAGTCTGACCTTCGGGGCAATAACCGCTCCAGACCGTAACTCCGCAGATTACATGGCAGATATATCTTATGATGCAAACGGTAAAACCGCCTGCAACAAGCTCGGCTTTCTGATTGCTTTTTATTTTACCTTTGAAAATCCCGCCAAGACCGAGGCAGCCGAAAGCAATAATATAATCCGCAAGTGCAACGGTGAGGTAAGCCGCAATTCCCGTAACGTAGCTGAAATTTTTGAAACCCGTCATCATTTCAAAAAGAGCAAGAACGGTTGAAGAAGCAAGGCCGTTTTTGATTCCGTGTCGGTAAGAAATAATAATTATCGGCACCTGAGCGAAAAGGCTGAAACCGCCGCCGTAAAGAAACGGCCACGGCATCATATCGGAAACTGCAAAAAGAGCGATTGAGAGAGCAGTCATAATTGCGCTTTCGGCAAGAATCTGAGTTTTTGTAAGTTTTTTTGACATGTTTTTTCTTCCTTTCTTTTTGGAAGAGGTTCGCAGAAAAGAAAAAACCCGATACATTTTGTATCGGGTGCATTAACTGCGTTGAGTCCTTTTTCCTACGCCCGCATTACCGGGATCAGGTCAGAGGGTATAATCTCAGCTGAATTTCAGCACCCCTAAAAGATGATTCAGTTTTTATTTTCAAGCTCAGCCTTGCCTTCAGGCGTATCACGGTAAAACTGAGTTTTGGGATTCGGATGTTTTGTTGAATTCCAGAGTTCATCGGCAACCGGCTTCCATGCCGTTGCGAATTTATCGCATTTTGAACAGAGAACTTCAACGCTTTCAGGCTCAATAAGGTCGGTTGACTTTGCTCCCGTCTGATTAACAATTTTTCTAAGGCAATCGGGATTTTCAAGCATCGGGCAAGGTCTGAGATGGTTATCGTTAAACGGCTGGTTTTTATAATAAGCCTGAAAAAGCGGGTTTTTAAGGCCTTCAAGAATTGTGTGAGTTCTGATGTTGGAATCCGAATAATGAATGAAAACGCAGGGCTCCATGTCGCCTTCTGAATTGATATGGAAATAGTTGCGGCCGCCTGCGATGCATCCGCCGACGTATTCGGCATCGTTCTGGAAGTCCATAACAAAAATCGGCTTGCCGGTTTTGCTGTTTCTGACTCTTCTGAGCCATTTATACATATAAACTCTTTGTTCCGGAGTCGGGATAAGGTCAACAATTGCATCGTGACCGATCGGCATATAGTTAAAGTAAAGAGCAAATTTTGCGCCCTTTTCTATCATGAGGTTCATGAATTTGTCGCTTGTGACGGAATCAATGTTTTTGCTTGTATAGCAAACGGAAATGCCGAAGAAAAGGCCGAATTCTTTAAGCATATCCATCGCAGTGATTGTTGTTTCGTATGCTCCGTCTCCTCTGCGGTAATCGTTGCTTTCCTGAGTGCCTTCAATGCTGAGAGCAAGCGAAAGGTTGCCAACGCTTTTCATTTCTTCACAGAATTCGCGGTCAATGAGGGTTGCATTTGTGTAAGCAAGGAAAACGCAGTCGGGATTTTCGCGGCAGAGAGTGAGAATTTCTTTCTTTTTAATCAGCGGCTCGCCGCCCGTGAGCATATAAAGATGGGTTCCGAGTTCTGTTCCCTGATTAACAATGCTTCTCATTTCATCAAGAGTGAGGTTTGACTTGTGGCCGTATTCGGCGCTCCAACAGCCCTTACATTTAAGATTGCAGGCGCTTGTCGGGTCAAAAAGCATAAGGAAAGGAATATTGCATTTATATTTTTCTCTGTTAGCTCTGACGGCTTTTGTTCCGTTAACGCCGGCGCCAAGGCCGAAAGAAAGAAGCATGTTTTTGATTACGCTGCCGTCAAGATCGTTGATAATGTTCATTGCGAACTGATTCCAGACATTGTCAGGATCGTTAACAGCGTTTCTGAATGCCTCAAAGTTTTTTGCAGGGAAAGCTCCGCCCATCAGCTTTTCGGCAAAGTTAATAAGCTTAACAAGGTTTTCGGACGGATTCTTTTTGATGTACTTATAAATACCGTCAAAGGCAACCGAAGCCGAAGCTCTCTGCATTTTTTCTTTTGCGGTCATCGTGAGCTGTCCCTCCTTTTTTAATTGCATACAAGAGATAGTATATCACAGGTTTTTCTTTGTGTCTATAAAAAAATTGTTAATTTTCTTGCTTTTACACTGTTTATCGGGTATATTTATAAACGGTATTTATTTAAAAAGGTGATTATTTGGAAACAAAAAGCATTAAAAATTCAAAAGCTCTCGGTCTTGCGCTGAGAATTGCTTTTTCAGCTGTTATTATTGCCGTTATAATATGGAAATATGACGAACTTAAAAATATTGATGTAAGAGCGATTGTTGATTCTTCGGCAAGCCTTGCCGCGGCAGTTGCAAGCATACTCGGGGTTTATCTTGTAAAATCGCTGACGTTTGTTGTTCCTGCTTCGATTGTTTACATTGCCGTCGGCATGGCGTTTGACCCTTTAACGGCGGTCCTTATCAACGTATGCGGAATTTTTCTTGAGGTTACGGTAACTTACGTTGCCGGAATTTTTCTTGGAGGAAATTATGTTCTTGCAAAGCTTGAAAACACAAAATACGGCGAAAAACTGCTGAAAATGCAAAGCAAAAACAAGGTTTCAATGCTCATAGCAATCCGTTTTCTGCCTGTTTTTCCGATTGATATTGTCAGCCTGCTTCTTGGCGCAATGAAAACAAACTATTTACAGTATATTTTTGTTTCTCTTATCGGAATTTTGCCCCGAGTGATTCTTTTTACTCTTCTTGGTGACGGAATTTATGAATTCATCCCGATGGACAAGCTGATGGCGGTTGCGGTTGTTGCCGTTCCGGTTGCGCTGATTGCGTGGATTGTCAGATTTGCGCTGAAAAAGAAAAAATAAGAAAGATTTTATCATATTGACACTTTTAATTATAAGTAGTATTCTTAATTTAACAACAAATTGAGCGAGGTAAAAAATCTTGAAGATTATAGCTAAGCTGAAAAAATTTTATAACAAGTTCAAAAGAAAATATCTTCAGAAAGTTCCCGATTTCAGGCGAAATTTTCTTTATAAAAAGTATTGGCCTTATCTTTACAAAAAATATTCAAAAAAACCGATTGATGAAAAAAAGGTTGTTCTTGCTTATTCGGACGTTTATAAAAAAATGCCGGATAACCTTGCAACGGTCAAGGAATACCTTGAAGCAAGGGGCTATAAATGCGTTGTTGTTGACAGAGCCGACGGGGCAAGAAGAAGCAACAACTGGCTGATTAACGAAATCAAGAAATTCTTCTACGGCAAGGAATTTTTTAAAGATTACGCAACCGCCAAAGCACTCTTCCTGACGGACTATTTTTTCCCTGCATATGCGGCAAAACCGCGTGAGGGTCAAAGCGTTGTTCAGCTCTGGCACGGCTGCGGAGCTTTTAAAAAATGGGGTTATTCACTTGCAAACAAGAATTGGGGCGCAAGCAAAAAACAGCTTGAAGAATGCCCGATTCACAATACATATACCCACATCTGCGTTTCATCCCCCAAGGTAAAATTCGCTTATGCAGAGGCTTTCGGCATCGGTGAAGAAAACATTATGCCCATCGGCTCACCGAGAACCGACGTTTATTTTGATAAAGATTTTGTTGCATCCTGCCGCAAAAAGGTTATTGACACCTTTCCCGAAATCGGCAACAGAAAAATTATTCTTTACGCCCCCACTTTCAGGGGCGACAGCATCGCCGCATCATACATGAAAAACATGATGAGCATTGTTAAAATGCAGCGCGAGCTGGGCGAAGATTATGCTCTTGTTATCAAGCTCCACCCGCTGACGGCAAAATCTTTTAACATTATTGACATTGACAACTTTGTTTTCAATGCAACCGAATGCGTTGAAATCGAAACTGCGCTCTGCGCCGCCGATATTGTTATAACGGATTATTCTTCACTGGTGTTTGAATATGCCCTGCTTGAAAGACCGATGCTCTTTTTTGCATATGACCTTGAAAGCTACGGCGATTCAAGAGATTTTTATTTTCCTTACGAAAGCTTTGTTCCCGGTGAAATAGTTAAAAACACGCGCGAAATTATTGACGAAATCAAGCGCCTTGAAACTGATTTTGACGTTGAAAGAATTCGCCGTTTCAAGGAAGATTTCATGAGCGCATGCGACGGCAAATCAACCCAAAGAATTCTTGAATTATCCTTGGGTCTTAAGCCCGAAAAAGAAACGGAACCCGAAAAGGAACCTGCTCTCATATCCTGATTTTAAGCCGCTCAACCGAGCGGCTTTTTTGTTTTTTTATCTTTTCAGAATAAAAAAATCCGTAAATCCGCATTATTTTTGATTTGGATTTGCAAATTACTCTTGCAAATATAATAAAAATATAATATACTAATTATATCCGTGCTCCCGAATTCGGCAGTTTTTGCGATTGGGAGAAATAAAGATATTTATTTTAGGAGGAAAAATCATGTCAAAGAAAATTCTTGCAGTTCTTCTTGCTTTCGCAATGCTCTTTGCATTTGCAGCTTGCGGCGGCAATTCAGAAGACGAAACAACAACAGCTCCCGTAGAAACAACCGCAGATCCCTTCGCAGAAGTTGACGCTACAGAAGATGCAACAGAAGCTCCCTCAGCTGATGACGCTACCGAAGCAGCATCAGACGAAGCTACCGAAGCCGCTTCAGGCGACGCAACAGAAGCAGCATCAGAAGAAGCATCAACAGAAGCTGCTGCAAAGATGCCCGAAAGCAAAGAAGAAATTATTGAGTATTACAACACAGCTATCAACAACGCAAAGAAAAATTCAAAGAGCATCCATTCAAACTACATGGAACATGCAGTAGCCGGCGAAATCACCGGTATCCCCAAGGCTCTTGATTCAGTTGGTCAGTCACTCATCAAAGATAACATGGGTGAAGACGAAAGCAAGAAAAACGTTACCTGGTCAACAGCTGCAGATAAGAACGCATACTTCCCCGTTGAAGGCGAAACATATGCAAGCAAGCTCACAGCTGCAGACGTTAAAGACGCTAAGATCGTTGAAAAAGACGGCAAGTGGATTATCAGAATCACAACAGTTGCTGACCCCAGATCAGAAGGCTATTCACACAGCAACGGTCACGCTCCCAAGGCTTTCAACGCTGTTCTTCCCGGCATCATTGACGGTTATATCCCCGGCATCGCAAAGAGCCTCTTCAGCGTTGGCACAGTTGCAACAGCTTATCCTTCAAGCACAGTTCAGGTTACAGTTGACCCCGCAACAGGCAACGTAACTCACGCTAACTATATGCTTTACTGGACCCTTTACATCCCCCTGAGCGGTGAAGACGTTGTTCTTCCCTTCTCAACAGAAAACGATTACACAATTAACTGGTAATTAAAAAAGGTGACCGTCTTATCGGCGGTCACCCAATTTATGCTTAAAATCAAATTATAAGGAGTTTTTCACATGAAGAAAGAAGTTCTTGTTGAAACCTCCGCCCGCCATGTTCATGTCAGCCGCGCTGACCTTGACATCCTTTTCGGCGAAGGTTATGAATTAACACACAAAAAAGACCTCTCACAGCCCGGCCAGTTTGCCTGCGAAGAGAGAGTTGCAGTTATCGGTGAGAAATCAAGCTTCCCCGCTGTTTCAATCCTTGGCCCCGTTCGCCCCGACACTCAGGTTGAGCTTTCACTCACAGATGCAAGAAGCATCGGTGTTGTTGCTCCCGTAAGAGAAAGCGGCGATATTGCAGGCACAGGCAAGTGCAAGCTTGTTGGCCCCAAGGGCGAAGTTGAAATCGAATGCGGCGTTATCACCGCAAAGAGACACATCCATGCAACCCCCGCAGATGCCGAAAAATACGGCCTTGAGGATAAGCAGGTTGTTAAGGTTAAGGTTGAATCTGACGGCCGTTCACTCATTTTTGACGATGTTATCGTAAGAGTTAACCCCAACTATGCTCTTGCAATGCATATTGACACCGATGAATCCAACGCTGCCGGCGCAAAACCCGGTCTCATGGGCGAAATCGTTGACTGATTTTGATTTAAAATGAAGAAAACCTCTGTGTTTTAAGGCACAGAGGTTTTTATTTTGCGTAAAATTACATGCTTTCGGGAACGGTGATGCTGAACATTGTGAGAACGTTTTTAAGAACGTTCTTAACGCAGATGCAAAGGCTGAGCCTTGCCTGCATAAGAGCTTCGTCCTCGCAGTTAACTCTGCATGCATTGTAGAACTTGTGGAAAAGGGTTGCAAGGTCAACGGCGTAGCGTGTGATTTTTGCAGGGTCATAATTTCTTGCTGAAGCGATGATTTCGTCGGTGAGCGATGCAAGGTGCTTAATGAGCTCCTTTTCTTCGCTTGTGCTGAGAAGAACAAGCTCGGGAATTGTGCATTCTCTGGGAGTTTTGCCTTCTTCTTCAAGTTTTCTGAGGATGCTGCAGATTCTTGCATGAGCATACTGGCAGTAATAAACGGGGTTCTGTGAGCTCTGCTCAACGGCAAGGTCAAGGTCAAAGTCCATCTGTGAGCCGGGTTCTCTCATATTAAAGAGGAAGCGAACGGCATCAATCGGAATTTCTTCAAGCAGGTCAACAAGAGTGATTGCCTTGCCTGAACGCTTACTCATTCTTACAACCTCGCCGTCACGGGTAAGGCGGACAAGCTGCATAAGAATAATGTCAAGGTTATCGCCGTTGCAGCCGATGGCGTCAAGAGCGCCCTTCATTCTTGCAACGTGGCCGTGATGGTCAGCGCCCCAGATGTCGATTGCTCTTTCAAAGCCTCTCATCTGAAGCTTGTTGCGGTGGTAAGCAATGTCGGCGGCAAAATAGGTGGGGTTGCCGTTTGTTCTGATAAGAACTTCGTCCTTGAGCTCAAGGCGTTCGATTTCTTCGGGAGTTTTGCCTTCCTTGAGAAGTCTTGCGCCGAGAACTTCTTTGTTCTTATACCAGAGAGCGCCTTCCTTTTCATAGGTCAGGCCCTTGTTTTTCATTATTTCAATTGTTTCCTTGAGTTCGCCGTTGTTATGAAGAGTGCTTTCAAGGAACCAGGTGTCATATTCAATGCGGTATTTTGTGAGGTTTTCTTTCATTGCGGCGATGTTCTTGGGCAGAGCGTAGTCAACAAGAGCCTTTCTGCGTTCAGCTTCGGGAGCATCAATGAACTTGTCGCCGTTGATTGCGGCGAATTCCTTGGCTCTGTCAATAATATCTTCGCCGTGGTAGCTGTCCTCGGGCAGCTCGGGAGCGTTTTCGCCCTTATAAAGCTGCCGGTATCTTATATCAAGAGAAAGGCCGAATTTGTCAATCTGATTGCCGGCATCGTTAACGTAGAATTCGCGGCTTACGTTGTAGCCTGCAAAGTCAAGAACGGCTGCAAGACAGTCGCCGAGTGCGCCGCCTCTTGCGTTGCCCATATGCATGGGGCCTGTGGGGTTTGCGGAAACAAATTCAACGTTTATCTTTTTGCCGCCGCCGAAATCGGAACGGCCGTAAGCCTCGCCTTTTTCAAGGATATCCTGAATAATGCAGGCGTTGAAGCTTTCGCGCAGATAGAAATTCATAAAGCCGGGGCCTGCAATTTCGCATTTTTCAACAAAAGTTTCTTCAAGCTCCATGCGGTCAAGAAGAGTCTGAGCGATTTTTCTGGGTGCGCTCTTAAGGTCTCTTGCCCATGCCATTGCGGCGTTTGAAGAATAATCGCCGTTTTCTCTGTTGGCAGGAACTTCAATAATAAAATCACTGAGCGCAACTTCGGGGAATTCGCCGTCAGCAACGGCTCTGCCCGCAGCTTCCATGATTGCTTTGCGGATTTCAGTTATAGCCTGTTTTACCAAAAGTGACATTTTTTATTCCTCCGTTTCAGTCAACAACCTTAACGTTGACTGTAAGCTCGTTTTCGCTTGCGAGGTCATTGTTAAAGTCAATAGTATAAGCAAATTTAAGCATGCCGCCGTTTTCGTTCATATCGGCGGTAACGTTTTTGGCGTAAATACCCATGAGCAGCTCGCCGTAAGGCGTTGTGTAATAACACGAATGGCGGCGCTCTTTTTCGATTATCATTTCGGCGCTGTATTTGCCGGAACGGGTCATCGTTATTCTTCGCGAATTTTCAACCTTAAGGCTTGTTTGGCAGCCCTGAAGCTCTTCGTCGGTTTCGTTATATGTAACGGTGAAAACGTCACCGTTAAAATCAAGAGTGCCCGAGGTTGTCAGCTCACAGGTTGAGGTTTCGCCGTCGGTTGTGTGGCTGTCGATAATGTGAACAACTGTTTTTTTCATAGTTTATCTTTCCAATGCGTAGTTTATAAGTCTGTCAAGCAGCTCGGGGTAAGAAACGCCCGAAGCGGCAAAGAGCTTGGGATACATGCTGATTGAAGTGAAGCCGGGGATTGTGTTGGGCTCGTTGAGAAGGATTTCTTCGCCTCTTACAAAGAAATCAACTCTTGAAAAACCGCTGCAGCCGAGCGCTCTGTAAGCGTTGATTGCTGCTTTGCGAACGTTTTCAAGCATTTCGTCGCTGAGCCTTGCAGGGATGTGAAGCTCGCTTTCGTTGGCAAGATATTTGGCTTCATAATCGTAAAATTCGTTGCAGGGAACAACTTCGCCGACAACCGAAGCAATCGGGTTTTCGTTGCCCAGAACGGCGCATTCAACCTCAACGCCGACTATGCCCTCTTCAAGAACAATCTTTTTGTCATGAATAAAAGCGTTTTCGCATGCCTTTTCAAGCTCTTCAAGATTTTTTGCTTTGCCTACGCCGACCGATGAGCCTGCGTTGGCAGGTTTAACAAAAATCGGGAAACCGAGTTTTTCGGCAGCGTTAGCCAAAAGAGCCGTTTTTTCGCCCGAATAAGCGTGTTTGTCAAAAGCAACCCACTTTGCCTGAGGGATGCCGTAAAAGTCAGCCATGGCGTTTGTGGCGGCTTTATCCATGCAAATTGCGCTTGATGCCGTATCGCATCCGACATAGGGGATGCCGGAAATTTCAAGCAGACCCTGCATTGTTCCGTCTTCGCCGTTTTTGCCGTGAAGAACGGGGAAAACAACGTCGATTCTTTCAATCTTTGCACCGTCGGAAAGGCGGATTATGCCGTGATGCGAGCGGTCGGTTGAAATAACGGCGGGTTCAAGCTTTGACTTGTCGGCAAGCCAGCCGCCGCCGGGCATATCGTCGGGCGAGCCGTTATAAATAAAGCAGCTGCCGTCTTTGGTTATGCCCATTGAAACAACATCATATTTATCGGCAGGGATGTTTTTGATGACGGAAGAAGCGGAAACGAGCGAAACGTCATGTTCGCTTGAAACACCGCCGAAAAGAACAAGAACTTTTTTCTTCAAATTTATCACCCCGAAGTGTTAAACGGCAGATACGCATATCTACCCATTTTATTTTTTATTATCAAATAATATTAGCATAACGCTTAAAAATAGTCAACATCAAAGTTGCCCGAAACCCTGAAAACAAAAGCAAAATTGAACGCATCAATTCAATATATATTAATTTTTGTATTAGCTTATACTTAGAAATATCTATAATATATAAATATTTTTATAATAATATAGTTATATTTCTTTTAAAGAATAAAAAAGAAAATTCTTTATGCTAAAATATATGATGTATAAATTTATTTTTTAAAAGGAGCATTGCCATGGCTGACATTTATGCCGTTCTCGGCAGCATTTACAAAGGTCTGGGCGCAGCAGCATCCGAATGCGGCTTCGAGCCCGTAATTCCCGAAGGAGTTGAAAAAGGAGAACTGCCCGCAGTTACCGACAGCGGCAGAATAACAATTGAATACACAGGCAAAAACAAAGCCATCAGGCTTGAACATTTCAACGATAAAATTGCACTCATGGGTGCCAAAAAAGAGGGCGAAATTCTCAGCAGCGATTTTTCTCAGCTGAGCAACTCTCTTCTTTCCGCCGATGAAGCAAACGAAAAAGACGTTAAGTATATCGTTAACGAATTTTCCGAAACCATGCTTGAGTTTTTTGCCGAAAAATCGGATAAGGCCATAAAATCGAAGCTTCCCCAGCCCGTTTCAAAGGCAGCGGCAAAGAGCGGTTCGGTAACCTATGACCCCAATACCCTTGCCAACCGTTTCACCGCAATTTATCCCGAGCTTCGCAATGAATATAAAGTAAACTGTGAAAAATACGGCCAGTTCCTGCCCGAAGACTTTTTCATCAATCACGGCAACAAGGTTGTTCACGAAACAATCCGCGAAAACAACCCCGTAAAAATGAAAAAGCTGTTCAACCTTCTGAACGATATTTATGAAAACGGCTCAAACGATGTTCAGGACGTTATTGCGGTAACAATTCTCGGTTCGCTTGACAATGACCAGGAAATGCTCGCCGCCTGCGTTGACTATATGAGCGAGGATA
>Ga0233381_1000124_pt1 | contig 11344 bp, 7 predicted proteins | sample ElkDunMinimDraft_12_FD_180670 | JGI IMG/M metagenome (GOLD analysis project Ga0233381, IMG submission 180670) | Fecal eukaryotic communites from dung pellets of Tule Elk in California, USA - Elk Dung G0 | ecosystem: Host-associated > Mammals > Digestive system > Large intestine > Fecal | place... | reverse complement strand
ATACCTTCAACCCTTGAAATTATAGGAAAAAACGTTTTTGATAATGACAGTGTGCTTCTCAATTTCATTGTTCCTTCAAACAGCCGACTTGAGTTGATTGACGAAATTGCATTTTACAACTGCAACTCACTTAATGAATTTGAATTACCGAATTCATTAAAAAGAATTGAAGGAAATGCCTTTTTCTCATGTGAAAACGTCAATAATGTTTTCATTCCGGCAAGTGTTGAATATTTAGGCCTCATGGCGTTTGACGCAGGCTCACTTCAAAAATTCCGAGTTTCAGACCACAATCCGAATTACAGCAGCGATGAAAACGGTATCCTTTATAACAAAAACAAAACCGAAATTCTGGGTTCACCGCAAAAACTTACGGTTGACAAACTGACGGTATGCGACACGGTAACCAAAATCGGTTATCAGGCATTTGCGGCAGCAAACGTAAAAGAAATAATTCTTCCCTCATCGCTTAAAGAAATCTGTTTTGAAGCGTTCAGCGAATCGGCCATTGAAAAAGCAATAATCCCTTACGGAGTTGAACGAATTGGAGACCATGCGTTTTACAACTGCAATTCTTTAAAAGAAGTTGAATTGAGCAAAAGTATCAAATACATTGAAGATTCAGCTTTTGCAAGCTCAAAGAATCTCATAAAAATAATTGTTCCAGCAGAAGTTGTTTTTATTTCCGGTAATGCATTTGATAATTGTTTTTCAGTTGAATTTTTCTGCTATAAGAACACAGCCGGATATTATTTTGCATCCGAAAACGATATTTCATATACTTTACTCAAGGAGCCTGACACATCCGAGCTTGACAGTCTTTTAAGCGCTTATCATTATCTTGACAGGCAAAAATATTTTCCCGACACGCTTTCAAACCTCGACGATGCGGTTTCACAAGTAGATATGACCATCACGGTTATTTCTCAGGAAACCGTTGATAAATGGGCAACAGATATAAATGATGCATTAAATGCCCTCAAATATCTGCCTGCCGATTATTTTGCAGTTAATTCAGCGATCAAACGTGCCGAAAAAGTGAACCGTTCTTTATACACCGCAAGCAGTCTTGAAATCATGGATAATGCAGTAAAGGACGTTGACAGAACGGTTGATATTTCAAATCAGGAAATTGTTAACGGATATGCAAAAGCAATTAACAACGCAATTGATTCGCTTGAATACCTTCCAGCCGATTATTCCAAAGTTTATGCCGCCGTTGAAAAAGTAAATAAACTTGAAAAAATATTATATTCTTCAGCGTCCTTAGAAATAGTCAATCAAAAAACAGCTTCGGTTGATTATTCGTTGAATATAACTCAGCAGCAAAAGGTCGATGATTATGCTAAAGCAATTTTAACCGCCGTTTCCTCCCTTGAATATTCCGACGTTACTTTACGCAACAACGCTCACGGCGTTATTGTCAGCACAAAAGCTGACATTGTTCACCCGTCAACCACTCTGACGGTTGATAAGCTGGATGCTTCAGGAATAGAAACAGGTAATTTTGCAATCGGAAGCTATATAAAAAGTGTTCAGTATTATGATATTAACCTTATCAGAAACGGCCAAAAGATTCAGCCAAACGGAACAGTAACGGTAAAAATCAGCATTCCCGACGGCGTTAAACCTGAAAAATGCAGGGTTTATCACGTTACCGAAGATCCCGTTGATCCCCTTGTGCGTTTTTCAAGCACCCTTGACGGTAACTATATTGTTTTCAACACCGACCATTTCAGCGAATTTGCCGTTATAGAAATCGACACCTACATCAACGAAATTGAAGTGTCAACCTTACCTTCAAAGCTCACATATACAGCCGGCGAAAAATTGGATTTAAGTGGCATTGAAATAAGCGCTCAGATGAGCGACGGCACAACGGTAATAATTGATGATTATGACGTTTCGAATATTGACACAAACACACCCGGCACAAAAACTGTCAATATTTATTACACTTTAGATGGTGTGACCAAAACGGTTTCTTTTGAGATTAAAATTCTCCCTGCAAAAGCAATTGACATAGCAATCAAAAAGCCTTCGGTAGAAAAAATCAAATACGGTGATATTCTGGTAATGCATGCCGTTACGTCAGATTTGCCCGATGGATATTCGGTTGTATGGAGTTCAAGCAGCGATGCCGTTGAACTTACACCCTCCGAAAACGGAATGACATGTGAAGTTAAATCAGTTAAAAACGGCAATTTCACTGTAAAAGCAACGGTTATTGACGATGAAGGAAACAACGCTTACAATTCTGAAGGTGAACCGTCAGCAGCCTCACAGTCACTTACATCAAAAGGCGGTTTCTTCTGGAAAATCATTTCTTTCTTTAAAAATCTTTTCAAAATCGAACGTGTAATCGACAAAAACCTTTAAAAATAAGCCATGAAGTTCAGATGAGCTTCATGGCTTTAAGTTTATTCATTATTATTTGCGCTTGCGATGACTTTATCGGCAATGGATTTAAGCTGATCGATCGTTTCAAGGGAGCCGATTTCCTGCCTTAACGCTGCGGCACCTCGGATGCCTTTAATATACCAAGCGGAATGTTTGCGTGCTTCACGCATACCGATATAATCGCCTTTATATCGGCAAAGAGTTTCAATATGACGGAGCATCACCGCCATTCTGGTTTCTATAGGAGGCTCCGGCAGAATAACGCCCTTATCAAAATAAGCGTTAATCTGAGAAAAAAGCCACGGTGCGCCGAGCGCTCCCCTGCCGATCATAATGAAATCGCAGCCCGTCACTTTCAGCATATTTTCAGCTGAAGCAGGATCAATTATATCTCCGTTTCCGATTACGGGAACGCTGACAGTTTCCTTAACCTGTCTGATTATGTCAAGATTCACGGGTGGAGCATACATCTGCTTTCTTGTTCTGCCGTGAACGGTCAAAGCTGATGCACCTGCAGACTCCTGAAGCCTTGCCATTTCAACGGCATTTAGGTTATCGTCATCCCAACCTGCGCGGAATTTGACGGTTACAGGAATATCGACAGCTTTAACAACCGCTTCGGTTATTCTTGCGGCAAGGTCGGGGTCTTTCATAAGAGCGCTTCCGCCGCCGTTGCCTGCAATCTTCGGTGCAGGACAGCCCATATTTATATCAACCGCGCAGCAGCCCGTTGCGGCTGCTTTTTTTGCAGCTTCTGCCATTGTTTCGGGCTCACAGCCAAAAATCTGAACAGCTGCAGGCTTTTCGGTTTCGCCAAGCTTCATAAGCGTATCGGACTTACGGTCATGCATAATAAGACCTTTTGAGCTGACCATTTCGCTGACAACGTAAGCCGCACCGAATTCGATGCAAAGCTCTCTGAAAGCTCTGTCGGCAACCCCCGCCATCGGAGCGAGAGCTGCATATCCTTTTATTTCAATGTTACCTATTTTCATCTGTTTCTCCAAATTAAACGCCGAAATACCGATGCGCATGTTCATCTTCTAATATTTCAATCGTACCGGTATTGCTGTTTTTTGCAAAATCAATAGCTTTTTTCAGTATTTCAGCATTCTTGGTATAAACAACAAATTGGTATGTATCGGCAACGAAAACAACGGTTTCACAGTTGCTCTTGAGATATTTATCAAACGAGCGCTCCAAATCTGTAATATCGGCTTCATTCTTATAGCCTTCAATGGCAATCCAAATCATCATTACATCGCAATCAAGTTCTTTCATGATGTTTTTACCTTGAATGACCTGTTTCTTTTCAAGTATATTTTGTAAATTTGCAAGATTATAAAAATTTGATTCATCTATTTTCCAAACGTATTCTTCAATGTTGATCACTTTCAAAAGTTCTTTGAATTTTTTTGAAGAAGCAGAGTAATCTTTCTCAACATGAAACATTACGCCGTGTGCCATTGATATTCACCCCGATAATTCAAGCTGTAAATTATGTTACCATTAAACCAAACTAATTTCAATAATTTTAAAAAAATTGCTGAAATTTACATTTTATATGATATAATATAGAATGGTTAAAGTTGGACATCTTAAAAATGAGGTGATTTTGAATGAAACTTCTTGCTCTTGACGGCAACAGTATTCTTAACAGAGCTTTTTACGGCATCAAACTTCTCACAACAAAAGACGGAACAAAATATACAAACGGCATCTACGGTTTTTTAAATATTCTTCTTAAACTGCGTGAGGAGGTTTCTCCCGATGCGGTTGCAATCGCTTTTGACGTTAAAGCACCTACTTTCCGCCACGAAATGTATTCAGGCTACAAAGCAAACCGCAAGGGCATGCCGCCCGAACTTGCTCAGCAGATGCCTGCGCTTAAAGAATTGTTGAAAGCTCTCGGATATAAAATTCTTGAAGCTCCCGGCTGGGAAGCCGATGACATTCTCGGCACTCTTGCCGCAAGCTGTCAGGAAGGCGATTTTTGTTACATCGCAACCGGCGACCGTGACTCTCTTCAGCTTGTCAGGGATAACGTTAATGTTCTTCTTGCGTCAACCAAAATGGGAAGACCGCAAAGCGTTTGCTACACAAGAGAAAAGGTTAAAGAAGAATATCTTGTTGAGCCTGAAAGAATGATTGACATAAAAGCTCTTATGGGTGACACCTCCGACTGCATCCCCGGCGTTGCAGGCATCGGCCAGAAAACCGCTCAGGAGCTTGTGAGCAAGTTCGGCTCGCTTGACGAAATTTACGGCAACATCGAAACAATTGAAATAAAAAAAGGCGTTCACGATAAGCTGGTCAACGATAAAGAAATGGCATATCTCAGCCTTGACTTAGGCACTATCCGCACTAACGCTCCGATTGAAACCGCTTACGGCTGTTACGTCCCCTCCGAAGCAGATTCGTTCAGAGTTACGGGCATTCTTGCCGAGCTTGAAATGTTCAAAATGATTGAACGTCTTGAACTCAAAGCGCCCGAAAGACTCGTACAGGATGAAAGCGGAGAAAAAATAATCACCGATTATTATGAGCAGGATGACCTGAAGTTCCTTTATAATAAACTGAAAAAAGACGGCGAAGCATATTTTGTTTTTGATTCGGGCAGATTTCTTTTTAAAGCTGACAACGGCGTTGCAACCGTTGAGCCGATGAACGGCGGATATGTTGAATTCTGCACGGAATTCCTTTTTAACAAAGAAATTAAAAAATACACATATAACTGCAAAGCGCTGTATGAATTTTTTTATGATTACGGCGATGATATTGAAGTTAACTGCATCAGCGGCGACGCCATGCTTTCGGCTTACCTGATTAACCCCTCTTCAGGGGCGTATGACCTCAAGCGCATCATTGCCGAATACGCAGACGGCGAGTTTGCCGAGGGCGATGAAACCGCATTTTACACCGCACATCTCAAAAAAGCTTTCGAAAACATGAACAAGCTTATTGAAGAGCATAACCAGACAAGGCTTCTTGAAGAAATCGAGCTTCCGCTTGCAAGAGTTCTTGCCTCAATGGAATGCGAAGGCTTCCTTGTTGACACAAACGGAATACGCAATTTCGGCGCTGAACTTCAGGGCAAAATCGAAACTCTTGTTGATGAAATTTACAGCGAGACGGGATATGAATTTAACCTTAACTCTCCGAAGCAGCTTGGCGAAGCCCTTTTTGAAAAAATGGGACTTCCCGCAAAGAAAAAGACGAAGAGCGGTTATTCAACAAGTGCAGAAGTGCTTGAAGGTTTAGCCGAAGATTACCCCGTTGTTGCAAAAATTCTTGAATACAGAACCCTTGCAAAGCTCAAATCAACCTATTGTGACGGACTTCTTAAAGTTATCGGCGATGACGGCAGAATCCGTTCAACGCTCAACCAGACCGAAACAAGAACGGGCAGAATTTCTTCAACGGAGCCCAATCTTCAGAATATACCCGTGCGTTCCGAGCTTGGAAGAGAAATGAGAAAATTCTTCAAAGCCAAAGAAGGCTGGACTCTTGTTGACGCTGACTATTCACAGATTGAACTTAGAGTTCTTGCTCACATTGCAAACGATGAAAACATGATAAACGCTTTCAACAACGGCGATGACATCCACGCTATCACCGCTTCTCAGGTGTTCAACATGCCGCTTACGATGGTTACCCCGATTATGAGAAGCAGAGCAAAAGCCGTTAATTTCGGAATTGTTTACGGAATCGGCGCATTCTCGCTCGCAAAGGATATAGGCGTTACAAGAGCAGAAGCCGACAGCTACATCAAAGGCTACCTTGCCAATTTCAGCGGCGTTGCAAAATATATGAAAGACGTTGTTGAAAAAGCAAAAGAGAACGGATACGTTGAAACCGTTTTTTCACGCAGACGCTATCTGCCTGAAATCACGTCTTCCAACGGAATGATGAGAGCCTTCGGCGAAAGAGTTGCGCTCAACATGCCGATTCAGGGAACGGCTGCAGACATAATCAAAATCGCAATGATAAGAGTTTACAACCGCCTGAAAGAAGAACGTCTGAAAGCCAGACTCATCATGCAGGTTCACGACGAACTTATCATTGAAGCACCCGATGACGAAGCAAGAGCGGTTGCTCAGATTGTAAAATACGAAATGGAAAACGCAGTTAAAATGCGCATTAACATGCAGGCAGATGTCGGAACGGGCAAAACCTGGTATGATTCAAAATCGTAAAAAGAAGTGAAAATATGAAAATACTTTTTGTATGCACCGGCAACACTTGCCGAAGCCCGATGGCAGAAGGAATTTTCAAAAGAATTCTTTCTGAACGCAGTGTTAAAAATATTGAATGTTCCAGCGCAGGTCTTTTTGCAATGACGGGCGATGAAGCAACTCCCGAAGCTATCAGAGCGGCTGAGATATTTGGCGCAGACATCAGCGACCACAGAGCAAGACGGATAACTTCATATATTCTTGACGAAACAGATAAGTTTGTCTGCATGACGCCCGAGCACGCCGCAAGCCTTTCGCTCTACGTGCCTGCCGAAAAACTTATTGTTCTTGACGAAGGCATTCCAGACCCTTACGGCGGCGATGCCGAAGTTTATATGCTGTGTGCAAACAGAATCAAATCCGCTTTGGTTGGCCAGTTTGAAGAAATAACATCGGAGGAAAAAGCATGAATTTTTCCGTTATAAGTATGAGCGCAGAGCATATTTCCCAAATCGGAAAGCTTGAAAGCGAATGTTTTTCTTCTCCGTGGAGCGAAAAAGCGCTGACGCAAGAGCTTGACAACGAAAGCTCGCATTTTCTTGTTGCCATTTACGAAAGAGTTCTCGGCTATATCGGCGTTCAGGAAATCTGCGGCGAAGCATATATAACCAACATTGCGGTTTTTGAAGAATTCAGGGGCAGCGGAATCGGAAGAGCACTTTTAAAGCGTGCCGCTGACGGTGCAAAAGAAAGAAACTGTGAATTCATAACCCTTGAAGTACGCAAAAGCAATTCAGCCGCAATTGCTCTTTATAAATCCGAAGGCTTTGAAGAAGTAGGAATCAGAAAGAATTTTTACACCGCACCGTCAGAAGATGCGGTTCTTTACACAAAATATTTCACCGAGAGGTAAAAAAATGAAGATACTTGCAATTGAATCCTCCTGCGATGAAACCGCAGCCGCCGTTGTTGAGGACGGCAGAAAAGTTTTATCAAACGTAATAGCCTCGCAGGTTAAGGAACATATTATATACGGAGGCGTTGTTCCCGAAATCGCCTCAAGAATGCACGCTCAGGCAATCAGCGGCGTTGTTTCAAAAGCGATGAGCGATGCCGGCGTTGATTACAGCTCAATTGACGCAATCGCCGTCACTTACGCACCGGGGCTTATCGGAGCGCTGCTTGTCGGCCTGAATTTTGCCAAAGGACTTTCATATTCAACGGGCCTGCCGCTTATCCCCGTTCATCATCTGCGTTCACACATAGCGGCAAACTATATCACAACGCCAGAGCTTGAGCCGCCTTTCCTCTGCCTTGTTGTTTCAGGCGGACACAGCCACATTGTTGCCGTTAACGATTACACCGATTTTAAAATCATCGGCAGAACAAGAGATGATGCCGCAGGCGAATGCATGGATAAAGCCGCAAGAGCAATGGGTCTGCCCTACCCCGGCGGAGTTAACCTTGACAAAATCAGCAAAGACGGCGATTCTTCGCTCTATAAGCTTCCGCACCCGAAGGTCGACGGCGGAGAATATGATTTCAGCTTTTCGGGGCTTAAAACGGCCGTTGTTAATACAATTCACAACGCAAAGCAAAAAGGAATTGAAGTGAGCGTACCTGACCTCGGAGCATCATGCATTGAAACGGTTGCAGATTGCCTTGTTAAAAACACCGTTAAAGCAGCTGAAAACTTCGGATTCAAAAAAATCGCCCTTGCCGGCGGAGTATCGGCTAACTCACGCCTGAGAGCAAGAATGGAAAAGGTCTGCGCCGAAAAAGGCTGGGAGCTTTATATGCCTGCACTTTCACTCTGCGGCGATAACGCTGCGATGGTCGGCGCACAGGGATTCTATGAATTCCAAAGCGGAAATATTGCAAGTTTAGATCTCAACGCATTCGCAACCATGCCCATTGACGAAAAAATCTGAACTTAACCAGTTGAAAATGAATTTATTTCCAAATAATCTTGCAAATATTGACTTTTAAATTTTATATGGTATAATTATAATGGGTTATGTTAAAGCTTTTACAAGCACCGTTTTGTCAAAGCGCACAAAACTTGTTTCAAAAGCATTGTTTTTATGTTAATTTTAGTTGGTTTCACACAAACGAAAGGAGAAAAACTATGGAAAATATGACTTCCAACAAGAGCGTTCTCTCTTGGATTGAAGAAAAAGTTGAACTTGTTAAGCCTGACAAAATTGTTTGGATTGACGGTTCTGAAGAGCAGATTGAACAGCTTCGCGCTGAAGCTTGCTCAACAGGCGAAATGATTAAGCTTAATCAGGACCTTCTTCCCGATTGCTACCTTCACCGCACAGCCGTTAACGACGTTGCCCGCGTTGAAGGCAGAACCTTCATCTGCGCACCCACAAAAGAAGAAGCAGGCCCCACCAACAACTGGATGGACCCCGCTGAAGCTTACGAAATGCTCTACGCGATTGCAAAGGACAGCTACAAAGGCAGAACAATGTATGTTATCCCCTATTCAATGGGTCCCGTTGGCTCAAAGTTCTCAAAAATCGGCATTGAGCTTACAGACTCGATCTACGTTGTTCTTAATATGGTTATTATGACAAGAGTAGGTACTGACGTTCTCAAAGCTCTCGGCGACAGCAACGACTGGGTTCGAGGTCTTCACTGCAGATGCGACATCGACGAAGAAAAGAGATATATCTGCCAGTTCCCTCAGGACAACACTATTATCTCTGTTAACTCAGGTTACGGCGGAAACGTTCTTCTCGGCAAAAAGTGCTTTGCTCTCAGAATCGCTTCATATCAGGGTAAAAACGAAGGCTGGCAGGCAGAGCATATGCTCATTCTCGGACTCCAGAAGCCCAACGGCGAAATCAAATATATCTGCGCTGCTTTCCCCTCAGCTTGCGGCAAAACCAACCTTGCAATGCTTATTCCTCCCGAAGGATATTATAACAAGGGTTACCGCGTATGGTGCGTAGGCGACGATATTTCCTGGATCAGAAAAGGCGAAGACGGCAGACTTTATGCCATCAACCCTGAAAACGGATTCTTCGGCGTTGCTCCCGGCACAAATGAAAAGTCAAACCCCAATGCTCTTGCTTCAACAAAGAAGGGCACAATTTTCACAAACGTTGCTCACAACCTTGACAACAACACCGTTTGGTGGGAAGGTCTTGACAAGAATCCTCCCGCAAACGCAATCGAATGGAAGGGCAACCCCTGGAACGGTCAGGAAACTGAAGAAAAAGGCGCTCATCCCAACAGCCGTTTCACAGCTCCCGCAAAGAACTGCCCTTGCATCAGCTCAGAATTTGAGAATCCTCAGGGCGTTCCGATTTCTGCAATCGTATTCGGCGGCAGAAGAGCTAAGCTTGCTCCCCTTGTTTATCAGTCAAGAGACTGGAATCACGGTGTATTCGTTGGCTCAATCATGGCTTCTGAAACAACAGCTGCTGCTGCTGGCGCAGTCGGCGTTGTAAGACGTGACCCCATGGCAATGCTTCCCTTCTGCGGATACAACATGGCTGATTACTGGCAGCATTGGATCAACATCGGTGCAACACTTGATGCTGACAAAGCTCCCAAGATTTTCAACGTTAACTGGTTCCGCAAGGATGACGAAGGCAACTTCCTCTGGCCCGGATTCGGCGATAACCTCCGCGTTCTTGATTGGATTATCGACCGTTGCGAAGGCAAGGTTGACGCTGTTGAAACTTCAATCGGTTATGTTCCCAAGGCTGAAGACATCAACCTTGAAGGCATCGAAGACGAAGTAAGCGACGCTCAGCTTGCTGAAATCCTCAGCGTTGATAACGCTCTCTGGAAAGATGAAATCGCAGGCATCGAAGAGTTCTACAGCAAGTTTGACAGACTTCCCGCAACTCTCAAGGCTGAACTTGAAACTCTCAAAGCCAACATCAATAAATAATTGATACAAATAACGCCCCGTACCAATCGGTACGGGGCGTTGCTGTTTGCATAAATTATTTCTTATCGCCGACAAACAAATCGTTTTCGGGTGAAAAAATATCAATCGCTTTATTCAGAACGGAAAAACGCACGTCGGCAACTTCGCCGCCGTATTCGCCATCAAGAGTCCATTTTTCAGGCTTATCAAAAATAAGTCTTGCTCTTGAGGTTTTGAAGAAAAGAATCTTTTCGCCGTCATACTGCTTACGGATAATCTTACCCATAACATTAAAAACGTCAGGAACGTTCTTGATTTTTCTGACAAGCAAAACTTCAAACAAACCGTCGTCAAGTCTGACATTGTTGCGGTCATACTTAAAAGTGCCTGCAACGGAGGTTGAATTTGAAATCGCGCCGAAATAAAAATCGTCCTCAATAACACCTTCGTCATATTCAAACCTGAGATGAATCGGCTTGAGAGCTTTTATATGGTCATAAGCGTGAATAACGCCGTCAATAACATAGGCGTTATGACCAAAAACGTTTTTAAGCTTCTGAGAAGTGCCGTAAGAAAGAGAAGTGAGCGCACCGAAAGAAGCAATGTAAGAGAAAAACCTGTTGTTGAAAAGGCCTATGTCATAACCGTTGGTATGGCCGTCAATAATCATATCGGTTGCTTCTCTTATATCCTTTGTCGGAATTCCCATGGTTGATGCAAGATCATTTGTTGAGCCTGTGGGAATATAGCCGACAGGGATGCGCTTGGGAAGCTGCATAATACCGTTAATCGTTTCGTTGAGCGTTCCGTCACCGCCGCAACAAATTACAAGGTCATTGTCAGCAATATGTTCTTTAACAAGATACGTAGCGTCGCCCTG
>Ga0233381_1000122_pt1 | contig 11400 bp, 11 predicted proteins | sample ElkDunMinimDraft_12_FD_180670 | JGI IMG/M metagenome (GOLD analysis project Ga0233381, IMG submission 180670) | Fecal eukaryotic communites from dung pellets of Tule Elk in California, USA - Elk Dung G0 | ecosystem: Host-associated > Mammals > Digestive system > Large intestine > Fecal | place... | reverse complement strand
GCTGTGGCCTCTTTGCCCGTAACGTCATGCGAGCGAAGGTCAACAAGAACAAGGTGATTATCCGTTCCGCCCGAAACAAGGTTGATTCCTCTTGAAAGAAGACCTTTTGCAAGAGCTGCGCAGTTGTCAATAATTCTCTGCTGATATTCTTTGAATTCAGGCTTGAGGGCTTCGCCGAAGCAAACAGCCTTTGCCGCAATAACGTGCATAAGAGGGCCGCCCTGATTGCCGGGGAAGATTGACTTGTTAACGGCAGCTTCGAGTTCTTTTTTGCAAAGAATGATGCCGCCTCTGGGGCCTCTGAGGGTTTTGTGGGTTGTTGAAGTTACGATGTCGGCATAAGGAACGGGTGAAGGGTGAAGACCTGCGGCAACAAGGCCTGCAATGTGAGCCATATCAACCATGAAATATGCGCCTACTGACTTTGCAATGTTGCTGATTCTTTCAAAATCAATAACTCTGGGGTAAGCCGATGCGCCCGCAACAATAAGCTTGGGCTGACATTCCTTTGCCATTCTTTCCATTTCGTCATAATCGATAAATCCGTCATCGCCAACGCCATACTGAACGGAGTTATAAAGTTTACCACTGACGTTAACCGTTGCACCGTGGGTTAAATGACCGCCGTGAGCAAGGCTCATGCCCATGATTGTGTCGCCGGGGTTGAGAACAGCGTTGTATGCCGCCATGTTTGCCTGAGCGCCCGAATGAGCCTGAACGTTGGCAGCTTCTGCGCCGAAAAGCTCTTTCAGCCTTTCGATAGCTATTGTTTCAACAACATCAACGTGTTCACATCCGCCGTAATATCTTTTACCGGGATAACCCTCGGCGTATTTGTTAGTCAGAACGCTACCCATTGCAGCCATAACTGCGGGGGAAACAAGATTTTCGGAAGCGATAAGTTCAAGGTTGTTTCTCTGTCTCGCAAGCTCGGCATCCATTGCGGCACCAATCTCGCTGTCATATTTGGATACGAATGATATTGTGTCGATGTAGTCTGAAAACATTTTAATCATCCTTTCATAATTGAGCAATCTTTCACGGATATAATAATATCACAAATCAAATTGACATGTCAAACCACAATGTTAACAAAAAATGCTTGTATTCTCTTAATAAATAGGTTATACTGTTATGTAATACATTTAAGGAGATGAATAAATGGACCCCATTAAGGTTGATTTTTCAAAAAAAGATTCAGCTAAAAAAGCTGATATAGTCATTCCGCCCGAAAGAGCAGCCCTCAAGATTGTTCTCAGCATTCTCTGCACGGCCGTTTTTGCCGTTGTGGCTTTTTATCTCTTGCTGCCGGCTCTCAACGTCAAATCATACGATCTTTATATCTATATCGGTGCCGTTGCCGCTTCTTACATCGTTTTCAATGCTGTATTCGCAAACGCTTTTATGAAGCCGGAATATATGCCCTACGTTAAGAAAAGAGCAATTATTCCCGGTATAATAATCGGCCTTCTTGTTGTTGCTGTTGTTATCGGTTTTGTTGTTTCAAGCGAATTCTTCAGAGCTAAATCATACAGTGAAATTATTACTGTTGAAACAAGAAACTTTACAGAAGAAATTGAAGCTGAAGACATTAACAGCTTCAAGGAAATTCCGAAGCTTGACAACGATTCCGCAACTCAGCTTGCCAACAAAGCCCTCGGTGACCTTGCCGAAAAAGGCTACGTTTCCCAGTTCACCGCTTCACCCGAAAGCACTCAGATTAACTATAACGGCACCCCCGTCAGAGTTGCTCCCCTTCAGTACGCAAGCATCATCAAATGGCTTTATAACACAAGCGAAGGTCTTCCCGGCTACGTTATCATCAACATGGCTGATGAAAGCACAGAATTCAAAGACGGTACAATCAAATATTCAACCGCTGAATATTTCAACAAGAAGCTCAGCCGTCATCTCCGCTTTGAATATCCCACTTACATGTTCGGCGACCCAACCTTTGAAGTTAATGACAACGGCGCTCCTTATTGGGTATGCCCCGTTCTTGACAAAACCATCGGCCTTTTCGGTGGAACAGACGTTATCGGCGCAATTCTTGTTGATGCCGCAACCGGCGAATGCGTTGAATATAACATGGAAGCTCTTCGCACTGACAAGAGCCTTCAGTGGATAGACAGGGTTTACGATTCCGACCTCATCGTTGAGCAGTATAATTACTACGGTAAGTACAGAGACGGATTCTGGAACTCAATCCTCGGCCAGAAAAACGTTATCACCTCAACTCAGGGTTATAACTACATCGCCAAGGATGACGACGTATGGATGTACACCGGCGTTACTTCCGTAACCTCCGACAGCTCCATCACCGGTTTCGTTCTTGTTAACCAGAGAACAAAAGAAACCCAGTATTATCCCGTAACCGGCGGTACAGAAGCCTCCGCTCAGGAAGCCGCTCAGGGCCGCGTTAAGGACCTCGAATACACAGCAACCTTCCCCCTTATCGTTAACATCGACGGTCAGCCCACTTACTTCATGTCTCTCAAGGACAACAGCGAAATCGTTCAGCAGTATGCACTTATAAACGTTAACCAGTATAACAAAATCGGCGCAACAAGCACCGACCTCAGCGCCTGCCTTGATAATTACAGAAAGTCACTTGCCGCAAACGGCGTTCAGGCAGAGAATGCACCTGCCGCAGACGAAACTCCCGATGCACCCAAGGCTGAAGTTCTCACCGCAACCGGCGAGGTTACCGAAATCAGAACAGCCGTTAAGGGCGGCGAAAGCTATTATTACGTCAAGCTTGCTCTCAACGATTCTTATTTCTCGGTTTCGGCTTCTCAGGCTGAAGAGGTTATTATTCTCAACGTCGGCGACAGCGTAACCGTTACCTACACCGGCGAAGGCAGCATCATCAAAGCAGAATCCTTCAAAATCAACTGATTTATTAAAAGCCGTTTCATCTGAAACGGCTTTTGACAGTTAATAAAGTTTTATTTTCTGAACAGGTGAAAACTATGGAATTTTACGAAAACAGGCAAGAACCCGAAAAAGCGGTGCTTATCGCCGTTGACACGGGTGAATATAACTGCGAATCTTCGCTTGATGAACTTGAAGAGCTTGCCAAAACAGCGGGCGCCGAAGTTATCGGCAAAGTTACGCAAAAAAGAGACAGACCCGATTCTGCCGCTTTTCTCGGCAGCGGCCGTCTTGAAGAGCTTGCGGAATTCTGCGAAAACAACGAAATTGACCTTGTTATCGCAGACAGCGAGCTTTCACCCGCTCAGCTTCGCAACATCGAAAACGCCGTTAAGGTCAGGGTTGTTGACCGAACAACGCTGATACTTGATATTTTTGCCGACAGAGCGCTCAGCAACGAAGGCAAGCTTCAGGTTGAGCTTGCTCAGCTTAAATACTCTTTGCCGAGGCTTACGGGTCAGGGCATTAAGCTTTCAAGGCTCGGCGGCGGTATCGGCACAAGGGGCCCCGGCGAAACAAAGCTTGAAACCGACAAACGCCATATCAGGCGCAGAATCAAATCGCTTTCCGAAGAGCTTGAAGCTCTTGAAAAACGCAGAGGATTGGCAAGAGCAAGGCGCGAAAAAGACGGCGTTGAAACCGTTGTTATCGTCGGTTACACAAACGCAGGCAAGTCAACGCTTATGAATGCATTGACGGAAGCGGGTGTGCTGGCTCAGGATAAGCTTTTTGCAACGCTTGACCCAACCTCAAGAGCGTTAACCCTTGCTGACGGCAGAAAGGTTATGCTTATTGACACGGTCGGATTTATCCGCCGCCTGCCCCATAACCTTGTTGAAGCCTTCAAATCAACGCTTGAAGAAGCCGTCTGCGCAAAGGTCATTCTCAACGTGTGCGACGCTTCCGACGAAGAATGCGGCGAGCATCTTGACGTCACAAACGAATTGCTTGAAGAGCTCGGCTGCTCGGGCAAGCCCATTATTCCTGTTTTCAATAAGTGCGACCTCGCCGACCCCGACAGCCCTTTTTTCAACGAACCGAGAGCGGTTATGATCTCCGCACTTGAAAAAACAGGGCTTGACAAACTCCTTGAAGCCATTGCCAAAGCTTTGCCGCCAACAAGAGCAAAGGCAAAAATGCTCATTCCTTATTCCGACGGAGCTGCGGCCGCCGCGCTGCGCAAGGACGGCATAATCAACTTTGAAGAATACAGAGCCGACGGCCTTTATTTTGAACTGATTGCCGACGTTTCAATGATTGACAGGTATCAGAAATACTGCGTTGAATAAACCAAAATTTACACCTTGTTAAAATCTGACGGTTGACAATCAAAGCCGATATGATTATAATATAGACACATATTTGCAATACAGGCAAATAAAAAATACATGAAAAGGGGACAAAAAATCATGGACATCAACACCGAAGGTCTTGAACAGCTTATCGTTGCTTTCACAGAACTTATCGCAAGTTTTGACATCAAAGCTCTCAACTTTGAAGGCATTGAAGCACTTCTTGACAAATTACATCCTATTCTCAACCCGTTCTGGGCATTTGTTAACGAAATCCTTGAAGCTCGTTTCGGATTCTGATTAACACACACGCAGACCTGCTTTTGCAGGTCTGTTTTTTCTTGTTTTTACGCATAAGCCGTGTTATAATCATTAAGGAGCGTGACGGAATGAAAAAGTATTCTTTACCCGATAAGTTTACATATACAGCCCATACCGGATGCATGAAAACAGCGCAAAATTCGCTTGCTTCAATTGACGAAGCGGTGAAATTCGGCGCAAACACCGTTGAGTTTGACCTTAATTTCAATTCAGACAACGAGCCGGTGCTTTCTCATGACGCCCCAAAAGGCGGAGAAGTTGCGTTGGACAATGCTTTTGAAAAAATCAGCAATTACCCCGACATAGCCGTTAACGTTGACGTTAAAAGCACTGCAGCGCTTGAAAAGGTTTTGCCCTGCGCTCAGGCGCACGGCGTTGCCGAGCGCATTTTCTTCACCGGTATTCACGACGGTTTTGTTGATTCGGCGGCGCAAAAAGGCAACGGTGTGCCTTATTTCCTCAACGTCAGCGTTAAACCCCGTTTTATGCAAAGCAAAAAATATCTTCTTTCTCTTGCTGAAAAAGTCAGAAGCAGCGGAGCAATCGGCATAAACTTCAACAAAAAAGGCGCAACAAAAAAGCTTGTTGAAGTTTTTCATCAGAACGGATTGCTGGTATCTGTCTGGACGGTTGATTCGGAAGAAGAGATGCGCAAAATCCTCAGCCTTTCTCCCGACAACGTAACAACCCGCAGGCCCGACATTATGCAAAAGCTTCTTAAAGAAAACAAATAAATGAAAAAGCAGTGCCGCAAAGCACTGCTTTTTCTGCATATGTATGTCACTCTTGGAGAATGATTCTTTCAGGCAACGTGATGGTTACGGATTTTTGCCTGTGAAAAGTCGATAACGGGAGCTTCCTCAATAACCTCTGCAGGGGCCCTGCCTTGAATGTTTCTGTAAGCTCTTGCGATTTCTCTCTGCTTGCGGATGCGGCGGTTGCGAATGGCAACTCTGATTGCTCTTGCAAGCTTCTTTTCAAAAGCAACAACCTTTTTTTCATAAATAAAGCCAACTATAAGAAGCACTACTGCCGAAAATTCAAAAACTGTTCTGATTATATCTGCAAATGACATTTTTCATTCCTCCGATTCAAAAACATTTGTTCTGTGTGTTTATTATATCAGGTGAACATTCGTTTGTCAAGACAAATGTTCGGTTTTTTGACATTTATTTTGTATTTTTATTTTAGCACAACATATTGTGCTTGTCAATTAATATATACACAATAACTGCCGATTTTATGCTTTTTTTCGTCGCCTTTTTTTGTTTGTTTTTACCGATTTTTTGTTTTTTTCGATAATTTTTTGCCGCAGTTGACAATTCCTTACAGCGGTAATATAATAATTAAAAATTACTTTCGGAGATGATATTATGTATACCGTATGGAGTTTTCTCAGACAAAGCGCTGTCAGAATTCATCTTGCCGCAGCAAAAGCAATTTTCAAAGCAACGGGCGGCAAGCTTCCCAAATCCCTTTTTTGTTCCAGAGCCAATCCGCAAAAAGTCGGCACAAGCGTAAAAATCCTTGGCGAGGGTGAATATTGGACCGATATTGCCAAGTTCGACTCTGACGGTAACATTTCCGACGAAGATTTTGTTATCCTTTCAACAACCGACCTTCATCTTGACACCGACCATGATCTCAACACCAAGACCGTTGAGATGCTTTATAAGCATATCCGCGATTCAAAGCCTGACCTTGTTGTTCTCACGGGCGACGTTATTCTTTCAAAATTTCAGCAGATTGATGCAATCCAGTTTGCTCAGATGATGGAAAAAATCGGCGTTTACTGGACAGCCGTTTTCGGAAACCACGAGGTAAGGGAAGAAAAAGGCTTCTATAAATACCTTCTTATGAAAAGCTTTGCAGATTATGACCATTGCCTTTGCAAGCACGGCCCGAAAGAGCTTTTCGGCTACGGCAACCACACGGTCAACATCATCGGCAAAGGCGGCAAGCTTCGCAAAACCCTTTTCTTTCTGGATTCAGGCAGAGATATAATCGACAAATACCGCGAAGAACACGGCTGCCCCGCCGAATATGACGCATATGACTTCCTGAAAAACAACCAGATTGATTTTTACAAAAAAGAGGTTGACCGCCTTAAGGCAAAATACGGCGAATGCAAATCATTGATGTATATGCATATTCCCCTTCCCGAATATTCCCTTGCTTTCAGCGGAAGCTATGAGGAAGGCTTTGTGCCTACGGGCGAATGCGAAATTCTTTACGGCAGACAGTTTGAAAGCGTCGGCTCCTCCAAATTCAACAGCGGCATGTTTGACGCCATTCTTGAAAAGCAGAGCACTCAGGCTGTTTTCAGCGGCCATGACCATATCAACGACTGGTGCGCAGTTTATAAGGGCGTTTATCTTGTTTACAGTCAGACCGATTGCTATAACCTTTACCACGTCGGAACAAAATTCGGCTGGGATGAAAAGGACTGGACCCATGGCGTAACTCTCACAACCCTGCATGCCGACGGCACGCTTGATTTTGCTCAGAGGTTCAACAGCCTTTACGTTTGATTTCCTTCCCTTTGTCTTTATTTTATCACTTCATATGTCCAATAAAAAGGACTGCGATTCCGAATTTGGAACCGCAGTCCTGCTTTTTTTGAAAATTTTTAATTAATAAAGGTCGAATGAGCTGTAAATTTTCCAATCGCCGTCTTCGTTAACAAGAACAAGCGAAGCACTGTCCGCGTCGCTGTCTTCCTTGCCTTTAACGGTAAGGTCAAAATCAATTTCGTAAGCCTTTTCGATTTCAGTTTCGCCAAGACCGATTAAAGAATACTGGGCAATGATTGCTTTGAGCTCTTTGTTTGTAAGCTCATCCTTTTCAATGTTCTTAACTTTGAACTTTATGTTCTTGCCGTATTCGGCTTCAAGATATTCAACTGTGTCGTGAAGCTGCTGCTCAACGTCATCAAAAAGATCTTCTTCGTTTGAATAAAGAACCTTGCTTGTTTCAGGCATAAGGTCTATGTAATCATCAACGTCCTGAGTCTGAATGGCTTTGAAATAATCCTTAACGGCACCCTTAGCGCCTGAGCCGCCTGCGATTGCACCGATAATCACAATCAGAAGAACTGCAAGAGCTGCAACGGGTGCGGCAAGCTTGCCTATCTTTGCGATTTTAGCCTTGTTTTCAGGCGCAATTTTGAGAAGCGCGGATAAATCAAAAGCTTTCTTTGCCTTTGACTTGGGAACGGCTGTTCCGCAATTGCCGCAAACGGATGATTCGGGGCTCAAAGGAGCGCCGCAATTACTGCAAAAATTTGACATATTATTTTACCTACTTTCCTAATTCCACAATATCTTTAATGTATATATTATAACCTTACACAACTTGCTCTGTCAACATCTCTTTTATTCAGGCTTCCATTCTCTGATAAGCTGCTTATAATGGTTGCCCTTGTGTTCAAAATCTTTATAAACGTTATAGCTTGATGCGGCGGGCGACATAAGGCAGCTCTTGCCTTTTTGAGTAAACCTGAAAGCGGCGCAGACCGCCTGCTCCATGTCTTCAGCAATGAAAACGTTTTTCCTGCAGTTTCTTTTGATAAGCTCCTGACAAAGAGCCGTTCCGGTTTCGGGAAGACCGATAAGGTTTTTAACCGGGCAAACTGCAAGCCAGTCAACAAAGCCGGAATAATCAATTCCTCTGTCCATGCCGCCGAAAATAAGGGTGTCAACATCGCCGATTGCCTCAACGGCGCATTCAACCGCTCTGGGGATGGTTGCAATTGAATCGTTCCAGAATTTGATTCCGTGATACTCTCCGACGGGTTCCATTCTGTTTTCAATGCCCTTGAAATTCTCAACGGCAAGCCTTATATCTTCATCGCTTATTCCGAGGCATCTGGAAACCGTTGCCGCAACGCAGACGTTATATCTGTTATGTGAGCCTTTGAGTCTGTCATTTTCGGCTGCGGCTTTAATTATTGCTTCGTCGCCTCTGCCGCCGTTTGAGCAAACTTTGATAACCGAGGGAATAACGATTGAAAAATCAAAATATTCATCAAAATTCTGCTCGGCATTGCAGATGAAAAAGTCGCTTGTTTTCTGATGGCGCAGAATATTCATTTTGGCGGCAACGTAACCGCCGAAGCCGTTATAATGGTCAAGATGCTCGGGATAAATATTTGTCATAACGGCAATATGAGGCGAAGCGGTTGTAAATTCAAGCTGATGGGACGACATTTCAATAACCGCAACCTCAGGCTCGCCCTCTTCAAGGCTGTCAAGAACGGGAACGCCGATGTTACCTATCAGGCAGGCTTTTTTGCCGCCTTGCTTAACCATGCTGTAAATCAGAGTTGAGGTTGTTGTTTTGCCTTTTGTTCCTGTTACGCCAACGCAGATGCAGCTTGAAAAACGGAGAAAAAGATCCGTCTGGCAGGTAACCTCAACTCCGTCGGGCACAAAAACGTCTTTGAATGACATTCCGGGGGTTTTAACAACAACGTCGTATTCTTTGATTGCGTTAAGATAGTCCTTGCCGCAATGCAATGTCACGTTGGGATCGGCAATCTCGATTTCGCGCATATCGGCAATCCCTATATGTTTTTCGGGCAGATGGCGTCTGATTATATCATAAGTTGAGCGGCCCTCGCGCCCGAAGCCCAGAACAAGCACTTTGCGGCTGTTAAAATATTCAATCAAGTGCTGAAACATATCCGTCTATCTCCTTTGCCTTATTGAACTCGGCATATTTTTATTAAAAACAATAAAAATCGGCTAAAATCTAACCTTATAATAAATACAGTTAGTTTATTATAACAAATATCAACATTATATTCAAGAAAAAATAATCGTTTTTTGCGCAATGACGTAAATAAATTTATCCGCCCAAGACTTGACAAAAAGGCCGTAATGTTGTATTTTTAAATTAACTTATTATTAGTATTGCGCCCATGCGCAATAAAAACTATTCAGGAGGAAAAACCATGAAGAAGATTATCGCAATTCTCCTTGCTTTCGCAATGCTCTTTGCTTTTGCAGCTTGCGGCGGCAACGACGAACCCGAAACCACAACAGCTCCCGCAGTTGAAGAGTCAACCGATGCTCCCGCAGTTGACGAATCAACAGAAGCTCCCTCCGCTGATGACGCTACCGAAGCAGCATCAGACGAAGCTACCGAAGCCGCTTCAGTCGACGCTTCCGCAGACCCCTCAGCAGTTGATCCCTCTGCAGCTCCCGCAGCTGACATGACAAAGGCTGAATTCGTTGCTTTCATTAACGCTGAAACAGCTAAGGCAGCAAAGGGCACATACAACTACAACAGAGACTGCTCATACACAAGCCCCATCGATGTTGGCGGCGCAACAGGCATCCTTAACGGCATCATCAGCGCTATCGACGAAAACTCCAACCTTGACACAGTTGTTGGCGATTTCCTCGGCATCGGCGTTAAGAAGGGCACATATCCCAAAGATGATGTAAGCGAAGATTACAGAATCAAGGCAACATCTCTCACAGAAGCTGACCTCGGTTCATTCACAGCTGCTAACGGCGTTTACACCTTCACTCTTGCAAACGCTACCAACCCCAAGAAGACAGGCGCTACTCCTCTTTCAAGATTCACAAACGACTTCATCACACACGAAGAAGTTGTTGACGGTATCGCAGGTTTCACAACCGCTATCACCGTTAAAGAAACAACCGTTAACTACAAGAACATCAAGGTTGAAGTAACTGTTGCTGAAGGCAAAATCACAAACATCAAGTATTCATATGCTTTTGATGCAACTCTTGCTCTTAAGGCCGGTATCACAATCAACGGCAACGGCGCAGCTGTTACAAAGGCTGAGTTCTCAAACATCCAGTATTAATTTAAACCGAACTGAACAGTTTGCCCCCGCATCCGAAGATGCGGGGGCTTTTGTTTTTCTCTTATTTTATTTTTGCATTGATTTTTTTGCTTGTTGTTCTCAGACAAATCATAACAATTGCCCAGACCGCAAAATAAACAGCAACAAAAATTCCCGTAAAAATGAGCAAAACCCTTGGGTTAAAAGGTATCCATGAATTCAGAACATAGCAAAGCGAATAAGCAACATAGAGAAGTGAAAAATGACACAAAAGCGATTTCATGATCGGCCAATGCTCAATTTGATTGAAAACGCTTGCTCCTGCGTGAACAAACGCAAGAAGGTACGTTGAAATTATCCCTAAGAAAACTTCGTTTCCGCTAAGCGAGAAGTCTTCTCCTGCCTTTGAAATGATAAAATAAACAATCGCAAGAACAATCGGGCCAAAACCGCCAAAAACAAACCCTCTGTGTAAAAATTTCCTGAAATAAATGTTCATTACAAACCAAACCTTTCCTTTACTTTTTTTATGTTTCTTCGTGAAATATAATCAACAAATCCGTTTTTGAATTTAACCTTCAGTGCACCCGAAACAGATGCATCAAATCGTTCGATTTTTCTTATGTTTGCAAGGCATGACTGATTAATTTTAACAAAATTTTGGCTTAGCTCTTCTTCGATTCTGAAAAGGCGAAGCTTCAGTATATATTTTTCGTTTTGGGTCATGGCATAAACCTTGCCGTTTTCAACGGTAAAGCAATGAATGTCAGAAGCAGAAAGCAGAACCGCATCTTTGTTTTCAGCATATCCTATCAGCTCAAACGCATCATCCGAAACGAGCCGTTCGATTTCATCAACAAGCCCTGTTCTTTCGTGAGCAAAAACAAGAATCTCTTCTTCGCAGAATTTGTCAATTGTAATTTTGCACTTCATTAAAAGCCTCCTTTCGGTGATATAATATCAACCCGCGTTTAAAAACTCAATATTTTTTAACTGTTCGGTAAATTTAAAAAATTAATCGGTAAAAAAGGAGTA
>Ga0233381_1000121_pt1 | contig 11411 bp, 10 predicted proteins | sample ElkDunMinimDraft_12_FD_180670 | JGI IMG/M metagenome (GOLD analysis project Ga0233381, IMG submission 180670) | Fecal eukaryotic communites from dung pellets of Tule Elk in California, USA - Elk Dung G0 | ecosystem: Host-associated > Mammals > Digestive system > Large intestine > Fecal | place... | reverse complement strand
GCAGGCAACTCGCAGATTCAAACACTTTACAAGCTGGTTGACGGCAAGGTTGAGGCGGTTGAGTTCATTGTTCCCGAAGGCGCAGGATACGTTGACATTCCGTTCAAAGAACTCAAGCTTCTGCCTAATCTTCTCATCGGCTGCATTATCCGCAACGGCAAAATCATCTATCCCGGCGGCGATAACGTTATGAAAGCAGGCGACAGCGTTGTTATTGTTACGGCCGGCAGAATTCTTGAAGACCTTCACGATATATTCATGTGAGGCGGTAATTTAAAATGAGTTACAAATCCATTCTTTATTATATAAGCAAAATTCTGCTTGTTGAAGCTGCCCTTCTTGCAGCAACCGCAGTAACGGCTCTGATTTACGGTGACGACACCTTCCCGGCATTTGCAATTACGATCGGATTGCTGATTGTGTTTGGCCTTATCGGGCTCAAGCTTAAGCCGCAAAAGACCTCAATCTACGCCAAAGAAGGCTATTTTATTGTTGCTTTTGCCTGGATTCTTATGTCGCTTTTCGGCGCTCTCCCCTTTTGGATAAGCGGACATATACCGAGTTTCATCGATGCTTTTTTTGAAACGGTTTCAGGCTTTACAACAACGGGCGCAACCATCCTCACAAACATTGAAGCTTTACCTAAAAGCCTGCTTTTCTGGCGAAGCTTTACCCATTGGATCGGCGGCATGGGCATCCTTGTTTTTGTTATTGCCATTATGCCTAAAACCGAAAGTTCATCAATGCATATCATGAAAGCGGAAGTGCCCGGCCCGACGGTAGGCAAGCTTGTTTCAAAGCTCGGCGCATCGGCAAGAATCCTTTACGGCATATATTGCCTGATGAGCTTTATTCAGGCAATTCTTCTGTTTGCCGGAGGAATGCCTCTCTTTGACAGCATTGTTACCACCTTTTCAACTGCAGGCACAGGCGGATTCGGAGTCCTCAACAACAGCATCGAAGGCTATAACAACCTTTATTTTGAAATTGTGATTGCTGTTTTCATGCTTCTTTTCGGCATCAACTTTAACCTTTATTATCTGATCGGTGCCAAGCATTTCAAACAAGCGTTAAAAAGCGAAGAACTTCGCACATATCTCGGAATAATAATCACGTCATCGGTTCTTATCGCTTTATCGCTTATTATTTCAGGAAAATTTGACGTTGGCAATTCATTCAGGTATGCCTTTTTCCAGGTAATTTCAATTATGACAACAACCGGTTTTTCAACAACCAATTTTGACACCTGGCCTGTTATAACCAAGCTTATTATCTGTTTTCTGACTGTAATCGGAGCTTGCGCAGGCTCAACGGGCGGCGGCATTAAAGTTTCAAGGCTCATGATTCTTGTTAAGGGCGGCATAAGAGACCTAAGAAAGGCCATCAATCCCAGAAGCATTGAAACCGTAAAGATTGACAAGCGCACAGTTGAAGAGCCTGTTGTCCGCAGTGTTTCAATGTTTTTCGGAACATTTATGATAATCACCTGCGTTTCAACTCTTCTTGTTGCCCTTGACGGCAGAGACATTGTAACAACCTTTACATCGGTGCTGACTTGCATTGACAACGTCGGCCCGGGTCTCGGAGCTGTCGGACCCGCAGGCAATTTTGCAGCATTTTCAAATTTGAGTAAAATTGTTCTGTGCTTCGATATGCTCGCCGGCAGACTTGAGCTTTTGCCGATGATTATGATTTTCTCCCCCTACGCCTGGTCAAGAAAATATTCATAAAAAAATGACGCAAATCAAGGAATGGTTTTTATTCTTTGAAATGCGTCATTTCTGTTTTATTTAATTTTGACTATTTTATTGCCCTTAACAAAAAAAGCATTTTTGGCAAGGTCAATCAGCGGTTTGTCATTCATTGAATCGGTATAAAAATTATCAATAACGGCATCGGGATATTTTTCTTTGAACGCCTTAACCTTGTTTTCTCTGAAGCAAAAGCTTTTAAGCTTATATTCTTCAAGGTCAACCTGTGTTCCGATATAATTTTTGATGTTAAGTCTTTTGCAGATTTCTTCAAGAACAACATCCACACATGCCGAAATGATAATGTCATCATCCTGTCGTTGCTGAAAATAAAACGGTTTAATCTTATGGATATGTTTATCCCAGAATTCATTAACAACCGCAGGTATATCTGGCAGATTCTTTCTGCAATAATCCTCAACAACCTTGGCATGCTTATCCATAACGTCATCCAGCGTCATTTTGCTCAGCTTATAATCGGCAATTGCGCCGATTGCCCAAGGAAGAGCCGTAACAAGCTTCGGGTCTTTTCTTAAAACATATAAGAAAAGGTCCACACCGGATTCGCCCTTATAAATGGTGTTATCAAAATCATAAACATTCATAGCGCTACCTCTTTAATTTTCTTTTGTCCCTTTGGAAATTATATACCCGTGCTTTGCCTTTATTGTTCTTTACAAGAATTAATTTCTTAGCATTTTATTAAGATTGGATTAACAAGTCATTAATTGTATTATTTTGCAAAAACGGCAAATGTTTCAAAGCATATTCTTGTTTTTTAACTTCATAAATGGTATAATTCCAACGAAAAAACGGGGAGGCTAAAAAATGAAAAACAGAATTAAAGACAGAGATTTTTATAAAGCATTTTTCACAATGACTTTCACTCTGGCGCTTCAGAATCTGATTGTTTTCGGAGTCAACCTTGCCGATTCGGTCATGATGGGCGCTTACAGCGAAACCGCCCTGAGCGGAGTCGGAATATGCAACAACATTCAGTTTTTTCTTAACATGGCAGCGTCGGGTGTTGCTTCGGGAATGACGGTTATCGCCTCTCAATACTGGGGAAAGCGCGACACAAAAGCAATCCATAAGGTATCGGCTGTCGGAATATGGATCGGGCTTGTCTTTTCATTTCTTATTTTCGCTTTTGCTGCCGTTGCGCCCGAGTTGCTTATAAGACTTTTCACAGATAAAGAAAACGTCATCGAACAGGCTGTGCTTTACCTTGACATAATTAAGCATACATATATTATTTATGCTCTGTCAACGATTCTGCTTGCTGTTCTCAGAAGCGTTGAAACGGTTAAAATCGGATTTTACGTTTCACTCTCTTCCTTTGCTGTTAACATTTTCCTGAACTATATTCTCATTTACGGAAAACTCGGCATGCCCGAAATGGGGGTACAAGGCGCTGCGGTTGCAACTCTCATTTCACGCGCAATTGAACTTGCCGTTGTTATTGTTTATATATTCATCGGCGACAAAAAGCTACACTGCAGAATCAGAGATCTGCTCGGATTTGACGTTCAGATGTTTAAAGATTACATTAAAACAGGGCTGCCGCTTATGATGAGCAGCGTCTCATGGGGCCTTGCAATGAGCATTCAGGGCGCAATCATCGGCAGATTAATTGAAAGCGCAATAGCAGCCAACAGCATAGCAACAACAATTTTTCAGGTTGCAACGGTAATCTGCTATGCTTCAAGTAACGCTGCGTGCGTTCTTATCGGCAAAACAATCGGTGAAAACAAAAAAATGGATATAATTAAAAAGCGCAGCAAGAATCTCCAGTTAATATTCCTTGCAATCGGCTTTGTTTCAAGCGCATTGCTGCTGATATTCAAAAACCTTATCATTGATTTTTACGATGCTTCGCCTCAAACGGTTGAAATTACAAATCAGTTCATATATATCCTTTGCGTAACAATTATCGGCACAGCTTATGAAGCCCCTGCCCTTTGCGGAATTGTTTCGGGCGGCGGCGAAACGGCATTTGTTCTTAAAAACGACATAATCTTCATGTGGCTGATTGTTTTGCCCGCAAGCGCCCTGAGTGCATTTGTTTTTAAATTTCCCGTTGCGGTCACTTTTGCCTGCCTTAAAGCTGACCAGGTTCTCAAGTGCGCCGTTGCATATTTCAAAGTGAACAGCTTTAACTGGGTCAAATCGGTCACAAGAGAAGAAAAAGCAAGTTGAGAAGCCGAATTATGCATAAAGATAACCAAAATCCGTTGAAATAATGCCTGTTTTCAGGTTATTCAGCCAATAATTTGCAAGATTATAAAATAACACTTGCAAAATTCGTTAATATAATATAGAATATAGAACAGTGTTATTAACGGAGGTAAATTTAATGGAAATCCAGAAGCTTTCCCGTGAGCAGCTCTGCGAACGCCTTGCAGCTCTTAATGAAAAATATAACAGCTACAAAGCTCTCGGTCTTTCTCTCAACATGGCAAGAGGAAAGCCCGGCGCTGATCAGCTTGACATAACAAACGCTATGATGGCCCCCGAATATCTCAGCAATTACCTTGCCTGTGACGGTACCGAAGTTCGCAACTACGGAATTCTTGACGGTATCCCCGAATGCAAAAAGATTTTTGCCGATGTTCTGGGCGTTGAAAGCGAAAACATAATTGTTTTCGGCAACGCAAGCCTTACAATTATGTATGATTATATTGCTCAGTGCATGCTTTTCGGCGCAGGCTCAGAGCCTTGGAGCAAGCAGGGCAAAATCAAATTCCTCTGCCCCGTTCCCGGTTATGACAGACATTTTGCAATTCTTGAGCACTTCGGAATTGAAATGATTAACATCCCCTCCGGCGAAAACGGCCCCGACATGGACATGATTGATGAGCTTATCAAGGACTCAAGCGTCAAGGGCGTAATCTGCGTACCGATGTATTCAAACCCTACAGGAATCACATATTCAGATGAAACAGTTCGCCGCTTTGCTGCGCTCAAACCCGCCGCAAAGGATTTCAGAGTTATCTGGGATAATGCCTACTGCGTTCACCACATAAACAGCGATCACGATTCGCTCCTCAACATTTTTGAAGCCTGCAAGGAATTCGGTTCTGAAGATTACTTCATCGAAGTTACTTCAACCTCAAAGATTTCATTCCCCGGTGCAGGCGTTGCAGCACTTGCCGCTTCAAGCAACAACATCGCCGCAATCAAAAACAGGATGAACGTTCAGACAATAGGCTACGATAAAATCAATCAGCTCAGACACGCAAACTTCTTTAAAGATAAAGCAGGCATTGACGCTCACATGCAAAAACATGCGGACATTCTTAAACCGAAGTTTGACGCCGTTCTTGAAGCTTTTGAAGAAAACTTTGACGGTAAAGGAATCGCAAGCTGGACGAAGCCCAACGGCGGTTATTTTATCAGCCTTGACGTTCCTCAGGGCTGCGCAAAAAGAACCGTTGCTCTTTGCAAAGATGCCGGCGTAACGCTGACAGGCGCAGGCGCAACTTATCCTTACGGCAAAGACCCCGAAGACAAAAACATCCGCATTGCCCCCACCTTCCCGTCAAGGGACGAACTCTGCAAGGCGGTTGAGATTCTTTGCATTTGCGTTGAAATATCGGCAATTGAAAAGTATCTCGCTTAATCGGTAAGATTAAGTTATTCCCATTTTTTCAAAAAAGCTTTCCGAGCTTATACCGTTTGCTCTGTTAAATCTGCCGAGCCCGAACAAAGAATCGGGTTCGGCTTTTTTTATTACGCTGACGATTTCACGGCAGCTGAATGTAATTTTGATTCCGTTTGATTTAAGAATATCATCGCTCTCAGGCGAAAAGCTTCCGAACGGATAGGCCAACGCAACGGGAGCGACACCCGAATACTTAAGCATCCTCTCTTTCATTTTTGCCGTATCCTCGCTTAAAAATGCAGAATATTCCGAAAGTGATTCACTTTTTTTCTTTTGCATTCCGTTTCGGCTTGCCGCGTTGCTGTGGCAATCGTAAGAATGGCTCTGAACATCAATAACATCTCCGCTTACCAGCTCAGCAACTTCGTTCCAGTTCAGAACCGAATAGCTGAGATTATGGTCATCAATCTCGCTGTAACGGTCAACCCAAGCCCCAACCGCAAACGCAACAGCCGTAAATCCGTATTTCTCAAGCAAAGGAAGAGCGTAAGCATAAACCGATTCGCAGCCGTCGTCAAAAGTAATCATAACGGCTTTTTCGGGTAAAGTTCCTTTACTGTAAACAAAATCGATAAGCTGTTCCGAAGTTACGGATTGACAGCCTTTTTCTTTGAGATAAATCAAATCTTTTTCAAACTGTTCAAAAGTCAAAACATATTTTCCCGCTTTTGATTCTTTATCGGTAAACTGATGATACATAACAACAGGCAATTCAACCCGGGCAGCTTGCTTGGCATTAGCATTGATTGCATATGCTGTTATTCCAAAAACAGTTGCCGCTGAAATCACAGCAGCAATAATCAAAAAAACATGCATTCTGTTTAACCTTAAAACCATACCGTTCACCTCTGTAAATAATATTCGCAACAACTCGTGAATAGAATTATCCAAGCGAAAGACACATATATTTAGTATTGCAATTTTTTCAAAACTGTTATATAGTTTAGGGGTAGATTGAATGACTTTGTTTGACGTTTTCACAATGCTTGGCGGGCTTGCGTTCTTTATTTTCGGAATGGGGATTATGACCCAAGGCCTTGAAAACATTGCAGGCGGCAAACTTGAAACCGCATTAAAGCACATGACGGATACGCCGCTGAAAGGAATTTTATTCGGCACAGCGGTAACCGCTGCCGTTCAATCCTCTTCGGCAATAACCGTTATGCTTGTCGGTTTTGTCAACTCCGGCATATTGCAATTAAGAAGCTGCATCGGCGTTATAATGGGTTCCAACATCGGAACAACTCTCACTTCATGGCTGTTAAGCCTTACCGGCATTGAAAGCGACAGTTTCATTGTCAAGCTTTTTCAGCCGACTTCTCTTATGCCTCTGGCAGCTCTTGCCGGGGTAATATTTATCATGGCAACCAAAAACGAACGCTTAAAAAATGCAGGCTCCGTTTTAATGGGCTTTGCCGTTTTGATTTACGGCATGGAGGTTATGAGCAGCGCCGCTTTGCCGCTCACCCGTGCCGATGGATACGGAAAAATAATAAACCTGCTGAAAAACCCGATAATCGGGCTTATCGCAGGCACGGTTATAACGGGCATTGTTCAAAGCTCAGCGGCAACGGTAGGGATTCTGCAAGCCCTTTCAATTTCAGGCGGAATAAGTTATTCGATGGCTCTTCCGATAATTATGGGTCAAAACATCGGAACCTGCGTTACGGCTCTTTTATCAAGCATCGGAACAAGCAAAAACGCAAAAAGAGTTGCAGTCATTCACATCAATTTCAACATAATCGGAACGGTGTTTTTTCTTGCTGTTTACTGGATTGCAGATGCCGTATTCAAATTTGAAGTATCGCATCAGAACGTAACTCCGCTTGGCATTGCAGTTATACACACGGTGTTCAATATACTTTCAACCGTTCTGCTTTATCCGTTCATAGGGCTGCTTGAAAAATCAGCTTTTATTACAGTTAAAGATTAATTAAGGAAGGATTTCAAAATGAAAAAAACAGTTTCTATCTTTATCTCACTTATTATTACAGCCTGCTTACTGAGCGCATGCGGCGGCAACGAAAATCAGCCTGAAACAACAATTGCACCCTCTCTGACTTCCGCCGAAACAACAATCCCCTCACCGCCCGAAGAGCTGACTTACCTGACAACCATCGGCAACGGAGCAAACGCTTTTGTTTTTAAGGTTATTGACTCGGAAAACAAAACAACCGAATACTTGATAAAGAGCGACAAAGCAACCGTTGGCGAAGCTTTGACAAACCTCGGAATGCTTGAAATCAGCGAAGCAAACGGCGAAATAAAACACGCAAACGGAATATACGCCGACAACGCAAGCACGGGCCTGAACTGGGTTCTTTATGTTAACGGCGAAAAACAGACAGAATCAGTTAACGGCATTGAAATCAAAAACGGCACGGTTTACACATTCAAGCTTGAAAAATAAAGAAACGGAGTGGCTTTAAAAGTCACTCCGTTATTTTTTAGCTGTCAGCTTAATTGAGAAGAATTATTTCTGATTTGCGTTGTGTTTCCGATTGTAAGATAAAAATAATATTCAAACGGAGCATGGCTTTTGAATCATATAGTTAACCAAATCAACTCCGCAAGGCAAGCAAAAAGCGCACCCTCGGGTGCGCTTTAAGTTTAATTTGAAATTAATAAATTATTGTTGCGATAACAGCTGATGCCTTCGAGAGAGCAAGAAGAACTTCACCGATTATGTTCCAGAATTTACCCAAAATCGGGCTGATGCCTGAAGCGTTGGCAAATTCTTCGTTTTCAACTGCAAAGTCATTAACGGTAATAACCTTGGTTGTGAAAGCTTCGGGGTCATTTTCGTTAACGGTGATAAGACGGCTGCCTCTTACGATTTCGTTGCCGTATGAGCTGTAAGTTGCGCCGGGAGTGTTGATAATCTTAACGCCGTAAAGCTCGGTTTCATATGAGTTGACGTGATCATGGCCTGAATATATAGCAAGCACGTCGCCTCTCATTGTCATTGTTTCAAACTGGCCGTAGTTATAGTAACCGGGGCAAGGAGGCTCAAAAAGATGGCCTTCAAATTCATCGGTTTTGGGAGCGATGATGAGATAGTTTTTACCGTTATAGCTCTGAGTTAAAGGTTCAAGCGAGAAGTTAACTTCGGGGAAAAGAGCATCATAAACGTCGCCGACAACGATGTGCTGGAATGCCATTGAGGGAACAAGTCCGCCGTTTTCTTCAGCAAGCTTATCGCCAACTTCAACATACCAATCAATCTGATCTTCTGTTACGCAGTCATAACCGAGGCCGTTGCCCTGTTCATCATAAACGCCTGAACCGGAATCAAACATATAGAGGTTAAATTTAACCTTATCGCTGCCGTCCGATGCATAAACGGGGAGGTTGTGAGTTGCGGAACCGTGAAGCTCGGGAATAGGATCATAAGCAAGGCAGTATTTGCCGCCGGCTTCCTGATAATAAGTGAGAAGGGTATCGTTTTCAACGCCCTGTTCACGGTCATGGTTACCGAAAACAAGAGTAAAGTATACTTCGTTTTCAACAAAGGGAGCAACAAGCTCAGCGATAGCTTCTTTCTTTGTTTCTTTGGGACCTGTGGTGTTATCGCCGCCAAGAACAACAAGATCGGGCTCATATGCCTTAAGAACATAGTCAATATAAGTGAGCATTGTTTCGTCAGCGGGATATTCATCCTGGCAGTCACAAAGATGAAGGATTTTGAATTCGCCGTTTTCGTCAAAGCGAAGAACCGCTTCATCCGAAGCATGCGCAACGGCTGCAACTGAGCCGAACACAAGGCAAAGAGCAAGAACGAGTGAGAAAATACGTTTTTTCATGGTACGCCTCCGTAGTATAAATTTCATATTTATTTTAATACTTATTAATAATAAAGTCAATATTAAACAGATTTTATATTGACAAAAAAGCTTTGGCGTGTATAATAATTTAAGAGTTATTCTCAAATTCAGAGGTGCAAATATGAGAGTTTATAACACACAGCAAAGAAAAATGCTTTTGGATTTTCTTAAAAGAAATTCAGACAAATCTTTCACAATCGAAGAAATAATCGAAGGCATGGCAGGTGAAAAAATAAGCCAAAGCACCGCTTACCGCCTGATGACAAAACTTGTTGAAGACGGCAGCGTTCATCGCTCGGTTAAAGGTAACAGCCGAAACTTTGTTTATCAGTTAATCACCGAGAGCAAATGCGAGGGACATCTTCACATGAAATGCACCGATTGCGGCAAGGTTTTTCACCTTGACAGCACAATAAGTTCTCATATTCAGAAAGACGTTGCGCAAAACACGGATTTTGAAATCGACACGCACACGATGCTTCTGGGCAAATGCCGCAAATGCAAATAAGGAGAAATTAATGAAAAAATTTTCAGCAGTTTTATTTTCAATTCTCATAATCGCTCTTTCGCTTTGCGCCTGTCAGCAAAACGAAATCACCCAAGAAAGCGAAGAACTGAAAATAGTATGCACCGTATTTCCGCAATACGATTACATAAAAAACATTCTCGGCAGCAGCGAAAACGTTTCTTTGCTTGTTGAAACAGGCGGCGACCTTCACAGCTACCAGCCGACAGCGAGGGATATTCTTGAAATCAGCCGCGCAACAATGTTTGTTCACATCGGCGGCAGTTCAGATAACTGGGTCGATTCCGCAATAAACGCAGCCCAAAACCCTGACCTAATCAGAGTTTCACTTTCCGATATGGTTGAGCTTTGCGAAGTTGAAAGCCTTGAGGAACATAAGCATTCACACGCCGATTCCTCCCTCCACGCTCACGACCATGAACACATTGACGGCGAAACCTGCGAAGCAGATGAGCATATCTGGCTTTCAATCAAAAATTCAATAATAATTACGCAGAATCTTTGCGAAATAATCTGCGGCGCCGACCCCGAAAACGCTGAAACCTACCGCAAAAACACCGCAGATTATATTTCAAAGCTCAGCAAGCTTGACAAAGAATATGAAGAAACAATCGTCAACTCAAAAAGAAAAACCGTTCTTTTTGCTGACCGTTTCCCGTTCATTTATCTCACGAACGATTACGGACTTGAATACTTTGCCGCTTTTTCGGGCTGCTCTTCCGAAAGCGAAGCAAGCTTTGAAACAATAACCTTTCTGAGCAAAAAAGTAAATGAGCTTTCACTCCCCGTTGTTTTTATAACCGAAAATTCTGAAAGCTCAATTGCAAAAACCGTTATCTACGGCTCAGAAGCAAAAATCGGCGTTCTCAACTCAATGCAGTCAATCTCATCAACCGACATTGAAAACGGCGCTGATTACATTAAAATCATGCAAGAAAATCTTGAAATTCTGAAGGAGGCTTTGAACTGATGGCATATATCAGCTGCATAAACGCATCGCTGGGTTATGAAGGCAGAGCCATAGTTTCAAACCTCAGCTTTGAAGTTAACAAAGGCGATTATCTTTGCATCGTCGGAGAAAACGGTTCAGGCAAAAGCACACTTATGAAAACTCTTTTAGGGCAAAAAAACCTGCTCAGCGGTAAAATTGAATTTTCGGACGGACTTAAACAAAAAGAAATCGGATATTTGCCTCAACAGACGGTTGTCCAGCGTGACTTTCCCGCTTCTGTTAAAGAAATTGTCCGTTCAGGATGTCTCAACTCAGGGGGCTTCTTTTTAACAAAAGCTCAGAAAAAACTTGCCGAAGAAAGCATGGAAAAGCTTGCAGTCACCGACATTCGCAACAGCTGTTACAGAGAACTTTCAGGCGGTCAGCAGCAACGTGTTCTGCTTGCAAGAGCGTTATGCGCAACGCAAAAGCTTCTTGTTCTTGACGAACCCGTCGCAGGTCTCGACCCCGTTGTTACGCAGAGTTTCTATAAACTCATTTCTCAGCTTAACAGCGAAGGAATAACAGTTATAATGGTTTCTCACGATATTAACGCTGCCGTTGAATATGCATCGCATATTCTTCATATCGGCCACACTCCGTTGTTTTACGGCACAAAGGAAGATTACCTCAAAAGTGATGTATGCAAGGTTTT
>Ga0233381_1000120_pt1 | contig 11463 bp, 7 predicted proteins | sample ElkDunMinimDraft_12_FD_180670 | JGI IMG/M metagenome (GOLD analysis project Ga0233381, IMG submission 180670) | Fecal eukaryotic communites from dung pellets of Tule Elk in California, USA - Elk Dung G0 | ecosystem: Host-associated > Mammals > Digestive system > Large intestine > Fecal | place... | reverse complement strand
TATAGAATTTGCCGACACTATTCTGGAAACTTTCCAGATCAGCAGTATTATCTGATGTTACGGTGTCAATATCATATTTCGCCAAATCATTCTCAAAGCTTACAATCTGATTTTCAACGCTTTCAATTATTTTGAGCATTTCAACGCAGTTATCTTTGATAAGATCCCATTCCGCAATCTTTTCCTCACTTGCGTGATGTGTTTCTGCGTTGCTGATCTGAGCAATGACAGCTTCGAGCGCCGCCTTGTCGCTTGATTTTACGTTATCAACGGTGAGACCTTCAATGGCGCTGACGTCTGGCTCAATGGTGAACATAGCGCCGACAAATGTTATATCGTAATTGGGGTTGTTTTCGTTTGTGAGAGTGCCTTCTATGACAGGATAAACGCCGACGTTTTCACCCTCATGTCTTTCGGGGGAGCCGTTGAGCTTATACTGCGAAGAAGGAAGGTCAATGCTGTAGCTGAGACTCTCGGGATCTTCTTGGCCGTAAGTTTTGCTCATATCGTCTGCGGTTACGGTTACGGGACGGGTTTTGATTTCCCATTCCATAGTAATTGAACTCTCAACGTTGTTGATGCCGACAATCTTTAAAGTGTAAACACCTGCATCTCTGCCGACGTTGTCCCTGACCTCGTAGTCAACACCCTCTTTGAAAGTTTTACCTCTGAAAATAACGGAATCAACTTCCATAACCTGATCTAAGCCGTTATATGTAAGTGGATCTGCGAGAGTTATATCAGCTCCGAGTATGTTTGCTCTGTAAATCGTATATTCAACAGTTACAGAACCCGTGCAGGTATTCTTGCCCGTGATTGTAGCGGTTCCCGTGCCGGCATTCACGCCGTCCGAATATTCGACGGTATATTCGTTTTCTTTCAGAATATATCCGTTTACGATGGGTCTGATTTCAATCTGTTCGCCGGTATAAGTGAAGTAGTGCGATTCAAGTGTTACCACGTTTGCGCTGTCGTTAAGGTCGAGGCAGCCCGTAGCGGAAACGGTTGTGTCATCGGTTATTTTTTCGGTGGGAATTTTCAGTTCGCCCGTTGCGGCGTTATAGGTATAATCGCTTGCGGCAAGGGTATCGGCACCGACCGTTACCGTTACGGAAGAAGGCACCGAATATCCGCCTCTGGGCGTGAGAGTTGCGGTGTAATCTGTGAGATAGTTGATTGTGTTGTCCTGCCATTCGCTGTCATTGAAAGCAATGTTTTCTCCGCTTGCGGTCACTTTTTTGATGCATTTGGCCGGAGTGATGGTGTCGATATTGCCGACGTCGCCGTAGGCATAAACTGTTCCGTAGTTTTTGGTTGAGGCGTAATATGAGCCGCCGTTTTTGACTGTTATTGTTCCGTTATTTTGAACCTTGCCCGTAAAGGTCTCGCCGTTGGCAACCGTCAGGCTTTGATCAGCATCGATAACCAATGTTTCGCCGTTGAGTGCGGCTGCGGTGTCGCCCCAGAATTTCCAGTTTGAGCCGTATAAGTAAACAACATTATCAAAATCATTAATACGTTCATCACGCATAACGGAGGAGTAGAGATGAGCTTTACCGTTGAGTTCAGCGAATCCGTATTTCAAGCGTATTAAGCCGGGTGAACCGCCGGTAACCGTTACTCTTGCATCTCCGTTAAGAGTATAATCGGAACGATACAATACATATATACCTATAGTTATTGTGCCGCCGGTCACAGTGATATTGACATTTCCGTTAACGCCGTATTCCGCGCCCCATATCTCTTTAAGCTGACCGCCGTTAATAGTGATGTTGATATTACCGTTTAAAACCGGACCTGACATGCCGGCGCAGCTGCCGGAGATATAATCAACAACGCCGCCGTTCATTGTAATATTGATGTCGCCGGTATAAGCATCGTACGCGCCTTTGATGTCGGTGCCCGAAAGGTCGGCTTCGTATTTATCGTTGCCGAGAGTGAACATGGGCTCTCCATCAGAATACTTATACTTTGAAAAATCCACGTATTCTCCGTCAACTTTAATCTTTGAATAGCCAGCTTTTGAGGCGGCTTCGATAATAACAGGCTGACCGTTCGTGAAAATAGAAGAGGAATTGTGGATAACAATGTCGTCAACTGAAGCAAACGCCGTAAGGCTCAGCGGCGCCATCGACAGAAGCATCGCCATTACAAGCAGTATGCTTATGAGTTTGTTGGTTTTTTTCATAGGGTTTCCTCCTTTGTATGCGAATACAAATTACAAATTTATTCAAACGCCTCTCGCCATGTTCAACGTTCAACGAGCGCAACGTTTAGTCTATGTACTATTTTACGGAATTGAGCGACGATTGTCAATAGTTTATATTATATTTTTTTAAAACACAGCAAGCATATCGGAAACCACCGCCCGAACGCACCTGATATATTCTGTTTTTTTATCATTCCATATTTTCCGCTTCGGTTTTGCCGTCGCAGAGCGGCAGGAACTCAAAATTTTGTTTTGCAGCTCTTTATACCCTGCGCACGATAGCGTATTCAATCTCGCTTGTTTCATATTCGCAGCATTTTCGGGTTATCCAATAGACCGGAACTCCATTCAGAATACCGCGTATACCTGTAATCGTTGCCTCGTAATTTTTAAGCAGTTTAGCGCACCGCGGACAATAACAGATCTCCGACGGGTTTATTATTACAACGTCGCCAACCCTGTATTTGAGGGTAACAACGGTATCCGCACCTGTCCCGCCTGTAACAGCATCAAGCGCATCGTCGCTGAGCTCTACGGGACCGTTGTTTTCTAAAATGTTATCAAGTTTTTCGTTTGACATAATAATTTCCTCCCGAATTAATTTAAATATCAAGACGCTGTCTTTTAACAAGCTCAGCGAATTTTCCGTTTTTCTCTATCAATTCATCATAAGTACCGTCTTCAACGATTTTACCTTTTTCAAGACAGATGATACGGTCACATTGTTTGATGGTTGAAAGCCTGTGAGCAATAACGATTCGGGTGCACTTGAGTTTATCGAGTGAATCCGAAACTGTTTTTTGCGTGATGTTATCAAGGGCGCTTGTTGCTTCGTCAAACATCAGGATTTTCGGCTTGGGTGCAATTGCTCTGGCAATCATCAGCCTTTGACGCTGACCACCCGAAATACCGCCCGAGCCTTCGGAAATGACTGTGTGCATTCCCATGGGCATTTTGCGGATGTCATCGGAAATGCCTGCCATTTCGGCGGCATCCCACGCATCGTCAAGAGATAAATGCGGTGCGGAAATCACGATGTTTGAGTAAATATCGCCCTGAAAGAGTTTTCCGTCTTGCAGAACAACGCCGATTTTGCGGCGAAGCGAACGCAGATCAACGGAGTTAAGGTCTTTACCGTCATAATAAACGGCACCTTTCTGCGGCTTTTCAAAGCCGAGCAGAATTCGCATAAGCGTTGATTTCCCGCAACCCGTCGCCCCTACAATTGCCACATACTGTCCCGCGCGGATTTTCAGCGATAAATCATCGATTACAAGCGGCATGTTTTCGTTGTAGCGGAAAGAAACGTTGTTAAGCTCAATTCCGCCCGAAAGCCTGTCGATAACAAGCTTGCCTTCAGATACCTCGGGAACGGCTTCCATAATCGGTTTTGCCATTTCGATGATGGGCTTGAATCTTGCGATTGTGGTTGCTATGCCTGCAAGCGACATAAATGCGCCCGAGAGCATACCGTAAGCCGCATTGAAAGAATAGTAATCGGCAACGGAAATTTTGCTTTTAACAGACATATAGTACATCACGATAACGCCGACAAGAGAAATAGCTGTGCTGAGCGTGCCGTTCACTCTCAGAAACATCGGAGTATTGTATGTTGTTCTGACTACTTTTGCATAGAGCGCCGACCATCGGGAATACGCCCTTTTTTCGGAGCCGGAGAGCCTGATTTTCTGTATTCCCGAAATCAGGGCATAGCTCATGCCGCTTTCCTGCGCACCGAGTTCCATCTGCTTTTTGCTGTAACGCATCTGCAGGAATGACGTGATAAGCGAAAAAGCAATGGTAATTAAAATAATTATCAGCGCAGGGACTGCCAAAGTCGGAGCGTAAGCGAAAATCTGCGTTATATATAAAAGCGAAAATATTGAGGTAAGACCCGTGTTGAATACTGTTGAAACAAGCATTGAGCACAGCGTCTGAATGTTGCCCGATCTGCTTGAAAGCTCGCCCGAGCTGTATTGCTTGAAGAAATCAGCAGGCAAAGATAAAATTCTCATCATTGTTGCCGCCTGAACAGAAAGCTCAAGCTTCGTTTTCACTCTTGCAGAGAGCAGGTTTTTGACCGTCTGAAACAGCATTGAGCTGACGGAAACGCAAATCATAAATATTGTTATGCCTGCCAGCATTTTTAAGCTTTGGTTTTCAACAACAGTACCGAAAAGAATATTATTCAGCCTGGGTGTCAGCATTCCCACAGCCGTAACGGCAAGCGTTGCGGCGGCTATAAGAACGATGTCTGCAACCGACAGGGTTTCGATTATGTATCTTGCCAGAACGGGAAGAGTCAGCTTTTTAAGAGGGAACGGTTTATAAAAACAGACAGCTTCGTTTTCAAAAAGATTTTCGTTTTTATTTGAAAGTTTAATCCATTTGCCTGACGGAGCGTCAAAAAACATATATCCCGCAAAACCTTTCGGAATAAACGCAACAACGCTGCCGTCATCTTTTCTTGTGCCCAGAATTGCTCCTATTGAGTCTTTATACCATCCTTTTTCAAGGGTGATATTTCTGCGCATAATGCCGTTGGGGCGCAGCAGATATTCAAGGCGGTCATTAAGATTTCTGAAATTATCGGGTACTTCAACGGGTTTAATTTTATAGTATCTGAGTATGTAATCAATTGCGCTGTCGGCTTTTTCGGTGTCGCTTTTAAATGCTTCGGACATTTTAGTGCCGAGAACCGCATCCGCCATGCCGACAAACGATTCTTCAAGAATTGCATCGTCGTTCTTTTTGCGCAATTTTATCTGTTCATCAAACCAACCCATATTATGACCACCTCCTTAATCGTTGGTTACAAGCTTCGTATAGAAGCCATTAAGGGCATAAAGCTCATCGTGCGTTCCGCGCTCAACAACAACGCCGTCGTCCAGAACTATAATTTCGTCGCAATCCCTGATGGTTGAAAGGCGGTGAGCAACCACAATGCAGGTTATACCCCTGTCTTTGATGGATTTGACCACCTCATATTCTGTTTTTGCATCAAGTGCCGAAGTTGCTTCGTCAAGAATAATGATTGTGGGGTCCTGAGCAAGCACACGGGCAATCTCCATTCTCTGTCTCTGACCGCCCGAAAAATCCTTGCCGCCTTCCGTGAGCCTGTAGTTATAGCCACCCTCGCGTTGCATAATATCCTCGTGCAGATGTGCATCTCTTGCGGCCAGAATCATTTCAAAATCTTCAATTGAACTGTCCCACATTTTTATGTTGTTTGCAATTGTGTCTTCAAAAAGAATAACATCCTGGTCAACAACCGCAAGCGAACCTCTGAAAACACTTTTATCAATCTGCGTCATCGGTTTGCCGTCAAAGAGAATTTCGCCGCTCCACGGCTGATAAAGACCTGAAATAAGCTTTGAAAGCGTTGATTTGCCGCAGCCTGAAGTGCCCACAAAGGCAACCCTGCTGCCGGGTTTTAAAGTCAGATTGAAATCTTTTATCAACGGGTTTCCGAGTTTCGAATAGCCGAAGGTGAGATTTTTGATTTCCATTGCGCCCGTAAGCTTGCTGTAAACCTCGTTTTCGTCAAAAACACCGTTTTCGAACACAATATCATCAGGGTATCTCATAACGTCTTCAATGCGTTCCATCTCCGTTCTCATCTCCTGCATGGTCTGACCTGCGGTAATGAGATTTGATGCAGGGCTGATAAATGATGAAAGCATACCCTGAAACGCCATTATCATACCAACGGTGAATTGACCGCTGAACGTCAGATAAACGCCGACAGTCAAAACAGCCGTATTTGTTAAAACAGAAACTGTTTGCGGGATGAGGCCCAGAATGCTGTCAAGCTTTGAAAACTTTACAGCGTGTGCATTGACACTTGCCTGATATCCCGACCACTTTTCAAAAAAGCCGTTTTCTGCGCCGCTTGCCTTGATTGTTTCTATCATCTCAATGCCTGCAACCGAAGTGCTTGCAAGTTTTCCGCTGTCACGGGACTGAACTCGGGTTGAATTGATTCTCTTTGCAGAGATTATTCTTGACATAAATATGTCAACAACGATTGCAAGCAAGCCTATCATTGTAAGCGTAGCGCTGTATCGTATCATCACAATGAAATAGAAAATCATCATAAACGCATCAATTGCAAGGGGAGCAACCGTTGATATCAGCGTGTTTGAAACCGATGCGTTGGAGTTTTTCCTTGTCTGAATATCGCCTGCCATGCGCTGTGAAAAGAAATTCATAGGCAGATGCAGAACCTTCCACATAAAAGAAGTGCTGCCGATGGCGGCTATTTTGGCATTTATTCTGGCAGAGTAAATTGCCTGAATTAAAGAAACCGTAAGCTGTATTACGGTCAGTGCCGCCAGACCCCAGATGAACGGAACAAGCCACTCGGGATTTTTGCCTGTCAGCAAACGGTCAATGAAAATTCTGGAAAACGCAGGATTGATTATGCCTATCAGCGAAGCGATAACCGTTGTGATTATTGCAAAAGCAACCGCAACGCCTGCGCCCTTGAGCTTTTTCTTTGCAAAATCAAACACGCTGTCGGGTTTGCCGCCCGGTTCAAAGGCTTCTGACGGTTCAAACATCAGGCAAATGCCCGTGAACGATTTGTCAAAGGTCTCCATTGTTACGGAATACGTTCCTTTTGCAGGGTCATTAAGCACGGCTTTGCTGCCTTTGAAGCCGTCAAGCACAACAAAGTGATTGAAATTCCAATGAATGATGCAAGGGAATCTGCCGTTCTTTTTTAAATCTTCGGGCTCATAACGGTAGCCTTTGGCGGTAAGCCCGTAGCTTCTTGCGGCCTTAAGCATATTTTTTGCATTGGAGCCGTCTCTGGATACTCCGCAGTCAGCGCGCACCTGCTCAAGCGGAATCCATTTTTCATAATATGCAAGTATCATTGCCAGCGATGCGGCTCCGCATTCAAGCGTTTCCATCTGCATTATAACGGGAACTTTCGCTGTACCCGTTGTTACAGGCTGTTTAATCGGATTGTTCTTTTTAGCCATAACCGACACCTCAATTTATAACGAAAGACATCGGAGAAACGCTTTCAACTACAATATCCGCACTGTGTATTCCGTCATCAGCTTCGCCGCTGACAGCAACGGGGTATACCCATTCACCGTTTTTAAGTTTGCCGACATGGAGCGCATATTCGGGAAAATTCTCGCCGACGGCAACGGGCTGAGCCGCAATATCGGTTATCTCACATTCCTTGTTGCCTATCGTAACCTTCATGCCCTCTTGAATTTGCTCAATATCCGCTTCCCTGACATATACGGTTATTTCTGAATTTTCAACAACCGCAACCGTTGTAACCGTGGTATCAAGATGCCCCAGTACACCCCACACACAAACGCCGATAAGAAGAATCACAATGGCGGCAAGAACCATCCAAACACCCGGATTGGATACTCTTAAATATTCGTTAAGCTGTTCAGGCGAAGACCCCTTTTTTATACTATTTTTTCTGAATAATTGTTCGTTCATAACATTTTATCCTTTCTTCGCCGCAACGTCTTCAAATGCTGCATCAGTTACTTTTTCAACATATTCAATAAAATCTCTCAATATCCGCTGACCGATTGCACGGTAATCCATGTCAAGCACCCTTGCAATTTTCGCTTTCCTTGTTTCTTCGGGCACACCGTAGATACTCATTATCTGATTCAGCGCTCCGGAAATCCTGACGTCAAGCGGTGCGGAATTCTCTGTTGTCATAAGAGTTGCATATTCAACACCCGAAACAAGCGTTTCGGCTTCAATATACTGATATTCAGTCCACTTTTTACAATAATCGGAGTAGACCTTCTTTGACCTTTCAAGGTCATTTTTACGTATAATTTCAAGCGTCATCGGACTTTGATATGTGGAAATAAAAAAGTCCTTTGCAATTTCATTTTCCTCACAAGCCGCCGCCATCGACATAAGCTCAACGCAGATCGGCATAACCGAATCTGTGCTGTCAGCGGTTTCATTCTCCATCAGCTTCCACTGGAAATCACACAGCATATCAACAAGCTGCGCAAGCAGGTGCTCTTTGGTCGGGAAATGAAACATAACGTTGCCTGAGCTGATTCCGACCTTTTCGCCGATTTGTCTTACAGACGTTACAGAATAGCCTTCTTCAAGAAACAATCGGCTTGCAATCCGGATAATTTCCAGTTTTGTGACGCTCGGTTTTTTCTTTCGCTTTAATGCCATCTCAGCTTTCTCCTCATTCCACAATAGAGTGCGTTTTAGAACACGTTCTATTTTATGATATATTGATTTTATTGTCAATAGCTTTATATAATAATACGTTGTTTTTACATATTAATTATACAAAAAAGCGGGCGTGTGGGGCACGGTAATACGCACTTGCTGCGGACCTGAAGACCCTTGCCGGACACTTTGCAAAGATAAACTGCTTGAATTCAACAGATTTTTCCTTGAAGATTAAACTATCTTATAAAACATCAAGCCGTCCGATTGCTCGGACGGCTCTTTTAATTCGGTCAGATTAAATAGATAAGTAAAAAATTACGCATAAACCGCAAATTCTGACAAACAATAACAGAGCAACAAAAAAAAATGTAGGGGCGAACTGCGTTCGCTCACAGAAAATGCAGATTTCCTCTACAGCAAATCAAGGAGAAAGATATAAAATGAAAGCCACAGGTATTGTCAGAAGAATCGACGACCTCGGAAGAGTCGTTATCCCCAAAGAAATCCGCCGCACCATGCGTATCCGCGAAGGCGACCCGTTACAGACAACATTGACACAGTCAGAAAACTACATTTCCGCTATGTTGAATTTAGAGAAACGGTTGGAGTAAATTCCTTACATATCAACGGTTTCATAGTTTTTGGATTACGATATGAAAGTTTAGAATGTACGCAAAAACGCACGCGTGTTATAAAACGTTGACAAAAACGCACGCGTGTGTTAGTATTGTGTTAAGAGGTGATCATATGTCTAATATAGGTTTTAAAGAAACACTCACTATAGAATTTAAAAGTGATAGGAATTGTATCAATGAGTCTGATATTATCGATGCCGTTGTAGCTTTTGCAAATACAGATGGCGGAGATCTTTACATTGGCGTTGAAGATAATGGTGAAATCAGTGGACTTGATGAAAAGCACAAAGATCCTACTCGGTTAGCTGCTTTAGTCGCTAACAAAACAGTTCCTCCCATTTCAGTACGTGTTGAAGTCTTAGAGTTTGATAATCCTGTCATCAAAATTACAGTTCCCAAAAAAACATCTGTAGTTGCTTCTTCAACAGGAAAAATGCAACGAAGAAAATTAAAATCTGATGGAACACCGGAAAACATTCCGATGTATCCTTACGAAATTGCAACCAGATTATCCTCGTTGAGTTTGCTTGATTATTCAGCTCAGCCTGTTCCCGATTCTCAATATGATGATTTGGATGCCGTTGAAAGAGAAAGACTCAGAAATATAATTCGTGCATATAGGGGCGAAACCGCTTTGCTTGAACTTACAGATGAAGAGCTTGATAAAGCATTGCAGTTGGTTTGCGTAAGTGAAGGAAAGCTTATTCCCACTTTTTGCGGTCTTCTTTTAATCGGAAAAAAAGATGCATTAAAAAGGCATATGCCTACAGCAGAGTCTTCTATTCAAGTTTTGAGTGGCACAGATATAAAGGTTAATGAATCTTTTCATTTGCCAATATTAGCTGCATTTGAAAAAATAACAGAATATTTTGCGGCATGGAATCGCAGTGAAGAACTCGAAATGGGACTCTTTAGAATGACAATACCTGATTATGATACCAGAGCTTACAGAGAAGCATTGGTTAATGCCTTTTGTCATAGAGATTACTCTATTCTTGGAAGAGTACGCGTTCAAATAAATGATGAGGGTATGAGTATAAGTAATCCCGGAGGATTCATTGAAGGAATTAGTGTAGACAATCTTTTAGATGCTGAACCTCATGGTCGCAATCCTGTTCTTGCTGATGCAATGAAGCGTATTGGATTGGCAGAAAGAACCGGAAGAGGAATTGATAGAATATATGAAGGTTCTCTTCTTTATGGTCGATTCTTACCCGATTATTCTCAATCATCTTCAACAATGGTTAAGCTTTTTATCCCCAAAGGTCCCACAGATAAAGCCTTTGTACAGATGATTTCATTAGAACAGCAACGAATAGGTAGATCGTTACCGATTTACACTCTTTTAATAATGAATGCATTAAAGCGATTTAACAAAATGACATCGCAAGAAATATCAGAAGAGCTTAATCTTGATGATATTCGTGTAAGAACATCTGTAGAAACACTTGTTGCGTCAGGACTTGTTGAGGCTGGTGGTACCGGACGAGGACGATATTATATGCTGAGTTCAAAATACTATAAGAGAGTTAATAATACAGCCGCTTATATCCGTCAAAAAGATATTGATTCTATTCGATATGGTGAATTGGTTATTGATTTTGCCAAGGAAAAAGGATATGTAAAAAGATCGGATGTAGTAAATTTGTTTCATGTAACAGAACCACAAGCATTTAGAATATTAAGCAAATTGGCCGATGCTCAAAAATTAAAGTTAATTGGCAAAGGTGCCGGTGCAAAATATATAATTAACGAGTAAAAACGCACGCGTGTGTCTACAAAAACGCACGCGTGCGTTTTTTGTGCGTGCGTTTTTGTGCGTTTACATATAAAATATAAGTTGAGGTGCTATCAAATAAATCGACTAAATGTGAAAAACACATCTAAAAAAACTCCGCTTACCGAGCGTTCGGCAATCGGAGTTTTGATATATATAATTGTTCGAATTTTTATTGGTTACCACCCATCATACGCATGCTTCCATTCGTTTCAGCTATTAATCCAAAACCATTGCCCAAAGGAGTACTGGAACGCCATCCCTCCATATTAAAAAGTTGTGATTTAGGAATAGGCTCATTAAAAATAGTTGAAGTTGCAATCTTTTTAAAATATTGTCGGTTTAATGCGTATAATCCTACCAGCGCCATAAATACATTTTCTAAGTTCCCTTTTTTATAGTTGTCGTCAGCAGTTCTTTCGTGTTTTACCTTGTTATATGCTTTCCACCAAGAAGGAGTATCAGTGGGGGTTAAGTCTTCGAAAGGAAGAAATGTCTTCTTTATTCTTTCAAATCTTACTTCACTTGCAGAAAAGCCACTGTAACCACATAAGATAGGTGCATACTCTAAAATTTTACTCGGTGATTCCGACGGATTTATTTTTTTGCAAAGCAGTTTACATAAAACATCAACTTCCGAACATATTGATAAC
>Ga0233381_1000119_pt1 | contig 11570 bp, 9 predicted proteins | sample ElkDunMinimDraft_12_FD_180670 | JGI IMG/M metagenome (GOLD analysis project Ga0233381, IMG submission 180670) | Fecal eukaryotic communites from dung pellets of Tule Elk in California, USA - Elk Dung G0 | ecosystem: Host-associated > Mammals > Digestive system > Large intestine > Fecal | place... | reverse complement strand
ATGAAAATGGCGCAATCAGCTTTATGGCAGGCGATACCGAGATTTCACTCGCAGTTGAAGACCTTCTTATTGAAACCGTTCAGAAGGAAGGCTACCACGCTGAAAGCGGAAACGGCGTTACCGTTGTTCTTGATACCAACCTCACACCTGAGCTTATTGAAGCAGGCTTCGTAAGAGAGCTTATTTCAAAGATTCAGACCATGCGTAAGGACGCAGGCTTTGAGGTTATGGACACAATCAAGATTTACGTCAGCGGCAACGATAAGATTGCAGGCATTTTTGAAGCGAACAAAGAAACCGTTTGCCACGACGTTCTTGCAACCGAAATCATCGCTTCCGAAGGCGGTTCATATTCCAAGGAATGGGATATTAACGGCGAAAAGGTAGTTCTCAGCGTTGAAAAGAACTGAGTTCAAGAGCTCGGCAAAATAACAAATCAATAAAATAAGGCTTGCATAGGCATCAAACCTATGCAAGCCTTTTTAATTGTGTATTTAAAGTTTTGATTTCAAAAGAATTATTTAAGGTCGCCGCCAACCGAGCCGTCCCATGTGTCAACGGTCTGGGCTTTCATTTCTTCTTCGTCAAACCAACGTGTTGTAACAGCCTTTGTTTCGGTGTAGAAGCGGAAACCGTCCTTACCGAGGCAGTGGAGATCGCCGAAGAATGACTGCTTGTGACCTGTGAAGGGGAACACACCAACGGGAACGGGAATTCCAACGTTAACACCAACCATGCCTCCGTCGGTTCTCTTTGCAAACTCTCTTGCATAATAACCGCTCTGAGTGAAAATTACCGAGCCGTTGGCAAAGGGATTTGCATTCATGACTGCAAGGCCTTCTTCGAAGTCCTTAACCCTCTTAACGCAAAGAACAGGACCGAAAATTTCTCTCTGGCCGACTGTCATTTCCTCTGTAACATGGTCAAAAATTGTGGGGCCTACATAGAAGCCGTTTTCATAACCGGGAACAACGGGATTTCTGCCGTCAAGAACAAGCTCTGCGCCCTCTTCGATGCCTTTTTCGATCCACTTGAGAATGGACTGTCTGTGAGCTTCGGTAACAACGGGGCCAAGAGTTGATTCCTTGTCATATGCAGGGCCGAGCTTAAGCTCTTTTGCAAATTTAACAAGATGTCCCACAAGTTCATCAGCGATGCTTTCCTGAGCAACGATAACGGGCAGAGCCATGCAGCGCTCACCTGCGCAGCCGAATGATGAGTTGATAATGCCTCTTGCGCTTCTTTCAAGAGCGGCATCTTCAAGAACAAGGCCGTGATTCTTGGCTTCGCAAAGAGCCTGAACGCGCTTGCCGTTAGCGGCAGCTCTTGAATAAATATGAAGGCCAACGCTTGTTGAGCCAACAAATGTGATGCCCTTAATGTCGGGGTGATCCATAAAGATTTCAGCTTCGTTTCTTGAGCAGGTAACGATGTTGATAACGCCGTCGGGGAGGCCTGCTTCCTGCCAGAGTTCTGCAAGTCTCATGCAGGTCATGGGAGTCATTGAAGCTGCCTTGAGAACGATTGTGTTACCGCAAACGATGCAAAGCGGTGACATCCAGCCCATGGGAATCATGCCGGGGAAATTAAAGGGAACGATACCTGCAAAAACGCCGACGGGTTCTCTGTAAAGAGTTGTATCATAGCCTGAGGAAGTATCTCTCATGCTTTCGCCCATAAGAAGTGAAGGTGCAGAGCATGCAAGCTCAACGGGTTCTTTAACCTTAAGAATATCGCCCTTTGCTTCGCTCCAAACCTTGCCGTGCTCTCTGGCGCAGATTTCGGTCAGTTCGTCCATGTGCTGTTCAAGAAGTTCACGGAATTTGAAAACAACCTGAACTCTTTTCATAACGGGAACGTTTGACCAGCTTTTGAAAGCTTCCTTTGCGCAGGCAATTGCCTGATTAACTTCGTCTTTTGTGCAGCAGGGTGTCTGGGCAATAACTTCACCGGTGCTGGGGTTATAAACATCCATGTATTTTTCGCATGAGGAATCAAGCCACTGACCGCCTGCAAAATACTTTAACTTTTTAACTGCCATGGGAATCACTCCATTCTAAATTTCATACAAAGTAATTTTAATACTTTTTATCCATAAAGTCAATCAAAAATCACTCCAGCTCTTTAATCTCTTCGGGAAAAGGCGAAAGGCTTCTCCTCAGAATGCCGTGCATTTGAGCAATTGCGATTCCGTAATTCGTCATCGGTACGCCACAATCAGCGGCAAAGCCCGTCCTTGACTTCATTTCGCGATCATTGAGCATACACGCTCCGCAATGGATAACAAGAGCGTATTTTGACAAATCCTCAGGGAATTCTGCACCTGAAGTAAATTCAAAGCCAATTTCTTTGCCTGTATATTTTTTAATCCACGCAGGGAGCTTTACCGTTCCAATATCGCCGCACTGCCTGTGATGCGTGCAGCCTTCGGAGATAAGAACTGTGTCACCGTCATTGAGCTTATCAAGCTGCGCCGCGCCCCTGACGGCGGTAGCAAGGTCGCCTTTATATCTGACAAAAAGAATGGAAAACGACGTCAGAAGAATATCTTCGGGCGTATCGGCGGCAACTTTGCCGAAAACCTGAGAATCGGTTATAACAAGCTTCGGTTTTTTGCCGAGCGAAGCGAGCGTTGATTTAAGCTCACTTTCCCTTGTAACAACCGAGACAGCTCCGCTTTCAAGAACGTCTCTTATCGTCTGCTGCTGCGGCAGAATAAGCCTGCCTTTGGGCGCTGCCGAATCAATCGGCACAACAAGAACAACAAGGTCATCCGGCTCAAGCAAATCGCCAACAATGCGTTTGCCGCTTTCTTCTTTTTTGCCGAGCTTTGCAAGCATTTCTTTAAGCTCGTTTATGTTGATTTTTTCTTCGGCGCTGACGAAAATGCTTTTGCCGTCAGCTTGGGGGATTTCTTTTATTAAATCGGATTTGTTGTAAGCAACAATATATCCGATATTCTTTTTTTCAAAAGTGGAAATCAGCTCTTCATCAAGCGGCTGCAAGCCTTTGGAGGCATCAACAACAAGAACGGCAATGTCGGCATAATTAAGCACCTGCTTTGCCTTTCTGACTCTCATCAGCCCGAGCTCGCCCTCATCGTCAACACCGGGGGTGTCAATAACGACAACCGGGCCGAGCGGCAGCAGCTCCATGGCTTTTTTAACAGGGTCGGTTGTTGTTCCTTTAACATCCGAAACAAGAGCAAGCTCCTGACCCGTAACCGCATTGACAAGGCTTGATTTGCCTGCATTTCTCATGCCGAAAAAAGCAACGTGCAGTCTTTCGGCAGAGGGTGTTTCATTAAGTCCCATAAAATCACCTCAGAATCTGAAGTCGCGGCGGTTTGAATTCTTAATATCTGCAATGTTGCTCTGAGCAATGCCTCTGACTTTATCCTTGGGGATATTCATAAGCTCTTTTGTTATCAGGTCAAAACCGATTTTCTTTGTCTCTTCGCTTGCATAGTCAACAAGATATTCGGTAAGGGTCATAAGAGCATTCGGGTGGCAGCAGTTCTGAATCTGGCCATTCTTGCAAAGTGCCATGAATCGGTCTCCCGTTCTGCCCTCGCGGTAGCAGGCGGTGCAGAAAGACGGAATATATCCGAGCTCCATCAGCCAGCGCACAACTTCATCGAGCGTTCTCTGGTCAGAAACATCGAACTGCTCGGAATCGTGCGGTCTTTCTTCCTCTGTGTAGCCGCCGACGGAAGTTCTTGAAGCGCCGCTTATCTGAGAAATACCGATGCTGAGAGCTTTTCCTCTGACAGCCTCGGATTCACGGGTTGAGATAATCATGCCTGTATAAGGAACGGCGATTCGGATGCAGGCGATGATTTTTTCAAACATTTCGTCAGAAATGCCGTTATCGAACGTATCGGGGTCAATGTCATCGGCTCTCTTGAGTCTGGGCACACTGATTGTGTGCGGTCCTACGCCGTGAACGGCTTCAAGATGCTCGGCATGCATAAGAAGACCGATGAATTCATACATATAAAGCTCAAGGCCGAAAAGAACGCCGAGGCCGACGTCGTCTATGCCGCCTTCCATCGCTCTGTCCATCGCTTCGGTGTGATAATCGTAATCATGCTTGGGGCCTGTGGGGTGAAGCTTAAGGTAGCTTTCTTTGTGATATGTTTCCTGAAAAAGAATATATGTGCCGATGCCTGCGTCTTTAAGCTTGCGATAGTTTTCAACCGTTGTTGCGGCGATATTGACGTTAACTCTGCGGATTGCTCCGTTTTTATGGTTAATACTGTAAATCGTTTTGATGCATTCAAGGATATATTCAATGGGGTTGTTGACAGGGTCCTCACCTGCTTCAATTGCAAGGCGCTTGTGGCCCATATCCTGAAGAGCGATAACCTCTGCCTTAACCTCTTCCTGAGTAAGCTTTTTACGGGCAATATGCTTATTCTTCAGGTGATAGGGGCAGTAAACGCAGCCGTTAACGCAGTAATTTGAAAGATAGAGCGGGGCAAACATAACAATTCGGTTGCCGTAAAAAGCAAGCTTGATTTCTTCGGCAAGCTTATACATCTGTTCAATTTTTTCGGGGATTTCGCATGCCAGAAGAACAGCCGCTTCGCGGTGGCTTAATCCGCCGCATGTGACGCCATCGCCGTTTTTAACGGGTCTTGCCTTTTCAAGAATCGAATCAATAAGCTCAACGTTATTTTTATTCGCCTGAGCATATTCTATTGTTGCAAGGATTTCTTCATTGTTGATGAATTCCTCGGCTTTGAGTGATTTTGGGTTATAAATTGCCATTCAGAATTACCTTCCTTTCTTAAAATCGCCTTTATCGGTAACAATACAATAACCTATTGCTTCCATTCTTTCACGCAACCGGGCAACGTTTGCCGCTGCTTCGCTTCCGCTTGAAAGCTTGTTATCGTAAAGCATATATTTTTTCTTGACGTCTTCGGGCGAAAGATTGGGCATAACAACATTGGCACCCGCCTTTATTCCCTCTTCGCGTCCGTTTTCTTTTATTGTTCCTAGCGCCGTTGTTGACGGCAGAAGAACGTTTGGCAGCATAAGCCTTACAATTGAAAGCAGATAGCAGGTAAGCTCAGCCGTTCCTGCTTTTTCAGCGGCAAACGGGGTATCCTTATGAGGGATAAAAGGCCCTATGCCGCACATTTCGGGTTTGAACTCTTCAATGAACTTCAAATCCTTTGCTATGTTAAGCGGAGTCTGGTAAGGCGAGCCCACCATGAATCCGCAACCGGTCTGAAAACCGATTTTTTTAAGAGTCTCAAGGCATTTGATTCGGTCTGACAACAGCATGCTTTCGGGGTGGAGGAGCGAATAATGAGCGCTGTCCGCCGTTTCATGGCGAAGCAGGTATCTGTCCGCCCCGGCATCGAAAAGCTTCTGATAACTTTCGGCGCTTCTTTCACCGAGCGAAAGGGTAACTGCGCAGTCGGGATAGCGTTTTTTTATTTCGCCAACAATATCACAGACGGTTTCATCGGTGAAATATGCATCTTCGCCGCCCTGCAAAACAAAGGTGCGAAAACCAAGCGGATAGCCCTCGGCGCAGCAATCAAGAATCTGCTTTTTGTTAAGCCTGTATCGCTCGCAATTCTTGTTTGAACGGCGGATTCCGCAATAAAGGCAATCGTTTTTGCAGACGTTGCTTATCTCGATAAGTCCTCTGACAAAAACTGTGTTACCGTAAACTCTGCGGCGCGCCGCGTCTGCTTTTTCCGCAAGAAGCAGAGCCGTTTGAGCGTCTCGTTGCGTAATCAGAATCTCATATTCTTCAATTGAGAGCGAACGCTCTTTTTCAAGCTTTTCAACAAGCTCCGTCAGTCTTTTATTCATGGGTTATTACGCTTGAATAAGCCGTTTTAACGCTTACGCCGTCAAGCTTCCCGATTTTTCCCGTAAATTCGGAAATAACGTTTTGCGAAGCATCAATAACAATGCTCATTATATTCAGATTTTTTTCACGGTAAGGGATACCCATTCTGCCGATGATATGGTCGCCGTAATCGTGAAGAATTGAGTTGAGTTTTTCAACCGAATCGATGTTTTCAACAATAATGCCTGCAACTGCAATACGTGTTTCCATTGTTCATTCTCCTATCTCAATAAAAAATGCCGCACCAAAAAGGCGCGGCAATACCGTAAGTCAGAGTATATCGGCACCTTTCAGTCAGATTAATAATATCTTTGTGTCAGGATATTTATATTATACATTATATCTTTGGTTTTGTCAATCACGGCTCATAGGGAAAAACCGGCATAAGCTCAAGCTTGAAGAGGTTGCGCTTATGAAGGGTATCTATCCTTTCTTTTGTTGCGGCATCCTCACAAACGCCCGTGCGGATATATTTGTCAAGCACGGCATAGGTAAAGCCGAGATTATCCTCATCCGTTCTGCCGCAAAGACCGTCAATCGGAACTTTGTCAACAAGAACATCGGGTAGGCCCAAAACTCTGCCGACCTGCTTGACCTCATCAACCGTAAGCTTTGACAAGGGGCTGAAATCGCCGACGGAATCGCCGTAACGGGTGGAATATCCGACCCAATCCTCCGAAAGGTTACAGGTGTTGCACACTCTGCCGTTAACGGTTTGGGAAACGGCATAAAGGGTTGTCATCCTGACTCTCGGAGGCAGATTGGTTGCCGACTGAACCGAAACTTCTCCCAGCGCTTTTTCAACCTCGCCATAAACCGCATCGCATGCCGCTTTAACGTTTATCGTGTAATTTTTAATTCCGAGATGGCTGCAAAGAAGCTGTGCCATGTCAATATCATGCTGTTCACCCTTGGGCATAAGAACGCCGACAACGCGTTCCTTGCCGAGAGCTTCAACGCAGAGGGCGGCGGCAACGGAGCTGTCCTTTCCGCCTGAAATTCCGACAACCGCGTTGCAATCCGGGCCGGTTGTATCAAACCAGTTCTTTATCCATGCAACAATATCATTTTTAACTTTTTCAGCATTAAAACTCATATCTTTTCTCCCTTATTTCACTTCAATCTGGCACATTTTCATTGCTTCAAGCGCATTGGTATGGCTTTGAGGAGTAACACCCGCGCAACAAGCAGAATCAACCGCCACTTCAATTTCAGGTTCAAAAGCTTTAATCAGCATAGCATTCGAGATAACGCATATATCCGTGCAAAGGCCGATAAGCTCAACGCTTTCAGGCTTTGCTGCCGAAACGTATTCGGCAAGCTCGGTTGAGCCGAAGGTAGGCTTATCAATGATTTTACAGCCGTCTGACGGAAGCTTGTCCGAAATCTGCCAGCCGAAAGATCCTTTGATGCAATGCTCAACTGGGAGATTTCTGCCCTCCTGAGTTTCAAGATAATCGGGGTTATGGGTATCCCTTGTAAATATTATTTCGCCACCGTTCGATTTATATAACTCAATTTTGTTCCTAACGTTTTCAACGATTGCGAGAGCCTCAGGGGTACCGAGTGCGCCGTCAATGAAATCGTTCTGCATATCAACAACAACCAGCATTTTCATGCCAACACTTCCTTAATATATTATGCATATTTCAATTTTACTCTCAAAGAATGTTATTGTCAATTAAAATATCGGCAGCCGCCGCAAGGATTCACAGCGGCCGCATCTATATGATGGCGGCGGCCACCCGTCACCCGGCTCCCCATAGGCTTGCGCCACCGCTGACAGCCGCCGCCTTGATTTTGGGAAGATAAGGATAATCTTCCCACTGTTCATTCTATGCCGCAAAAAGAATAATGGCATTGTAATAAGTAAAAAATAAATTCAAAAAAACTCTTTACAAGACGAAGTGTTTATGCTATAATCCATTTTGCATGTGCCCGTTTCTCGGGATTCGGAGTAAACCTCAATGAGGTAATCACCTGCCGTTTTCCTGGGTGCGAGGCAAATAATTAAATGAGGTGAAAGAAAATGACACAGGCAGAAAAGACCGCAATCATGCAGGAATACGCTCTCCACGAAGGTGACACAGGTTCACCCGAAGTTCAGATCGCTGTTCTTACAAAGAGAATCAACGACCTTACTGAGCACCTTAAGGTTCACAAGAAGGACCACCACTCAAGAAGAGGCCTTCTTATGATGGTTGGTCACAGAAGAAACCTTCTTGCATACCTTCAGAAGGTTGACATTGAACGTTACCGTTCAATCATTGCCAGACTCGGCATCCGTAAATAATTTCAGCAATAAAGCAGGCAGGAAGCCCTATTCTTGCCTGCTTTGTGTCGTTTTAATAAGGGTATTATCCTATTAAAACGCTAATTCGTTACAGCTTTAAAGCGCATCTTTCAGGCGGCTGATTTCCCCGGTTTTAGCGGTAAATCGAGCTTCTGCGTTGCAGCAGTTGGATTTATTGCTAAACCCAAAACTGCCGCCTGTGGAAATATAATACACAGAGAGGTAAAAACATGTTTTTCGAAGCTTTCAAAAAGTATGAAACCGAAATCGCAGGCAGACCTTTTGTTGTTGAAGTTGGCAAAATGGCTCAGCTTGCAGGCGGCGCATGCCTTGTTCGTTACGGCGAAACAAACGTGCTCTGCACAGCCACAATGGCTGCAAAGCCCAGAGAGGGCGTTGACTTCTTCCCCCTTTCAGTTGACTATGAAGAGAAGCTTTATTCCGTTGGCCGCATCCCCGGCTCATTCCAGCGCCGTGAAGGCAAAGCAAGCGAAAAGGCAACCCTTGCTTCAAGAGTTATTGACAGACCCATCCGTCCCCTCTTCCCCAAGGATATGAGAAACGACGTTGGCGTTGTTGCAACCGTTATGTCGGTTGACCCCGACTGCCAGCCCGAAATTGCTGCCATGCTCGGCGTTTCAATTGCTATTTCAATTTCAGAAATCCCCTGGGACGGCCCCGTTTCAAGCGTTGTTGTAGGCCTTGTTGACGGTCAGTACGTTATCAACCCCACTCTTGAGCAGAGAGCAAAGAGTGAAATGTACGTTACCGTTGCTTCAACAAGCGAGCTTGTTGCCATGATCGAAGCAGGCGCTAACGAAGTTTCAAACGACGACATGTATGACGGCATCATGTTCGCTCATAAAGAAAACCAGAGAATCGTTGAATTCATTAACCAGATCAAAGCTGAATGCGGCAAAGAAAAAGTTGACTTCCCCTCAAACGATCCCGACCCCGAAATGTACGAAGCTATCAAGGACTTCGCTATCGAAGACATCAGATATGCTCTTGATACAGACGATAAGAGAATCCGTGACGAGCGCCTTAAGCCCGTTTACGATAAGGTTCACGAAAAGTTCGACGAAATCTATCCCGAAATGGAAGTTAAGATTGAAGAATGCCTTTACAAGGTTCAGAAGTACGTTGTACGCCGCTGGCTTCTTGATGACGGCAAGCGCGTTGACGGCAGAGGAATCAACGAAATCCGTCCTCTTAACGCAGAAGTTGACCTTCTTGACAGAGTTCACGGCTCAGGCATGTTCACCAGAGGCCAGACTCAGGTTCTTTCAATCACAACTCTTGGCCCCATGAGCGACGCTCAGCTTCTTGACGGTCTTGATGAAGAAGAAAGCAAGCGCTACATGCACCACTATAACTTCCCCTCATATTCAGTTGGCGAAACAAAGCCCTCAAGAGGCCCCGGCAGAAGAGAAATCGGCCACGGCGCACTTGCAGAGCGTTCACTCATCCCCGTTCTTCCCTCAGTTGAAGAATTCCCCTACACAATCCGCGTTGTTTCCGAAGTTCTTTCATCAAACGGTTCAACATCACAGGGCTCAGTTTGCGGTTCAACCCTTTCACTCATGGCAGCCGGCGTTCCCATCAAGGCTCCCGTTGCAGGCATTTCCTGCGGCCTTATCACAGAAGGCGACCGTTTCATGACAATGGTTGACATTCAGGGTCTTGAAGACTTCTTCGGCGACATGGACTTCAAGGTTGCAGGTACAAAGAAGGGTATCACATCAATCCAGATGGACCTCAAGGTTCACGGCCTTACCCCCGCAATCATCAGAGAAGCTCTTGATAAGACATATACAGCACGCTGCTATATCCTTGATGAAATCATGCTTCCCGTTATCGCAGAACCCAGAGCAGAGCTTTCAAAGTGGGCTCCCAAGATGCTCACAACAAAGATTGACCCTGAAAAGATAGGCGATGTTATCGGCAAGCAGGGCAAGGTTATCCAGAAGATCTGCGCTGAATGCAACTGCAAGATCGACGTTCAGGAAGACGGCAACGTTTTTGTTTCCTCAACAGACATTGAAGATGCACGCAGAGCAATTTCAATCATTGAAACAATTGCCAACGATCCCGAAGTAGGCGCAATCTACAAGGGCGTTGTTACCCGCCTTATGAGCTTCGGCGCATTTGTTGAAATCGCTCCCGGCAAAGAAGGCATGGTTCACATCAGCCAGCTTGACGTCAAGAGAACCGAAAAGGTTGAAGACGCCGTTAACGTTGGCGACGAAGTTATCGTTAAAGTTCTTCCCAAGGATGACCAGGGCAGACTCAACTTCTCACGCAGAGAAGCTCTTATTGAAGTTGAAGGTCTTGTTCCCGAAAACACAGTTTCAGACGCTCCCAGAAAGCCCAGAAGCAACTTCCGCGGCGACAGAGGCGGAAGAGCTCCCAGAAAGAACAACGACTAATCCGAAAGCATAAAATTACCGCCCCGGTTCATCGAACCGAGGCGGTTTTTTTACTCTCTAAATAAAAAGATATTCATATTTATCAATTTCACCAATACAATCAAATTCAACCTTTGTTATATCTTTGGAAACAGGAACAACAAATAATTCCTCTCTAACCTCAGGTGTCCCCTCTCCGTCATATACTTTATAATACCAAATTTTTGCTTGTTCGGCATCTTCCCTTAAGTAATAAAGTTCAAGCCAATAGTTTGGTGCCGGGAGGGTTGTTTGCGTTACGGCAAGAGAATATGTTTCAAAAAAAACTTCATCAAAGCCTAAATCGGCAGCTTCTTGATAATCTCCAAACGCTCCTTTCCACGAACTGTAATCCGAAAAAACAGTCGAGGTGAAGTCCTGATCAATTTCGTTGCCGTTAAGAGGAAGAGAATAAAAATCTTGAATCCCGTTTTTTTCTTCTCCTATGCACCTGCTTTCTACCATTACTATACTTTTATCAACAGGAACAACAATTAAATCGTATTCCATGACCTCCAACGGACTCTCAATTTCCATTACACTTGTGTAGAATATATGAAGCTCAAAAGTTTTTCTTATAACATAATCAACTCTTGTGCGCCAACCCGGATTAGAGTACTTAACAACAGCAACAGCAAGTGCGCCGTCTTCAAAATAATCTTTGCCATACCCAAGATCCGTTACATCTTTGTTGCTTCCGAAAGCTTCTATCCAGCTGTCATAAGTATAAAAAACGCTTCTGCTGTGTTTTACACAATCTGAATCATCAAGGCTGACTATCTTTACATTCTCGGTAGACATTACTACAGGGTCACCCGGACTTTCGGAACCTTCATCAATAAATTCCGCTTTTACAACGGTTTTTGCAACAGGAACAAGTATGAGAACAAGAGGTGTATTGGTAGTTGTCTCACCCGATGAATCAAACTGTTTAAAATGTATGGTTGCGGTAAATC
>Ga0233381_1000117_pt1 | contig 11707 bp, 10 predicted proteins | sample ElkDunMinimDraft_12_FD_180670 | JGI IMG/M metagenome (GOLD analysis project Ga0233381, IMG submission 180670) | Fecal eukaryotic communites from dung pellets of Tule Elk in California, USA - Elk Dung G0 | ecosystem: Host-associated > Mammals > Digestive system > Large intestine > Fecal | place... | reverse complement strand
GCAGAGGCGCTCTTGATATGAAAAACCATCTTATCGGCGTTATGGATGCTGTTGAAACTCTTCTTGAAGAAGGTTTTCAGCCTGAAAGAGACGTTTATCTTCTCTTCGGTCAGGATGAAGAAGTTGTTGCCTCCGAAGAGGGCGGCGCAAAAAGCATAATGAAAACTCTTAAAGACAGAGGTATTCATCTTGACAGCGTTCTTGATGAAGGCGGAGCCATTATTCCCGTTAACATCAAAGGCATTCTTAACAACAAAGAGCTGATTGGTATCGGCATTGCGGAAAAAGGCTATACCGATATTGAAATTACCGTTAATTCAAAGGGCGGTCACTCTTCTCAGCCTCCCGTTCATTCGGGTCTTGGTGAACTTGCCAATGTTATCAAAGACCTTGAAGACAATCAGTTTAAATCCGAGCTTATGCCTTTTGTTAAAGAGCTTTTCTCAAATATCGGCAGAAACTGCACTTACCCTGCAAGGCTCGTTATGTGCAACCTCAATCTGCTTCATCCTTTGCTTAAATTCGGCATGACAAAAATACCCGTTGCCGCTTGCCTTGTAAGAACAACAACCGCTGTTACAATGGCTCAGGGCAGCCCGGCAGCCAACGTTTTGCCTCAAAAGTCAAACGTAACCGTTAACTTCAGGCAGATGCCCGGAACAACCGTTGCCGACGTTGAAAAGCATATCCGCAAGGTTTGCCGAAACAAGGATATTGAAGTTAAGGTGCTTAAAGCAAAAGAAGCTTCCAAGTTTTCACCCACCGATTCAAGAGCATTTAAGATTATTGAAGAAATCTGCGTTCAGGATAACCCGAATTCAATTGTTGCTCCTTATCTTGTTATGGGTGGAACAGATGCTTGCTATTATGAGCCCATCTGCGAAAATATCTATCGATATGCGCCTTACAAAGTCAGCGTTTCGCTTCTTCGCTGCACCCACGGCACGAACGAAAGAATCCCCGTTGATGCCGTTGCACCTGCAGTTGCTTTCTTTAAGAAATATATCAGAAGGGCTTCAGCCGAATAATATGTTCAATCTTCTTATTGCGCCCGACAGCTTCAAAGGCACTCTCAGTGCCGCCGAAGTCTGCGATATTATCGGGCAGGCGTTTGCTGACACAATAAAAGATATAAAAATAACAAAGCTCCCCGCTGCCGACGGCGGCGAGGGGCTTTGCTCTTGCTTGCAAAAAACTCTTGGCGGTGAGTTTGTATCAACCCTTGTCAGCGGAGTTTTCGGTAAAAAAACTGAGGCGGAATATCTTATGCTTGCCAATAACACGGCGGTTATTGAAATGGCGGCTTGCGCAGGGCTGCCGCTTGCGGGTAACAAGAAAAATCCCGAAGAATCAACAACCCTCGGCGTTGGCGAGCTTATGATTCACGCAAAGGAAAACGGTGCAAAGTCAATCCTTTTGGGTCTGGGCGGCAGCGCAACGAATGATTTCGGAATCGGAATGGCATCGGTTTTAGGATGGAAATTCCTTGATGCACAAGGGAATTCGGTTTATCCGTGCGGCAAGAATCTTTTGAAAATCAAAAAGATTGTGCCGCCTGAAAAAGAATTCGGATTACCCGTAACCGTTGCGTGCGATGTTGAAAATCCGCTTTACGGCAAAAGCGGCGCAGCCTTTGTTTTTGCACCTCAGAAAGGCGCGGATGAAGCCATGGTTGAGCGTCTTGACAACGGGCTGAGAAATATTGCTTGTGCAGTTGAAAAGGATTTAAAAATCGACGTTTCTCAAATTAAAGGCTCGGGCGCTGCCGGCGGAATGGGAGGCGGAGCGGTTGCGTTTCTTGGTGCTGAGCTGAAAAAAGGGATTGATATTATCCTTGATGCCGCCGATTTTGACAAAAAATCTCCCGAAGCCGATTTGATTGTAACGGGTGAAGGCAGGCTTGATTCGCAAAGCGTGAACGGAAAGGTTATTTCGGGCATTGCGCAGAGGGCGGCAAAACATAATAAAAAGGTTATTGCAATCTGCGGCAGCAGGGGAGACGGAGCTGAAGAAATCCGAAAGCTCGGCGTTTCAGAGCTTTATTTTTCGGCTGATTCGTCAAAACCGTTTGACGAAATTATAAAAACCTGCCGTGAGGATTTATATAATGTTTCCGTTAAAGCGGCTGAACTCAATTGCTGAGCAAATTAATTTTATAATTTAAAAATTTTTATTAATTACATTGGTCATAGTGCGATGAAAACGCACCGGCAGATAGATTAAAATTGAAAAGAAGAAAGTTTTTTACGGCGGATTTATCCGCCGTTTTTTCTTTGCATTTGCGGTTAAATTAATAGTGCTTCGCAAGAGTGCGAAGTAAATTTAAACACGGAGGTGAAGGATGAAACGCTTTTTTAAATCGCTGAGTGTTGTTTTGGTTGCCGTTATTACGGCGGTATCTTTTTCATCGGCTTCAACGGCAGACATTTTTGAAAATGATATGTTTGCCAAAAGCCGAACGGACAGACCGATATCTGAATTACCCGCTAGTTCTGTAAAGGTTACGAACTTTACAGATGCAAGAAAAACGGCAATGCTTAACATTTTTGATTTTAATCTGAAAAAAGAGTCGAAAAATGATGAAAGCAAGCGGCGCTATGTCGGAATCGGCGGCGATGTTTTCGGAATCAAGCTTTACACAAAGGGCGTTATGGTTATCGGCGTTGATTTTGTGACAACCGATTCAGGTAATGTCAGTCCGTGCGCAATTGCAGGCGTTGAAAACGGCGATATTATTACTCACGTTAACGGCTCTAAAGTTGAAAGCGCTTCGCAGCTTATCGGTGCTGTTGAAAATTCCGGCGGAGAATCCCTGAAGCTCAAAGTTGAGCGTAACGGAAAAACTTTTGAGCTTGCCTTAAAGCCTGAACTGTCGTCAAACGGCAAGTTTAAAGCGGGGCTTTGGGTTCGGGACAGCTCTGCGGGCATCGGCACGGTTACTTTTTATGATGACAAAGCCGGATATTTTGCGGGTTTGGGTCATGGAATTTATGACGTTGATACCGGCAAAATTATGCCGCTTTCAAACGGCGAAGCATTAAAAGCAACCGTAAACGGTTTTTATAAGAGCAGCGCAGGCAACCCGGGTGAGCTTTGCGGTGTTTTCGGCGAAACGGTTTTGGGCAGCCTTCGTGTTAACGGAGATGCCGGAGTGATAAGCACTCTTAACGCTTCATCGGGAGCAGAGCTTGTTCCCGTTGCCCGCGCCGATGAGGTTAAAGAAGGCGCAGCGGTTATGGTTGCAACAATTGATGAAAACGGCCCTCAGCATTATGATGTTCAGATTATAAAAGTATATTCTTCCAAGGATGATTCAAATCGGAATATGATTGTTGAAATAACCGATGAAGAGCTTCTTGAAAAAACGGGAGGTATTCTTCAGGGGATGTCAGGTGCGCCGCTTCTTAAGGATGGCATGCTCATTGGAGCGGTAACCCACGTTTTTGTTAATAACCCGACTCAGGGCTACGCAATATTTGCGGAAAATATGGTTCAGGCAGCTGCTGAGACCTTGCTCGAAAAAGCGTCTTAAAGGTATTATCCGTTAATCCTACGGCGGCAGAAGTTGTTTCTGCCGCCTTCTGTCGAAAAACATCGAAAGAAAATTGACAAATTCTTACAGTTAATAATTGACAATATTGACAAAATATGGTAATATCTTCGTGAAGTTAATCAATCGGAGGTAAAAATCATGAGAAAAATGTTGAAAGTAATGCTTACAGAGGACGGAAGCGAAACCTTGCACGAGCTCGCCGCTGTTTTACGCTCAAATAACTGCGAGGTGTCAACGGTTATCAAAGACGGCTCAAAAATAATAGAAAAGCTTCAGGAGGGAGAAAGACCCGACGTTTTGCTGATGGACGGTTTTATGTCACGCCTTGATGCTCTTGGCGTGCTCAGAGAAATAGACAGAATGAATCTTGAAAAAAGACCGCTTGTTATGGTTCTTTCAAGCAGCGATAATCAGCGGTTCGAAAGCCAGATTCTTGAAAATGGGGCTGATTATTATTTTCTTAAGCCATACAGTCCCGAAATGCTTGCCGAAAGGGTGATTCAGTTTTCCAGCATTCATAATTCGGCGCTGAATTCTTCAGGAGTAAAAGACCTTGAGGTTGTTGTTTCTCAGATTATGCATCAGATCGGCGTACCTGCTCACATCAGAGGCTATCAGTATCTAAGAGAAGCAATCATTCTTTCCGTTAACAACAGCGAAATGATAAGTTCCGTAACAAAAATTCTTTATCCCACCGTTGCTAAAACTTTTAAAACAACGCCGTCAAGAGTCGAAAGAGCAATAAGACACGCAATTGAAGTTGCGTGGGACAGAGGCGACGTTGACGTTCTCAGCTCTTATTTCGGCTATACTATCCAGAACGAAAGAGGCAAACCCACCAACAGCGAATTCATAGCTATGATAAGCGATAATCTTAAATTGAGAATGAAAGCGGTATAAACATAAAAAGGACCTTCGGTTTGACTGAAGGTCCTGATTTTGTTAATTCTCTTTTCTGAATTCGCCGAAGATGATGTCGCCCTTTTTTGTTCTTTTCAGGCAAAGGATGAACATGTAAATATCCTCATCGCAAAAATAAAATGATAGTACCGTTTGAAACCTGAAGAAGAGTTTGGGCAACCCTTCGCAAAGAAAAGCTGCGCATATACAGAGAGCGGCAATAAGGATAAAGGGGAGAACATAGCTTACAAGAACCCGAGTGCGGCTAACCTCAGCGTTATACATTCCATTTGCGTATTTTACGGAAAGAAAACAATTTGAGCCGAGCTTGCCTTTTGAAAGAATTGCAAGGCTTAACGTTCCTCTCAGCAAATAACCTGAAATCAAAGTGGCGGCAACAACTGAAATCATAAAAAGAATAATGTAAGGCCAGCCGAAGTTCTTAAGGCTTATGTTTGCATTTCTTGTGAACATGTAAATGCTAACCCACATAAAAAAGTGAAAGATTGTTCCGATAAAAATTATTTTGTTCCTTTCATTTTCAAGGTCGACCCATCTGGTGTATCCGTTTTCTTCGGTTATACCGTGCTTTTCGTATTCGTATCTTTTCTCTTTTGTGAATCTCATGCTTTTCTCCTCTTAAAAACAGTCTGAATATTTCAGTTGCATTTAATTATCATCGTGCAATTACATTATAGCGTGCCTGAGTGTGTGTTTCAATAATCAATTGGTTGTTTATTTTCCGACAGATAATTGAATTGAGCGTTGTTTTTGAATTTTTTATCGCAAATTGTGTTGAATAATAATTGAAATGACTGTATAATAACGGAAAAGCTTTTATCGGACGGAGATTTGGATATGAATTCAAAGAATTTCAAACTGACTAAGCTTGCATGTTATGCGGCTTATTTTACTATGTCATCTGTTTTTAGTCTGCCGCCGCTTTTGTTTGCGGCTCTTCAGGATATTTACGGAATTTCTTACACTTTGCTCGGCACGCTGGTGTTGACCAATTTTTGTACTCAGCTTACGGTGGATTTGATTTTCACGGCTTTTTCAAAGCATTTCAACGTCAAAAAAGTTGTCAGGGCAATGCCGCTGATAACTTCAGCAGGCTTAGTAGTATATGCTGTTGTTCCTCAGATTTTTCCGCAGTATGCTTTTGCGGGCTTGCTTGTTGGTACGGTTATCTTTTCCGTTTCGGCAGGTCTTTCGGAAGTTTTGCTCAGCCCCGTTATTGCGGCAATTCCGTCGGATAACCCTCAGAAAGATATGAGCCTTCTGCATTCGCTTTATGCTTTCGGCGTTTTCACGGTTGTTGTTATCAGCTCTGTATTCCTGAAATTCTTCGGGGCGGAAAACTGGATGTATCTTACATTTTTCTGGGCGGTACTTCCCGTAATTGCTTCGGTTATGTTTTTTGTTTCGCCGATGCCTGAGATGAATTCTTCGGGCGAAACCGAGGGCGCAAAAGGAACTGGCAGAAGAACGCTTGCACTTGCACTTTGTGTCGGTTCAATTTTCTTTGGCAGCTGCGCTGAAAATGCAATGTCCAACTGGGTTTCAACCTATATGGAAAATGCGCTTCGGGTTAATAAAACTCTCGGTGATATTCTTGGAATGGCAATGTTTGCGATTCTTCTCGGCATGGCAAGAATCGGATACGCAAAGTTTGGCAAAAGCATTATGAAGGTTTTGCTTATTGGGATGATTGGCGCTTCGGCTTGCTATCTTGTTGCCGGGCTTTCGGTTAACGTCGGCTTTGCTTTTGCGGCATGCATATTGACCGGTCTTTTTACGGCTATGCTCTGGCCGGGAACGCTGATTATGATGGAAGAAAATCTGCCGGGTGTCGGGGTTGCAGCCTATGCACTCATGGCGGCAAGCGGAGACCTCGGCGCATCGATTGCTCCTCAGCTTTTGGGAATTATCGTTGACAAGGTCAAAGACAGCCCGTTCGGAATTGACCTTGCTTTAACGCTTAACCTTTCGGCAGAGCAAATCGGTCTTAAAACAGGCATGCTTGTAACGGCGCTATATCCGATTATCGGAACTGTTCTGATTATATTTGCAATGCGTTATTTTAAAAAACAAAAGAATAAATAAAAACAGCCGGCAGATACAAATCTGTCGGCTGTTTAAAGTTTATGCTACAAATATTTTTGAAATTATGTCAAGGAAGAATGAAAGGTAAAGCGAAATTTTGCCGAGGAGGTTGTTGGCGGCATCGCCGAGGTTTCCGAGATTGTCAACCTGAGCGCCGTAACCTTCAATAACGCCGTTGTTATCGTTAACGCCGTCGCTGTCATAACCGAATTCATAAAGAAGAGGAGCGGCAATTGAGAGAAGGAAGTATTCGCCTGCGGTTACGGGGCCGAAAACTTCTGTTCCGAGCTTTGTGAGTTCTTTCGAAATTCCGCTTATGCCGAGATTGGCAAGAAGATCGTTTGCGGCGCCGAGGAAAATTTCGTCGTTAACTGTTGAAAGGTCATCAAGAAGAATAAGCGCAACCGTTCTGAGAAGCATTTTTACTTCCTTGCTGTAAAGAGTGTAGGGCTCTTCGCCAGCATAGTGGTAAGAAACAAGCTCTGTTGCAAGGTCCCATGCAGTTTCGTATTCGCTGTCGGGAATGTCAATGTTATATTCCTTTGCAAGCTCCTGAACGCCGCCTTCACCGTAAAGGGGAGCATTAAGGATTCCGAGAAGTCCGTCAACGGCGGTGAAAACAAGGTCAGCATAGAAAGCGTCTTCGTCAATGCCGAGCTTTTCTCTTGAAAGTGAGAGCTCAAGGCGGTATTCAACGCCTGCTTTCAAGAAGCCTTTGGCGTATTCGTTAAGGCCTGCATCCATGAGCGCAAGCTGCTCATCGGTGTAACCGTTAACCGTTGCGGTAAGAGCGTCAAGGTCAATTGAATCAATTGTTTTTGCTTCGTATTTGATTTCATCTTTATTAAGATAAATCATTCTGTACTGAAGGGGATACATTGTGAGCGAGGTGTTGGCAAAATCGTAGATAACGTTGCCTGAAGTGCTTGTGAAAGAGGTTACATCGCTGCAATGCTCGTGGCCTGTGAAAACAAGCTTGATTCCGTGATTTGCAAAAAGATTTGCTGTTGAATAGTGGAATTTAACAATGAAGTTGCGGCTGAGAATTCTCTGCATGGGCATATGGTCAAGCAGATTGTGGTGCATCATAAGGATGGGGTGTCTGCCTTCTTCAAGGGCCTTGTCGGCCTCGTTGCAAACCCACATAACCTCGTCAATGCTAAGGCCGTCTTCGGTTGATTTTGAGGGGTCACAGCTGTCAAGAGAAATAAGGCGGTATTTTTTGCCGAGGTTTGCTGTGTAAGAGCCGTTTTCATCGTCAATATAAAGCGCCTGGTCATAGCCGAATTCAGCATAGATTTTTTTGAAATCGTCAATCTTCGTGTCAATATCGGCTGCGCCTACGTCGTGGTTACCGGGAGTAACATAAACCTGCTTTCCGGATGATTCCTCAAATGCCTTGAGTTTGGCAGCAACGTCATAATGCTCCTGATAAATTGTTCGGCCGTTATCGGCAAGGTCGCCGGGGATGAGAACGAATTCAACATCGTCGTTTTCAGCTGCCTGACGGAGAAATTCGTCAATGATAAACCCGCTTTCATCTTCCATTGCTGCTCTTCTGTTGGCGTACCAATAGATTTCATCGTCAATGGGACCTTCAAGCTCTTCTCTGGGAAGGTTGTAGTGAAGGTCGGATGCAACCGCAAAGCTTGTTTCGTATTCATCTTCAGCCGCAAACGCAGTTAAGCCGGCTGTGAGTGAGGTTATTATCATAATAACTGAAAGAATGACGGATAAGGATTTTTTCATAAAAGCACCTCTTTTTACATGATTTTTAATTATAACACAAGTTAATGAAAAAGTATACATTTTTTTCTTGTTCAGATAAATATTGAAAAAACGGCGATGGTGTGATAAAATAATCCGGAACGGAATGGAAGCAGGTGAGATTCCTGCACGGGCCCGCCGCCGTGAGGTGCACAAAAAACTGCAAGCCTACCCGAAGCCGCAATTCGGGGAAATGCCATTGGGTGAAAGCCTGAGAAGGCGGATTGCAGCGCGCCGAGTCGAAATACTTTCCGCTCAAAAACCTTCTTTTTTATACTGCGAGCGCCGGTTTTACGAAGGGAATTGAATTTCAAAGGAGAAAACATTATGAACAGAACACGATTTTTAAAATCGTTGTCGTTTTTCCTTTGCATCGTGCTTATTGCGGCTATGGCACTTTTTGCAACAGGTTGCAACGGCAACAAAAAAACGGATGTTGTTACCACAACTCAGGCTTCCGAAATTGAAGCTCCTGCGCCGTCCGCTGTCGGCAACGGAAAAGTGAGCTTTGATTTCAGCGTAACGGATGCTGACGGCAAGAAAACCGATTTCACCGTAAGCACCGACAAGTCAACCGTTGGTGAAGCTCTTCTTGAACTTGGAATTATCCAAGGTGAAGAAGGCCCTTACGGTCTTTACGTTAAAACGGTTAACGGAATAACACTTGACTATGATACCGACGGAATGTACTGGGCATTTTATACCAACGGAGCTTATGCTGCTTCGGGCGTTGATTCAACGGCGATTACTGCCGGCACGGTTTACGAATTCAGAGCTGAAAAATGAAGCTGAACACAAAAGAAATCTGTGTTTTTTCAATGCTCGGTGCGCTGATGTATGCGTCAAAAGCAATAATGGAACTTTTGCCGAATATTCATCTTCTCGGAACTCTGATTATTTCTTTTACAATTGTTTACCGCAAAAAAGCGCTTTATCCGATTTATATTTTTGTTATGTTGAACGGCTTGCTTTCAGGCTTTGCAACCTGGTGGGTGCCTTATCTTTACATCTGGGCAGTGCTTTGGGGCGCGGCAATGCTTTTGCCAAGGAAAATGCCGCAAAAGATTGCTCCGATTGTTTATATGTGCCTATGTGCGCTTCACGGCTTTCTTTTCGGCGTTCTTTATGCTCCGGCGCAAGCGTTGCTTTTTGGTCTTAATTTCGAGGGCATGCTCGCCTGGATTGCTCAGGGGCTGCCGTTTGACCTTGTTCACGGAATAAGCAATTTTTGCTGCGGAATACTTATTGTTCCGATTGCAACGTTCCTGAAAAGAATCGATAAATACGTTAAATAACCGACCTGATAAGGAGTGATTTCATGATATTTGCTAACCATGCTCATGTTTTTCCTGAAGAGATTAAGCCTGAGGGCTCCGTTGACAGCCTCATGCGTTTTCTTGACGAATGCGAGATTGACAAGGCCGTTGCGTTTGCAACTTTTCAGGACAGATTCAACGAAAGCGGAATGAACCAAAACTCAAACGAATGGCTGGCAAAAGCAATCAAAGGCAACGACAGGCTTGTCGGCTTCGGCGTTGTTGATTTTGAAAGCGGAGACCTTAAGGGTCAGGTTGAAAGAATTGCCGACCTCGGTTTTAAGGGACTGAAGATGCATCCGCCTTATCAGGAGTTTGTTATTGACGGCCCCGAAGCTTTTGAGGTTTACGAAAAAGCGGCTGAACTCGGCCTTTTTATCTCTTTTCATTGCGGAATGCATTGGCACCGCCTGAGAGATAACAACGTTCTGCTTTTTGATGAGGTTGCGTGGAATTTTCCGAAACTCAGGTTCAGCCTTGAGCATATCGGCGGTTATCATTTTTTCAGAGATGCGCTTGCTGTTATGTGCAACAACTCAAGGAACAAAGAGGGCGGCGTTTACGCAGGTTTCACAAGCGTCAGCAACCGCAAAGGCAAGGGCGACGTCTGGGCGCTGACCGATGAAGAACTTGAAACGGTTATTTATCAGACGGGCGAAGATAAAAGCATTTTCGGAATTGATTTCCCTTATTCAAAACCCGAGCATATAAAATACGATATTCAAAGAATAAAACAGCTTGATATAAGCGAAGAATGCAAAGAAAAAATTCTTGGCAAAACGTTGGAAAAATTACTGTTTGAAAAATAAAAGCGCAAGGGCAGCACCAAAGCGGTGCTGCCCTTGCTTGTTCTATGGAGGTCTTGAGCGGCAGAAAAAATCCTGCCATTAAGGGATTGACGTTTTTATTTTCTGTTTATGATTTTTGCTCTTATACCTCTTGTTGCTTTTGCGGCTTTCTGAGCTGCATTGACTGCTGCGAATCCGAGCTTGTTTATAACAAGGTCGGCTTCACCCATAAGCTCCATGTAATCGTTGCAGAAGCCTTTTTTAAATTTGAAAATGCCGTGAAGAGGGTTGCCTTCGTCAGGGTATCCGCCTCTGAAGTCATAGTAATTGCAGCCTCTTTCAATTGCCCAGCGTATCATTTCCCATTGAACAAGATAGTTGGGCATAACGTTGCGGTATTCGTTTGAGCTTGCGCCGTAAACGTACCATTCCTTGTCGCCGCAAACAACGTTCAGGGCTCCTGCGATGGTTTTGCCGTCATATTTTGCAAAATATATTCTTGCGTCATCGCCGAAAGCATCCATGATGCGCTCAAAGTATGAAGTGTCTCTTGTGGCAAAATTGTCTCTTTCGCCCGTGATGAGCATAAGGTCGTGAAATTCTTTGCATGCTTCCTTGCCCTTGATTTCAATTGTAACGCCTTTTCTGGCTGAAAGGCGGGCGTTGTAACGGGTTTTGGGGTGGAAGGATGCCATAACCTCGTCTTCGGTTTTTCCGCCAACGTCAAGGCGGAAGATATATCTTGCCTGAATGGTGTCAAAACCTGCGCCGTGGTCTTTGAATGAAAAACCGATTTCTTTTAAAAGGTTGATATATTCAACGTTTGAAACAAGCGTATCGGTATCAATTTTTAATGTGTAAGCTTTGTTTTTTACGCCGTATTCCTTGGCGGCAAGCAAAAGCTCTTTAACGGTTTCTTTGTCGGCAAGGTTACAAACAGGGCCTCTGGGGGCATACATCATTTTGAACGGAGTCATCGGAATCTGCCTAAGCAAAACGGCGCAAACGCCCTTGATTTCTCCGCTTTCGTTTCGGCTGATAAAGCCTCTCCATTCCCATTCTTTTTTAACTTTGCCCCATGCGGAGGTCTGCATCATATGTCCCTTCGGATGGGAGCGGACAAACGCATCAAATTCCTGCGCATTTTCAATTCTGACAGTTTCCATAACGGCTCCTTTCAATTGTTGTTCCTGTTTTTAAGCGTTGTTGCTCTTTCGGTAAGAGCTTCTTTTGAATTGAGAAGCTTGCCGTCCATAACCTCGTCAAGCAAAGTCTCA
>Ga0233381_1000116_pt1 | contig 11713 bp, 6 predicted proteins | sample ElkDunMinimDraft_12_FD_180670 | JGI IMG/M metagenome (GOLD analysis project Ga0233381, IMG submission 180670) | Fecal eukaryotic communites from dung pellets of Tule Elk in California, USA - Elk Dung G0 | ecosystem: Host-associated > Mammals > Digestive system > Large intestine > Fecal | place... | reverse complement strand
TCATGTGCGGTGTTTCTCTTGTTTCGCCGATGTTTTTTATTTCGGCTCAGCTTTTGACAATGTGGAAGGACAGCATGACGGGAACGCAAGAGCTGAAAGCCGTTTGCAAATATAAGCCGTCTCATATAACGGCGTTCAGAATGCTCTGCTTCAGCTCGGTCAGCATACTGCTTGACATACCTGCGGCTCTGATAGCATCGCATTTCGATTTAAGCGAATTTTTCAAGGTTTTGCTTGTATCGTTCTGCTCGCTGTTTGTTTATGCGCTTCTGATGACTCTTGTTCTGCTGTGTTTAAGAAGCAGGATTTGCGAATATATTCTGCCTTTTGCCTGGACAGCCGCCCATGTTATTCCGTTTCTTGACGGCGCAAAATGGCTTGCAATGGTAAATTCACTTAAATCGGGCTTCGGAGCAGCTGTTTGCCTGATTGTGGCGGCGCTTTATGTTGTTGCCCTCGACTTCCTCGTAAAGAAAGGAGAAAGAAAATATGCTCAGCGTTAAAAACGTTACAAAGAAATACGGCAATTTCACAGCCCTTGAAAACATCGACCTTGAATTCGGCAACGGAGTTTATGCTCTGCTTGCCCCCAACGGCGCAGGCAAAACAACTCTTATAAAAATGCTTGCAACCCTGCTTTTCCCGACGGAGGGCGAAATCCTTTATAACGGAACGGATATTATCCGCCTTGATGAAAAATACAGGGATATTATCGGCTTTTTGCCGCAGCAGTTCGGTTATTACAAGAATTATTCGCCAAGGCAGTATCTGCGTTACCTCGCGGCGCTCAAAGGTCTTGAAAGATCGGCGGCGGAAAAGCGCATCGGCGAGCTTCTGAAGCTTGTTGGCCTTGAGGACAATGCGGATAAAAAAATGAAAAAGTTTTCGGGCGGCATGCTCCAGAGAGTCGGAATTGCTCAGGCTGTTCTCAACGACCCCAAAATACTTATTCTTGACGAGCCGACGGCAGGCCTTGACCCCAAAGAGCGCGTGCGCTTCAGAAATATAATTTCATCGCTTGCTCAGGACAGAACGGTTATCCTTTCAACCCACATTGTTTCGGACATTGAAACAATTGCAACAAAAGTAATTATGTTCAAAGACCACCGCTTGCTTTGCTGCAGCACGGTTGAAAAAATATGCTCAATGCTTAACGGAAAGGTCTACGAGCTTGACAACAGAATGAAGCTTGGCGAAAAAGACCTTTTCATTTCCGAAAGGCAGGATGCAAACTGCACAAAGAACCGCTTTGTCAGCGTTAATCCTCCCGAGGGTGCCGAAAGCGTTACCCCGAACCTTGAAGATGTGTTCCTCTATATTTACAGAGAGGATGTGTGAAAATGCGCATCTTTCTGTATGAACTGAAAAAGATTTTCAGTTTTAAGCGGGTTGCGTTTGTTTTCGCCGTCGGATTCCTTGTTTTGGCTTTTTCAAGGCCTTTTTCCGAGCTAAGATTTATTAAAATGGATTGTTGGCAGGCGGATGCAATTAAGCTTTACGGCGTTAACCTTTCTCCGGATGAAAGAAAAAAAGCGGAAACCGAGCTTTTGAACTATTATTACGGAGAGATGGATGACTATATATCTCGCACACCCGAATTGCAGGCAATCGGCATTATGAATCATAAGGATGCGCTCTATTTTGAGGAGGTTACGCTGACACTCAGCCATTATGTTAACGAACCTGAAGAGGCCTCATATTTTTTTGAACAAAGCGACCTCACTCAGCGGTATGGTGTTACGGCAGAAGACATAAGACCCTTGACGCAAGCAGAGGAAGATGTCAAGTGGAACTATTTTGCACGAAACGAGGGCGAAACGGCAACTCTTAACCTCATTTTAGAAAAAATCAAAGATTTCCGATACGATATGGAAGCATATGATTTTGAGGAGAAAGAGAGCAATATAGGTAAAGGCCTCTTTGCTGAAAAAAATGACAGAAGAATTCTTGAAAGCAACGCAGTTTACAATCTGTCGGATTCATCATGGTCAAGAGATATATGCAGAGTTATATGCTTTGTTGCGGCAATAGCGTTGGGCTGCGTTTTTATTATGGTTATGCCCACAGCAACAAGCGAAAACCTCAGCGGCACATCATATATGCAGTATTCTTCAAAATGCGGCAAAAAAATCTGTTTAATACGCTTTGCTGCTATGCTTACGGCGGCGATTGCCGTTATGGCAGTTTTTACCGTGGTTTGTATATGGGGAATAAAAAAACATATTCCGAACGAAATCTGGCAATGTAGCCTTAACGGATTTGAGAGCTTTATGTTCAACCACAGAGCGCGGTATTGGTTTGACGGAACGCTTTCAGATTATGCTGTTTTGCTTGCCGTTCTTGCATATACGTTGGCAGCAGCAACTGTTGGAGTGGCATATTTGATTTCTCACACAAGCGCAAATTATATAACGCTGATTCTCAAATCCGTTCCGTGCATCGCAGCGCTTTGTTTTGCCGGCTTTGCTCTTGTTAACGGAACGCTTGTTTATAACTGCTCAGACGGTTATGAGCTTATCTCAATAACAAGATATATTCAGATACCTTATATCAACATTGCTGTTATTGCTTTTTTAACGGTTGGCTCGCTTATCCTTTTTTACCGTTTTTACCGAAAAATCAAAACGGCTGATGTTATTTAATGCGGAGGTGAAAAAATGCGTGTTATTCTTTATGAACTGAAAAAAATATTCAACCTTAAAAGCACCCTTGTGGGGTTGGTTATATTTATGCTTTTTATTATGCTCTGGGATATGTGGTCAATTGACCGTCTGCCCTATCAGGGTGAATGGGAATATGACATCGTTAAGCTTTACGGCACTCAGCTTTCACCCGAAGAAGCCGAAAAAGCTAAAACGGAATATATTGCTCAGCTTGAAAACGAAGCAACAAAGCTGATCAGCGAAAACGAGCTTATGCAAAAAAACGGCATCTATAACTATGAAGAATATTACGTCAACTATCTCAACGGGCCTTTTTATCTCAGAGGTCAGGGAATATTCAGCCCCGAATTTTACCCTGAACTTACCGAAGAGGAATTCGAAGCGGAATACGGCTTGACATACGAAGAGGCCATGCAGCCTCTTACCGCCGAGGAAAAAGAACTTTTTGAAAAATACGTTGACGAAACCTCGCCGACCTATGAAGGCAGAGAGATTAATTCGCTTATCAGAAAAATGATGTCTTTTAAAAGCCAGGTTGAAGAGCTTTACGGCGACAAAGAAAGGGTCAGGGATGTTTTTATCACGGGAAACAAGGACGAGGCTGAGAAGGCAAGGGTCGCCCGTATTTTTGACACCGATGAATATTATAACGTCAGCTATGATAACGCAAATTACAAAGTCAGGAACATAGTTACCGAAGTTCCGGTTGTTGTTTTTCTGCTGATAGTTATTCTGCTTGCTCCCGCCGTTACACGCGACAACATGACGGGCGTTGCGTATCTGCAGTATTCGGCAAAATACGGCAGAAAAATTCTTGTAAAGCAGCTTTTGGCAATGCTTTTTGCTTGTGCGATTATTATTGCGGTTGTTTTCGGTCTGTCGGCAGGCAAGCTGATTGCGGAAACTCCGAAAGAGCTTTTCTCAATCGGGCTTAACGGCTTTAACACAATTCACGAGCAATACTGGCTGAACACAACCGTCGGCGGATTTGCGGCGTTGAATTATGCTCTTGTTGCTGTGGCGGCATTCGGGCTTACCTTTGCGCTTTTCTGCGCTTCTTTCACAAGCAGAAACTATATTCAGATGCTTATCAAGGTCATTCCCGTTGCGGCGGTTTATCTCGGCTTCTTCTTCATTTTCGGTGACGGATTTTTCTGCCTTGATCATTATTACTTTAATGTTTACGATATTCTTAAAATACCGTTTGCCGAGATTTATGTTTGCGCCGTTATGCTTGTTGCGCCGATAATTCCGTCGGTTGTGCTCATATGCAGAAACAAAGGCAGGGATATGCTGTGATTATTCTCAATGAAATCAAAAAAATCGTTACCATGCCTGCGCTTTCGGGCTTCCTGATTCTTTTGACGGTTCTTAACTGCGTTTTTGCGTTCAACGGCAATTTCGGCAACGAAATTGAATATATTAACGCAGTCAACCGCATTGCCGGGGATAAATTCGGGCCGGATTATATTTCTGCGCTTGAAGCGATGCCCGTTCCCGATGAAAATGAGCATTCGATTGAAAGCTATTATTACGAACAGCTTCTTGCGGTGGCAAAAGCCTTTCCCGGCGGACGTACCGCAAAGATTTTCAGCGAAGAATTTGACACTTTCAGCTCAGGCAAAGACGTTCAAAACATGCCGTTTTCAAAGCTCATAACGGCCGCCATCGGTAAGAAATATGAAAAAGCCAAAACCGTTTCGGCTCAGAAGAACGCTTCGGGCGAAACTAATGCCGTTGCATTCGGCGCTGAAACGGGTCGGGTTTTCGGCTACGCCACAGGAACGCTCGGCGTTCTGATGCTTGCGGAATGTGCGCTTGTTGCGTCGCTTGTTATTCTTTTTGCGTTTTCATATGAAAACCTTAACGCAACGGATATGATTGTTTATTCAACAAAGGCAGGCCGGCGCAGATTTGCCTTGTGCAAGGCAGCGGCGGCGCTGGCGGTTTCAACGGCGGTTTTTGTTTTTATTTTTGCTGTCGGCTACGGAATATTCTTTATTCAGAACGATTTTTCAAGCGTATGGAATGCGCCGATTTCGGCATATTATAACGCTGTTAAGGTCGGCATGTTTTCAATGCCTGCCGTTGCGTGGAATTCAATGACCTTCGGCGGATACTTCGTTTTTTCAACCCTGCTCGCATATCTTGTTATGATTATCTTCCTTTTATTTTCATGTGCTCTGGGGCTGGTAATGAAAAATTCGTTTGCCGCGTTCGGCGTTGTTGCGTTTGCATCGCTGTTTAACGCAGCGATGATAATTTTTCCGCCTGCATCGCCGTTTGTGATGCTGCTGGTTTATATGTTCCCGGCAGGAATTATCGCTTTTATGCCTGCGTGGTTCCAATACGGAGCAACGCTGACCCTGATTCCTTATCAGGAAACGGTATTAACGCTTTTTTGGCTGCTGATTATGCTGGCGGCGTTTCTTGCGGCGCTGAAGTATTTCAGCAAAAAAGATATAAAATAAAAAAGAGCTTTCTCCCCGAAAAGGGAGAAAGCTTTTGTTTTATGCAACAAGAAATTTATATTTTGCAACGCTGTAAAGGGGAATAAAGGGCACCATAATCGGAGTGCTCTTAACGTATGCCTGATATTCGGGGTCGTCACCGTAGTTCTTGTTCTGGCGCAGTTCAAGGCGGCGCGCACCGCTGAACATAACAAAAATAATGCCTATGTAACCGATGAGAGCAAGAATCCACTGGCCTGCGCCCGAAAGCACGTTAACGCCGGAAATGAGAACGCCCGTCCAGAAAATCATTTCGCCAAGATAGTTGGGGCAACGGACAATACGGTATAAACCGGTGTCGCAGAAGCGTTTGGGGTTCTTTTTCTTTGCCTGGTTCTTTTGCCAGTCGGCAACGGATTCAAAAATAATGCCGAAAGCCATTATAACAAGACCTGCAATGCACCAGCCGTCGGTTTTTTTGCCGTTGAGCAAGCGGTAGAAAACGGGAAGAACCTGAGTAACGTAAAGAGCGGCGCAGGTAATCCAAATTGCAAACTTAACGCCCAGAGGCATTGATTTTCCGTCTTTAATCTCGGTTTTCATTGTGTTGCGGTATGAAGCGCTTTTGATTTCGCGCACAAGCAGATAACCGCCGAGACGGCAACCGTAAATGAAGAAGAGGATGCAGGCTATAACTGTTCCGATGCTGAGCGTTTCGCGGAACATAAACAGCATGATTATGCCGAGACCGGCAATTGAAAAGCCGTATCCGAGGGAGATGAAATAGACGTACTTGTAAAAACCGATTGAGCTTATGAGCATTGCGGCGCCGAAAAGCAGCCAGAACGTCAGGGGAATAAATGCGGACATGAAAACGACCTCCAACAGTTAATATAAAACAATTATACTACTTCTGTAATAAAAGGCAATATTAAACATAAAAAAGCTTCGCAAAAAAAGATTTATTACAGATAATAAAAAAGACTCGGAATGCAGCGGCACTCCGAGTCGGTTAGCTTTACAGCAAATCAAGGCTTTGCTTTACTATGCCGATTGCCTGAGACATGGCGTTTGAAAGTTGGAATGACAGTTTGTAGAATATAACGAAAACTTTATCTTTTGCAACAACGTTTCCGCTTTCGTCAATAACCTCAACGGTTATGGTTGCTTTCTTTGCGCCGAAAAATCCTTTGCAAGTTACTTTTCCGTTTTCGTCAACAAGAACTTTTGCGTTATCAGATGACCAGCGGACGGTACATCCGTCGGCATTTTTCACGTTGCAGTCAAGCTGAACGTAAGCTTTTTTATATAAAGAGAAAAGCCCGATTTTTTTGTTGATTCTTTCAACGGATTTTTCATTTTCGGTTATTTCGGCAGAGCATTTTTCGCCTGATACGGTTATTTCAAATTCTGCGGTTTTTGTTGTTGAACCGAAAGTATAATATACGGTTACTTTCTTTGTGCCGATGGAGTTCAGGTTTACCATGCCGACGTTGTAATCGCTTATTTCTTTACTTGTGCCGTCGCTGAAGTGCGCAACAATCTTTAGTTTTGTCAGATCGAGCGATTCGCCGATTCCGTATTCCGTTTTTTCGGGCAAAGCCGATATTTCTATGCCGTTAAGCACCGTTTCAACTTCGATAACCGCAAATTCGCTGAAATGGTCGGTTTCAAAAACTATGTAGTTTCCGTCAATGGTGCTTGCAAAGCGCACAAGCGGATTGACAATGTCTTCGGTAACGTGATAAACCTTGCATTTTTTAGGGTCAACGCCGTTTGCAAGCTTTATTTTCACCGTTACGGTGCCGTTGGGCTGAACAGCCACGGCTTCATAAACAAGATTGATGTCATAAAAATGCAGGCTTCTTATGGAGCCGCCAACGGCAAAATTCGTGCCTTCATAATTTGACGAATCAACCTCTTCAACGGCAAGCGTTGAGTCAGGCTTTATTTCTTTTGTTGTTGCGGAAACAACCACTCCGCAAGGCTCGTGGCGAAGCACGATTGAAGCGTGTTTCAACCCTGAAATTGCGCCTGAAATCGATTTTGCAAATGCATCAACCTTGTCCTGTTCGGTTATGTTCAAGCCGTAATCAACAGCGTTAATTGCCGAATCAAGAGCTATCAGGGAGATTTCGGAATAATATCGTCTGTCAAGCTTTTTTGCTTTGTTTATTTCGGCGTTGACGGCGGAATAATCGGCAGAAAGATATTCAAGACTGTTTATTGCATTTTCAATATTCTTTGACCATTCGGAAATATGCGATTGCTTGTCAACGGTCAGGTTATAATCAACCGCCGCAAGTGCATTGTCAAGCTCTGTAAGGCTTTCGGGGGTGTAAAGGCTGCGGTCAACAGATTCGGCCTGCGATTTGATGCTGTCAAGCGAAGAATAGTCTGCAGGTTTGAGCTGAAGCTCATTTATTGCCTTTTCAATATCGTCATGCCAGGCGTCAAGCTGTTCCTGACTCATACCTTCTGACTCAAGGTCAAACTCACTCAACGCCGCATCAAGCTTTGAAAGGCTTTCAGAAGTATAAAGGGAACGGTCAATTCCGTTTGCTTTTGAAAGAATGTTCTTTATTTCGGTATCGTCAACTGTTTCGTCAATCAAAACAAACGGAATGCCGTAATTTGTTGCGTGCGTGTGAGCGGGGGAATTTTCATAGCAATAAATCGTAAGAGCTTTGCAGGAATTAAAGGCATCGTAGCTTACCGTTGTTGTTGCAGGGATAACGGCTTTTTCCAGAGCCGAGCAAGCTTCAAACGAATCCGTTCCTATGAGTTCAACGCTGTCGGGAAAAACAATTTGCGTAACCAAAGGGTTTATGGAAAAGGCCTGACTGCCAATATCTGTTATTCCGGGAGCAAAAGTGATTGATTTGTTCTCTTTGCACCATGAAAACGCTCTCAGTCCCAGCCCTTTAATTGTTCCGGGCAGAGAAATGCTTTCAATTTTGCTGAAATAAAAAGCTTCGTTATCAACATATTCCAAGCCTTCATTGAAAGTAACTTTCTTTATCGGAGAATATGAGAAAGCTTCGGGTCTTATTACTTTACATTCGCTTTGAATCGAATATTCAGCAAGTTTTGCGGCGTTAAGTGAAAAAATAAGAGCTTTTTTGTCGCCGGTATATACGACGCTTTCTTTATCAACAAAAATGTTTGTATTGTTTTTATCAACCGTTATTTTTTGGATAGACGAATCCTGAGCGGCCCCGTTACCTATCTTTTTTAAATTCTCGGAAAAATGAAGCTGAGTTAGTTTTGTTCCTCTGAAAGCATAGTTGCCGATTTGCTCGGTGCTTTCGGGCAAATCGAGAAACGAAAGCTTGGCACACTCGTTGAACGCGCCTGCATCAATAAGCTTCAGGCGGCTGTTTTGGGCAAAAACAACCTCTTCAAGATTTTTGCAGCCGTTAAAAGCGGAATTTCCTATATATCGGACGCTTGCGGGAATGCTGATGCTTGTGATTCTGTCGCTTTTATTAAAAGCCGTTCCGGCGATGCAAACCGTGCCGTCCTTAACCTCAAAATTTGTTTCTGTTAACGGCACTTCTCCCGAATATCCGACAAGAATGTTGCCAAGGTAAACCGGGCCGGTTGGCTGAGTTTTCAGCCATTGGGTGTTGTAAAAGGCATTTCCGCCAACATAAATCAGGCTGTCGGGAACTGTTATGCTTCCGAGCTTTTTGTTATAAAAAGCTAACGGAGAAATTGCAATGGTGCCCTCTTTTACATTAACGGTAAAATAATCCGAAGGTGCCGGGCCTTTGTAAGTATAAAGCATCCGACCGAGATATACCGGCTGATAATCGGGCTTTTTGTCAAACCATCTGGTGTAGGTGAGCGCTGAACCGTTGACCGCCCTGAGCATGCTGTTTTCGCCGATAGTTATTCTGTCAAAGTTGTTTGCGCCGTAATACCCGAGACTGCCGCTTTCGATAACCTCAACGGAAGAGGCGATGTGCAAATCGGTTGCGCTGTAACAATACTGAAACGCATTCTGGCCGATGTTGGTGATGCCCTCTTCAATAACAACTTTTTTAATACTGTTTCTGAATTCGTTCCACGGTGCTTTATAATAAATCTGACTGTCGAAATTATACATGTCACCGGTACCGCTGACAGTCAATACTCCGTATTCGTCAAGACTCCATGTTGCGTTTTCGCCGCACCTGAAATTTATTTCTGCCGCCTGAGAGTTTATTGTAAAAGCAGGATTCCCTGCGCTGAAGGACAAAACCGCAATAATTGCGGCAAGAACCGTTGAAAGAAATTTTTTCAATCCGACACCCCACTAAAGTTTTGATTGGCTTCTGTCTTATTATAATACAAACGAAAAATCTTTGCAACAAACCAAGGAAGGTTTAAATTAAAATCATCACGGCAGAGGTTGCCACCTCTGCCGCGCAGGTTATTACGTATACCTGAAAAGGAAAAGCATGAACTTTTTAAGATTTTCCACAATGTCGTGAAGCGTAACTTCAAAGAATTCATAAAAAGCTTCTCTGAAGAGCTCTTTGAAAGTTTTAGCGCTTGACTTTTCCTTTACAACGATTTTTGTTGACGATGAAGATTTGATTTCATTTCCGAAGGAATCCTCACCGTAGCACGTTACTCTTACGGTGCATTCGCCCTCGCCGATTGCCGTTACGTTTCCGTGTTTATCAACGCAGGCAACAGACGGATTGCTTGAATACCAGACTCTTTTTGTTGTTGCAAAATTGCAAGAGGGCAACAGCTTTGTTGTTTCATCAACGTTTAACGTTCGTTTTGCAATCATGAAAACTGAGGGCAAATCGTATTTTGCTTTGATAACAATATCTGATTCCTTGAGTTCATAATGCTCCCAATAAGCGATGTATCCGGCCTTTTGCGGTATTTCCGGTTCGGAGAGACTTTCGGTGTCAACGGTAAATTTCTGCGTTGAAATCACAACGCCGTCGGCAACGAACTGCGCCGTATATTCTCGCCTGATCAATATCGGGCCGACGTCAATGTTCAGCAGAACGTCTTCCCAGTTTTCATTGTAGGTGTCAGCCTGTGAATACGAAACTGAAATCGGGATTTCGGTTATATCGGCGTCAAGAACCCTGAAACGAACGGTATACAGCAGGCCGTTGTTAACAACATCTTCCGTGTTATTCCAAACAACCTTAACGTTACCCGGAACAGCGCCGATGTTATTATCAAAACTTCCGTTTGAAATTAACGGACTTTTAGTTACAGAAACAGGTTCAAGAAGCGATGAATCGTAGGTAACGTTCATTGCGAAGCCCATTATACCGTGGTTGTTGTTGATATAAACAGGAATGTCAACGTAACCGTCTTTCAAAATAACGCTGCCATCGGTATAAATGATTGCAGGTTTATCGGCGTTGGGATTTATAATTGCAATCTCTGCGTTTGTGCAAATTGCCTCGACCGATTCACCGTTTGCCGTGGCCGAACTGCAAGAAATTATGATTGTTTCCTGCGATTCAACGTATTGAGCAACGTCAAAAACAACATTGACAGCCAACGCTGTATCAGCGGTTATTGAAGCGCCGCTGCAGATCAGAGTTAATGTTCCGTTACCGCCGTCAGAAACGTCGTCAATTAAATCAGACTGAATATTCTTAAACTTTAAAACATCGTTGTTATAGTTAAGTGTAAGCGTGAAATCTGAAAGTCCGTTTGCATTGGTGACATAGACAGGGACACAAAGCTCCTGACCGGCGTTGATTTCAAGCGATTCCGAAAAGAATCTTGTTTTGCCGTCATCCGGCAAATTTACCGAAACAGTTGAATTGCTGCAGTTGAAAACAACGTCTTCAAAATTTTCATTGAAAGTATCGCTTTGTACATACGATACCTTAACGGGATAATCGCCCGATGCGTTTTCGTTTACTGCAAAATCAACTGTAAACAAAGTTCCTTCAAGTGAAACGTTTTTGTCGGCATAGTATAAAACTTTCAGTTTTCCGCCCGACATAGTGCCGCCGATGCTGTTGTCAATTGTGCCGCCGTTCAGCATTTCACCGGCTGTTACGGAGACGGGGGTGAAAACCGCTTCATCGTACTCCAGAATAATTGAGAATCCCATAAAGCCCGGGTTGTTGCTTATGCTTACGGGAATTGATACTGTTTCACCTGCTGAAACCGAAATATCTGCGGCTGAAACTGTCGGCCTGATTGGCTTGGCGATTACTTCTACCATGTACGAAGTTTCAAGCGCAACGCCGTTTTCTTCATAGGCAACGTTGACCGTTTTTATGCCCGTTGAGTTCAAGTCGCAATCGGCTTCAAATCCGTCTGTCACGGTTTTGTAAACCGAATTCGGATATTCAACTTCGAGAACAAGACCTGACGTGTCAAGCTCTTCGCCAACGTAATATTTCAGTTTTTCGGGGTGATTTTTGATTGTGACGCCAACAGGATTACCGTTAAGAACCGTAATTCTGAACGAAGCGCTGCAACCGCCGTAGGTTACGGTGATTTTTTGAGCTCCTGTGTTGTTCAGCACCGAAGAAGAGCAATTATATCCTTCCGTTATCACTTCTTCAAAGCCGCCGGCACACTCAGCATTTAACGTTAACCCGTCAAGAATCAAAGAGT
>Ga0233381_1000110_pt1 | contig 11922 bp, 10 predicted proteins | sample ElkDunMinimDraft_12_FD_180670 | JGI IMG/M metagenome (GOLD analysis project Ga0233381, IMG submission 180670) | Fecal eukaryotic communites from dung pellets of Tule Elk in California, USA - Elk Dung G0 | ecosystem: Host-associated > Mammals > Digestive system > Large intestine > Fecal | place... | reverse complement strand
TCCGTTACAGCGGCACCCATTACACTTAAAGGAATAGCCGAGAATACAAGAATAACACTCAGAATGACTGCTAACGCTTTTTTCATTTCTGAAGACCTCCGTTTTTTACTTCCTTGAATATACAAACAGAATATATATTTATACATAGTAATTATATTATTTGAGATTCTATTTGTCAAGCAAAACACATTTATCGGCAGTATGAATCGTTTTCACCTCAATAAAATCACGAACTGTCGGAATTAGAAATTTTATATAATAAAGCCGTCTCTCATAAAGAAAAACGGCTTTTTGATACATTATACTGTGTTATAAATCATAGAATATGTAGTTTTTGTTCGAGAGGGAATTGAATACCAACCTCCTTGGCAGCTTCCATCCTGAAACGGTCAAGAGCACCCTTTGCTTCGGGAACATTAATCTTGTTCTTTGACATTTCGTAACACCCCTTTGCTTTCAATTTGCGTTTGCTTTATTATTGTTGCAATCCATTCGGGGTTTATTAATGTTGATTTTTTGATTATTATGCAAAGTTTTGAACATAAAAAGCAATATGCTTGCTTTCATTCCCATCTGTTTTGTGCTTTGCTTGTATTTCGCAAATTTCACAAACTGAATTGTATTTCCGCAGCTTCAACTTGCTTGTTAATATATGTATTGAAGCGTTTTGCTTGCGGTTAACGTTGCTGTATTCTTCTATTCTGAACACATTTCGCTAAACTCAGATAATTAACCGGGCATTTTTCACGCATACTCCGGGGTGCGACATTGATAAATTAACATAGATATTCGGATTTGCTCTGTAAAGTTTTTTTACTCTGTTTTTTATAAAATCCAATGCAGTCATAACAACCTCCTATTTACAAAGCGAAAGCCACCTGACTGTCCGGCAACTTGGAGTTTACTCGGAGTATTCGGAAACATCATCTTTGTCATTCTACTGTTTTCTTGCGTGAATAACAACAGGACCATCCTCATGTTCAATTGTGTTAACAAACTGATATTTGGTTTTCGCTCATTCGAGAGCTGCCTTATAGTGTTTGAATTCTTAAAGGTTGATTTTTAATGCACATTCTTTACTGTAACCCATTTCAGGCTTCCGTGAAAAATCAAGGTCTGAAGAATACACTCGGCTTTAACACTCTTCGCAGCTCACTGCCTTTGTGGTTATTTTCACAAAATATAAGCACAATAATCCTTATATAAAATATACAAAGTTACTATTGAAAAAAGCAAACCAAGTGCTATAATAACCTTAAAATCATAAGTAAGTCGGTGATTATATGATTGCAAATATTATCGGCGCCGTTATTGCGGCGGCGGTCGGTTTTATGATAGCTGTTGCAAACTATACTTTTTCAAAAAAAGTGCTTTTAAAAGCACCCGAAAAATACTCGGGTTCATTTGTTATCCGTCAGATTCTGCAGGTAGCATATCTTATTCTGGTGTACTTTGTCGGCTCAAAAACACAGATTGCTGATCTTTCGTTTCTTCTTGTGGGTGCGGTAGCAGGATTGACGGTACCTATGTTTTTCTTCACGAAGAAACTTTTACTGCTTAACGAAACGGTAAAAACAAAGAAAACAGAAAAGGAGGATGACACCGATGGGTGAAAAATCAGAGGTTATTATCAGTCTTTTCGGGATTCTTGATGTAACCGGTGAGGTTATCACAATGTGGATAATGCTTTTGGTTATCGCTTTGCTTTCGCTGATTGTTAAAAAGAATCTCAAGGAAAGACCCGGAAAGTTTCAGAACATAATTGAAACCGGTATTGAATATCTTGATAATTTCTTTTCTGACATTCTTGGCAAAAAGAAATCGAGAAAATATTTTACTTTTCTTGCCTCTCTCTTTATTTTTATTATTTTCTCGAACTATTCGGGTTTGATTCCCGGCGTAGGGCTGACGGATTATGTAAAAGCACCGACGGCATCACTTTCAGTTACGGCGGCACTCGGTGTTGTTACATTCCTGTTTTTGCAGATTTCAGGTATCAGGCACAACGCAAAGCATTATTTCAAACATTTTGTCAAGCCGATGTTCTTTATGTTGCCTCTTCTTTTGCTTGATGAAATAATCAAACCCGCATCTCTTGCGCTCAGACTTTACGGCAACATTTTCGGTGAAGAAACCGTTACAGAGGAGCTTTATCACATTTTCCCCATTGGCGCACCAGTGGTAATGATGGTGCTTTCTTTGCTCTTCTGCGCCTTGCAGGCAATGGTGTTCACAATGCTCGTTTCGATTTATCTTGACGAGGTTACAGAATAAAAATTTTATATCTAAAGGAGTAATTAATATGACTAATTCATCAATCATCGCAATCGCAGCCGCAATCGCAATCGCAATCAGCACACTCGGCCCCTCAATCGGCCAGGGAATAACAGCAAAAGCTGCGATGGAAAGCATTGCACGTCAGCCTGACGCTGCAAAGGATATTCGTTCAACACTTATCATTTCTCTTGCACTTATGGAAGCTCTCACAATTTACGGACTTCTTATCGCATTTATGCTTATTTCAAAAATCTGAGGAGTAAATAATGAATATTCAGCCATCCGTTATGGTCTGGACTGTAATTTGCTTTTTGATTCTTACGGTTATACTGAAAAACCTGCTTTTCACTCCGCTTCTTAAAATAATGGACAGCCGCCGCGAAAAAATACAGGCTGCCTCAAAAAAGAAGAAAGATATTGAGAAGCGTATTCTTGAGCATAAGAATCAGGCAGAAAAAGAAAAAGCTCTGGCAGAAGAAAAAACCAGAAAAGAAACAAAGCAAAAGCTTGAGCAGTTACAGCTTCAGGGCAAAAAAGAAATCGAAACCGCACAAAAACAATGTATTGCCGATATTCAGAAATACAGAGAAGGCATTACTGACGAACATGACAAAATCGTTTGTTCCGTTGCTCCGAAAATGGAAACAGCGGCGGCTTTGTTTGCGAAAAATATTATCTCGCATAGGATATGATGTGTTATGCAAATACAATATGTAATAATTAATTTTATTATTCTTCTTGTTATCCTTGTTCTTGCGGGCAGAAAAACCGTAAAGCGCATATTCGGCGGCCGACTTGAAAAGATCAACAAGGAACTTGATGAAGCTGAAGAAATCGAAAGACTCGAGATGCCCGTTTTCGAATCAGTTTCTGAAGAATCTTCCGAAGAGGTTCTCGACGAAGAAATTCTGAAGATAAAAACACAAACGGAAGAAAAAATCGCTTCCATAAACGCTTTCGGCGAAAGAGAATACAGCGAAATCCACCGTCAGATGATTGAGGATGCGCGCAAAGAGCTTTTCTCCGTTATGAAAGAAAACGTAATCAAGCTTTTCTCCTATGAAAAATATGCAAATGAAATAAAATCACTCGACAGTCAGGTGATTGATGCCATACTTTCGAAAATCTGCCTTACTCCAGGTGACATGGCTTATCTCAAGCACCACGATGTTCTTTACGTTACCCTCACATCAGCCTTCCCTCTTGAAAAAGAACTTGTTGAGAAGGTTGACAAAGCAACAACGGAGCTTCTTGAAAGCGTGGGAGGAAAAACATCCCTCTGGGTGCTTGAAGATGCCTCTCTTATAGGCGGTCTTAAGCTGCGTATAGGCGATACCGTTTATGACGGCACGGTAACAGAAGAGCTTTATCACTTTGAAAAAAATATGAACCATGAGCCGATTATGGATGACGACACCGTAGGTCTTCTCATCCAGGAATTCACGCAGAAAGCCGAAGAATACAGACCGCAGATTCATAAATATCAGTTGGGCCGTGTTATGACGATTTCAGACGGCATTTGCTGGATGGACGGTCTTGCCGATATTATGTACGGCGAGGTTGTTGAATTTGAATGCGGTGAAACGGGAATGGTTCTCGATATTCAGCAGAACAGAATCGGCTGTGTTATTTTCGGCGAATTTTCCAACATCGAATCGGGCAGCCGCGTAAGAAGAGTAGGCACAATAGCATCCGTTCCCGTCGGTGAATGCCTTCTGGGCAGAGTTGTTGATGCTCTCGGCAATCCTATCGATGCAATGGGCTATCTTCCTTATGAAAAAACGAGACCCATTGAATATAAAGCGCCCTCTATTCTCGACCGTTCCCCCGTAAACTCGCCCTTGCATACCGGCATCAAGGCGATAGACGCTCTTGTTCCTATCGGCAAGGGGCAGAGAGAACTTATAATCGGCGACAGACAGACGGGCAAAACCGCCATTGCCATTGATACAATTATCAACCAGAAGGGCAAAAACACAATCTGCATTTATGTTGCAATCGGCCAGAAAGAAACTCTCGTTGCTGAAATCAAAGAAAAACTTCAGTCAAAGGGAGCTATGGAATATACAACCATTATTGCAGTGCCTGCCTCTTCCTCGGCGGCGCTTCAGTACATTGCACCTTTTTCGGGTTCGGCAATGGCTGAATACTTTATGTATGAAGGAAAAGACGTTCTCATAGTTTATGATGACCTTTCAAAGCACGCCGTTGCTTACCGTGAGCTTTCGCTTCTGCTTCACCGTCCGTCAGGCCGTGAGGCGTATCCCGGCGATATATTCTATCTTCATTCAAGACTTCTTGAAAGAGCGGCACATCTTTCCGATGAACTCGGCGGCGGTTCAATCACTGCTCTGCCCATAGTTGAGACTCTTGCAGGTGATATATCCGCATACATTCCTACAAATGTTATTTCAATCACCGACGGACAGATTTTCCTTGATGCAGAGCTTTTCAACGAAGGTCAGAGACCTGCCGTAAACGTAGGTCTTTCAGTTTCTCGTGTAGGCGGTGCGGCACAAAAGCCGGTTATGAAAAAGATTTCCGCAAGCCTTCGCACAAGACTTGCGCAGTACAGAGAGCTTGCCGAATTCATGCAGTTCGGCTCTGATATTGACGATGCAACAAGAGCAACTCTTGATTCAGGCAGACGCCTCACAGAGGCTCTCAAGCAAGGAAGATACGCTCCTGTTCCCGATGAACTGCAAGCCGTTCTTATTTATGCTGTCAGTGAAGGATACGCAAAAAATGTTGCCATTGAGGATATGGAAAGATTTGAAAAAGAGCTTTACCGCTTCTTTGAGAGCAAAAAGGAATCTGTTCTTCTCAAAGTCAAGAACTCAAAGAAATTGGATGATACACTCAGACAAGAGCTTGATAAAGCTATTGCTGAATTCACCGAGAGGTTCTGATTATGCCCACGATACAAAATCTTAAAAAGAAACTGCAGGTAATTCTTTCAACACGAAAGCTTACCCAGGCAATGAAAACAGCCTCTACGGTCAAATATTCAAAGCTTTCCGCTCTCTATTCGGATTATGAGAAATACGAAGAGCAATGCAACCGCATGTACCGTAATCATCTAAAAGATTTCAATTCTGTTTTTTCGATCAAAAATCCCGATGCCCCGATTTTATTCATTGTTATGACTTCAAACAAGGGAATGTGCGGCAGCTTCAATACGGAACTCATATCATTTTTTGAGAATATTCTCCATAAGCAAGAAACCAAGCCTATTATTATTTGCTGCGGTAAAAAAGGTAAGGATTATCTTGAAAATAAAAAAATCCCTTACAGCAAATCATATATTTTTTCCGATATACCGTCATATCAGGATGCGTGCGGACTTTTTGATTGCATCAAAGAACTGATGGAAAGCGGAAAAATATCTTCGGTAAAAACCGTGTATTCTAAGTATCAGAATATGATGAAGCAAAGCCCCGTTTGTGAGGATTTGTTTACCCTTGATAAAGAATCGGCAGACGCGGAAGAACCTTTGTTTGTTCCCGATAAACAAACCGTTATAAACCAGACTGCCGAAAAAATCCTGATTTCAATTCTTTATAAAAAAATACTTGAAACCTCACTCGGTGCTCAGGCAGCCACGCTGACAACAATGCGCAGTGCATACGATACCGCATGTGAATACAGCGCTCAGCTTGAAACGGAAATAAACCGCAAGCGTCAGAGTCAGGTTACCGCCGATGTTCTTGAAGTTTCGGCAGATTATTCAAAGGAAGGGGAAGTGTAATTTATGGCAAAAGGTTCTGTGGGAATGGTGCAGAGAATAACAGGTCCTGTTGTTGATATTCTTTTCGATATAAATGAAATTCCCGATATTTTTAACGAAGTTAACGTTCAGGTAAATGACGAATTATACACTCTTGAAGTTTCACAGCATCTCGGAAACGGTGAGGTAAGATGCATATCAATGAACCCCACCGACGGTATGTCAAGAGGTATGAAAGCAACCGACACGGGAGAACCGATCAAAATCAGCGTCGGCGTTGAAACCCTCGGCAGAATGGTTAATGTTACGGGAAAACCCATTGACCGCGGTGAGCCGATAAAAACAGAAGAACAGTGGCCTATTCATCATCCTGCTCCCTCTTTTGCAGAGATTGTTTCGTCAAACGATATACTCGAAACCGGCATAAAGGTTATTGACCTCATGACCCCCTATGTAAAAGGCGGAAAAATCGGTCTTTTCGGCGGTGCCGGTGTCGGAAAAACAGTTCTCATTATGGAGCTTATCCGTAACGTTGCATTTGAACATGACGGCTATTCTGTTTTTGCAGGTGTCGGTGAGCGTTCAAGAGAGGGCAACGATCTTTGGAACGAAATGAATCAGTCGGGAGTTATTGATAAAACAGCTCTTGTTTTCGGTCAGATGAACGAAACTGCCGGTGCAAGACTCCGAGTTCCTCTTGTGGGACTTACAATGGCTGAATATTTCCGCGAAAAATCACACAAAGACGTTCTTCTTTTTATTGATAATATTTTCCGTTTTACTCAGGCAGGCAGCGAGGTTTCAGCTCTTCTCGGCAGAATGCCGTCAGCTGTCGGTTACCAGCCTACCCTCGCCTCTGAAATGGGTAAATTGCAGGAAAGAATTGTTTCAACGGGCAACGGTTCAATAACATCCGTTCAGGCTGTTTATGTGCCTGCCGATGACCTTACGGACCCTGCTCCGGCAACAACGTTTTCACATCTTGATGCAACTACCGTTCTTTCAAGAAAAATTGTTGAACTCGGTATCTATCCCGCAGTTGATCCTCTTGAATCGTCATCAAGAGCGCTTTCTCCCGATTTTGTAGGTGAAAGGCACTATAAAGTTGCAAAAGAAACTCAGCGTGTGTTACAGAAATACGCAGAACTTCAGGATATTATCGCAATTCTCGGCATGGACGAGCTTTCGTCAGAGGACAAACAAACAGTAAAAAGAGCCAGAAGAATTCAGCGTTTTATGAGTCAGCCGTTCCACGTTGCGGAAGGCTTTACCGGTCAGGCCGGAATATATGTACCGCTTGAAAAAACCGTTGACAGCGTTGAAAGTATCCTTTCAGGCGAACTTGATAAGATTCCGGAGCAGTATTTCCTCATGTCGGGAACAGCCGATGATGTGTATTCCGCCTATAAAAAGGAAAACGGGTGACGGATATGAAAGATATTCTTACCGTTAAGTTTTTCACCGTCGGTCAGCAGATTCCCGATATGGAATGCGACAGCGTGCGTTTGCCGATTTCAGATAATGTTAAAGGTGAATTTTCAGGTTCTTACGGAATAAGAAAAGGTCACGCAAATGCGGTGTTTTCTCTTAAGGCCGGAAAAATTTTATTAACTGCGAACGAAAAAGCCGTTTTTGAGGCAGATATTTCCGACGGTTTTGCAACGGTTGAAAACAACGAGGTGTGCATAACCGTAAGCGCCGTAAAAAAATAATCAAACATTATAATAAGACACGAGAAATCACATTTGTTTCTCGTGTCTTATTCTTTTACTTTTCCGGATAACTATACAATTAACTCTTCATAAGTTTTATTATTATGCTGTTCAAAAAAATATAACGATTGTTTTTTCACGGAACTCACTATATTTTGTATGTTCTCTTCAAGCGGGAAACGAACGCCAACCGCCTTGTCAGCTTACATCTTGAACCGGTCAAGAAGAGTTCTTTGCTGTTGAATCCGTTCGGAGTTTATTATTGTTAATTTTTTGATTAATTTGAAAGTGTTGAAGTTTAAAAGCCGGCGGAATTTTGTTCCGTCGGCTTTGCGATAATCAGGGTTCAATTATATTGAATTTGGCGTTACCTGCAGTATCAAACTGATTGAGATTATTGACTATAAGCTCAAGCTTTAAAGCGTCACCCTCAAGCTTCATCGAAGCTTTAATCTTTTCAATATCCTTCTGAAGAAGCAGCACTACGGCGGCTTTCGGACAGGTTACCGTGAGATCCGCATCATCAGAATTTATATTTTCATATTGCAACAACGCTCCGTTATTGAAATAAAGCATCGTTTTTTCCTGTGTATCGGTGAAAACAAAATTAATTTTAAAGTTCTCGTTTGAAATTGCATCTTTATCCAAAAGAATGGCCATATAGTCAAAAAGCATTTCCGCAGTCATGTTTCTGAGAACAGAGCCGTCCGTTTTGGCATTCGCACCGTTTTGGGCAGCGTTGCCGCTTCGAAGCTCAAGCGCAGCGGAAAGATAAGCGTTTCTCCAAGTACCCGATTCAGCCTGATATCCGAGCTGTTCGAGCGCATCAGCGCAAAGCAGTCTTGCCGCTTCGTTTTCAGGATCTGCAAAAACCAGAACGTTGGTAACCTCTGCAACCCATTGATACTCGCCTTTATCAAAATCAGCCTTTGCTTTGCGCAGAACTTCATTTGTATCGCCGAGATATTCGACCCATTTCTTTGCGCTTTCAGAGGGTTCAAGAGGATTGAGATTAACAGGATTTGCGTCATACCAGCCCATATATTTCTGGTAAACGGCTTTTGAATTGTGAGCAACCGTGCCGTAATACTGACGGGTATACCAATTCTTTGCAAGTTCATCGGGCAACTCAATCACATTTGAAATTTCATCTGAGGTGTAGCCCTGATTTATGTAAGTGAGAGTCTGATCGTTAATGAATTTATAAACAGCAGCAGTATCTGCAAGATAATCGTTGACGAATTCGTTGCCCCAATGCGGCCAGTTATGCGATTGGAATGTGAGCTGCGCATCGTTGCCGTAAAGAGCTATCGCTTCGGTTATATATTTTGCCCATGCGTTTCCGTCACGAATCTGTGCGCCTCTTAACGTATAAAGATTATGAAGCGTTGCCGTGCAGTTTTCGGCTACCCAAAGGGCCTTCATTTCAGGGAACCATATATTCATTTCTGCAGGAGCTTCCGTTCCCGGAGTCATCTGAAACTCCATTTCAACTCCGTCAATAACGTAAACTTCGCCTGTGGTTTTTATTTCGTATGTCGGCTTGATAAAGCTGACTGTTCCCGTTGACTGACCCATTCCGATACCCATTGCCATTTTGCCTGTTTCCGACTGTTCAAGGAAAACGCCGTACTGATAAGATGCTCTTCTTCCCATGCCCTTACCTGCATAGAGGTTTTCACTCACTGCATGTTCGGTAAAATGCTCGGGAACAATAACCGGGACACGGCCGCTTGCAAGCTGTTCATCAAGAGGGAGTGTGCCGTCAGCAACCTGCTCATCGGTAATAACACCTTTGATTCCGCCGTAATGGTCAACGTGGGGATGAGAAACAATAACAGCCTTGACAGGAAGAATACCGAGATTTTTTTCAACAAGCTGCATTGCCGCCTGAGTACATTCAACGCTCATCAAAGGGTCAAAGATTATCCATCCCGTATCTCCTTTAATAAGAGTAAGGTTTGCCATATCGTAGCCTCTGACCTGATAAATGTTTTCACAAACCTCAAAAAGACCGTATGCGTGATTGTTCTTTGTGTTTTCCCAGAGACTCGGGTTTACCGTATCGGGACATTTTTCATAATTATCAACAAAGCTGTATGCCTTCTGGCTCCAGATAACTTTTCCGTCAGCATCCTTGAGCTCAAGCTCTTCGGGCGCATCGATAAGTCCTTTTACAGCAAATTCATATTCCGTTTTATCATCAAAATCGAGCGCAGAATAAACGGCTGAATTAACCTCAACGGTATATTCGGTCGCCGCTTTTGTTTCGGCATTCAGACCCAACTCCGCAACCATATCGGCGTCATTCTTTGCGCCGCATGCGGAAAGCGAGGCTAAAATTGCGCTTGCAAGAATTATTGATAATATTTTTTTCATTGGGAACTCTCCTTTTATAAAAGTCAAGTAAACAACCTTTCAGTAAAACAAAGTATAACACAAGCACGTTTTTGTTTCAATCATATATTTGCCAAAATTCGATAAAATTAAGAAGCAAGAATTTTTTTACATATTATTCCCCACAAAACAACTATACTCAAACACGGCACAAGATAATCAATGCGATACATAATATACGCAATTGCGGCCGATGCAATCAGATTATAAACAACAGATACCGCCGCAGCTGTTGAATCGGCAACCGAAGCCTTTATTATTCCGTATCGGAAAACAATCATCGGAACAACGCATATCCCGATAACAAGCAAAAAAGTTATGTAAAGCTCTCTGAATCTTGTTTCGTGGTCTGCAATATATTTTTCAGCCGAAACCTCTCTTGTTTTGTAAACAATTCTGCCGCCTGCATCTTCAAAGCCGTCCTCATATCCTTCGTCGTAGCTTTTTTCAGGTTCACCGTATACGTCTTTAGGACTCATATAATACGAAAAAGACGAAACTGAAAAAACATAGAGCATCAAAATCGCAAAAACAAAAACAAAAATTTTTCTCATATTGTCAGTCCCCTTTCTGCTTTGTGAATTCATTATAACAGCTTTCTTGTCCGATAAAACTCTCTCAAACTGCAAAAAACCGCTTCACCAAAAGTGAAACGGTTTTTGAAAAATATCATATTCAGGATTTGATAATGAAATAATCTTTACAGAATTCTGCGCTTACTGAGCTTGACTGTCGGCTTTATTTTCCGAATCGATTTCATTCATTTGATTAATAATGTTTTTGCGGCGCTGAGCGAGTTCCTGATACATTCTTTCTTTTTTATCACCGGAAAGATCATAGAAGAATTTGGGTATCAAACCGAAAACGCTTGTAACGGTAGGAAGCAACGTACACATCATGAAGAGAAGATATTCTGTTCGTTCGGTCTGATTGCCGTATCCTGCGCCCTCAACATAACCGATTTTGCTTAAAATATATGCTTTTATTGATGCACCGAGAGTTCCGACAAGCTTTTTGGCAAGATCCTTGGCAACGCCCGTCATGCCTTCCGTTCTGTAGCCGTTTTTCCATTCACCGTAGTCAATGGTTTCGTTGCGCATTTCTTCGGGAATAACGTTCATAAGACCCCAGCAAGTCATCCATATTGTTTCTCTTATCATAAATGCAGGTATCATAACCGCAAGCTTTTTATAGTTCTTATTAATTGAGCCGATAAGGTAAACAAAAATCATAAGGAAATCACCGAAGTGAGAACTGAAAATCCAGAGAGCTCTTGTTGAAAATCTTTCTCTTGCCTTGGTTACAAACGCATAGCTGGTGGGCGAAACAAACGCGCCGGGAATACCGACGATTGTTGTCATGGAGGCGAGGCCAAGAACGTTTATGTAATAATAATTCGTGCCTGAATTCATGCCGAACGCTGCAAGAAAATCAGTAATTGTAAGAATCAGCAACGGCTTGTTGTTCATGATTGATTTGATTCCCTGAATAACGCTCGGTTTTTCAACTCTCTGCGCAACTCTTTCCTTAGCGGTAAAAACAAAGAAAAGACCCATTGCCGCAGCAACCGATGACGTAAAAACGCCTGCCGTAACATAAAGAGTTCTCATTTGTATTTTAAGCGTACCGTGATTAATAAGGTCAATGAGAAGACCCATGAATATTTCGGGCCATTTTTCAACAAAGCCCGAAAAAAGACTTGCCTGAGTGATGAGTCTTGTTCTCTCAATAATGTTCGGCGTTATTGTTGAAAGCATACCTGTTCTTGAAATTGCAGCAAGTGAACCGTTAAGGTTGCTTATAAGCTGA
>Ga0233381_1000109_pt1 | contig 11980 bp, 9 predicted proteins | sample ElkDunMinimDraft_12_FD_180670 | JGI IMG/M metagenome (GOLD analysis project Ga0233381, IMG submission 180670) | Fecal eukaryotic communites from dung pellets of Tule Elk in California, USA - Elk Dung G0 | ecosystem: Host-associated > Mammals > Digestive system > Large intestine > Fecal | place... | reverse complement strand
GTCTTGCAGCAATTTTTCACGACTGTGGGCATATGTTTTGCAGTCATGCTTCTGAAAGGTTTTTTCAAGGAGATGTTAGTTATAGCCGTTATTTAGAAATAGAAAAAATCAGAAATTATTTTAAAAAGAAACTTCAAATTAAACCTTCATTATCTGAAATCATTTCTATTTTTATCGTTTGTTCAGATAGTGTTATACGACTTCTCTCTGTTTTAGATAACGGGTTTCATTCTTTGAAATTTAACAACAATAATCAAGACATAGTTGTTGAAAAAATCTGTTGTTTAATTTTGGGGTTTCCTTATTCAAAAAAAACAATTCCATTTTCTCAGGTAATATGTGGTCAAATTGATTCTGATAAACTTGATTATTTAAAACGTGATTCTCATGGTACGGGTGTTCCAGTTGCAGTAGATATGTCTCGTGTTTTCCAAAAACTCCGTATGGTCCGAACAAATCAACAGTATGAAATGATATCTAATTCACAGGATTATACTTCTCAAATATACAAGTTAGGAATTGCTCCTGCTGCTATAAACACAATTGATCAACTTATTATATCCCGCTATATGATGTTTGAAAATGTATATTTTCATCAAAAAGTACTTACCGCTGAAGAAATGTTACGATATGCGTTAAGAAAATTAGATGCTAGCACAAACGGCATGCTGAATAGTTTTTTGACAATTATGCAAATTACAGACTCGGTTATAATAAATTGTAATTTTAAGATGTCTGTTAAAGAAATTGAAATTCCCCATTTTTGTATCACAGACAACGATAAATATTCTGAAGCCGCAATTGTTTTATCTGATTTAAGCAAGCGAAATTTGTTTAAACGTTGTATCGCTTTTACCAGTGAAAATCTTACCAATGTAGGGCAATTTGGGAATTCTTTTTATTCAAAAGTGTTTATAGATCGAGATATTAACTTACAAAACCAGTTTTTAGAAAAAGTAATTGAAGAAGTAAATATAATAAAGAATTTAGTAAACACAAGAGCTCATTTTAACAGCAAAACAGACATTTTATTAATTATTGCACCTGATATTTCAAATGTTTCTTTGAATAGCAACATAGCAATTGCTGATAAAATTAATAGAGATAGAAATATGGTGTTTGAATCAGATAGTTGGCTTAAAAGCAGAACAACTAGAAAACCCCAAAATTATCTTGTTTCATATGAAGAAGATCGATATCTTGTCTATATTGCTACTGAAAAAGTTCTCTTCAAAGAGTATGGTCTTATAATTAATGATACCGTTATTTACGATGAAAACGATGAGCAAGAAATAATAAAAATCAAGAAGATACTTGATGAAAAAGAATATTATAATAATGCGTTTGCTTTACTTCCAAATGATGATGTACAAAGGCATAGTTCGAAAGTAGAGAAATTAATAGAAAAATGGAAGTCTTATGAACGTTTTGATGTGGAAAAAGGCACGAGAAATGCAATCGATTCTACTTTTTTGACAACCTATATAAAACAGTTTTATCGATTTCGAAAAGATTTGGATGATTTCGATGTGTTTGTTCGGGGTTGTTTAGCGTTGTTGGAAAATATTAGAATTGTTACACGCGATGATATTTTAAGGTCGCTAAAGTCAAATTTATCAAAAATATTGAAAGAAAACACGTGTAACTTTGACGATATTAAGCTTTGTAATTTAGGAACATTTCAAGACGGTGGAAGTCAAATCTCTTATCAAGTTAACGAAGTAAATCAACTATATGAGGATCTTATTAAATCAACACCACTATCTGTTCACAAATTAGAAGATATGAAACCTCAAGACTTCAAAAAAATTATTGTCTTCATTGAAGATGCTTTTTCATCTGCTAAACAGATACTTTCTATGTTTGAAACATATATGGGGGTTCCCGTTGAAGAACGACAGACTAACGAATTGCATGTAAAAGAACTTTCAGAGGAAATGAAGGAAAGGTTAAAGAAGACAAATATTTATTTTTCTTTTCTTTTTTATAATCAAGAAAACAAAGAAAAGTTTTTATGCAGATTACATGAATTAGGTCTTGAAAACGTTCACATAGTTTCATCAGAAGAGTTTCCTTGTGGTTATTTTAAAAAGGATTCTGTGCAAGATGAAGACGCGTATCAAATAACCAAACGATATTTTGAAGAAGCAGGAAAACTTTTAATTAATGAAAAAGCATTCATAAATGGAGTGCAAAAAAGCAACTGGAGTGATGAAAGAATAAACAATAGTATTTTAGGATATAATGATGCTCAGCAACTTATCGTATTTCCGTGGAACACACCCACATACACTATAACAGCTCTGTGGCTTGGTTCCAAATCAAACAATTGGCATCCACTTTTTCAAAGAATTGACAAACCAAATTTCAATGCATAATTTGTTTTTTTCATAAGCGAGACAAAATATAGTTGTTCTTTTGTTGTATGATAAAAATAATTTTATTTGCATTAAAATATGCGGCTTTGATAAATTGTTTTATTGATTCAATTGCTTTTGGGGTAAAAAGATATACTAAATAATTAGTTTTTATTTAAAAACTATAGGTTTTACAGTGAATAACTTTTAGCAAAAATGAATTCGTGTTTTGTTCTAATTGGAATATGTATGTTACTGCCAATAAACATTTATTCTATTGAATCCGTTACTAACAATCGTACAACAATGTAGAAATCCGAACTTAATGCCAATCGGCGAAGGGTTCGGATTTGTTCTTTTACTAAACGGTTTATAAAATGAAAAATGAGGGTAGTTTTATCGACTACCCTTATTTTGCGTTGGTTTATTCTAATTGTTCAGCTTTCCACTTTTCAAAGATTGCTTTGCCTTCTTCACTTTCGCAGAAGCTGATTATGTCCGGAAGCAAGGTTCTCACCAATGCATCCATTACGTCTTCCGATATGCCCGAAATCATTTCGGACGGCTTATTGTTTTCAGCCACGGAAATTAATTTTTGTTCTCCTTTTTTTGATGGTAGGAGATAAACCATTTAATGAAAGATTGTTTACTCACATATATTTTATATCATTATTTTAATTTTGTCAAATTAGCTTGAGTAGTTGCAATAGGCTGAGTTTCTACAACTTAAAATATCGCCTGTAATGGGCATTATACGCAAAAGTAGGGTTACAGGTCAAACTATACGTACACCTTGATTACCGCACTTTCAAACCCTTATATATCAACGATTCCAGAGCCTACTTTTCCTACGTTTTTTAAACTATTAAAAGGAGTTTTTATTTATGATTAATAACATTATTTCTTGTGAATTTAATATTGATACAGCCTGCGTTGAAGTTAAACTCACCGACGGCTCAATGGTATCAATCGACTGTGATGCAGTTGAAAACGAATATGCAAACAATATGTATGAAACATCCGAACTTGATTATCTTATCTACAACGAGCCGATGAGTTATGTCAGACTACTGTTAAGCGGTAAAATGGAAGAATATCTGCGAAACAATACGGATTACACTTTGTTATCTGATTTGAGATAAGAATTCAGCTGATAACGTCATTTGATGTGGCGTTGTCAGCTATCTTTTTGCCATAATTAAATTTTTTGAAATTTAGTATTGACTCTCACCTTAACTTCAGGTTTATACTATGCACATAAGGTACCTTAGATTATTCAAAGGAGATCTGTCTTATGAAAATCGGAGAATTTGCAAAAATGTGCGGAACAAAGATTTCCGTTCTGCGTCATTACGATAAAGAAAAACTTCTTGAACCCCAGCACACCGATGTTTTTTCGGGTTACAGATATTATAGCTCTGAGCAAATTCTTGTTTTTTACAGAATCAATGCTTTGAAAAAGGCAGGCTTCTCTTTGCAGGAAATCAGAGAAATTATTTCCGGAAGAAAAACCAATAAAGAAATTGAAGCAATTTTTTCACAGAAGGAAAGTGAGTTTCTCGATGCATTGAAAAATCTGAAGGAGGCTAAACTTATGATGACAAAGTTAGATATTGTTTTCGAAAATGATACGGCAATTATCAGCCGTACCGCCCGAGATAATGCAATTGATTTATGTACGGTTGCGGAAACAGAAATAAAAGCGGCTGATTATCAGAGAATCTCTCAATATGAAATCCGCGAGAACGAGATTATATGCAAAGTTGTTAAATTAGGTGACGAAACTGAGCAGCCGAAAAAGGAAATTCCTTTTGTAAACGACGATAATGTTATAGGTAAATGGGAAATTCAAGGTGTTTTTGCAGTCAAAGAGGATTATGCCCAAAATATTTTTTGCGACAAAACAGGCTTTTATGGCGGAGATGTAAAATATCTGTATTTTCTTCCCGATGGTGAGGAATACTGGGGTTACAGCTGGACCAAGGGTTATTTTATCAGCAATGCTTATCTGACGGGTTCTGCTAATAACGAATATGAGATTGAAGAAAAAACCGATGGCACATATATGCTCATAACCCTCAGAGAAACAGAGGTCAGCAGAGGCGGTAAGCCTACATATCTGTTGCTGAAAAAATCAGACAGTAACAGATATTCAGCCGAAAGCATTGCAAGAAAAGACGATATTGATAAGCCTTTTGTAAATGACGAAAGAATAATCGGCAAATGGGTGGCTCATTCGTTCTTATGTAATAAATCTGAATTCCCGCAGGAAGAAGAGCCTATTGACGATTTGTATTTTAAAGAAATTGAATTTTACTCTGACGGTAATTGCAGGTGTGTTTATGCTGATGCTGTTTTTGAGGGTGAAGATACCGTAGTGTGGACAAAAAATTATCTTCTCCGCAAATGGAATTGGTCGGCTTGCGAATATGAAATCAGAACTGTTGGCGGAAAAGATTATATGATAATCGAATGGAAAAGCGGAGATTATCGCTACGGCGGATATGATACAAATTATTATGTGTTTACCAAAGCATAAATTTCTAATTCGATAAGCAAAAAATGCTCCTTTGTTCACGATTGTTCAAATATTTTCACGTTTTTGCTTGACAAACGTTAACGTTTGTGCTATTTTATATTTGTAGCTACGGCAATACTGTTAATAACCGTTAATGAAAGGGGCAAAAATTATGTTTATCGAAGAAAGACATCAGGAAATTCTCAGAATCTTATCAGAAAAAGGCAGAATATCAAATTCTGAGATTCAGGAAACATTTCAAATCAGCTATGACTCAGCAAAAAGAGATTTAAGACTTCTTGAAGAACAGGGACTTTTAAAAAGAACTCACGGCGGTGCAATTCCTGCAAGACAAATTGGCGGAAATGTAATTAAAAATCTTTCCCCCGATGAGCGTGTTGTTGAAGTTAAGGAAAACTATCTTGCGATAGCAAAAGAAGCTGTAAAAACAATTGAAGAAAATGACGTTGTTTATATCACCAATGCAAGTGTAGGCTATCTTATGGCACAAAACATCGGTAATGTTTGCTGTACTGTTGTTACAAACTCAATTGCAATTGCTGAAGAACTTCGCAAAAAGGAAAACATAACAGTTATTCTTGCAGGCGGCGAAATGCAGGCAAACGGTTGTTTCTATGACAGCTTTGCATTATCCATAATCAACAGACTTCGTTTTGATAAGTGCTTTGTTACGTCTGCTTGCGTTTCGGCTAATTTCGGTCTTTCAATCCAAAAGTCAAGAAGTGTTGAACTGACAAATGCCATCATAAACAACTCAAAAACGGTTTACGGTTTATATCCTGTTGAGAAAATCGGATTTGATTCTATAATCAGCATTTGCCCTGCAAGCAAACTTGATTATATTATAACCGACAGTGATTCTTCGGAAGATGATTTAATGCAGTTTGAAGAACTCGGAGTTAAAATCAAAATAGCTGAATAAACTATCACATAGAAAAAGCCATATATGTTGATTTTGTGTCAACCTATATGGCTTTTTATTGTTTTTGTTTTTTAAAAATATTTTATATTAGTTTTAAATGTACCACAAGAAACCACAAAGGAACACCATTATAAACCACTGTAACCTTGAATATTCAACTTTTACGTTGTAGATTATCCTTTTTCCTGAACTTAGCTTTGCTGTTATCTGTGTTTCACCCACACCGACACCTTTTATGTTGCCTTCACTATCAACCGTTGCAATATTCGGATCTGATGATTTCCATCTTATCTTTTTAGTGTAAGTGGATGAAATTGGGTGTTTGGTTTCTTTATAATTCATTTTAATTGTTTCATATCTGAACATTTTATATATTACAGTTTCTCCAGTTTTTTCGCCGTTTCTGTAAGATGCGGCTTTAATGAACGAAACTGTTTTGTTGCTCAAATCCAAAGGCGATAAGTAAACCAAACCGTTTTCGGGAGTGGGGTCTGTTCCGTCAAGAGTGTAATAAGTTGAATCCGAACCGGCAGTTGGAAGAATCTCAAATTTATCATTTGAATTCAACACAATTTCAGGGTTTAATCTTATGGCAGAACAAACAATATTATAGAAATTAACAATACCTACACCGTAATATTTTTCTCCGCAATACTTAGACCAACCTTCCGGAATGGTTGCAGTTCTTTTTAGTGTGTTTTGTATTTCCATTGCAGATAAATCCGGTCGTATAGATTTAAGCATCGCTGCTGCTGCAGTTACATGAGGAGTAGCCATAGATGTTCCTGACATTTCCTTTTCCAAGCTTTGCGGATTAGGGTCATAGATTTGTCCTTTGTCAACGTCATTTTCGTACCAATTCCAATACCTTGGCACTGTACTCAAAACTTTTGTTCCGGGAGCCGCAACATCAACACAATTACCGCTTGCAGAATAACTTATATCAGGAAGATTTCTACTATCCGTTGCCGCCACAGTAATTGCCGAAGAACAATTTGCTGGACAATTATCATCAGCATTTCCCATTTCATTACCTGCAGCAACAACTACAACTACATTATTATTCGTGGCATCTACAATGGCTTGATTCAGTGTTATACAATCTGAATTGTTTTCCTTATAGTCTCCCCCTAAACTCATATTTATTATATCCATTCCCTGAGATACCGCTAATTCAAATGCAGCATAAATGAATGAGTAAGAAGCCATAGGGAGAAGAACAAACACTCTATACGGATATATTTTTACATTACTCATAGTGTTTCTGTATATTATGCCTGCAACATGTGTTCCGTGATTCAAATCATCTATTATTGATGGATAAGTTTCTCCGTCTTCATCTTCAATCGCGAAACCACTATCAAAAATGCGATCTTCTTTAAATGCTGAATGTTCTGCATATATACCGGAATCAATTATTCCGACCTTTACTTCGCTGCACTCAATTCCATAATCATTAATTAATTGGTAGGCTTGTGAAACTTGTACTGCTTCTGAATTCCAGTATGAAGTCGTGGTAGTATCGGTTATGCCGGAAATATCATCTGTTGATTCTCCTAATTCAATATAGAAATCATACTCAACATATTCTATTTCATCTTCTAAAAAAGCTGCATAAGCTGCATCGGTTTTCGTTTGAGAAGAATACTGAAAAATATGAATTCCTTTATATCCTTCTACACTATCTATGGCTCCATAATTTTCTGATAAAACTTCATTGCTATTTGTTTTCACAATCAAACGATTGGGTGGTAGTGCATAATAACCGGATGAAGACATGTATGTTTCATCGTGTTCGTTAATCATTTCTCCTAATAAACTGTTAAAATCAGAAACAGATAAAGAAGATGGCTCCTCCGCAAATGAAACGATGGGGAAAGTGTTTAACAAAAGAACAAAAACCAAAAAAATTGAAAGTATTTTATTATTCTTCAAATATAACACTCCTTTAGTTAAGAAGTCACACAAACATATTAAACAAAAAAACAAAAGCATTTTTTATCCATTTTACAACTTTAGCAAGCAATCCTACCAGGTAATCTAAAACCGAGTTGTTAGGCTCATCAGCAGGCTCTGTTGTAGGCTCTGTTGTAGGCTCTGTCGTAGGTTCGTTTGAAGGTTCTGTCGAAGGTTCAGTTGTGGATTCTGTCGTAGGCTCTTCAGGAATCTTTTCTGAAAAATTCGGCTGATTCTGTAAAACGGGATATCCGTCTTCTCCCATAATCCAAACATTATCAAAATCAAAAGCTACAAAAGATATCTGATTTTTAAACTCATCTCCAGTTAACTGTTTAACATCAACATATGTTTCGTTTCGATATTCTTCGCTTAATTCATCAAAATTTTGTTTAGCATCATAAGCAGGATTTAAATTGTCGTTGATATAATAAACATTTTTCATGCCGGGCTCGTTAGTGATATACATAACATTGGAGTTAACATTTCCGGAAACCGAACCAACATATCCGATAAAATTATCAGGATAGACTATATCGCCTAAATTATATGAATTTTCTGTTATATATGATTCTCCTGACAAACCTCCTATATAAGTTTCCTCTGAAGAAAAATCAACTGATATTTTTCCTGTGTTATAACTGTTTGCCAATTTTAAATTTTCAGAACCGTTACCATCTATACCGCCGACTTTAACAACACAGTCTTCAGCTGATTCTTTAGATTTAACGGAAATTGTACCATAATTAGAGCATTTGTTTTCAGTAGCAGTTGAAACACCTGAAATTCCTCCGACAGAAACTCGAACAGCTTCTGCTTCAATTTCAGCATTTAATTCAGAATAGTTTGAGCAACAATCTATGCTGCCCATTTTTACTGTACCGACTATTCCGCCTATACTGCATTGGCTGAATCCTAAAACATCAATAAGACCTGATGTCGCGGAATTTGATATGGTAATACTACTTCCGTATCCTAAAAGATTACCCACATAACCTCTGGTAACTTCATTTGACAAATCTCTTACAATAACGCTAGAATCCTTGATATAAACATTACTGAATTTTGCGTTTTTTGCATAACCAAACAAACCATAATATGTGTTGCCGGAAACATTACTCTCTGTTGAAATCTTTAATGAACTTATCATAAAACCGTTACCATCAAACATACCCGTAAAGGGAGAGATGTTTGTTCCGATCGGCTCCCAGTTTTTATAAACCGAAAGGTCGATATCATTCATGAGTATGTACTTGCCGTCAAGGTCATTACGGATATTGTTCATATCCTCTGCGGTATAAATTGGTGTATAGCCTTCAAGGATTTCTGCGTTTCCATCGGCAAGAGCAAACGAACAAAATCCAAAGCTCAACACAAAAACAAGAACAATTGATAAAAGATGTTTAAAATTCATTTGTACTTTCCTCCTCTAAAGCAAAAATAAAAATAGAACTACAAATCATAATTAGCCCATCGGAATCTCCTTCTTTCGTTTTGATTAAAATCTCTCAAAGTAAAGGATTTTTATTCTTTACAGTTATATTTTACATTTGCGTTTTTATGCTTTTCAATACATCATACAAAAACGTAGAGTTTTACGACAAAAATGCTTTTATATAACAAATGTTAAAAGTTATAATGCGTATGAAAGTTGCCTTGTTTGTAAGTTGATAAAAAACCATCACCTCGTTCATAACTGATCGAAATGATGGTTGTATTTTTTACTATTCTCCGAATTTCAAGAATGCTTTTTTAAACGCACCGATTTTCCGTGAAGATATATAAACCGGATATTCTTCACCCTTGTATTTTACTTTTACCCATTCTCTTGTAACCTCATCGACATAATTGAGATTAACAATAAAGCTGTGATGCGGTTGGACGAATATTTTAAGGTCGAGAATACCTTTCCAATGGTCAAGGCGGTAGTTGGTTTCAATTTTTCTGTCTGTCAGATACAGGACTGATTTTCTGTCTTCAATTGCTATGTAAAGAATCTCGTGCGGATAAATCCTGCAAACATCTTTATTGCTTGTTTGCACAATGATTCCTGAGTTGCAACAATATTTTTTGCAAGCGTTTTCTTCACCGGTGAAATCAAAGCAAAATCTGTCACATCCGCAACATTCGAGCAGATTATATGCAATATCATTTTGCTCCATAAATTCAATCAGTTTTGCTTTGGTTGCTTCCTTTTCTGCCGCACTGCATACTAAAGAACCCATAAAAACACCTTCCTCATTCATAATACAGAAATGAATTTCTATATATAAATGACGAAAATTGCAAAATGTTACGCAAAAAATTTTGTTTTTTCATACTTTCTCTGTTTTCGACAAATAAACACTCTAGTAATTGTGCAGAATTACAACATAAAACGATAAAAACCGCAATGAAGAATCTGTTGAGACTCTATTGCGGTTTGTTTTTATATTTTGTATGTTGCTATATAGATTTTGTGATTGATTTCAAACTCTTCCGGATACCCTGAAAGCAATTTCAAATGAGCTTTTTCCCATTTAGCCAATGTTTCTTTGTCCATTGAAGCCTTTGTTCCACGGCAGGCAAGCATTCTGCCGTGCCAGCTTTCACGGGTGAATGGCAGTTTACTCTCGAAAATATTAAGCTGACCGTTTTCAAAAGGATGATTATACATATCTTTTGAACCTGATGCACCGGGAGTCCAGCTTGTGTTTATTTTCTTAACAAGTTCGTGGGACTTTTTGGCTATCTCATCATCGAGGGTGTAGCTCATATAAATCTTCACAAAAATGCCGTTCGGTTTCAACAGGCGTTTAATTTCACTGACAATCTTCTCACGATCAAAATACCAAAAGCACTGTGCCGCCGTGATGAAGTCAAAACTGTTGTTTTTAAATGATGTTGCTTCTGCAGGAGATACAGAAAACTCAATATTATCAGCACCTTTTTCTTCAGCCAAAAGTTTAGCGGCAGCAATCTGACTTACAGAAATATCTATTGCTTTTATGTCTGCTCCGAAAGAGTACATATTAAGAGGTAAAACACCTGTTCCCGTGCCGATATCAAGCCATGAACAACCTTTGTGACCAATACCGATTTCATAAAGTTTATCATATAACTCTTTGGGATAAATATCTCTGTACTTTGCGTATTCTGCAGAGGTTTTACCAAAGTCAAAAGCATTGCCGTTATCAATGTTTTCTATTTTCACATTATTACACCTCAATCAATATGCATTCTGTAATTCTTTACTCTATAAGTCACAGAGCCGTCACGCTTGGAATGTTCGCCATAGCTTTCAAACTTCAAGCCGCATTTTTCCATAACTCTGCCCGATGCAGGGTTATCAACAGCGTGACTTGCTGTGAAATCCTTTATGCCGTGAACCTCGAGAGAATACTTGATAATTCGCTTTGTAGCTTCGGTTGTATAACCCTTGTTCCAATATTCATACCTTATGTTATAGCCGAAGCCCCAAACACCGTCGTCATTTCCCATCGGTCCTATGCTGATACTACCGATAAGAATATTTCCTTCTTTCAGCACTATTCCCCAATGGAAATCCTCTTCAACGGGAACTATTTCATTAATCCAATATATTGTTTGGCTTATATCAGTATAAAGGGGATATGACATAAACTTGTTGACTCTCGGGTCGCTGTGCCATAAGAAAGCTGTGGGTGCATCTTCAGGAGTTAACGGTCTTAAAATCAGCCGTTCTGTTTCAAGAACGGGAGTTCTTTCATAATATAATTCTTGATTTGTTTTATTCATTTTTTACTCCTTTTCTTCGTTTCTATTGCAATAAAAGGTACGGTCATTTCTTCTTCGGTAAGACCTGCGTGAACACCGACAAATTCGTGTTCTTCACGCTCTATAAACAATGATTTCTTACCAGTTGCAACAGCAAGGAAATCACCGACAAATTCATTTGCTCTTGCGTGTGTTTTGCCGAATCCGAAAAGGTTATTCGCAAATACCTCTTCTTTTGTTAAAAGCTTAAAATCATCGCCGAAAAGTTTGTTGAACTCGTTTCTGAAATCATCCTTCATACCGTCTTTTACAAAAAAGCTCAGGGCTCTCGGCTCGATTGACGGAGGACGTTTCAGCATTGCGGAAAGCTCAGGATAATCCTCAAGATATTCATTCACACCGTCGCACAGTCCGTGGTCTGCGGTAATGATGATAAGCGAGTTTTTAAGGCTTTTAAAAAGCTTTTCAACC
>Ga0233381_1000108_pt1 | contig 12128 bp, 10 predicted proteins | sample ElkDunMinimDraft_12_FD_180670 | JGI IMG/M metagenome (GOLD analysis project Ga0233381, IMG submission 180670) | Fecal eukaryotic communites from dung pellets of Tule Elk in California, USA - Elk Dung G0 | ecosystem: Host-associated > Mammals > Digestive system > Large intestine > Fecal | place... | reverse complement strand
AAATTTTTGAAAGTGAATACCGTTTTTGCCTTATTCTTTGGGAAAACGAGCCTATCGCCAGCGGAGAGCTTGCAAAGATTTGCAAGGAAAAGCTCGGTTGGTCAAAAACAACAACTTACACCGTAATCAAGCGCCTGTCTGAAAGGGGAGTTGTTAAAAACGAAAATACCGTTGTAACGTCACTGGTTACAAAAGAAGAAGCGCAGAAAGCCGAAATCGATGAGCTTGTTGAAAAAAAGTTTGAAGGCTCGTTACCTGCTTTTATTGCTGCGTTTACAAAGCATAAAAAGCTTTCTGAAAATGAAATTGAAGAGATACGCCGGATAATAGAAAAATAAGGAGGTGTTACCGTGACCGACATTTTTCTTTCTCTTTTAAATTTAAGCATAACGGCAAGCTGGCTTATTCTTGCCGTTGTTATTGTCCGTCTGCTGTTCAAAAAAGCTCCGAGATGGGTTATCTGCGTTTTATGGGCGTTTGTCGGTGTGCGTCTTGTTTTTCCGTTTTCGGTTGAAAGTGTTTTCAGCCTTATTCCAAGTGCGCAAACCGTTCCGCCAACCATTGTTTACGATTCTGAGCCGCAGATTTCCTCGGGAATATATGCTGTTAACAGAGTTGTTAACCCTATAATTGAGCAAAGTTTTGCCCCCGATCCTTCGGCAAGTGTTAATCCGCTTCAGGTTGTTCTGGCTGTTGCTTCGGCTGTGTGGATTATCGGCGTTGCGGCGATGGTTGCTTACGCTTTTTTCAGCTATATCAGGCTTAAACATTTGATGAAAACGGCAACCCATTACAAAGAGAATATTTATCAGAGCGAATCGGTTGAATCTCCGTTTGTTCTCGGCTTTATCAAGCCCAAAATATATTTAACTTATTCGATAAATGAATCGGATATTTCTCACGTTATCGCTCATGAAAAGGCTCATATCAAACGTAAAGATCACTTTATAAAGCCGCTGGGATTTTTGCTTCTTTCGGTTTATTGGTTTAACCCGATTATATGGGTTGCCTATATTTTGCTGTGCCGCGATATTGAGCTTGCATGCGACGAAAAGGTTGTCAAGGAATTCGGAGAGACCGAACGCAAAGAATATTCATACGCTCTTCTTAATTGCAGCGTTAACCGCAGAAAAATTGCGGCTTGTCCGCTTGCCTTCGGCGAAGTCGGCGTAAAAGACAGAATAAAAAGCGTTATGAATTATAAGAAGCCTGCTTTCTGGATTATTGTTGCTTCGGTGGCTGCAAGTGTTATTGTTGCGTTGTGTTTCATGACGAATCCTCAGGGCGATTTGCTTGTTAATATTGAGGGGCTCAATTTCCCTCAAATTTGGGGCGCAAGTATATCAAACTCAAACGGAATTCTTGAAACCTCAAAAAAAGAAGAAGTCGATGCGATTTCAGAATTTGTTAAGAGCATTAAAGTCAGCAAAAATCCTGTTAATGACAGCAGAAGTGATACCAGAGAATCGGATTACAGCGTAAGCTTTACCGTTGCAGGCCCAGATATTAACAATCTAAGGTTTTTAACCTATAATTTTAATTCTGACTGTACTCAGGTTTGGGTAAATAATTTTGTTAAACCGACCTTAAGTTACAAAGTTAAGCAACCGCAAAAAGTTAAGGAGTTCTTTGAATCCTATTCAATTTTTTGCAACACTTACGTTGCGGGCGACGTTGTTTTTGCTGACGGTTCTCATTCGATGGTCGGGGGCGTTACGGGCAATTATTTTTATGAATTTGATTCGGGAATGACGCTTAAAGAAAAAACGTCGGGAGTTCTTGGCTGGTCAACTCTCGGCCAGATGGGTGAATACGTTCTTGATGAGCATAATTTTGATAACACTTTCAGCACTTCTCTTGACCACAAAGATTTTTCACCCAAAAAATTAAGACTTGAGAATGAAAAGGCATGGCGTCTTTTTATTGATAAAGAAAGCGAGTCCGATTCGCTTTATATGCTCTTAGAGCAAAAAAACGGCGACCTTTATATGATTAAAGGAAAAAATGAACACAGCACAAGATGGGTCTATAAGCTTGAAAAAACGTCGGATACTGCACCAAAAAATCTTGAATCCGCTGTTTCGGAAGCTGTTCTTGCCAATAATTACGGGGTATTTTATGACACATGGAGAAGCTTTGAATCGCATTGGATTCTTGATGAAATAACGGAAAAAGACGGCGATGAAGAAATTGTCAGGGTATATGCACTAACACTTCATGAAGATTATTATATCAATGATTTAAGCATGCTTGTGCGCAACAGCTCAAAGGCTGTTCCCGTTATGATGAGCTTTGAGAAAAAATCCGACGGCTCATATATTCTTATTGAATATGCTGAGCATGACCCGAAAAAAGATAAGCAAAAATATGATGAAATCAGCGCTTTGTTCCCGGATGCTGTTAACCGCGATAATGAACGGGAAATGGAGTTCATGAGTGATAATTGCTACGAGCAGGCGTCAGTCTTCTTCGGTATCGGAGATTATACCGTCAGATACGGTGTCAGAGAGCTTATGCCTTATGTCAGCTTAAGTGCCAAAATGTCAGACAGTATTTATATTTCTTCATTGAACAAGGATAAGCTTTATATCAACAGTATTCAGCATTTGCCGATTTTTAAATTCGATTCACTCGGTGAGCTTATCGCTTTCAGAGATTCGTTTGGCGATAAATCGGTTTTTGATGCAGATTATGATGAATGCCCATCGTTTAACGAATATATTTCAAAATTTAATGAGGCTTATTTTGAGTCTGAGTCGTTGCTTTTAATTTATGTTGACGAACCTAGCGGTTCTTTCAGGCATCAGGTCGGTCAGATTGTTGTTGAAAACGGCGCTTTGTGTGTTACGGTTAACGCCGTTAAGCCCGAGGTTTATACTTTTGATGAAGCTTCATGGTTTGTTCCCGTTCAGGTTTCAAAGAACGTAACGGATTCCTGCACTTTGTACGATGCCGTTAAAGGGGAGGATGTTGAGCAAAAAGCTGAGTTTACCTATACTTATAATCTTAAAGCCGAAAATGACGCTTCACCTCTTGAAATGAATCCCGTTATCACTCTTTATAACAACGGTCAGGCAAATTTCTTTTATTCACCCTTAAGCAGCCTTATTATTTACGGCGGCTATGAAATCAGAGACGGTTATCTGATAATTACCGAGGATATTGACTCGGGAACGCTTGAGTATTATTTCAAGTATGACGGAGCCAAACTGGTTTTTGATGCCGAAAAATCAGCCCCGATTCCCGATTATAACAAAATCGGCACTCCCGTGCCTGACGGTGCGATTTTTGAGTAAAAAATACCGCCCTGTAAAAAAACTGCAGGGCGGTTATTTCATTGTTTATATTCAGCCATAAAGTCAGCCAGCTTTTCGGTTGCGTCTTTTAAAGTGCGGAGTTCAGGCAGAAAAACGATTCTGAAGTGGTCAGGCTTATTCCAGTTAAAGCCCGTACCGCAGGTTACGAGAATTTTTTTCTGTCTGAGTAAATCGAGCGCAAATTGCTCATCGTTTGTTATATTGAATTTTTTTGTGTCTATTTTCGGGAAAATATAAAACGCTGCTTTCGGCTTGGTTGCCGAAATTCCGGGGATTGCATTAAGAGCTTCATAAATGTAATTGCGCTGCTCAAAAATTCTTCCGCCCGGTTTTAAAAGTGCATCGCCTGACTGAATGCCGCCTAAGGCAGTCTGAATTATGCTCTGTGCAGGCACGTTTGAGCAAAGCCTCATGTTTGAAAGCAGATTGATTCCGTCGATGTAGCCCTTTGCTTTTGATTTGTCGCCCGCAAAGCACATCCAGCCGACTCTGTAGCCCGCAACCTTGTGAGATTTGGAAAGGCCGTTAAAACAAACCGTCAGCAGGTCAGGGGCAAGAGAGGCAATTGCAACGTGTTCTTCTCCGTCAAAAACAAGGCGGTCATATATTTCGTCGGCAAAAATTATAAGGTCGTTTTCTCTGGCAATGCTGACAATCTGTTCAAGAACTTCTTTTGGATAAAGCGCACCCGTCGGGTTGTTGGGGTTGATGATAACAATGCCTTTTGTTCGTGGCGTTATTTTCTTTTTTATATCGTCAATATCGGGGTTCCAGTCTGATTTTTCGTCGCAATAATAATGAACTGCCGTTCCGCCTGCAAGGGTGACGGAGGCTGTCCAGAGCGGATAATCGGGCATCGGCACAAGGATTTCGTCACCGTTGTCAAGAAGCCCCTGCATGGACATTGTTATCAGCTCGCTGACGCCGTTGCCGGTGTAAATATCGTTGATTCCGACGTTTGGGATGTTTTTTAACTGGCAGTATTGCATAATTGCTTTTCTTGCGTTGAAAAGACCCTTGGAGTCGGAATATCCCTCTGTTGAGCGGAGATTGTAAATCATGTCAACAACGATTTCGTCGGGAGCGTTAAAACCGAAAGGGGCAGGGTTGCCGATGTTGAGCTTGAGTATGTCTATACCGTTTGCTTCCATGGCGATTGCCTCGTCCATAACGGGCCCTCTTATATCGTAACAAACGTTATCAAGTTTTTTTGATTTTTCAAAATTTCGCATTCAGGTCACCTGTCAACTTAAAATTAAAAGTATTATATCATTATTTTTTGATAATACAAGGGAAAAGAATGAAAAACAATTGATTTTTATATTGAAATGTTTTGGACATTGGAGTATAATTGTCTGGAAATCAGCAAAAAAAGAGGTTATTTTATGAAAAGCAGCGTGTTGAAAAAGGCGGTTTCTTTATTTCTTGTGATTGTTTTGGCTTTTACGGCTGTTGTTCCGTCATTTGCGGCGGAGCCTGAAGCAGAAGCAGTTGAACCTCAGGAAAAAGCAGTTGCCCGCTTTACTTTGTTTTCAACGATTTACTTTTTCCCAGTTGCCGGCCACGAATGGATATATGTTGAAAACCTGACCGATGAACCGATGCAAGTCGGCTTATATACCGTTCCTGCGGGCGAGGGCGTTTCGGTTGGCTGTTTTTCTTTTTCGGTTTCTGATGGCTGGGGTTTATATTATAACGTTGAAGCTTACAGAGAAAACCGAGATGATAATATTGACAACTGCTGGTCAATTACTCAGTATCTGACTCAGAGCGAAGTTGAAAAACTGAGCCGAGATTTAAAGAATTATCCCAACATGTGGAGTTTCTATTTCAATTGCATGTTTTTTGCATTTTCAATCTGGAATTCAAATTCTGACGATTTTTTGATTCCTCTTGTTATTCCCGTTTTCGGCCAGCTTCAGGTTATCCTCAACGGTGGCCAAAAAGGGGTTGCGCAGATGTATTATCCGCGACCCGATCAACAATTCAAACAGGAGGGGACCGGCAGCTCGGCAAGGCTTGTCCCCGTAAGCGAAGAAACGCTTAACCATTCATAACAGTAAAGGCACGGAGTTTTGGCTCCGTGCCTTTTCAAATTCAATCAATTAACCGAAATATCTTGCAAGAAGACCAGCAAATGCCTTGCCGTGTCTTGCTTCGTCACGAGCCATTTCGTGAACTGTATCATGGATAGCGTCAAGATTCTGTTCTTTTGCCATCTTTGCAAGTTCAAATTTGCCGAGTGTTGCGCCGTTTTCAGCTTCAACTCTCATTTCAAGGTTCTTCTTTGTGCTGTCTGTTACAACTTCGCCAAGAAGTTCAGCGAACTTTGCTGCATGTTCAGCCTCTTCATAAGCTGCCTTTTCCCAGTAAAGGCCGATTTCGGGGTAACCTTCACGGTGAGCAACTCTTGCCATTGCAAGGTACATGCCAACCTCTGTGCATTCGCCCATGTAGTTAGCTCTGAGACCTTCGATGATTTCTTCGCTTACGCCCTGAGCAACGCCGAGAACGTGCTCTGCTGCCCATGACATTTCACCGCTCTGCTCATTGAACTTTGATGCGGGAACGCCGCACTGGGGGCACTTTTCGGGAGCTGAATCACCTTCGTGAACATAACCGCAAACGCTGCAAACATACTTTTTCATAAATCTTTTCCTCCGTAAAATTAAATTCTTTTTATTGATTTTTTATTTGTGTTAAACCAAATGCTTGTTGCATTCGGAACAGTAACCCTGGAACATAACAGAGTGGGTGAGAATCACTCCGTCAAAATGCTTTTCTGCTTTTTGGCTGAGGCTTTCGTCTGTCATGAATATATCAAAAACTCCGCCGCAGTCAAGACAAAGAACGTGGTAATGAGGGCTGATGTTGCCGTCATATCTGGCGGTTCCGCCGGAACCGATTTTAATAATTCTGCTGTCGGCTTCAAGCTGCGCAAGGTTTCGGTAAACCGTTGCAAGGCTCAGAGCAGGCATTTCAGATTTTAAAGAGAAATAAACTTCTTCAGCTGTGGGGTGGTCTGTGCGAGCGCATAAGTTTTCGTAAATGGCGTCTCGCTGTTTACTGTGCTTTGTCATTTGATCACCTCGCATTTGTGTTTGAATTATCAATAACGATAATCGTTATCATTATTATATCTTCGAAATATGCATTTGTCAATACTTTTTTGAAAAATTTTTTAAAAACAAAAAAGCAGCGTTGTCAACGCTGTTTTTGGATTTATTCTTGAGTTTTTCTTTTTTGGGCAAATTTGCTGAAGCGAATCAATGCAATGAAAATCGAAACGATGTTGAAAACCTCGGTCAGAACTGCGATTGCCGCATTTGCACTAACATTATAGATAAGCCACATTGCACAGGTCGGGAGAGAAAGAATTCTGAGTTCCTGAGTTTTCGGTATCCACATAACAAATGAAGAAACAACCATCGCAACCGTCGGTAAAAGCGACATCGGCGATTCGTAAGTGAATATTCCGCTGATTATAAACGCAACGGCAAAAATCGTTGGGCAGATAACCGAATCAGAAAACTTGTTTTTACCTCTGAAGGAGTAGGATATTGACCTTATCATTCCTATGTAATTGCACATCATTCCTTCAAATGCGCCTATCATCATATACTGCGTTCCGAAAAGCAAGCCTGAAAAAGCTTGCATAATAACAATGCGTCTGTGAGTTTTCTGCTGATATGAAAGCAGTAAAAGGACAGTGGCGATTATGCTCAGCACCTGAGAAAAAATATAAGTCATTCCGCCGTGCTCGGTGATAAAATTCTTGATTATTTCCATATTGATTCTTCTTTACTCGGATTTTTCGCATACAGCACAAATATATTCGGGGTCAACGTTGCAAAATCTGAAATTGAAACCTTCTTGAGAGCAAGCAATGCGGTTGCCGTCAATTGAAAAAACAACGCTTTTTATATCTGCGCCCAGACCCGTGCCGATGCACTTGAAATATGCTTCTTTTAAGGTCCAAATTTTAAAATAGTTCTCTTTGTTTTGCTTTATATATTCAAGCTCTTCCGCTGATGCAAAACGCTTGGCCGTTTCAAATCTGATTTCTCGGATTTTTTCAATATCCGCTCCGATTTCTTTTTCGGAAGTTGCGCAGATAACAATATCGGCACTGTGGCTGACGCTGAACCTGATTTGCGCATTAACCGCAAAAGGCTTGCCTTTGGATGATTTATCAAACTCAATGTTTTCGGGGTTAATTCCGCTTTCGGATGCAATTGCGTTTCTTGCGGTTGAATCTGCAACTATACGGGCTTTTTTGGCCGATGCAACCTTAAACCTGTCAACGTATTCTTTTCGGCTGTCGCTCATTGCGTTATAAGCTCTGACAAGCTCTTCTTCCGCCATATTATCGGTTTTGGTTATATATAGTCTCATTATACTATATGTTTAGCCGAGGAAGCCTACAACCTTAACCATAAACAGCGCAACGCTAACGCCAACAATAAATCCGCCGACAATTTCGGGGATGGTGTGGCCTTCAACTTTTTTAACGTCTTCAACATCATCACCCAAAACTTTTGCCTGAAGGCGGTTGAATGCTTCGGTAAGACGTTCAACGGGCAATCTGACTTTAAAAGCGTCAAACATTGTGATAAATGCAAAAACGCCGCTGACAGCGAAGATAGGGGAGTTCCAGCCTTCGGTCAATGCAATGCATCCGCTTAAAGCGATAACGGTTGCCGTATGCGAGCTGGGCATTCCGCCAAGCTTGAAAAGGGTTGCGATTGTAACTTTTCCTCTCTTGATGCCTTTCTTTTTTGCGATAAAATATTTGGCTGCATTTATAATAACTTTTATAAGCTGCGCAATGAACCATGCAAGCAAACAAACTACGAAAATTTTCATCTGATGAATCTCCTTGTTTTTGATTATTCCATACAATGATATAATATTGACTAAATTAAATCAAGAGAAATTTGTTGAATTTTAAATTTTTTTGTGATAATCTCATTTTTGTAATAAGTTTTACATTAAAAATAACGTTTTCAGGGGGTTAAGATGAACACAAAAAGCAGTAATCTCGGAAACAAGAATCTTCCGACATATAAAACAATCAAAGAAATTGTTGTAACCGGCACGCAAAGAGGCGGTGATAAACGCCAGTATGTTTTTCTTGATAAAAATAAAAACGAATGCGAAAGAAGTTTTAACGAGACGTGGGATGAGATGAGCGCAATCGGAACCGTTTTCAGCCGCAGAGGCCTTAACGGTAAAAAGAAGATTGTTATTATTGCCGAAAACTCATATGAATGGATGATTGCATATTACGCAACGCTTGTCGGCGGTAACATCACCGTACCTATGGACTGTAAGCTTCCGGCCGAAGATCTTGCGGATCAGATAATCCGTTGCGGCTGCGACGCTCTTGTTTATAACTCAAAATTCAACGCAATGATTGAAGATTTCAAAAAGAACAGCGATATACCCGAAATGCTTTATTTCAACATCAGCGAAGAATATGAAGCTATGCTTGCCGAAGGCAGAAAGGCTATCGCAGATGGTGACACTTCTTTTGAAGATGCCGAAGTTAAGCCTGATGACCTTGCTTGCATTTCTTTCACCTCGGGAACAACAGCCAAAAGTAAAGGCGTTATGCTTACTCATTTTAATATCGCAAGCAACTGCTCTTCTTCCTGCCGTGCTCTTTCGGGTCGTCATGCAATCGGATTCTTGCCCCTTAACCATACCTATGCATGGGTAAGTGCTCTTTTTTCATCGTATATTTTAAGCGAGTGGGGCTATCTTTGCGACGGAATCAAAAACATTCAGGGCGATCTGAAGAAGTATCAGCCGTATAATTTCTCCGGTGTTCCTCTTGTTGTTGAAACGATTTATGACAGAGTCTGGAAAACCGCAAGAAAAACAGGCCGTGAGGATATTCTTAAAAAGGGAATCAAAATCAGCAATTTCCTTATGAAGCTCGGCATTGACAGAAGAAGAAAAATCTTTAAAACAATTCACGATAATCTCGGCGGTAACCTTAACATGATTGTTTGCGGCAGCGCAAACCTTGACCCCAAATATGAAAAGGGCATGCATGATTTCGGAATTGAGATTTACAACGGATACGGCCTTACCGAGTGTTCGCCTGCAGTAACCTGCAACAGACCTGATAAATACAGATTCGGCAGCGTCGGAACTCCGCTTGATTGCTGCGAAATCAAAGTAATCAATGCGGATGAAGAAGGCGTCGGAGAAATCTGCGTTAAGGGCACCAATGTTATGGTTGGATATTATAACGATCCCGAAGCAACGGCAGAGGCTTTTGACGGTGAGTGGTTTAAAACCGGCGACTTCGGCAGAATTGATGAAGACGGCTTCCTCTTTATGATTGGCCGAAAGAAGAATCTCATCTGCCTTTCCAACGGAAAAAACGTTTCGCCCGAAGAGCTTGAAGATAAGCTTTCAAGAATAGATTATGTTAAGGAAGTTCTTGTATACGAAGAAAAAGGCAAAATTGTTGCCGAATTCTTCCTTAACGAAGAGGATTATCCCAACGCAAAGAGCAGAATCAACGGAGATGTTAACGAATTTAACCGCAACATGCCTTTGTTTAAAAATATAGGTAAAGTCAAGGTTCGTGACGTTGAATTTCCCAAAACAACAACCATGAAAATTGCCAGAAAAGAATTTCAGAAATAAATCGTATTTTTAAATTACGAATTTTATTGACAAAACGCCGTGAATGGACTATAATGTTACCGCTGACGGATTTATGGGTGAAGTATGCCCAGAATCTGCTTAGAGTTGCCGGTGTGGCGAAATCGGCAGACGCAAGGGACTTAAAATCCCTCGGTGGCAACACCGTACCGGTTCAAGTCCGGTCACCGGCACCAGAATGCCTTTGCTTGCGCACTCAAAGGCATTAATTAATGAATAATGAATAGTACAGATGCGAAATTAACATAAAGCATGCAAGAGCCGATTGTTTTCGTATTTGCTATTGTTCATTGTTCATTTTTTTTGCCCCAAAATTAACCCCTTGCAACTTTTGATGTTGCAAGGGGTTTTTGTCAGCATTCGGTTATTTCATAAAAAACAACTGCGTTCGGGTCGAGGTTGGCGCTGAGTTGAATCTCTCCGTTAACAACCTCAACGGTTTGTTCAACAGGTGTCAGCTTTGAACATTCGGTGTATTTGGCGTAAAGTTCGTTTTGATAAATCGCTCTTGCTTCGGGGTCGGTGAGCGTTGTCGGGTTATCGATGCAGGGGTCTTCGGGTGACCAGGAGAAACAATCGTCGCCTATGCCGTAGATTTCTCTGTCTTTTACCCATTCGTCAAAGTAATTGCAGTCATCGTTGATTGTATATGTTGTGACTTTAACTTTTTGTGAGAAGTTTTCGGGAAGTTTAACGGTGAATTTCAGATTTGCGTTGTATTTGTATTCAACGTCATTTTTGAAGTTATAAGCCATGATTCTGAGCGTTTTGCTGTCAGCCGAAAGAGCTGAAACCGCATCAACCTCGGATTTGTAAACGTAGCTCGATTTTGTCTTTATCGTTTGAATCAGGTTGCATCCGCCGAATTTCGCCGCATTGCGTGCAACGTGGTAACTGACTGTGGGGTTGCCTTCAAGCAAGCCGTTTGAAAGGTAGTACCAAGAGGAAAAATAATCTATCCTGTTTTCAAACATCTGCTTGTAAAGCCTTGCATCGTATGCAGCTTGATATGTGTATCCGCATGTGCGGCTTAAAAGCTCGCTGCCGATGTTGCCGGAAGCGTTCCCGCTGAGAATTCTGCCTTCGTCAATTCCGTAAATCAGGTTTTTAAGTCCGGCAGCTTCGGCGGCATCTCTCAGATAAGCAATTGTTTCAGGCAGGGTTTTGCCGTCAGTATATGTTCCGGGGTTAAAGTCATAGAATGAAGCTGCAAGATAGCAGATTCTTGAGCCTTTTTCGCCGGTTTTGTAATTTGTTCCGTTTGCGCAGTGGTTAATAAAAATATGCTCATCCCAAAGGCCTTCGGTTACCGTCATTGAATGTGCGCCTACATAAACGTCTTCTCCGATAACGTCAATCAGAGCCTGAACGGTGTAATCGTAGAGCTTACAGTATTCAACGGCGGATTCTTCAGGGTCGCCGCTGTCAGCCATGAACCACGATGCGTTTTCATATTCCGTCATAACGCCGAAACGCCATGAAAGAACTTCATCTTTGCCGAATTCGTCAACAAGAGCCTGAGCGATGGCTGCAATGTAATTATAATAAACGTCATAGTCATCAGGGGGATAAATATTGGTGCCGAAAAAAGCGTTGGGGTCAGCTTTTTCGGAGTATTTCAGCGGTACGCTGCCGAGCTTAAGCACGGGCTTTGCGCCGAGTTCAAGAACGCCTCTGCAGTTTTCAATCAGAACGGTGAAATCGTAATCGTCAAGAACTGTTTTGTCATACGGGTCAACGAAAAGATCGCGTTCGGGATTGCCGCCCGTGCATTGCATGAATTGAACGTAGTTGACAAAATCAAAAATATTGTTTTCTTCGTTAATCTTTTTGTCAACAAACGGATTACCGTCAATTGACCAGACGTTTACGTTGCTTGCGGGGTTTGTGAGTTCATAACTTGTTTGTGAAGCGTCAATGGTGAATTCAGTTTTGTTGATAAGGTCAATTCCGCATCCGAAAATCAATGAGCTTAAAGCCATGACGGATGTGAGAATATATGAAAAAGCAGTTCTTAACCAATTCATTGTTTTTTCTCCTTTATTTGTTTATTGAAGCATATAAATGCTTCTCATATGGGGCTGCTGAATATGCTTATGAATGTTAATTATATGGTTCATGTCTTTAAAA
>Ga0233381_1000106_pt1 | contig 12222 bp, 9 predicted proteins | sample ElkDunMinimDraft_12_FD_180670 | JGI IMG/M metagenome (GOLD analysis project Ga0233381, IMG submission 180670) | Fecal eukaryotic communites from dung pellets of Tule Elk in California, USA - Elk Dung G0 | ecosystem: Host-associated > Mammals > Digestive system > Large intestine > Fecal | place... | reverse complement strand
AATGCTGCCCAGGTCATTGAAGAAAAGGCACCAAGAGCCGTTCCTCAGGACCGCAGATATGTCGGCAGTAAAGAAACCATTGCTTACATACTCGACGATATTTCGCAAAGCTTTAATATCACGAAATATCAGGATATTTTCGTTACCGATATTCTTAAAATCGGTCTTAAATTCCAAGAAATTGTTACTTTCATCATCGGTATCTGGGACGTTATTAACGACGTTTTCCTTGCTGCGATTGTTGACAAAACCCGTACCCGTTGGGGTAAGTTCAAGCCCTGGCTTGTAATTTACGCTATCCCCGGTGTATTTATGACGATACTCTTCTGGGCAACGCCTATTTTCTTTGGCAACAAAGGTCTTTACGACGTCTCAAAGTTGGCATTCTATCTGATTTTGCAGTTGTTTTCAAACCTTGCTTCTTCGCTTATCGCAATCGTAAGAACAGGTATGACCGCAACAATTACGCCCAACATCATTGACCGTACACGCCTTATCACTCAGGCAAACCTTCTTTCAGGTTTTGTTGAGAAAGCTCCCGAAATTCTTATGGGCGTTCTTATCGACCTTGTAAGCCGCGGCGCTCTCAAGATTCAGATGCGTTCGCTTTACGTTTCAGCCGGTATTGTAACTTCAGTTGTTGCAGGCGGATTTGCTCTTATGTATGCATTCGTTGCAAAAGAAAGAGTTATGCAGTCCGTTGACACTCCGAAGATTAAGGACAGCGTCAAGTCAATCGTCACCAACAAGCCGCTGCTCCTTATCACTCTTTCCGAGTTCCTTTCGGCATTCAGCATCAGCTCCGGCGTAAACTATTATTACATCAACGTTCTCGGCCTTGCATCAATGTCAACAATCGTTGGTATCCCTGGTGCGGTCGTTTCCCCCATCAGTTATTCATACGTTCCCTGGGCTCGCTCAAAGTTTTCAACAAAGGCTCTTTGGATTGCCGGCTCACACGTTGATAACATTCTTCTTATCGGTGTTTTCCTTGTCGGTTCAGTTAACAAGAACTACAAGAAGCTCGGCGCAATGATTCCCGCATGGATGATTCGTGAAACAATCTGGATGTTCTTCTACGGCATCAAGAAAGTTATTCCCGAAGAAATGCGTAACGAAGCCATTGACTACGGCGAATGGAAAAACGGTTACAGAACCGAAGGTATGACCGGCGTTGCAAAGGGACTTGCAACAAAGCTTGTTTCAACACTCGGCAACACCATCAAGACAATGATTCTTTCAAGAATCGGTTACGTTCAGGGCGCCGGATTCGGCGGTCAGAGTGAAGCAACCGAATATTCACTCTTCTGGATGTGCACAATTCTTCCCGTTGTTACCGGCCTTCTCGGCATCATTCCCAAGCTCTTCTATGACCTCAGCGGTGAAAAGAGAGACAGAATGTACGCTGAACTTCGTGAAAGAAGAAACGCCATCAAAGCTCAGGTTGATGAGTTTAACGGCACACCTTCAGACGAAAACAACTGATTACAAAAAATTAATCCCTGACTTATGTCAGGGATTTTTTTGTGAGATTTATAAAAAAAGGCGCTTCAGATGAAGCGCCTTTAATGTTTGATTAGTCAAGCTTTGCCTTAAGGTAGTTATCGTAGAAATCCTTAACGCCTGCGTAGAAATCGTCAACTGTGCCGTCATTCTTCATGATGTAATCGGCCATCTTTTCGCTTTCGCTGGTGTGGAAGATTTCTTCTTCGTGAATATCGTTTTCACGGAGCTTTTCAATGCTCTTGCCGTCTCTTTCAGAGCCTCTGGCAAGCATTCTCTGATAACGTACTTCGTCATCGCTGATAACAACGTCAACAAGAACGAACTTGTCGCCGAAAGCCTTTTTGAAAACTTCGATGTCTGAGGGAGGACGGATGCCTGAAACAAGGAAGTTGGGGCTGTCTGATTCCTTAATCTTTTTAACAATCATTTCAGGGAAGAAGGTCTGACCGTTAGCGGTCATATATTTCTTTGACGTGGCGTGAAGATTGTCTCTTGTGAGTTCAAGGCCGTCTTTTGCGGCGAGTTCTCTTACAACGTCACCGATTGAAATCATAGGGAAATCATATGTTTTTGCAACATATTCAAGGAAAAAGTCCTTACCTGTGCCGTTCTTGCCGACTGCAGCTAAAACCATTTTAATTACCTCCAAATATTTTTATTAAATAAATTTTACCTTATAAACCGCCTTTTGTCAACGGGTTTATTATTTTGTTGCCTTCTTAACATCCTCATATGTGCCGAGAACAAGAAGATGCTCATCTTTTTCAAACTTGCTGTCGCCCGAAATAACGGGGCTGATTTTGCCGTTTTTCTTTGTTGCAAGAACTGCAAGGTTATATTTCACTCTGAAATTCAGCTCTTTAACAGTTTTGCCGACCCATTTGTCAAGCATATCAATTTCATAAATAGAATATTCGCTGTCAAGGCTGATATAATCAAAAATATGCTCGCTGCTTTCTCGGATTGCGTAACGCTGAGCCATGTTTTTGTTGGGATAAATTACCGCGTCTGCGCCGTTTCGGAGAAGGAATTTTTCCTGAATGTCTTTATCCGCTTTGCTTATAACTCTTTTTGCTCCGCAATCTTTCAAAAGGCTTGTTATTTCAAGGCTGTTCTGGAAGTTTTCGCCCATGCATACAAAGCATGCGTCAAACGATGGAACGTCAAAGGATTTAAGAACCTCGATGTTGGTGCAGTCGCCGATTTTGGCGCTTACGACGTAGGGGAGCATATCTTCAATTCGGGTTTCGTCTTTATCAACAATCATGATTTCGCAATCTGTTTGAGCAAGACTTCTGCAAAGATGATGGCCGAAATGGCCCATGCCGATTATAAGAAATGATTTCATATTATTCACCTTAACCTATTGTTATTCTTTCTCTGGGATTTTTTACGGGCGGAGCGGCTCTTTTTTCCATAAGAGCGAAAGCAAGCGAAACGCTGCCGACTCTGCCGCAGAACATAAGCAAAGCAATTATAACTCTTGAAACGGTTTCAAGGTCACGGGTTATCCCTGTTGTCATTCCGACCGTTCCGATTGCTGACGCAACTTCAAAAATAATATCGGAAATCGGAATTTCGGGCTGAACGGCGCAAATTGCAATAATTCCGAAAAGCGCAAGGCTGATATTTGTAAAGGCAACGGAGTTGGCTTGGTGAATTGCATCTTTTTCAAGCCTTCTGCCAAAAACGCCTTTTGACTGTCTGCGGCGGATTCCGTTGAAGGTTGACATTGCGATAACGGCAAGAGTTGTTGTTTTCATGCCGCCTGCCGTTGAGCCGGGAGAACCACCGATAAACATTAAAATCACGGTCAGAATTTTGCTTGCAGGTGCAAGCGCCGCAGTGTCGGTTGTGTTAAAGCCTGCCGTTCTTGCCGTGACTGAATCAAACAGTGCGTTTAAAGAGCTTGTTAAAAAACCTGCGCCTGCGTTGGTGAAGTTCCTCTCAAAAATCAGGAACAGAATTGCCGAGCCGAAAGTCAGTATCGCAGAAACCGTGAGAACAAGCTTTGTATGCAGTTTATATTTTTTGAAACGGCATTTGCATTTAAGAATATCGTCCCACACAAGGAAACCGAGACCGCCAAGCGTTATGAGAGCGCATATTGTCAGGTTAACAACAACGTCATCAGCAAAAGGCACGAGTGAGGAATACGGCTCATAAATACCCATCAGATCGAAGCCTGCGTTACAAAAAGCGGATATTGAATGAAAAACGGAATACCATATTCCTTTTGCCCAGCCGAATTCGGGAACAAACCTTGTTGCCAACAGCAAAGCGCCCGAAAGCTCAATAACTGCCGTTCCCTTGATTATCAGTTTTGTGATGTTGGATATGCCTGAGATTGAATCGGTGCTGATGCTCTCAACCATAATTTCGCGTGATTTAAGTCTCATTCTGTGTTTAAGAAGAACCGAAAACCACGTTGCGATTGTCATGAATCCGAGACCGCCGATCTGAATAAGGCAAATAATAACAATGTGGCCGAAAAGCGACCAGGAGGTTGCCGTATCCCGAACGACAAGACCGGTTACGCATGATGACGAGGTCGCGGTGAAAAGAGCATCAACAAAAGGTGCGGATTTGCCGTCGGCAGATGCAAACGGAAGCATAAGCAAAAGAGTGCCTGCGATAAGCACCGTGAAATAGCCGAGAGCAATTATTTTTATGCTTGAAAGTTTTTTCTTCATATCTTCCACCTTAAAGGGTTTTCATTATAGTAAATATTAACATAACAGACGGTAATTTTCAACATAAGTTTTTGTCCAAGGCGGCTTGAGTTTGCAACTCGGTTGTGATAAAATGAATCATCATATAAAAAGAAGTGATTGATTTGGAAAAATATATTGACCTTCACACCCATTCCCTTAAATCCGACGGCTCTATGACGCCTGCCGAGGTTGTGATAGAAGCAAAAAAAGCGGGCCTTGCGGCAATTGCGCTTTCTGACCACGATACGATTGACGGCATCCGCGAAGCGATGGAAGAGGGCAAAAAAATCGGCGTTGAAGTTATTCCTGCAATCGAATTTTCGGTTCAGTCAAAAACGGAAACGCATATTCTCGGATATTTTATTGACGTTAACAACCCCGATTTATTGAAAATGCTTAAAGAGGTTGTTGACCTGAGAATTGAGCGTAACCACGTAACCTGCAGCCGCCTGAATGAGCTTGGATTTGACATAACGCTTGAAGAAGTGCGTGCTCTTGCGCCGAACAACTTCGTCGGCAGAGCTCATTTTGCAAGAGTGCTTATGGATAAGGGTTACACTCAAAGCGTAAAAGAGGGCTTTGACAAATACATGTCCGTCGGCAAATACGCTTATTGCGAAAAACAAAGGCTGACTGCGCGCGATGCGGTTGAGCTGATTGCAAAATGCGGCGGAATTTCATTCCTTGCTCATCCTCACCTGACAAAATTGCCCGATGATGAGCTTAAAGCATTTCTGATTGAGCTCAAAGGATACGGTCTCAGCGGACTTGAGGGCTACTATACAGATTATACCCCCGAAATGCAGGAAAAATATCAGGATCTGGCTAAGGAATTGGGACTTATGATTTCGGGCGGAACGGATTTCCACGCTGCGATGAAGCCGCATATTTCAATCGGCACGGGACTCGGCAACATGAAAATTCCGTATTCGGTTTTGGAAAACATGAAAAAAGCTTTATAAATTAAAAACAGGGACTGATGAGAATCAGTCCCTTTATTGTTTTTATATTCGATTATCTCTGAACTCTGCCTGAGCCGTCACCGCCGGCAAGTTTTTCAACCTCGGCAACGCCGATTCTGTTGAAGTCGCCTTCGATTGAGTGCTTGAGAGCAGAGGCTGCAACTGCAAATTCAATTGCCGCCTGAGTGTCCTTGCCGCTGAGAAGGGCATAGATAAGGCCGCCGCCGAAGCTGTCGCCGCCGCCTACGCGGTCAACGATGTGAAGGTGATATTCCTTTGAGAAGCAGTAATTCTCGCCGTCATAGAGCATGCCTGCCCAATCGTTATCGTTAGCTGAAATTGATGAGCGGAGAGTGATTGCAACTTTTTCAAAGCCGAATTTATCGGCAAGCTGTTTTGCAACGGATTTATAGCCCTCTTTGTTGAGCTTTCCGCCGTAAATGTCGGTGCCTTCAGCTTCAATTCCGAAAACATCTTTTGCATCTTCTTCGTTTGAAATGCAAACGTCAACGTATTTGCAAAGCTCAGTCATGGCTTCTCTTGCTTCAGCTCTTGTCCAGAGCTTGCCTCTGTAATTGAGGTCACATGAAATTTTAACGCCCTTTGCCTTTGCGGCAACGCAAGCCTGCTTGCAGATTTCAACAAGATTTGCGCCCAGAGCAGGAGTGATGCCTGTGAAATGGAACCAGTCTGCGCCTTCAAAAATGCTGTCCCAATCAAAATCGGAGGGCTGAGCTTCCTGAATTGCGGAGTGGGCTCTGTCATAAATGCATACGCTGCCTCTCTGTGAAGCACCTTTTTCAAGGAAATAGATGCCTACTCTGTCGCCGCCTCTGACGATTTTGCTTGTATCAACGCCGAAATAACGCAGCGAATTAACAGCAGCCTGGCCGATAGCGTGAGCGGGGAGCTTTGTAACGTAAACGGAATCCATTCCGTAGTTTGCAAGTGAAACGGAAACGTTGGCTTCACCGCCACCGAACGTGGCCTGAAGCTGGTCATCCTGAAAGAAACGGTAATAACCGTTGGGAGCAAGGCGAAGCATGATTTCGCCAAAGGTAACTACTTTTGCCATTATCCTCTTGCCTCCTTAACAATTTCAACTGATTTTTTGCAAAGGTCGATAATTTCGTCCCATTTCTGATTGTCGATAAGGTCTGCCGTTACCATGTATGAACCGCCGCAAGCAGCGATAACGGGGCATGAGAGATATTCGCCGAGATTCTTGAGCGAAATGCCGCCTGTGGGCATAACCTTGAACATCGGGAAAGGAGCACTCATTGCTTTGATTTTGGCAAGACCGCCGCTCTGCTCAGCGGGGAAGAATTTAAGAACGTCAAGGCCGAGTCTGTAAGCGGTGTGATAATCTGTGGGTGTTGTGCAGCCGGCATAGATGGGAACGTTTTTGCTCTGGCAGTATTTAACGATTTCTTCATCAAGGCCGGGTGTAACGATGAATTTTGCGCCTGCTGCAATAGCTTCGTCAACCTGAGCGGTTGTCAGAACAGTACCCGCACCAACGAGCATTTCGGGCACGTTTTCGCTCATGAGCTTAATTGCGGTTGCAGCACCTGCAGCTCTGAAAGTTACTTCGGCAACGGGAACGCCGCCTTCAACAAGAGCTTTTGCAAGTTCAACGGAATCCCTTTCAGGGTTGTTAAGTTTGATAACCGGCACAACGCCGATTGACATTATTTTTTCAGAAATAGCGTTCATTATAATTTCCTCCGTTTATTTACAAGCCTTTTCGCAGGCTTCAAAAAGTCCGTTAACATAAGCAGCACCGAGCGCTCTGTCATAAAGGCCGTAGCCGGGTTTGCCTGTTTCGCCCCAGATCATTCGGCCGTGGTCGGGTCTGACGTAACCGTCAAAGCCGGTTTCGACAAGAGCTTTTGTGATTTCATACATGTCAAGGCTGCCGCAGGATGAAAGGTGGCCGCTTTCTTCAAAGCTGCCGTCAGGCATAATAAGGATGTTTCTCATATGCATGAAAGCGATTCTGTCCATTGCGCTGTATTTGCGTACCATTGCAACAACGTCGTTTGAAGCTGCGCAGCCGAGCGAGCCTGTGCAAAGGCAAAGGCTGTTGGCGGGCGAGTCAACGATTGCAAGCATTTTGTCAAGGTTTGCTTCGTTTGTTATTATTCTGGGCAGACCGAAGATGGGGTAGGGCGGGTCATCAGGATGAATTGCCATGCGCACGCCGCATTCTTCGGCAACGGGGATAACTTTTTTAAGGAAGCGCTCAAGGTTAGCCCAGAGGCCATCTTCGCCGATTTCGCCGTAAGCGGTGATGAGTTCTCTGACCTGATCCTGAGTGTAGCTTGAATCCCAACCGGGGAGATGAATGTCATCCTTAAGGGGGTCAAGACCTTTCATCTGTTCCCAATACATAACAAGGCTTGTTGAGCCGTCGGGAGCTTTTTTATCAAGCTGTGTTCTTGTCCAGTCAAAAACGGGCATGAAGTTGTAGGTTACGCACTTAACGCCGTATTTTGCACAGCGGCGGATGTTTTCGCAGTAAACTTCAAGAAGATTATCAACGTCGCCTCTGCCAAGCTTTATATCCTCATGAACGGGGATGGATTCAACAACGTCAAAGATAAGGCCATTATCTTCGCACTGTTTTGCCATTTTTGCAATGCTTTCTTCGGGCCAGACTTCGCCGGGCTTAACATCATAAACTGCGCTTACAATGCTTTTCATATTGGGAATCTGGCGAATGTATTCAAGTGAAATGGGATCGCTTTCGCCGTACCAGCGGAATGACATTTTCATATTGACTGTCCTCCTGATTGATTATTTCTGATTGAAATCATTTTTATACATTTTAATTATATCACTTATTTCGGGCAATAGCAATAAAAAAGAGCAAAAAATAGTGCCCGCATTCCTGCGGGCACGGCTTCAATTTTTATTTGATTCTTGTTATGAAAAGGCAGGTTACGTAAATATTCTGAATTTTTTTAGCCTGCGAGCCGATGGGAGTTTCGATAATAGGCTGAGTTTCAGACGGGGTGATATAAAGCTTGAAAGCGATTGCATCCTGACCGACTCTCATATTGGGAATTTTTTTATATTCAAAAGTTCGTTTCTCAACGCCGAGATATTTGAATATAATCTCTTCAAGCTCATAGCCCGAAAAAGCTTTTATGACGTCATCTTCTTCATGCATGTCGATAATAGCTTTTGCTTCTTCAAAGGTAAGGCTGTTGCACTTGAATTCGCCGTCATTCAAAACGGTCATTATGTTCTGATTATCAACCAGAAGGAGCGGTACCTGAGTTCTTGCCATTATTATCATCCTTTCCGAACGAATTTCAAAAATGAAAGTTCATCAATAATTTAATTCAATTATATTAGCGAAACGGTGTATTGTCAATATATTTTCCTTAAATTCTGCAAGTTAAATATATAAAACTTGCAAAATTTATGCATTATGTATAAAGATGTGACTTTCAACCCTCAGTTTCGGTTACGCTCGACAGTTCATTTTCATAGGAACGTGAATTTTCTTCAACCGTTTTTGCATTTCGATATATCACGAAATTTCTTTAATGGTTCAAATACACTTTCTGTTGTGCGATAATAAATCGTAGAAGTTTCACTCCTTTGCCAACTCTTCTTATTATCTGTTGGCACACATGGGCAATGGTGTACTTAAACATCTTTTTTTCAAAACTATATCAAAAGCAAACGCAGCTTCTTTTGCCGATAAAAGCAATTCTGTTGCTTCACTTTCTTTATTTTGTGAAAACCTTAATTCCGACAATCTTCTATAATTACATGCCAATCGTTTGTTGAGCAGTAAACTGTCGCTGTTTTATTTGGATAATATATGATATAAACTATTCGCTGCATCAATGAAACATTCCTTTTTTTCATACGAAAGGTTTGCATCAAGATTTTTATCAAAAGCTTGCATCGCTAAAATGCCGGCACACAAATCAATCAGTTTTATCGGATTTTCCGGATTTCTTCTGATTTTCGTTTCGCTTCATCCGTTATTTTTGTACTCGTCAATAACAGTCGGATTATTATAAATCCTTACCATAAGATCACATCCCGTATTTTCGGATAAAAAATGATGGTGTGCAGCTCCACGCATGGCATAGACTGTTTATCATTCTGTCCTCGTACGGTGAAAAGTCAAGGTCATCAGGAATGTATGCCTCCCAGAATGTGTCTGCACCGTGGTCAAGCATTCCTCCCCAGAACCTCTTCAGATATTGAACAGCTTCATCTTTCATATCCAGCTTTAACATAGCCTCTGTTACATAATGGCGCATATATGGAGTGACGGGTTGTTTAGCTTTTTTATTATCAAGACAGGAAAGCAAAAGTTCTTTTGCTTCTGTGCCGCTTATTACACCGCCCAATATCATCCATACCTGAGAATGAACGCTGAATTGATTGTTATCAAAGCCGTTGACAAATGCGTTTTCATTTTCATTGTAAAGATATGTTTGGCAAGCGCAACGGACTTCATAAAGATGAGATGAATATTTTTCGTATTCTTCATCACCGATTGCTTTAAGTAATTTTGAAAAGCGGTCAAGAGTGTAGAGATAAACGCCCTGCAGCGATGTCAGAATCTCCAGGCCCGGACACCAGTCGATAAAAGCAAACCAACCGTCTTGTCTCGTGACAACCAGATTTTCATCGAGTGTTTCTCTGAAGCTTTCAAGCTGCGATTTGCAGATTTTAAGAAGGTCACTTATAACACTTATATCTCCGGTATGCTCATAATAATCGCACACACTTACGACATACAAAAGTGCATAATCCTCAATATGCGTTGCTCCCGAATGATAATAAGGTGTTTCGTAAACAAATGACGGCAGAAAACCGAGATTGTTGCATTTACCTGCAGCAAAAAGATATAAGCATCTTTTTACGATTTTAAGGTTGTTGAATGTGTAATAGTTTGTGAGAGCTTCAAGTCTTAAATCGCCAATCCAAAGACGGCGGTCACGCTTGGGCCCGTCCTCAAAAAAGGTCTGCATACATTCTTTGAGAGTGTTGGTTGCAACAAGGTCAATTTTCTTCAACAAAGTATCCTTTGTGTTTGCCGGTTTCAGAACGGAAGTATCCGCACTTGTTGAAGCACGGAAAGAAAAATCAAACAACTTTATGGGTCTGTTAGCTTTTTCTACCGTTATTTTTATGTATCTGCAAGCGTATCTTCGGGGTAAGGTTGTTTTTTGAGGAAAATCGAGATTTATTATTTCTTCCTGTAACCACGTTTTTGAAAGTGTACCCTTATATCGAGAGAAATCATCATTGATTTCTCTCATATCTTCACAGAATTTGATGATTAATCGAATGGGAGCATCAACAAAGATATCAACCTTATCAAAAGCAAAGGAAAAATGTCCCACAGCGTGTTCGCCAAGGTCAAGAAGTATGCTGTCGCCGCTTGTGGCAGTGAATTCGGTTATATGGGGAGTAAGAATGGTGTAAATAAGTTCAGGGTAATTGTTCTGAGCTTTGCTCAAAAAGTATTTTGGCTCTTTCATAGTAAAAATCTCACTTTAAAACAATACTTTTGATTGATGAATTCTTATTTTTTGAGATGATTATATCATACACAAACACATAAAACAACCGCACATTCAGCTAAAACATTTATCAGTTTTCTTTGTTTTGATTTATACCGTGCTTTTTTGCATAGTCGCTAAACACGTTTCTGCGTTCTTCCGAATAAAGTGCGGTGAGTCATAAAATCAAGCTGCCTTTGAGAATTTCATAAAGCATACACCGTGTTCGTCATTGCCTGTCAGCATGCAACAGTCGGGATGCTGTTAACTGAATTTTAAAAGTCTGTTTCGTAAACACGTATTAGTGTGTTCGGATTTTGATAATGTTGCTTTATTCGTTGAAGCGGATATAAAAGGACTGCAATCCTGCCTTTCGGAAAGATTGCAGTCCTTTTTACTGCACCAGATTTAAAACTATGTCACTTAATTTTTATCATTTTTCTTTGCCTTTTATCCAATCCAAAGAAAATTTAGTAAACCAGATATTCTGACACTCTAAATCAGGTTCAAACAATACTCCTATATTGCCGTCAGGAAGCTGCGTCATAGAACTGTAAACGAAAGAGTCTTCTTTCAGCACACGGCTGTAGGGGAAGGTTTCTCCATCGTCCTCCGAAAGTCTTACCGTTCCGCACTGTCTTGCTTTCTTGTCTGCAGCATTCAGGAAAACCACATAGGGCTTTTCAGCGTTTTCGATTTTAATAACCGAGCTTTGGCATATAGGTTGAGGAAGATTTTTGTCGTGAGTGAAATTTTCCCAGCTTTCCCCGCCGTTCTTACTGTATGCAACTGCGACACAGCGCTTGGGATCGTGGTTTCTCATAAAATATTTCAGCGTACCGTCTTCCTGCTCGATAACCTGTGATTCAGTGAGCATATTTTGTTCAATAATAAAGTGATGGTTTGCCTTTATACCGTGAATTTTCCTTGAGTTGTTCGGCGTTTCACCCAATGACCAGGTTTTGCCGTTATCGTCGCTGTAAATTACACAGCAGGATAAACCTAAGGGGAATTTTCTTACACCGTAATAAATGGGAACAATAATTCTACCACTGTATTTTCCGTGTCTGATAACGATTCCGCATCCGGGTCCGGGTCCGATAAAACTCATATATTTCTTTTTTATCTGAGAATTGAGAGAAACGGGCTTTGACCAAGTTAAACCTTCGTCATCGCTGTAACACATCATAAGCGTTGAAGTATGGGCTTCTTTGAACTTACCGCCCGTATATATGCTTCCGAAATCTGTTTTTCCATCGCTGACTTTACCGTCTTCGGAAACAGAATATACAGTTTTTTTACCGCTTTTTGTATAGAGCACACCGTTTTTCAGAATGTACTTTCTGAATCCGCGGCTGATGATTTTGTTGCCTTCGGCATCTTCGCCGACACAGGAATTGCAGTTAAGTATGCCCACACCTGCCGGAGTGTGACAGTAATGCATAAAAATCCGTCCGGTATCGCTTGAATATGTAAGAATCGGGTCAATGGCTGCAGAAG
>Ga0233381_1000103_pt1 | contig 12358 bp, 9 predicted proteins | sample ElkDunMinimDraft_12_FD_180670 | JGI IMG/M metagenome (GOLD analysis project Ga0233381, IMG submission 180670) | Fecal eukaryotic communites from dung pellets of Tule Elk in California, USA - Elk Dung G0 | ecosystem: Host-associated > Mammals > Digestive system > Large intestine > Fecal | place... | reverse complement strand
CTATATGGCCCGTCAGGGCAGCTCATGGCAGGAAATTCTTATGCATTATTACCCCGGAACACAAATAAATAATGATAATATATAAATATATATTGACAAATTCGCTTTAGTGTGGTAATGTAATACCGCAAAAAACTTTCTCGTAAAAAATAAAAGGAGATTGAAAATTATGAAAAAATTACTCGCAATCCTCATGGCTCTTGCCATGGTATTTGTTCTCGGCGCTTGCGGCGGCAACACCGAAGATGAAACAACAACCGCTCCCGCAACCGAAGCTCCCGCAACCGACAGCGACCTTGCCTATGTTCAGAACAAGGGTACTCTTATCGTTGGTATAACAAACTACGCTCCCATGGATTATAAAGAAGAAGGCAGCGACGAATGGATTGGTTTTGACGCTGATTTTGCACGCCTTACCGCTGAAAAGCTCGGCGTTACCGTTGAATTCATTGAAATCGACTGGGATAACAAGTTCCTTGAACTCAGAGGCAAAACAATCGACTGCGTTTGGAACGGCATGACCATCACAGACGAAGCTCTCGCAAACGCTTCCGTTTCAAATCCTTACGTTAAGAACGCTCAGGTTGTTGTTATGGACAGCGATAAGCTTGCTGACTATGCAACCGTTGAAAGTCTTGCAGAACTCACCTTTGCAGCAGAAGCAGGTTCCGCAGGCGCAAAGGCACTTGACGAAAACAAACTTGAATACACAGAAGTTCTTACTCAGGCAGATGCTCTTCAGGAAGTTAAGAGCGGTGCAGCTGACGCTTGCGTTATCGACATCACAATGGCAAACGCAATGACAGGCGAAGGCACAAGCTATGCAGGCCTCGGCTATCAGCTTGAACTCACAACCGAAGAATACGGCATCGCTTTCCGTCAGGGTTCAGACCTCACAGCTGCTGTTAATGAAATCATGGCAGAACTCAAGGCTGACGGATCACTTCAGAAGCTTGCTGATCAGTACGAACTTACACTCGCTTAATCTTTAAAAAATGTTTCGGCAGAGGGCGCAAGTCCTCTGCCTTTTCGTGACTTATGAAAGGTATTTAGATATGTTTTTGGAAGTAACGCTTGATTTGCTTACCGGATTTGGCAAAACGCTTGAAATCTTTGCATTGACGCTGCTTGGCGCTCTGCCGCTCGGTCTTATAATTGCATTTGGCTCAATGAGCAAATTTGCTCCTCTCAAATGGCTTGTGAAAACATTCGTCTGGATTATAAGAGGCACTCCCCTCATGCTCCAGCTTATTGTTATCTTCTACGGCCCGGGTCTTGTTGCCGCATGGGCTCAGGATATGCCGAACCCCAACGGCTTGGTTCAGTGGCTCGCTTCTTGGGAAGTTTTTGAACGCATGACTGCAGTTTTGATTTCGTTTATCATCAATTACGCCTGCTACTTCTCAGAAATCTACAGAGGCGGCATTGAATCGATTTCAAAAGGTCAGTACGAAGCCTGCCAGGTTCTCGGTATGACAAAAGCCCAGACTTTCTTCAAGGTAATCCTTATGCAGGTTATTAAGCACATTATTCCGCCCATGAGCAATGAAATCATAACGCTTGTTAAGGATACTTCGCTTGCGCGAATCATCGCAGTGTATGAAATCATCTGGAGCGCCCAGGCTTTTATCAAGTCAGACGGTCTTATCTGGCCTCTTTTCTATACCGGCGCATTCTATCTCATTTTCAACGGCCTGCTTACCGTTCTTTTCGGCAAAATCGAAAAGAAGCTTGACTATTATCATAACTGACGGAGGGATAAAAAATGGCAATACTTGAAGTCAGAGATTTACACAAAAGCTTCGGCAGCAACAACGTTCTCAAGGGAATCAACTTTGACCTTGAAGAAGGCAAGGTGCTTTCCATCATAGGTTCATCGGGCAGCGGCAAAACAACCCTGCTGCGCTGCATAACCTCTCTTGAAACAGCCGAAAAAGGCAAAATAACCGTTAACGGCAACGTTGTTTTTGACTCAGAAAACATTCACAAACTCACAAAAGAAGAAATCCGCAAAAACCGTCTTTCGGTCGGCCTTGTTTTTCAGTCCTTCAATCTTTTTCCGCAGTACAGCGTTATTGAAAACGTAACTCTTGCGGTTAAGCTTCAGGCAAAAAACAGACCCGATTATAAGAAGAACAAAAAGCAGATTCTTGACGAAATTGATAAAAATGCCATGGAAATTCTGGCAAAAGTCGGCCTTGCCGAAAAAAGGGATTCTTATCCCTGCCAGCTTTCGGGCGGTCAGCAGCAGCGCGTTTCAATTGCAAGAGCGCTTGCAATGAAGCCTGACATTCTCTTTTTTGACGAGCCCACCTCGGCGCTTGACCCTGAACTTACGGGCGAAATTCTCAAAGTTATCAAAGGCCTTGCCGCCGACGACATGACGCTTGTTATTGTTACTCACGAAATGGCATTTGCACGCGATGTTTCGGATCACATTATTTTTATGGATGACGGTGTTATCTGTGAAGAAGGCACACCCGAGCAAGTTATTGTTAACCCGACTCAGGAAAGAACAAAGGCTTTCCTCAGCAGATTTCAGCAATAATACAGGAGAATATTTATGAAACAAAAAGGAATTCAGACAACGAAGCTCGGCCCGAGAATCTGGTTTTCGGTCTGCATCTTCGGACTTATCGGTCAGATAGCATGGATAGTTGAAAACACTTATTTTTCAAAATTCGTTCAGAATAACATTGAATCCGAGGCTTACGCAACAACGCTGCTTGTTGTCTGCTCCGCTTTTGCGCAAACAATTGCAACAATCATCGGCGGCGCTCTTTGCGACAAAATCGGCAAAAGAAAAATCATTGTTTGCATCGGATACATATTCTGGGGTCTTTCAACAATGGCATTTTCGCTCATCCCCGTTGATTTTTCGGAAGATTCAAAAATGAAGCTTGTTGCCCTTGTTGTTATCATGGACTGCATCATGTCCTACATAGGCTCAACTGCCAACGACGCGGGCTTCAACAGCTGGGTAACCGATAACACGGACACCACCAACCGCGGCAAGGTTGACGTTGTTCTTGCAATTATGCCCGTTGCGGCAATGGGCGTTGTTTTTGTTGGCCTTGATTCACTCACAAGAGGCGAAAACGGCTGGAGCAAATTCTTCCTTATCCTCGGAATTATCCCCATTATCGGCGGCCTTATCGGCACACTGCTTCTTAAAGATGCCAAACACCTTAAAAAGCAGGCTGACACAAAATATTGGGACAACGTATTCTATTCATTCCGCCCGTCGGTTATCAAGGAAAACAAAATGCTTTATGTCTGCCTTCTCGGCAGCATGTGTTCAGGCGCTTCAATTCAGGTTTATCAGTCTTATCTGATCAACTTTGTTGAAAAAACGCTCGGTATAACGGACTATGTTGTTCCGCTTATCGTTATTGTTCTCGGCTCTGCGATTGCTTCGGTTGTTATGGGTAACCTCATGGATAAATTCGGCAAAGAGAAGTTTTATTATCCCACAATTATCGCAAACATAATCGGCGCAATCATTGTTTACTGCCTCAAATTCGTTCTCGGCGACGTTACAAAGATGACGGTTATCATCTGCATCGGCGGTATTCTTGTTATGGGCGCATCGCTCACAATGGCAGGCCTTTTCCTCGGCGCATTCAGAGATTATATCCCCAAAGGCAAGGAAGGCTCTTTCATGGGCATGAGAATGTGTCTCTTCGTTCTTGTTCCTATGATTATCGGTCCGCTTGTTGCCCAGTTCATTATCAACTCGGTCAACATGAGAACCCCCGACGGAACAATTCTTTATCCTCCCGAACTCTTCCTTGGCGGCGCAGTTGTTGTTGCTTTCGCCTGCATCCCCGCATATTTCGTTAAGAAAAACGATAAGTTTATCAGAGCAAAGCTCATCGCTGAAAAAGAAAACAATAAATAAAAGAAAAAGGCTCGGTCAGTCCGAGCCTTTTATTTATCCTTTGATATATTCAATTAAGACAAGAATATAGTGGTAAGCAACGGGCAGGAACATTGCCGGAAGCATATTGAGGGTTTTGAATTTTTTTGTCAGCAAAAAATTGAAGCCGATTGCAATAATGATTGCATATCCCGTCATGCATACTTGCTTGAGAACGTCGCCGACAAGGATATTGCTCAGCGTACCTGCAAGCAACGTTATTCCGCCCTGGTAAACAAGCATTGGTATGCAGGTGAAAATAACGCCGAAGCCGAGCGTTGCTCCGAAAATAATTGCTGCCGTAAAGTCCAGAGCGCTTTTAACAAAAAGAACCGAGCTGTCACCGACAAGTCCGTCGTTAATCGAACCGATAATCGTCATCGCTCCGACGCAGAAAAGCAGAGTTCCGTTGATGAATCCCGACGCAAAGCCGCCGTCCTTGAACTTTTTGTCTATCCTGTTACTGAAGCTGTTAAAACGATCATCAAGCTTTAAAAGCTCACCGATAAGCGTTCCGAGAACAAGAAAAACAACCAGCAGCAGCTCACCGCTGCTTGAAAGCTCGCCGTTTTCCGCTTTGAACATGTTGGCAATAACGCCGTTGAAACCGATAACAAGAACAGCTATTCCGAGCGCCTTGTTGATGCTTTCCGTGTAACTTTTTTTAATTCCTTTTTTAAACAGCAGCCCTATTGCACCGCCCGCAATAACCGCTGCGCAGTTAACCAGTGTACCCGTCAATTTGAATGCCTCTTTCAAGTTTGAATTATACCTGATATTTTATTACCTTTGAAATTAATTGTCAATGATTACAAAATAAAAAAACGCTGAAAGTTTTCACTTCCAACGAACAAAAAATCTATAAAAAGAAATAGCCCTTGACAAGTGTTTCTTTACACAACCTGTCAAGGGCTATTTCTGACAATTCTTAATATCTAACATCTTTGGATAACCTCTCTTTCTTTATATCGTCCGATCTTAAATCACTTTTCTTATTTTACTCTTTTTATTATTTGAGTTTTTTGAATTGTTTTTTAAGACCGTATCAAAGACTTCAAAGCTTTTGTTTTTTATTTTTTGATTTAAAGCTTTTAAGTCTTCAGGTTTTTACCTTCTCATCGGTATCACCCTTTCCTTGACTATAATATAGCATACATTTTTCAGCTTTTCAAGACGGAATTTTGTACAAAGTTAACCTAATGTTATTGTTAAATTCAGAGAACTTTGGGCATGTTGCACACAATTGTTGCAAATAATATTGACATTGCAAAACAGACGTGATATGATTAAAATGTTGGGGTCGGTAAAACCGGCCTTTTTTGTTTAATTTCAACTGATAAAAGGAGAAGGGCCGCATGTACGAATTAATTAAATTTATATATACCGCCATAACCGTTATTTCGGTTTTCTTTTCTTCCCTGTTTTCTACCTACACCCTCACTCCGGAAACAGAAGGGCTGAACATAGATTATCTTGAATATCCCGCTCAAGCGGTGATGACGTTGGAGCAGGCAGGTCTGACGGAAGAAGAATTTGTCAACCGTGTCAGCGCAGAGCTTCCCGAATACGTTCAGTCGGGCGGATATGACGATATAGGCGGAATCATAATTTCTCCGTATTACACCGCAAGAATCGCCGGCAAAGACGTTCCCGTCTACGCATCCATGGTTTTTATCCGCAGCGTAAACACCGGCACGCTTCATTCATTCTCGGAAGTATACGTTGATTCGTCAAGCGGTTTTTCATTCAACGTTGAACTGACAGGCAAGTTGGCTGACCTTAAAAACGCCATTGTTCTGCCCGAATCTCTCGGAGTCGGCACCGAATGCAAAAACGGCGTTGTTTCCGCTTCAATCAGCAAGCCGGGAATTTACACCTTCCTTTTTAACGGCGCTCAGCAGCTTTACGGTTACACGCTTTTTGTCCGTGAAAAAATTGACGAAGATGCTCAGATTGCCGATTATATCGAGCAATACGGCAAAGAAAACGTTACCGTATTCGAAAAAGGTGTTCACGAGGCAGACTATCTCAATTTTGTTCAGAAAGATAATCAAGTTGTTTATCTCAAACAAGGCGCATATCTGATTACAAACCATCACTACGATATTCAGAGCGCAGAGGATGAAAATCTTTATATTGAAGAAGAAGCGCTGACCGATAACGCAATCGGACTCACAAGATACCCTTTCATTAATTTTTACAATTGCAAAAACATCGTTATCACGGGCAGAGGCGCAATTGACTTGACCCGACTTGACCGCCGTGAACGCCGGGGTGTTGTTTTTAACTACTGTGAAAACATCAGCGTCAGCGGAATCAAAATAATCAACTCGCCCGAATGGTCTTTCATTACTTACTGCTGCCGCAACGTTTCCGTTGAACAGGTTGATATTCTCGGCAGCCGAGGCAACGCAGACGGCTTTGCCATCTGCAACACGGAAAACGCCGTAATCAACAACTGCTTTGCCAGAACAGCGGATGACGAATTCGAAGTCAAAGCTCTTGGCGGAACAATGGGCAGCAACAACATTACTTTTACAAACTGCATCGCATGGGGCGGTTATGCCAGATGCTTCGGAATTTGCGGCGAGGTCAGCCGAAGCATTTCAAACGTCACGTTCCGCGACTGTGCGGTTGTTTACCGCGACGGCATATGGGATAATGACCGCATCGGTTCGCTGGTTATTACCGCAGAACAATGTGACGGAAGCATTGATGGAGTTTTATTTGAAAACATTGAGATTTTCCGCGACGAAGGCAGAGCAATTCTTGTTAAAATATATGATGAAGAAAAAGAGAACTTTGAAATCAAAAACGTGGAATTCAAAAACATTTCTTACACTTCATATATGACCTCCAAAATTGAAGGCAATGACAGCACAACCAACACGGTTCAGGTTAAGCTTGAAAACATAAATGCCAACGGCCGTTCGGTTTCGCAGCCGGGAATGCTGTTTGCTGTCGGAGAAAACTGCGAAGTAACTTTCACAAAGTAATATCAAAACACCCTCTGAGGCTTACTCAGAGGGTGTTGCTGTTTTTTTGTAGGTTTATCCCCAATTGAACGGGCGCAGCATGAAATCAACGTCATCTTTATTCTGAGGAATTGTTGCAAATGACGAAACCCGGTCCATTCCGTGTGCCTTGAAATTATCATAAAGCTCTTCGTTAGCCTTAAGCCTTAACGGGTTGAGGAACGAATATTTACCGATAAACTGATTCGCCTTAAAATATTCCCAGCTGAGATTTGCAACTTCAACGTTGAAAAGCTGTTCTTCGCTGATTTCAGAATTAAGGGCCATAGCCCATAAATAATCCAGGCGATTGACCGTATAAAACGGATAAAAACCCGACTGATAGTGCCAGTCAAAATCAAACGCATGAGCCGTTGCCTTGACCTGAGCTGTCTGAATGTCAATTATCTTCTTGATATACGGTGCCGCTTCCTCGCCGTAATACGCTTTGAGGAAATCGTTCATGTGATATTCAACGTCACAGTTAACATCCCACTGAAGCTTGCAAAGAAGATAGTTTCTCAGCTCATTGAAAGCAGCATAGTGGCCGTCGCCGCAATTATAAACGTATCCCGTAATTCCGATGTCGTGCATATACTGCATGGTTGACTGCATGGTTTCAAAATTCGAGAAAAACTGCGCTGTGTTAAGGAAGTTTATTGTGTAATCATAAATAAAAGTTCTGTCTGCAAGCTTAACCCAGACTGCAAAATCATCGGCAATCATCGTTTCATTTTCGCCGTAAAGATTTTCAAAAGTCTCGTTACCGTCAACAGCTCCGCATTCGGTAAGAGGATGGCTTCTGCACGCTCTGTGAAGCTCGCAAAGCACGGGAACAACATTAGGGTTGCACCTGAGACTCATATCCTGCGGGGGACGGTCGGTTTCGCCGTAAGCATAGAAAGTAAAAGTGAAGTCAGGAAATTCATCGTCAAGCGCATCGGCAAAAGCATTTGTAAAAATAATGGTCGGAGCGGAAACAGCGCCGTGTTTTTCATAAAGCTCCTCGCAGGTTGCGCAGTGGCAATAATTTGAATTATCCTTCTGACCGATGTGAATGTATTTTGAATCACGTTCGCATTCAAGAATGGCTTTGCGTGCATTTTCAACCGCAATCGGAAGAACGTCAGGGTGAGAAAGGCAAACGTGGTCCGTTGTGCGGCTTCCGTCAGGATTCATTGCAAAATATTCGGGATGCTCGGCAAAAAGAGCATCAGGAACAAGCTTGTCAAGAGTAACATCCCATAAAACAAAAGTCATCGCTCCGCCGTATTCGGGGACTTCGTACCAGAATGAAACGTTCATTTTTGTTCTGGCGCGGTGAGCGGCATTAGTGCCTGCGCAGTCATTGCGTCTGACGGAAAAAGATGGCTGAACAACCCTGTTTATCGCCGAGTCAATAACAACGTCTTTGCTTTCGGGTACAACCTCAAGAGTCGGCGTAAACCAACGCACGCCGAGATATTCTTCAAGGAAAGTATAAACTCCGTAGAGTGTGCCTCTCTCATCTCCGCCGGCAATAAGAAGATATGAACCGTCCGAATAAATCATGAATCCGTCAGCGCCGATTTGCGCGCGGTCAACATCGGCAATCTCTTTTTCGATTGAAGTTTCTCCAAGAACAATCGCCTTCCCCCCGATATATCCGGACTCGGTAACGTGTTCAAGCTCAGCGCCGCTGATTTTTTCAATATAAGCCTGCAATTCATCGACTGCGGTAAGTATGCATTCGTCAGGCGCATCCTCGGTCAGAATAACAAAATCCGTTTCTCCGTTGGTGACAATTGACATCGGCGTGTTAATCTGCGGAGCCTGATACGTTCCGCCGCCGTAATCAATCTCGCTGCTGACCGGAATAATGCCGAAAACAAACAAAAGCACCTGAACGAATGACAGGCAAGCCTTCAGATAAAACATACTTTTTCCTCCAATCCGATGTTTAATTAATAGTATCACACATCATAGTTGTTTTCAAGAAAAATAAGTATCAAATTAAGCTTTCTTGGATTTGCATAATGATATTTAACGCGGTCAAGCCCGAAAACCGTAATTATCTCTCATGAGCAGATATTGACATCGGATTTTATCGGAATTATAATTATCCCATACCGAAACAAAGGAGAAATAAAAATGCTGACATTGGAAAGAGCAAAAGAGCTTCTTGCAACAACCACAACCGAGCCCCATCTTATTCTGCACGCTAAAAACGTTATGGTCGCCATGGGCGGCCTTGCAGAGCATTTCGGTGAAGATAAAGAACATTGGATGGCAATAGGCTATCTTCATGATTATGACTATGAGCAATATCCCAACGAGCATCTTGACCACACAGCCCTCCCTTTAAAAGAGGCGGGCGTATCAGATGAAGAAATCAGGGCAATTCTCTCTCACGGCTATACACTCAGAAATGACGTTGAACCCATAACCGATTTAGAAAAATCTCTTTTCACCGTCGATGAGCTTACAGGTATTATTCAGGCCGCCGCAAGAATGAGACCCGCAGGCATAACCGACATGGAAATCTCAAGCTTTATGAAAAAATTCAAGGATAAGAAGTTCGCAGCAAAATGCAACCGTGAACTCATAAAACAGGGCTGTGAAATGCTCGGAATGGAAGTCAAAGAGGTTGCCTCAATCTGCATTGAAGCTATGAAAGAATATGCAGACGAGCTTCAGATCGGAGTTAAAGAATGAACACGTTTGATAATCTTTTCAGCAGAAGATCAATCCGCTCATATAACGGCAAAAGCATAACCGATGAGCAGCTCCGCCCGATTCTCAAGGCAGCTTATGCGTCGCCCGTCGGCAGAGCACTTTTTGAAACTCTTAACATCACCGTTATCTCAAACCCAGACTATCTGAAAAAATGGGAGGATTACTGCGAAAGCGTAACCGAACACAGACCCTTTTACGGCGCACCGACGGTTGTTCTTGTTTCGTCGCTCATTCCCTCAACCGACCTTAAAAGCGTTAACGTAAACTTTTCAAATGCCGCAATTCTTGTTCAGAATATGGCGATAGCCGCAACCGAACTTGGCATAGGCTCATGCCATATCTGGGGCGCAGTCAGATTGCTCAATGACAACGAAGAGCTTTTGAAAGAGCTCAACCTCCCCGAAGGCATGGTCCCCTGCTGCGCAATAATCCTCGGCCATACGGATGAAAAATATGAACTTCGCAACATACCCGAAAATAAAATCAAAACAAATTATCTGAAGTAAACACAAACACCCTCCCGGAATTCAAATCCCGAGAGGGTGTTTTATTATTTATAATCCTTTAGTCCATTGTTTATAGAACGCCACAAGCCCTGAGATCAGCACAAGCAAAAACCACATTCTAAACACTCCTTTAAAAACAAAATATCATTTTATCAGGAAGTTGTCAACAGTTTGGAAGGATTGTTTTTATTTTTTCCGAATACATACTTTAAGTAATAAATAATTCTTTTTTCATTCAACACAACGAAAAGGTATTTCAAACGATTTTGTGTGCTTTTTTAATCAATCGAAACAGCAAAGAAAAAGCAAAAGCCTTTCAGTTGGAATTAATCTTTTTAAAAACCTTCGAGTTCAAATGGTTGCAAAAAATTAATCATTCTTTTTTGCTCCTGCACAGGTACCGATGATACTGCTTGTGTTGAAGTAAAATTAACTAATGGCTCAATGGTGTCAGTTTAGTGTATTGCTCTTGAAAACAAATATGCAAACAATATGTATGAGGTATCGGAACTCGGTTACGTCGTACGGCAGGACGCAGTTTGACTCCTATCTGAAAAGTGATATGATTGCGCCGATAGTTTTTATGAATATGGCAGAGATTTTTTCGACTATTGTATCTGCGGTGTTAATATCGGGGTCAAACTGCATTTTACCATCCGAAGTATCGGGTGCAAAACGGATATTATCAATGCTGATATCGGCATCGTTTTCGCTTGCAAAAGCAAAACGAATTTTCTCAACCTTATTGAGTTTGCCGCAGGGTCTGCCTGCTCCGCCCTCATTGCCAAAAAGATAAAGTCTGTTAAGGTCAACGGTTACAAGGTGCCACTGACCGTCGGCAGGGATTGTTGCTTCAACACCCTTTGTGCCATTAACCGCAGGTGAGTACCATTCAAGTGAATTTTTTGAAATTCTGATTTCGCTCAGTTCAACGTCTGCACCGCCGTTGTTGCGCACCAAAAAGCTCATCTTGCCGTAATCGGAATAATTATTGTCTGTATCATCAAATTTTTCGCCCGATATATTGAGTGCGGGGCTTAAGGTGAATTCCGTGCCGCCATTTACGTTCATAACACCGTTTGCAAAGGTGATTTGCGCGCCCTCTGCCAACCAGGAAGAATAATTCTTGTTGGCCTCCATTTCTCTCATAACGTGCCAGGTAAGCTCATCGTTGCAGTCCGTCCACGGTCTGTCAAACCAATAATGAGTACCCACGGATTTATCCGTTACAAATTGGCTTACAGGCAAAGCAAGCTTGCCGTCTGCCGTTGCATAAAGATTGGAGCGCATATTGCTCACGCAGTATGCATAACTTGCGGATGCTGGTGAGGTCACGTCATCGCTCCACACCTTTACCGTATCAGCCGAAACGATTTCGGCATTCGCCTGAACGTAAACGCCGTCTGCACCGCAAACCGCAAAGCCGTGAACCTCATCGCCACTGCAGGCAAGTCCGTCACCCGCGTTTCTGAACGTAACATAAACTGCGCCGTCACGATTCTCAGCTTTTTCAACGGTTGCAGCTGTGTAATCATCATCGCCGCCGTAAACAAGACCCTTTGCGGCAAACGCCATTCTCTCGCCTATTTCTTGCTTGCATTCGGGGTGGATTGACCCTACCTCGGGCACAAACGTGAGAGGCACGTCATAAATCGTTACGGTTGCTCTCGACTCGGGCTGTGCCGACTGAATATCGCAGTAATTGATATTCCAGTCCAACATATTCAGACCGTCGTCGGAGTAAAGATAGGATGCAATCTGAGTGCAGACAAAGGGCATACGCTCATTTTCATAGCCGAAAAGCTCCGAATATGAACGCTGCATCAGGTCATAAAAATCCGCATAACCTTCCTCAGTACATTCGAACATCAGGTCAGTTTCACCCTGATACCATATCATCCCCGATGGTCTGAAGTTTCCAAGAGGATGAATCTTATGGTTATAGTTGGAAGTCATATCGTAGTAAATGCTGGGTTTTACCTTTTCCCAATCCGATTTTTCTATGTATTTTTCGGTGGAAATAAGATAATTTTTGACCTTGCTGTCGCCGTCAATGGCTTCTCTTGAAAGCCAGCTTGAAATTGCAGTTCCGCCAAGTGAAGCGTTGAGTATACCTACGGGCATATCAAGCTCTTCCATCATCTGCGCCGCAAAATAATATGCAACGGCACTCATATTGTAAACGTGCTCATTCTCACCCGTAG
>Ga0233381_1000102_pt1 | contig 12371 bp, 14 predicted proteins | sample ElkDunMinimDraft_12_FD_180670 | JGI IMG/M metagenome (GOLD analysis project Ga0233381, IMG submission 180670) | Fecal eukaryotic communites from dung pellets of Tule Elk in California, USA - Elk Dung G0 | ecosystem: Host-associated > Mammals > Digestive system > Large intestine > Fecal | place... | reverse complement strand
GTTTGCTGCCGTTGCGGGAAGATATTCGGGCTTAAGCATAACGCTCATTTTGCCGTTTGTTTCAAAAATTGCATATGCAACCTGAGATAACTCAAAAACGTCCTTTTGCCTGAGCGCAGCATTTCGGCAACTCTCATTATAAGAGCCTGCGATTTTCCGTCGGGAATTTCGCTGTTGAGAACCATTTCAACCGCTTTCTCAAGAGGGATGCTTTCTGCCTCGAGGTACTCGTCCTCATCGGGGTTCACCTGAGTTTCGCGAAGCTGGGATGCGGCGTACAAATGAATGATTTCGCCGCAGTAACCCGGAGTCGGATAAAACTTACCGAGCGAATAATATTTATCGGCAACAAAGCCCGTTTCTTCTTCAAGCTCACGCTTGCCTGCTTCAAACGGATCTTCGCCTTTTTCAAGCTTGCCTGCGGGAAGCTCAAGAACAACTTCACCGTAAGGGTATCTGAATTGGCGCACGAAAAGCAGCTCTTTTTTATCCGTAAGCGCCGCAACGCAAACGCCGCCGTTATGCTCAACAACTTCTCTGACACAAGGTTTGCCGTCAGGTAAAGCGGCGTCGTCACGGCGAACGTTTATGATTTTTCCGTTGTAAACATAATTTTTATTGACAGTTGTTTCTGCAAGATTCATAAGATTACCTCCGTTAAATTAACTTTATAATTATATCATATAATTACGACTGTGACCATACTTTTTTGCAAATAAAGGATCGGTTGCCGTTCTTCTTGACTTAATTGAACCGAAAATGTATAATCAAACAAAAGAAAAAAGATCTGATTCAGGAGGAAAGAAGGCTTAAAATGCAGAAGCTGAACTGGAAAAACGGTTTAAAAATAGGGTTGGGTATTCTTGCGGTTTACCTTGCAATTCATTATTGGCCTAATGTTTCCGAAATTATCGGTACGGTTCTTTCGGCGGCAACGCCGATATTTGTCGGCGCAGTGCTCGCATATCTGATTAATATACTCATGAGCTTTTATGAGCGCCATTACTTCCCGAAATCCGGCAAAAAATCAGCAGCAAAAACCCGCCGACCGGTTTGTCTGGCGGGCGCAATCATAACCATTCTGGGTTTGGTTGCCCTTGTCGGCATTCTTATTGTTCCTCAGCTTATAAACTGCGTGAAGATGCTTGTTGCAGAGCTGCCCGGAGCGATTGAAGTATTAATAAACAAGCTCAGCGGCTTTGACTTTATTCCCAAAAATATTTTTGAAACGCTTTCGGGAATTGACTGGAAGTCAAGGATAACGGATATTGTGGGGACACTCACAACGGGAATCGGCAGCGTTATGGACGTTGCGGTTACGGCGGTTTCGTCAGTTTTCTCGGTTGTTTCGGATTTTGTTATCGGCCTTATTTTTGCGCTTTATATTCTTCTTGACAAAAACAGGCTTGTTGCACAGACGGGCAAGGTTTCAAGAAAATATATTCCTGAACGCTGGCTAAAAAAAATCACCCACGTTTTATCCGTTGCCAACGATTGTTTCCGCAGATTTATTGTCGGCCAGTGCACGGAGGCTGTTATTCTCGGCACTCTTTGCACAATCGGAATGCTGATATTAAGGCTGCCCTATGCGCCGATGATCGGTGCGCTGACGGCTTTCACCGCTCTTATTCCGATATTCGGTGCGTTTATCGGTGCAGGCGTAGGTGCTTTCCTTATTCTTATGGAATCACCGGTCAAGGCATTGATTTTCCTGATATTTATTGTTGTTCTTCAGCAGCTTGAGGGCAACCTGATTTATCCGAAGGTTGTCGGTTCTTCAATCGGTTTGCCCGGAATCTGGGTGCTTGCCGCGGTTACGGTCGGCGGCGGAGTTTTCGGAATCAGCGGAATGCTGATAGGCGTGCCGACGGCGGCTGTTATTTACCGCCTTGTCAAAGAAGACGTCAACAGACCCAAACCCTAAGAAATTACAGCTTCGGAAGAACCTCAGGAAAAAACCGAATAAAACAAAAAGGCTTGCCCGTAATCGGGGCAAGCCTTTATTGATGTTATTTTGCGATTTTTACAGCTATTCTGTAAGCTGCGGTGTTTTCGTAAGCGAAAATGATGTTGTAATATCCCTCGGCAGTGTCGGCGGGGATTTCGCTTTTGAAGTTCATGCCGCCTTCTTCGGCAGGAACTTTATAATCGGCTGAAAAAGCAAAGGTTTCAGGTGCTTTGTCAGCGTCGGCAACATACGGAGCAAGGTAAACCTTGACTTTTGCTGCGTCCGCTTCGGAAACGGCGGCGTTGACGTAAAACTCAACGGTTTCGCCGGGCTTAAAGGTGTTATAATTGCCCAGAGCATTTCCTGCTTTGCTGAGAATGAGAGTTTTCATAACAAACGGCGTTTCTTCAAGCTTAACAAGCTTTCCGAGCCTTACCATAGCGTCGTCGAGCTTGAAAGTCGGTTCTTCTTTGGCTGTGGTCTTTTCAGCCTGAATTTCGGTTGATTGCGCCGAGGTTGTTTCGTTTTTCGGGGTTGAAGCGCATGCGCCAAGTGCGGCCGCCAGTGCAAAAACAAGAATGAAAGATATTAATTTTTTCATAACGGTTTCTCCTGAATTTATTGATTGTATTCAATATATCACATCGTCTTTTTAATTGCAAGATTTCTTTTGGAAAAGGGATGCGGAAAAGGCGGTTTTATTTGCATAAAATGTGCACATTTTCTTGATTTTTGGTAATTGCTATGATAATATATAAATTAATATGAATTTAGGAGTGAAACACCTTGGATTTCAAAGAAAGTATTTTTATGTATGCAATTGCGCTTGGCGTTGTTGCATTCGTAACTCTTCAGTCCGTTTTCTTTATCGTCAAGTCATGGAAACACGCAAAAGAACTCGGTATCGAAAAAGAAAAACTTAAAAATACGGTTGTGTCAAGCATTCTTTTCACCGTTGCCCCTGCAATTTCAATTCTTGCAACGGTTATTGTTCTTGCAAATGCGCTCGGCATTGTTCTTCCGTGGATAAGGCTTTCCGTTATCGGAAACCTTGCTTATGAAACAACCGCTGCGCAGACCGCAGTTGAAACAATGGGCGGCTCTCTTACCACTTCGGTTACAGACCCTAAGCAGTTTTCAACAATTGCATGGGCAATGACAATCGGCAGCATAGCCCCCCTTGTTATGCTTCCTTTTGTTTGCAAGAAGCTTCAGAAAAAAATCGGCAGCGCCGTTAATAAAAATGAAAATGCCGCAAAACTCGGTGACGCAATCTCCGCAGCCGCATTCATCGGTATTATTTCAGCTTTCATAGCAAGAGCTCTTGCAGGGACAACCTCTGACGGAACAGGTAATGCAGGCTTCATGTCAATCAGCGTTCTTGTTGTTGCGATGATTGCAATGGTTATTCTTGAGCTTATCTGCAAGAAATTCAACCTTGAAAAGCTTCGCTCTTTCACAATGCCGATTGCAATGTTTATCGGCATGGGCGCTGCGATGCTCTTTGAGGCTGTTCTTCCCGAAACAATAACAAACTTTATCTGGAGATAAGAAAGGAGAGAATGAATAATGCAGAAGAATTATTTTGACAGAGTTCACAAATGGGGAATTATCTGGAATATCGGCGCATTGATCATGCTCCTTTGCATCCCCGCAGCAATCAGCGTTTATCTCGGCGTTTGGCCCGAAGGTTCGGTTATGCTTAAGGTTATGCCTAAGCTCATGGCTCTTTATTGGGTAACCGCAGTTGTTGAGGTTATCACTTACGTTCCCATGCTTGGCGCAGGCGGAACATATCTCAGCTTCGTTACCGGTAATATAACAAACCTCAAGCTCCCCGTCGGACTTGCAGCTATGGAAAACGCAAAGGTTAGAGCAAACACAGAAGAAGGCGAAGTTATTTCAACAATCGCAATCGGCGTTTCATCAATAACAACAACGTTAATCATCGCTGTCGGCGTTCTTGCTTTTTCACCCGTTCTTCCTCTCATTACAGCTGAAGGCTCGGCTTTCAAGCCCGCTTTTGAATGGGTTCTGCCCGCTCTTTTCGGCTCACTTGGCGCAAGCTATTTTGCAAAGCATTGGAAACTTGTTCCTCTTCCTGTAATTGTTGGCGTTATAGTTCTTATTTTCTCACCTACAATGGGCGTTGGCACACTTATGTTTGTTACAATTGTTGCCGCAGTTCTCGGCGCTTTTGTAATGGTTAAGAAAAATTGGTTATAATATTTAAGGCAACCGCCGTTTAAGTTGTGCAAAATCACACTTGATATTGCATTAAAATTGGTTTATTATATTACGGATGTATATTTATACCACCTTTTTGAAAGGAGAAACACATTATGATTAACTATTCCCGCGAAGTTCAGGAAATGTGCTGTGTAGCCAAGGGCCCCAACCACGGTCCCGCTCCCATCCCCGAAGAGGGAAAATGGGTAAAGGCATACGAAATTAAGGATATTTCCGCTTTTACACACGGCGTTGGCTGGTGCGCACCTCAGCAGGGCGCTTGCAAGCTTTCACTCAACGTTAAAGAAGGCATCATTGAAGAAGCTCTTGTTGAAACAATCGGTTGCTCCGGTATGACTCACTCAGCTGCTATGGCTGCTGAAATTCTTCCCGGCAAGACTCTTCTTGAAGCTCTCAACACAGACCTTGTTTGTGACGCTATCAACACAGCTATGCGCGAGCTCTTCCTTCAGATTGTTTACGGCCGTTCACAGTCCGCTTTCTCAGATGACGGTCTTTCAGTCGGCGCAGGTCTTGAAGACCTCGGCAAAGGCCTCCGCTCACAGGTTGGCACAATGTACGGCACAAAGGTTAAGGGCGTTCGTTACCTTGAAATGGCTGAAGGTTATGTAACAAGACTTGCTCTTGACGATGAAAATCAGGTTATCGGTTACGAATTCGTTTCACTCGGCAAGATGACAGACTTCATCAAGAAGGGTGACACACCCAACGATGCATACAATAAGGCTATCGGCACTTACGGCAGATTTGCAGACGCCGCTAAGTATATCGACCCCAGAAAAGAATAATTGTAAGAGGAGGAAATCATAATGGCATTATTTGAAAGCTACGAAAGACGTGTTGACAAAATCAATGCTTGTCTTAAAGAATATGGCATTTCTTCAATTGAAGAATGTAAAGAAATCACTCTTGCAAAGGGTGTCGATTGCGACAAGATCGTAAGAGAAACACAGCCCATCTGCTTTGAAAACGCTGTTTGGGCTTACACAGTAGGCTGCGCTATCGCTATCAAAACAGGCTGCACAAAGGCTGCTGATGCTGCTGCAGCTATCGGCGTTGGTCTTCAGTCATTCTGCATCCCCGGTTCAGTTGCAGATAACAGAAAGGTTGGCCTTGGTCACGGTAACCTCGGCAAGATGCTCCTTTCAGAAGAAACAGAATGCTTCTGCTTCCTTGCAGGTCACGAATCATTCGCTGCTGCTGAAGGCGCTATCAAAATTGCTCTTAACGCTAACAAAGTAAGAGTTAAGCCCCTCAGAGTTATCCTCAACGGCCTTGGCAAAGACGCCGCTATGATCATTTCAAGAATCAACGGCTTCACTTATTGCAAGACTGAATTCGATCCCTATGCTGAAACAGTTACAGTTGTTGAAGAAAAAGCATATTCAACAGGTGACAGAGCAAAAGTTAAGTGCTACGGCGCTGACAACGTTCCCGAAGGCGTTGCTATCATGAGACTTGAAAACGTTGGTGTTTCCATCACCGGTAACTCAACCAACCCCACAAGATTCCAGCATCCCGTTGCAGGCACATATAAGAAATGGTGCAACGAAAACGGCGTTAACTATTTCTCAGTTGCTTCAGGCGGCGGCACAGGCCGTACTCTTCATCCCGATAACATGGCAGCAGGTCCTGCTTCCTACGGTATGACAGACACAATGGGCCGCATGCATTCAGACGCTCAGTTCGCAGGTTCATCATCAGTTCCCGCTCACGTTGAAATGATGGGTCTCATCGGTATGGGTAACAACCCCATGGTTGGTGCTACCGTTGCTTGCGCAGTTGCAGTTGAAGAGGCAATGAAATAAGCCTTAAATAAAAATTCAAATCCCTGTTCTCACATGAGAGCAGGGATTTTTGTTGGTGTCTTCAGACGTGGAAATAAACCCCCGGTATAGCCGGGGGTGAAAAAAGACTTCAGTAAAGCCAAAACGGGCGAGCTCGAAGCAAGCCCAAAAGATTTGAAAGAAAATCAAACCTCCAAGTATAATAGTAGTGGTTTGGCAGCCGCATTACTAAAATACAAGGAGGTTCAATTTTTATGAAAAAAGATAGCGAGATAAGAAGTTCATCACATACAAAGTACAGGTGTCAATATCACATAGTTTTTGCACCGAAATACAGAAGAAAAGAAATTTACGGAGAACTAAAAAAAGATATCGGACAGATATTAAGAAAACTGTGTGAGCAAAAGAATGTAGAAATACTTGAGGCAGAAGCGTGTTCCGACCACATCCACATGCTTGTAAGTATCCCGCCGCATATAAGTGTAGCACAATTTATGGGATATCTCAAGGGTAAAAGTACATTGATGATTTTCGACCGACACGCAAATTTAAAATACAAGTACGGTTCCAGAAGTTTCTGGTGCAGAGGGTATTACGTAGATACAGTCGGTCGAAACAAAAAGCAAATAGCAGAATACATAAGGAATCAGCTTGAAGAAGATTACGCAGTAGACCAAGTGACAATGAAAGAGTACATAGACCCGTTTACGGGTAGCAAGACAAAGTAGGCAAAATAAAACAGCCGCTCGGGAGCGGCTGCCAGTGACAGTAATGCGGTGCTAAACCTTCAGAGCCCCTTTCAGGGGCAAAGCCAGTAATCGCCCCTTGAAGGGGCAGTGCAAACCCCCGGCTCAGCCGGGGGTTATGATTATATAAAGATTATGTAAACTTATTGCAAACTGATTGACCTTGCAATTTAAAACTGTTATAATATATTATCTATAATTATAATCTGTATTCAGATATTATATAAGAGAGGGAAAGCTTATGATTAAAATATCGCCTTCGGTGCTTGCAAGCGATTTTTCGGCTCTCGGAGCAGAGGCTGAAAGAATGGAAAAATCGGGAGCCGATTATCTTCATCTTGACGTCATGGATGGCAGATTTGTACCCAACATAACGTTTGGTGCACCGATTATCGGCGCAATCAGAGGCAAGACAAGCCTTGTTTTTGACGTTCATCTCATGATTGACGAGCCTTTGAAATATATATCCGATTTCAAAAAAGCGGGCGCAGATATAATCACTTTTCATATTGAAAGCTCATCGCCTGCGGGTGAAACGGTTGACGCAATTCTGAAAAGCGGATGCAAAGCCGGCATAAGCGTTAAGCCCGCAACTCCGGTTGAAGAGGTTTTTCCTTATCTTGATAAGCTTTCAATGGTACTTGTTATGACGGTTGAGCCGGGCTTCGGCGGTCAGTCATTCATGCATGAAACGATGAAAAAAATAAAGACCCTGCGTTCTGAAATTCAGCGCAGAGGTCTTGAGGTTGATATTCAGGTTGACGGCGGAATCAACGCCGAAACGGTAAAAATCGCAGCGGATGCAGGCGCAAATGTTTTTGTTGCCGGCAGCGCAGTTTTCGGCGCAAAGGATTCGGCGGCGGTTATTTCCCAGCTCAGGGAATTGGCGCAGCAGGCTGCGAAATAAGCTTGAGTGCGTTTTGCTGCGCAAGAGTTTTCCAATGTTCCCTTGTGAAATCGGCTTTCAGCGTTTCGCAGCTTTCGCAAAGGCAGAATTCGCTGAAATGGCGCAGAATTGAGCTTGTTTCGTAAGGCGAAGTAAGAATCAGGCGGTATTTGCCGTTGTTTTCGTAAAGGCTGCTTTCAACTTCGCTGTTGGCAGCAAAGCCTTGCGCACAGCGAAAAAGGTCATCAAGGCTTTCAAATTCGCAAAGCAGACTTTCGGGCTGTTTTTTTAAAAGCGGTTTTTTGCTTTGCAAGCCTTTGTATCCGTTAAGAACCGTAAAAATCAGAACGCATCCGCCGTCTGATTTCGGAACGGCTTCAATTATCATTTTTCTTGACGGGTCAAGGTCTCGGCCAAGAAATTTGCCCGCAGCGTCAAGCACAGTCCAGATTACTCGCCTTGTTTCAATTGTTGAATAATCCATGTTTTCATATGTAATATCCAGCTCAAGCATATCGTTGTTGCTCAGGTCAACAATAATTCTGTCCTCACTCGGGGATGTTATTTTCAAGTTTAACGCCTCCTTCATAATAATATAATATGATTTTCGGCGTTGATATGCAATGAATAAATAATGGAAGTCGGGAGGTGGCACCTATGGCTGAAAAAATCCGTAAGCAAAACAGAGTCAAAAGCTCTCAGGTTTTCGGAGATTATCTGATAATGATGGCGTTTCTTTGCGCCGTTGCGGTTGCTTTTTATTCGGTTCGGTGCCTTTATATAGTTTTGATAAGCGTTTTATCAGCAGTTGCCGCAGATTTTGTTATGAGCGCAATTGTTGGCAAAAAGCTTTATATCAAGGATTTGAGCGGAGTGTTTACGGGCGCTGCAATTGCGCTGATGATGCCTGCGGGGATTGATTGGTATATTCCTGCTTTGGCTTCGGCTTTTGCGGTTGCCGTTGTTAAAGTTCCGCTCGGCGGCGGACTTAAGTCTCCGTTTGTGCCTGCAGCGGCAGGTTTTGCGTTTGCAAGCGTTTGTTTTAAAGATCAGGTGTTTTCCTATACGCTCAACACGGCGGACAAACTGCTGGGTTCATCGTCGCTGGCTTCAATGCTTATGAGCGGAAACAGCATCCGCGTAACCTGGTCAAACTTTTTTGACATAATCAGCGGCAACGTTGCCGGCCCGATGGGCACGGGTTGCTTTATTCTTTTGATCGGTTGCTGCGCATATCTTTTTGCAAGGCGCAGAAAAGCCTTGCTGGCAACGCTCGGTTTTGTTGCCGCTTGTGCTGCTTACGCAGCGGTTTTTCCGCGAATCAACGCAGGCATATTAACAAATATTTTGCTTGAGCTTTCTTCAGGATCGCTCATGTTTGCGGCTGTTTTTCTTATAACGGATTATGCCTCTTTGCCGCAAAAAAACGTTGTTAAAATCATTTACGGTGCAATATGCGGCGTAATTTGTATGATAATGCGTTCGCTCGGAGCATACGAAGAGACGGTTTGTTTTGCCGTTTTGCTGGCAAACGGAATAAAACCGCTTTTTGACTCCGCGCCATCTTCCGTTCGCACAAGTTCCGAAGCTTCGGTAAGGAAGGGGGCGGAAAACGTTGAATAAACAGAATCTTTCATTCGCTGATGTTTTTCGCAAAGGTGCGGTTATCTTCAACCCCGTTCTTATTCAGCTTGTCGGTCTTTGCCCCGTTGTTGCGGCATCAACAAGCTTTTTGAATGCTGTTATGCTTTCGTTTGTTCTTTGTGCGGAGCTTTGCGTTACCTGCGTTATTGCAAGTGCATGCTTCAAAAACGTGCCGAGATGGATAAGAGTTGCTCTTTACATGGCCATCGGCCTTGTTATGATTTGCCCGATTCTTTATTATATCGACAACTACACGCTGATTAACCTCAGTTTCGGAACCCAGATATATCTGCCGCTTATTGCCGTTAACTCTGTTACGGCAGTTCATTGCGAGCAGTTTGCAGTGAAAAACAACGTAAAACTTGCTTTCTTTGATGCGCTTGCGGTTTCAATCGGTGTTTCGGTAATTTTTATTGTTACCGGTGCTGTAAGAGAAATCTTAGGCAACTCAACGTTTGCAGGAATGGAAATTGACCTGCCCGTAACGTTCAAGGGAATGTCGCTTCCTTTCGGCTGTCTAATCATGCTTGGATTTCTTGCGGCAGGGCTGAAGACTTTCAACGCAAGGTTCGGACTCAAGGAAGAAGAGGAAGAACCCGATGAATCCGAAATTGCTGAAGAAATGGCTGAGCCTTACGCCGAGGGAATTTCCGTTCCCGAAGTTGAGGAGGTTCCCGTTAACGTTGAAGAATTAACGGATGACAAAGCGGTTTATGATGATTTCAACGATTTTCTTAAATCCCTTGACCTTGACAGATTCACTCAGAGAGAGGAGGACAAGGAATGAAGATAATTAACGATTTGTTCATTACCGCTCTTTACACGGTTTTTGTTCAGAACCTTGTTTTCAGCTCAGGTCTCGGCATGAGTGAAGCTATCAGAGTTTCAACAAAGCCCGGCATGTTCGGTAAGTTTGCTCTTATGATTTCGGGCTTTTCGGTTGCAACAAGCGCAATTTGCTCGTTGCTCAGCAATCTTCCCCAAATGCCTAAGATGCAGATTTACGGCAGAGCAGCGGTTTACGGCTGCGTACTGGCGGCGGTCTATATTTTAACAGCCGCAGTTATGCGCTTCGTTTTCAGAGCGTCTGCAAAATCAATGGGCGTTCTTGGTATAGCGGCTCTCAACACGCTTGTTTATGCCGTACCCTTTATCAACAATTCAGCCGCATATTCTTTTTCAGCAAGCATCGGTTCGGGAATAGGCGCCGGCATCGCCTTTGTTCTTGCCGCCGCACTCATAGGAAAGGGCTCAAGAATTCTTGAACAGAACGAAAGCATCCCCGAAATATTCAAGGGTACGCCCTCGATGTTTATTTATGTTGGTCTGCTTTCGCTTGCCTTTGCCGGTTTCACGGACTCAACTTTGTTTGTATAAATACCAACATTTCAGGTGAATACTATGTTTCAACAAAAAGGTAAAATAAAAAAAGCCCTTAAACCTTCGCAAAGAGAAAGCATAACGGAGTTTTCGGACCGTTTCGGTTCGGCTTCGGGTTATGAAGAAAGAGAAAAGAAAAAACGCATAATAAGCATTGTTTTTATAATTGCAGGACTGCTTTTGCTCGTTGCGGCAGGTTATTTTTTCACTGACATTGTTTTAAAAATAAGCGAAATGCCGTTATAACATTTCCAAAACGGAGATTTGAACAATATGGATTTTATCCCTTACAATTCGCGCCTGAGTTATCATAAAACGCCTTTCGGCGCAGTTAAATCAGGCGAAGAGATAACAATAAGAATAGTTTTGCCGCGAAGCCTCGGCTGCTCAAAAGCCAATCTTGTTATTTGCCCTGACGGCGGTAGAGCCATTAATTACCCGATGGAATGGGAATGCTTGCAGGGCAAAGACGAAGAATGGTGGAAAGTTACATTCGCTGCCGGAAAAGAGGGGCTTTATTGGTACAGCTTTTCGTTTAACGGCAAAAACGGAGGCAATGTTATAACTGCTTTTGAAAACTCAACGGGCAGAATTTCGCCCGACGGCAAAAGCTTTCAGCTTACGGTTTATTCGCCCGATTTCAAAACCCCCGACTGGATAAAAGGCTCGGTAATTTATCAGATTTTTCCGGACAGATTTTGTTTTTCGGGTGAAGCCAAAAAGAACATTCCGCCCGAAAGAGTTATCCGCTCCGATTGGGGCGGCAAGCCGCTTTGGGAGCCTGACGAAAAGGGCAATATCACGAAATATGACTTTTTCTGCGGCGATTTCAAAGGAATCAAGCAGAAGCTGAGTTATATTGAATCTCTCGGTGTCGGCTGTATATATCTTAATCCGATTTTTTCGGCCCATTCCAACCACCGTTACGATACTGCGAATTACGAAGAGCCCGATGCGTTGCTCGGAAGCAAAGAGGATTTCGCTTCTTTGTGTGACAGCGCAAAAGAAAAAGGAATCGGTATTGTTCTTGACGGGGTGTTCAGCCACACAGGCTCTGACAGCGTTTATTTCAACAAAGAAAACCGCTATACAACGCTCGGAGCATATAACAGCAAAGAGTCGCCGTATTTTGAATGGTATAAATTCAAAAAATATCCCGATGAATACGGTTGCTGGTGGGGCGTTGATATTCTGCCCGAGATTGAAGAAGAAAACGACAGCTATATTGAATATATCGCAGGCGAAAACGGAATTTTGCGCCAATGGATGAGGCTCGGCGCATCGGGATGGAGACTTGATGTTGCCGATGAATTGCCTGATAAATTTCTTGACAGCCTGAGAAGCGCCGTGAAAGCTGAAAATGAAAGCGCATATATTCTCGGCGAAGTCTGGGAGGATGCTTCAAATAAAATAAGCTATGATGCAAGAAGGCGTTATCTTCTCGGCGATCAGCTTGATTCGGTTATGAATTACCCTTTTGCGGACTGTCTTATCAATTTCGGAATTAACGGTATAGCAGAGGGATTTAATGACAGGATTGTGGAAATCTGCGAAAACTATCCGAAGCCTGCCGTTGACTGCCTTATGAATCATATCGGCACTCATGACACGTGCAGAGTACTGAATCGCCTTGCAACGGGGGGAAAGTATAAATCCACTCACCTTGAACGCTACTGCGGCGGACTTACGCATGAAGAAAAAGAGCAGGGTAAGATTTTGCTCAAATTGAT